>Ga0098044_1000524_pt1 | contig 20368 bp, 29 predicted proteins | sample 10_taG_FD_75053 | JGI IMG/M metagenome (GOLD analysis project Ga0098044, IMG submission 75053) | Marine viral communities from the Subarctic Pacific Ocean - 10_ETSP_OMZ_AT15264 metaG | ecosystem: Environmental > Aquatic > Marine > Oceanic | place: Pacific Ocean | collected 2015-01-16 | reverse complement strand
ACCAGCCTTACCTTCTAACTTAGATGTTATATTATAGTAAGGTTCATTATGTCTCAAGTCGTGGATTAGAGCTCCCAATCGCATGGATTGAAAGAGCTCATAAGCATCTTGAGGAGTTATACTACCGTAAGTTTGAAGATACATTAAGACTTTTTCTTTCTTACTTTGTTTCTTCATTGCTTCTCTCCTTAGTTATATTGATACAATCTTTATATCTAAACCAAACATCTGGGGTTAAAGCATTAGTAACATCTCTTGCAACTTTACCTATTGCAGAAGTTTTACTCTTTGCAACTACTTTCATTTTAGTTTTCCAGCCATCTTGATTGGTTTCATAATGAACTTCCCATATTTTATCTGATTTATTCATTATTTACCTCCTAACAAAGGAACATTAGTACCTTTAAAGATTTTATTAAGAGCTTGAACAAGAGGTTCTGTTTCAGTCATACCCATAACAGTATCGATTGCAGCTGTTCTTTTCTCTTCCAGCTCTTTTAATCTTTTACCCTTAGGTGTATGTATGAAATTATCTCTTGCTAAAGCATTACATATCTCTCTTAAGAATTTCTCCACACCTTGAGTATCATATGGTGCATGAAAATAACTATCTTTACCTGGATATTCAGTTTTTTCATGTAGTGCTTTACATACAGTTTGCATTCTATCTCTCACTTTATTCCAATCATCTTCTGCTTTAGTATATTCCTTAAGTAGTTTATTTAAACCAGTCTCTTTTAAATAAGACTTGTACTGCTTATTAGCTACTGTTTCTATACCAGTTGCATGTATTTGTTCTAATAATGTAATCTCTTTATTGATTTCTCCCTTAATTCTATCAATAAAATAGTTACGTTGTTGTAATGATAATGATTTCATGACTCGTCTCCTTCTATTTTAGTTAACATTGATGGTGAGATTCTCCACCTACACCATGGTTTCCCATCTACTTTCGTGGCAATAGTTTTAGGATTCACTTTATATACTTCACCTTCATAATCTTCTTTATTTATACCTTGTCCGTGAGTCCATTTAACTTTATCACCTATTTTAAACTCTTTTAACTTGCCATAACGAAGAATGTCTCGCCTATCTTTTATAACATAGACGAGTTTTGTTAGTTCTTCTTCTGACATTAAATTAACTTCTTTTATGATATTATTCAGTTCCATATTTGGCCTCCAATTCATCATAGTTTTTGATTATCTCTACATATGTTTTATCATCTAATCCACTAGCTGTCTTAGCTCTTGGGTCAAACATATTATAAGCTCCTGATTCCTGAACAGCTACATATCTTAAAAACTGACCTTTAGTTACGTTGCTCATGATTATTCTCCCTTATGTTAATTTACCATACTTCAAATCCACCACTATCTATAAGAAACTTAGAAAAGTTTTCTACATTATCTACAGCGAATGGGTAGTGTTTATTCCAATTCTCTTGCGTTCCTTTACCATCACAAGATTTACATTCCTTCTTTTTCTTATGACCTCTGTTGTTGTTATTACACATATTACAGTTATCATCTGGTAATGATTCAAGATACAAATCTCTCTCTTTTTTCCATGTTTTAGTGTGACCATCTGCTATTTTAGCTTGCAATATTACAGCAAGTTTAGCAGCATCTTTTGCATTTAATCCATTACCATCATTGTAAGAACATCCAGCAGCTGTATCTTCATCTATTAATTCTTCACCTACAACACAGCAATAATGCCACAATGGTCTCCACCACCAACAGTTATTTCTAAAGTAACTACCTGTTTCACTTACAGGTTTTTTACCACTTATATCCATGCCCATGATTATTTCTCCTTTTTATTTAAATATCTATCTTCATAATCCATATCAATTACTGGCAATACAGAATCTACTCCTGTATTTACATAAGCAAGAACACCAGCATCATTACCTTCATCATCTCTCATAACTATACATTTAGTTCCATCATCTAACATAAAGTATATTCCTCGTGAGTTCCACATATAGTTAAGTGCTTCGTCCTTACTTATATATCCTACATCTACAATTTTCTTACCTTGCATAACCGTTTTAGCTACTTCAGTCCAGTCAGTATAACCTTTAGTTTTATTGCTCATGATTTCTCCCTTATTAATTTCCATTCACCTAATCTACATACCTTAGAATATATTTTAATAGCGACACCAACTGTTTCTAATTCTCCGTCTTGCCATAAATCTTCATCAGGTACTTCTTCCCAACCTTTAAATTCGCTCATGATTCTCCTTATTTAGTTAGTTTATATAAACCTACACTTTTTCCTCGAACTATCGCTCCGACTGTTCTCCCTCCATTCCTAAGTAGTTTCGTCATATATTTCTCCTCACTACTAAATAGGAACCCTCAGTTTATATTTGTCATCGCTTGATTATCCCTAATCCAGCTGTTATTACAGGGTCTGCAGTTCATTACGGCAACTACCTGTAATTCTTTATATAATCTAGTCCACAGCCAGTCTAGAAGGAATCAACTGTGGTGTTGCCTTTATCAAGGCTTAAAGACTGCTCAAATAAGTACCGCCTCAATTGGCTAGTTTTATTTAAGTTCATCCTGTGTGAAGTGTTGTGGCATTACGTGAGATGTACTCTATGGTATCCTAGGACTACCAATGTTTAACAGTCGTGAGTAATTTGTCCAACTCGACACTATCTTATGTGACGCTAATCACACTCAATTCTAAAAGTTTGCCACGGAATTCCACCGTGGCTGTGAGTAGGGTAAGGTATTAGTAAGTGTGACTAATCCACACCACCCACTACCCTAATTGTTTAGAAAAGTTACAAGCAAAACATTATATAATACCTTCGTGTCTTCTAATATTATATTTCTCTGTTACACACACTCAATAGTATTGCTTTATCTTACCCTCCGACCACACCTCACTTTTCTAATTTATACAAGCTTTTTTCTCATTCAATAGTAGTGCCATAGTTTATAAACCCATAGTTCGTCCAAGGGACTTGCCCTTGAGGCTTTTCTATGTGATTCCGATACCTCTTTTTATAAACTGCTTACATAGTATCACAGCTGGTTCCTGGAATAAACTTAGTGTAACTTCTCAGGACTGCTATTGCTATAGTTACATACTTGTAATTGTATGAGAGTGGGTAGCAGGCCATGTTCCTCGTCACGGAACTCGCACAGGACTGTCTAGTATGTCTCTATCTACCATTCTGTTTCTTTTTAAAAGCTTGTTCAGCTTATGACGAAATCGCCTCACTCTCAATTTAAAAGTATGAGAGTATTAAGCATTTCCAGGACCTTCGCTAATGCAGCTCATCACTCCCGTTATTAACACTCTCAATTATTTACATACCTTTATTACTCATACCAAATAAGTATGTAGCCATATCCTCTGGATGTTCTTTCATTATATGGTCTACAAAGTTATTATCTGGTGTGTTTATAAACTTATCCTTACCCTTACAAAAGGGACAAGGTTCATCATTTCCTATTGCTATCATATGGCTCATCTCCTTGTTTAAATATTATGTGTTGAAATCCTTCTTCATCATACTCTATTCTTTCTATTACATTTTCTGTAATTACTCCATCACCCTTACAAAGACTACATAGTTGTGGTATCATTTCACCACCTCTTGCATGTGTGTTATCTATAAAGCCAACACCTTCACTATCACATTCAGGACAATTAGTGTTTATTATCTCACCTTGAACAGTTATCAAGGATTCATGTATTCTTTTTTTATTCTTCACAACTCTCCTTTATAATTGTATTCATTTTACTTATTGTTAATTCAATTCTCTTCATGTCTATTGCCTTTAAAATATCTCTCGCTTCAATTAATGTATTCATTAGTTGGTACACATCTTTAATATGTAATGACATTGTTACCTCCTTGTTAGAAGAACTTGGGAAGCAGTTAGCTGTTTGATTTTCTAATATATTCTACTCCCCTAGTTCTTATCACGAGCCATACCATCCGTAGACAGTTCTATAAATCTTTGCTGGCAGACTCTCTTGTTTCAATGTCGTCACATACCAGTTTAACTGCTTGGATATAATTATCATTAACTATATCAAGCAAAGCTAATATTTGTGCTTCGACATCATTGACTCGGTCATTCATAGGAACGCCTCCTATTTAGTTAAATCTTTTTCAATATACAGACACATAAGAAAGTCTGTATATCTACACCATGTCGTCACATGATACCATTTTATTCTTTATTCCGTATGACATCATACGACCCAATTCCTTTGTATATGGGTAGCAATCTTATGTTTAATGGTATTTGTAGCAGACCAAGGAATCGAACCCTGAATTTGTTGGTTATGAGCCAACCGTGAGACCACTTCACTCGTCTGCTATATATCCCCGCTACCTTTAGAAATTACCATCTGCTACTTGAAAGCATGTTAACTCTAAACCATTACGCCACATATCAACTACCTGATTCCTATCATCAAAGACACATAGTATGTTATGTTCTTTAAGTATTTCCTTACCTATCTCGAACTTGACAAAGGCATCTTTACGATAGTCACCTGCTTTACGAAAGATATATTTTGGATTACCTTCAGACATTACATATCTCTCTACCCAAGCTTTAGTTAGTTCTGCAACATCAGAAAACCCACATTCATCCTTTAATAAAGCTTTATTTTCTCTTGCTGAAGTAAATATAATACCTACTTCTTCTTTAAGCATTTCTTCATAGAAAGCTCTTGTAGCCCATAATACATCAATAACTCCTTGATTAGGCTCATCAAACATTGCTTTATGGTACTCAAAAGGTGTTCTTTTACCTTTCATTAAAGCGACAGTACCATCTATATCGCATACTATTACATTGCTCATTGTTTTCTCCTTTTACTCGTGATTAAATAAAATTTGTGGACGTGGTGAGAATCGAACTCACGTATATATAATAGAAGCTCCCACAACTATTATACAGCTAAGCCATTCACGCCCAGGCTGTATTATTCACGCTAATACACTTACGACACATTACTCGTATGTATGTGAACCGCTCGCATTAACTCGTGAAGTATATAAATGTTAGAGTTGAGATTACACTCTTAATGCTAAGACTTTAGGACTACGTTCCGTAAACGGTTTTGTCCTTATCCACTCATGTTGCCATAAGTATCCTAGCAGGCTCAACAGTTATAGACTGTCACTCTTAATGATTAGGTTATCTCAACGGTTAATTACAGCTATCTGAATGTGCCCACCCAGTTAGTGCTTTCACCATTAAACATGTCACCCTTGAGGGATTGAAACATGCCCTCTGTTCACCGAAGTGCAGAGGATTAGAGCCCTTTGCTCCTAATCACTGTGGCTGTTTTTCAATTCCGTAGGTCAAGCCTACGTAGTTATCTTTTTTTAGTGACAACGGTCGATATGTTAAGTCGCTCACAGAGTAGCTTGCTATCTTATTAAGATAGTAAATACTACGCTTAACACTACAAATTATAGTTGAGATACTATAATCTATGATATTTCAGGTGTCGCCCTTTATCACTAAAGGATTAACCCTAATATTGGAATACGCTCTTGCTCTCACACTCAAGCTATTATTCCTACCCCTTATCTTATTGTCTGTTACCAGACTCACATCAATTACCATCTTGATGATACATATTCTCTTTGCCTTCGAGATTACATACATAGAGGCTTGTATCTATGGACTATAAATAGCGCAATGATTGTGTCTCAACCATCACTTTGGGTATCTTGCGATACTTATCCTAACGACATGATACTGCCGATTCTTACGAATTCTTTTATAAGTACAATAGCTGATACGATAAGCTTGACACAGCCCAGTCTTAGTGGGAACTATTAGTGTATCATATCTACTAAATAATGATGGCGGGTCATCCTTTAACTTGTTTCCAAGAACCTCATTATAAAGATTATCAGCTATGTCTGATTAAATATTAAGCAGTTTCTTGTGATGCTTAGCACGAAAGTATAACTATATAACCAACGAACAAATCAGGTGTCTGCAAGTGTGTTGCACCTATGTTCTATTACAGGCTCGTGATAGTTATTAATATGTAAATATCCAATGTATTAATCGGAAGAATAAGGCTGTTAAACTGAAAGCAAGGGTAAGTGTCACAAATGACATAATAATGTGTAATACCCAGTGTTTATAGCTCTCAAATATCTTTTTAAGCTCGTAACTCATTGTGTCTCCTTGTTTGGTTGACGTTTATTTATATTAATTGTTCGTTTATGCGCTCTATCAATGATACTGTGAAGTGAGGAACGAACGAACACAATAGTAAGGAAGGCTCTCAACTAATGAAAGAAGAGAGCCTAAATTGGAACTAATTGGAACTAAATGGTAACTATTCAGCAGGGTTGAAATGTGCTTGATGCTCTGCAAATTTCTTTTCTGATAAGATAGTATGGTTGTCCCCATTGTATCCCTGTTTGCACCAAAAGATGTTTGAGTCATCATTCTGTGCTATCAAGGATTTGAAAGTATCTACAGAAACCTCTAAATAAATATTGGATGGTTTCTCGTAGGTTGGAGGACGAAATGATGCTTGCACCTCAACACCGTCAAGCATAGTAACTGATTGAGGTTGAGAGGTAAGCACAATGTAATCTCGTGATGTGCCGTCTGCTTGCTTGGTAGTTCTATGGTAGGCATAAAAGCAATCAAGTTCAGAGAGTAATGATTCAGAGACTATAGGAGTAAATGTTTTGTTTGACATAAGACTGTCCTTTCTATGTAAGTTGTAAGTAAGCACAAAGCAAATATGAAATGAAAAATAACGAGTTTTCAAATAAAAAAATTGCTTTGCAGGTGTCCCCATTGGTAAATTAGGCTCTACACTAAAATCCCCAAATTTTTCAAACCTTTTAGGATTGCTTAACCAAATTAAACCGACTAGTTGGTCTTTTTCATAAGTCCTTGTATTACAGTAACTTACGCTTTTAAAAAAAGTATTGATTATTAAAAAAAAAGTATATAACTTATATTGAATTGATTTTTAACTAAATTGATTTGTAGCAGTAATTAAGCTACAGTAAGCTTATTTAGGTAGTGGTTCACAAATCTTAAGGATTTGCTCACATAGCTAAAGGGAATCATATGTCAAGTAAAATAGATAGTAAGAAGAAGAAGTTATCTAAGGGATGCTTAGTATATAAGCTAGAGATAGCCTACAACGAGGAGAAGGATTGCGTTGAATACATATGCGAGACTATAGACAAGGAGGGATTCTCTGGCCCTATAGACAGTAGTTGGGATTACTTAGAGGATTACTTTGATGAAGAAGACTTTAGGATGATGGATTCTTTATATGAAGTTGGAGAAGCGTGAGATATTACAAGGTTAAGGGTATTAAACATACTGTATATGAAAGTAAAAGAGAAGTACCCCCACATGTCAATATAGTAAATAATTGGCGTATGGGTAATGTAGGAGAATGGGTACTTACAGATGATGAGTGTGTTATCCAGATACTACGTAAAGGAGCTATGCTTAGAAAGAATGGAGAAAGAGCTTATATAGGAACCTGCACAGGGACCTTCCTAGTACTTAAAGATACTTATATGGATACAGATAGAAGGGTTAATATATACTCCTTTGGAGGAGATTCTACGCCTGAACAGGTAGTAGCTAATAGGCGTAAGATGACTGCTAATGAGGAATTGTTTGTTACTTATTTAGGGCAAGGATTAACACCTGAAGACGCATATGTTAAGGCTTTCCCTACTAATAATAAACAATATGCTAGAATGAAGGCTGTAAATTTAATTAGGACAGAAAGGATAAAAACTGCTGTGAAAGAAGAATTAAAACCTGTACTAGATGAACTAGAGATAGATGCAAAGATGGTTCTTGAGGATATTAAAACAGTTGCTCAAACTGCTGAAAAGGATGATACTAAATTAAAGGCCTTATTTAAATTGGCTGATATACTTGATTTAGAAGATAAGAATTCAGCTAAGGTGCAACAGATTACTGGAGTTCAATTTCAGGGGCTTACAGATAGTATGATTGAAGAAGCTGAAAGACCTAAAGAACTTAAAAGTGAGTAATTGCTGGGATTGCGGGTTACGCAAGAAAGGCGGTATTAATGCATTTGGTCTTTGCTCATGGTGGGATAAGCCGAAAGAAATACCATCTAAGGTAGTTGATAAGGGATGCAAACATTGGAGAAGCGAATTAGCTCAACAAGTAATAGATAAATTTGACGGGAGATTAATAAATGGATGATATAATTACATTAGATGATTTAGAACCTAAGAAAGAGAGTAAATAATGCCTAAGGTAGGTGGAAAGAAGTTTTCATATTCAAAGAAAGGCAAGGCAGCAGCTAAGGCTTATGCTAAAAGAACAGGGAAAAGAATAACTAAAAAAGGAAAAAAGAAATCTAAACGTGGCAAATATTAATAAACATAATGTATCAAAACAGGAGGAGGCACTACAGTTAGCATCGAAAGATTTAATTGCTTTTGGTAAGCTGTTCTTGCAGGATGACTTTATGCGTTCTGAAACTCCTCCCTTTCATTATGAGATTGCAGATAATATTACAGATAAAGAAAAAAGACAAGTAGCTATTATATTACCTAGAGGTCACGGTAAGACTGTTCTTACTAAATGTGATATACTGCAAGCTTTTTGTTTTACTAAGGAACCACTCTTTTATGGATGGGTATCTGCTACTGCTAAACTTGCGACAGGTAATATGGATTATATTAAATATCATTTGGAGTTTAATGAAAGAATTTTGTATTATTTCGGTAGTTTAAAAGGCACAAAATGGACAGAAACAGATATAGAAACAACAAATGGTTGTAAACTTATTTCAAAGTCTAATATCTCTGGTATAAGAGGTGGTGCAAAACTTCATAAAAGATATGATTTGGTAATTCTTGATGATTTCGAGGACGAGAATAACACCATTACCCCAGAAGCTAGAGCTAAGAACAGCAACCTTATTACGGCTGTTGTTTTCCCTGCTCTTGAACCTGCTACTGGTAGGCTTAGGATTAATGGTACACCTGTTCATTACGATAGTTTCATTAATAACCTCATTGTCAATTTTGAAAAGTCTGTCAAACAAGGTGAAGAATTTTCTTGGGATGTAGTACTTAAGAAAGCTATTTTGGATGATGGAACTATGCTATGGAATAGCTGGTTTGGTAAAAAGGAAATGGAGCGTAAAAAGAAGTTCTACGCAGATTCAGGTCAGCCATATAAATTTTATCAAGAATATATGATGGAAGTTCAGTCTGCTGATGACTCAATGTTTAGTAGAAAACATATTCAATACTGGGAAGGTAAGTTTCAGTATGACGAAGAAAGTGATATATGCTTTTTGAATATAGATGGAGAACTAAAACCTGTAAATATTTTTGCTGGTGTTGACCCAGCTACAGATAGTGCAAGAAGAGATGCTGACTATAGTGTTATAATGGTAATAGCTGTAGATTCAGATAATAATATTTATGTACTTGATTATTTAAGGAAGCGTGGTATACCAGTTTTGGGTATTCCTGGAGAAAAGAATAAAGGTATAGTGGATTATATGTTTGATTATTCAGATATTTTTCACCCTAGTTTGTATATTGTAGAAGATACTACAATGTCTAAACCTGTATTCCAAGCGTTACGAGCAGAGACTAGAAGGAGAAATGATTTCTCTGTTCGATTTAAGGAGGAAAAGCCAGGAACTAGGATGAGTAAGCGTGATAGAATACAGGAGATATTAGCTCAAAGATTTGCTATTGGTCAGATACATTTAAAGAAAGACCAGTATGATTTAGAGCATGAAATAATAACTTTTGGTCCTCGTATGGGACATGATGATACTATTGATGCATTAGCTTATGCGTGCAAGTATGCTAATCCACCTGTAGGTATACACGAAGAAGGTAAGGAAGAAAGAAGATTTTTTAAAAAGAGACCCCAAGCTAAATCTTGGGTTATTGCATAGGGTGACGATATGGCGTTGTTAGTTTCCAACTTAGGTGTACATATTGTGGGTAATGTGGGTAATAATTAACGGAGAATTATGGCAAAAAGAAAAGATAAGATAGCAGAAAGAGTTGGGGAATTATATCAATATTCAAAAACTGATAATAGAGTTCAGTGGGAATATGTAAATCAAAAAGGATATGATTTTGCTAATGATAATCAGATGACTTATGATGAAAAGATAGCTCTTGAAGAGCAAGGTATGCCTACATTTACTATTAATAGAATTATTCCTGTGGTAGAAATGCTTAATTTTTATGCTACAGCAAAATCTCCTAGATGGCAAGCTGTTGGAACAGAAGGTAGTGATAGTGATATTGCTTCTGTGTTTTCTGATATAGCTGATTATATATGGAATTTATCTGATGGAGATACAATACTTTCAAATGCTATAAATGATTCCGTAACAAAGTCGCTTGGATTTTTAATGGTCACTGTAGACCCTGATGCTGACAATGGTATGGGTGAAGTAGTAATCAAACAACCAGACCCATTTGATATATATGTAGATAATAAATCAAGAGATATTTTATTTAGAGATGCTGCCTATATTCTCATCCGCAAAATACTGCCTAAAGGACACCTAGTCCAATTGTTCCCTGACAACAAGAGAAAAATTATGGCAGCATCTTCTAATGAATCTGAATATGATGATTATTCTGAAAAAAATAAAGATATGAGTCAACATGATTTTGGATATAAAGAAATGAATGGGAATAATTCCTTGTATAGTGAGGAAGAAAATGAACTTATAGAGTTTTTTGAATTATATGAAAAAGAAAAGATTCCTTTTGTTAATCTTTTTTATAAGGTACCTCCTGATAAAGAAAAGATAAAACAAATTCAACAGCAAGCAGCCACTATTGTAGAGCAGAAAAAAGTTGAGATGCAGGTAGAGTTAAAGGAGACTTCTTTAGAATTGAAGAGAGGTGTAGAGGAAGGAAAAATATTGCCTGAAAGAATGGAACTTGAATTACAAAAAGAACAAAAAATGATGGCAAAGCAGATAGAGTCTATTGCGGTTCAAATCAGACATCAGTTGCAAGAGGAAGCTTCTAAGGTTGATAATAAAATTATAAGTAAAAAGGAATATGATATATTGTTAAGAGATGATGTATTTAAAAGGAGAGTTGTTGAAGCTATTCCATTTCATAAAACTTCTATAAAATTATGTTGTGTAGTGGGTGATAAGACATTGTATATGAAGCACTTACCTGTATCTGAATATCCTATAATTCCATTTCATTACAAGTGGACTGGAACTCCATTTCCAATGTCAGCAGTATCTCCGCTAATTGGAAAACAAAGGGAAATTAATAAAGCTCATCAACTTATGATACATAATGCTTCTCTTGGTTCATCATTGAGATGGATGTATGAAGAGGGAAGTGTAGATACAGATTATTGGGAAAAATATTCTTCTGCTCCAGGAGCTTTACTTCCTATGAGGCAGGGATATAATCCTCCTACGCCTGTACAACCATTTCAGTTAAACAATGCATTTTTTAGTTTAACACAAACTGGTAAACAGGATATGGAATACTTAGCTGGTATATTCTCATCTCAAATGGGAGATACTGGACAAACGCAGGATATGCCTTATAAAGGTATGCTTGCTATGGATGAATATGGAACAAGAAGAATTAAATATTGGATGAAACATTGCATTGAACCTGCATTAAAACAATTAGGGCATGTAGTAAAGGAATATTCTCAATCTGTATATACAGCTCATAAAACATTTAGAATAGTTCAACCTAATGCTATAAGAGAGGATAAACAGGTTGAAATTAATGTGCCTATGTATAATAATTTAGGAGAGGCTATTGGAAAATGGAAGGATTATGCTTCTGCTAAATTTGATATTAAAATAGTTGCTGGTTCTACATTGCCTATTAATAGATGGGCTTATTTAGAAGAATTGAAGCAATTAATGGGACTTGGAGTTGTAGACGATATAGCTGTTTTATCTGAAACAGATATAAAAAATAAGGAACAAATTGTTAAACGTAAAAGTATGTATGCTCAATTGAAACAACAAGTTGCAGCTAAGGATGAAGATATTAAAAATAAAGCTGGGACTATTGAAACATTAGAAAGACAACTTGTTCAAGCCGGTATTAAGAATAAAATTATGCAAGGTGATGTTGAGGTTAGTAAAAAGACTCATGATACTAAGTCTACTATTGAAAAAGAAAGGCTTGAAACACAAGCAATGCAAAAACATTTAAGAAAGCAAATGCAAGAAAGCATGAAAAATTCAAATAAAGGTTTGGAGAATACAGAAAATTAAATTTATATTATATTCATGAAAAAGGAGAAAAACTATGAATAATGAAGAAAACATACAAGGTAACCCAGAAGCAGTAGATAATGCTGTTCTTGGCTCCGAAAGTGATGATTTCTTTTCCGCTCTTGAAGACAGTGTTAATAGCATGGTCCAAGAGCCTGAAAAGCCAGAAACACAAACTGCGGTAACCCCTGATAATCAGGGCTCCAATCAAACAGCAGAAACTGAGGCATCGGTATCACAAGGTTCAGAAGACCCTGAGTTAGATAATCTGAAAAAAAGATATAGTGATTCCAGTCGTGAAGCGCAGAATTTGAGAGCCCAACTTAATGAGTTGAAACCTTTCGTTCCAGTGTTAGATGCGATGAAAAAGGATAGTGGCTTGGTTAGTCATGTCAGAGAGTATTTTAAAAATGGAGGTGAACTAAATGGTGACGTTAAGAAAAATTTAAAGTTAGATGATGATTTTGAATTTAATCAAGACGACATGATTAATGACCCTAAATCAGATTCAAGAAAAGTATTTGATTCTATGGTTGGTAATCTAGTTGACCAAAAAGCAAATCAAATCTTACAAGAGCAAGGTCAGCAAAATCAGCAAGCACAATATGCTGAATCTGTTAAACAGCATGCTGAAGAATTTATTCAAAAGCATGATATGACAAAGGAAGAGTTTCAAGCTTTTTCTAATGAAGCTCAGGAGAGATTTAAAAATAGAGGCATTACATTTGACGATATGTATACTTTGATGAAACAAGGTGATGTAAATAAAAATGTAGCTAATGCAACTAAAAAAGATATGCTAACCCAAATGAAAAATGTTCGAGATATACCTACCAGCCAAGGTGCTTCAAATAATGCTGGGAAACCAAATAGTCAAAATGACGATGTATTTGATGCGCTACTTAACTCAGATGGAAATATCGAAGAACTGTTAGGTTAAGGCATTTGAGCCATAACCTGACTTAAACCCAAATAAAACATAAAGGAGTTAGAAATGGCTTTAAACGATTATGTTGACTTAAGTGAATTGGGTGTTGCTGGTGTATCGGCTGGAAATGGTCCAGGTACTCCTGTGTCAGGCGGTGTTGCTGATACTGGTAATCTGAGACGTAAATATAACTTTGGTGACAGAGTTTCAGAGCTGGCTATATCTCAAGACCCCTTTTTTCGCTTTGTGTCAAAAGTAAGTAAAAAACCCACGGATGACCCTCAATTCAAATCGACTGAAAAGAGAGGCTCCTATCATAAAAGATACTGTTACATGAAATCAGCTGGAAGTTCATTTGCTGTTGCATTAAGTGATGCAGCCGCATGTAATGACCAAGATGCAGCAGAAGATACTTTTTATGGTCAATTCGGAACTGATTATAGTAATCAAGGTAATCTCACAAATAGAGTTGGGCAAACGCCTTCTTATGCAGAAGGTGATGCTAATACAGAACCTAAATTCTTATTAGAAGGCCAACTACTTAAAGTGCCCGTAGCTAGTGCAAACAATCTAGCTGGTGCATCTTCAGTAGTAGACTATCAGGTGATTAAGATTACTAATGTTGCTGCTAGTGGTAATTATCAAAATGTAACTGGAACTGTTGTAAAAGGTGTTGATGCTGGTAGATTCTATATGGGTATACCCCTATCAATATCTAACGGTGCAGCAACTACAACTGAAGGTGAAGAGGCTTTAGCCCCATTTAAATGTTATGTTGTTGGTTCAGCTCATGCTGAAGGAAGTGGATATCCTGAGACATGGAAAGACCAACCATATAGTACAAATTATGGGCGTACTCAAATATGGAAAACTGCTATGGCTATGACAAACACTGCTCGTGCAACTTCATTAAAATATGAAGGCAATGAATGGTCACGTGTTTGGAAAGAAAAGCTGATTGAACATAAATGGGATATGGAATCTTCATTGTTATTCGGTTCTCAAAGTGAAACACATATAACTACACAAGGTGCAGTTGATTATATTTTAAACTATGGTAATTCATTTAGTTTAGATATAGCTACTAAAACTGCTGATGATTTCTTGGATGATATGTCTAATTATTTAGACCCAAGATATAACAGTGGTGCAGCTACTGTATACTTCTGTTCAACAGGCGTATATAACTGGATGCATAAACTTGGTGGTTACTTTAAGAATAATCTAGAACTATCTCCAAACTTCAGAGCTGATTTTGCTATGACTGGCAAAAAGAAAGTTGCTGGAGTAGATATTACTACATTCTCAACACCTTATGGTGATATGAATGTTGCTAGAAATATTCACTTAGATGGAACCGATATCAAGATTCTTGGTATAAATATGAAGAATTGTGCTTATAGACCTCTTGTAGGAAATGGTCTTAATAGGGACACTTCAGTCTACGTAGGTGTACAAACACTCGAAAACTCTGGGGTCGACAGAAGAGTAGACTTAATCTTAACTGAAGCTGGGATGGAATGGTCTATACCTGAATCTCACGCTATCTGGAAATAAGGGGGTATATTATGGCTAATCCATTATATGGACAAAATAAGTTTGATAATGCTATAGACGGCGATGCTAAATGGTATGCATCTGATTCTTTAGATTTAACATCAACAGCTGGTGTATATCCGGTGTTTAATGTTCCTGCTGGCTCATATGTTTTAGATATTAAAGTTCTAATAACAACTGCAGTTGTAGCTGGTTCAATGGATGTTGATGTTGGTGATGGTACCGACTCTGATAGATTCATTGATGGTTGGGATGGAACAGCTGGTTCAATTGATGTAGATACTATACATAGTTTTGGACAAGGTTCAGGCTCTACAGAAGTAGGAGTAGATACTGGAGCTTACTATAGTTCAGCTGATACTATTGATGTTGACATTAACGTAGTTGCTAGTTCTGGAGTAATAAAGTTGCTTGTTCTTTTAGCAACTCATATTCCAAGTAGTAGCGTTCACTAAGGAGGTAGATAATGGCTAAACTAGGTTCAAGAGCTGGATGGAGTGGTAATTACTGTCATGATTTGACAGCTACTACTTCTCTTACCCCTGGCGATAGTGGAAAAGTGTTTTTCTTAAATGCTACTACAGAATTTACGACAACACTTCCTTCTGTTGCTGATGCAGGTGCAGGTTTTAACATTAAGTTTATTGTTAAAACTGCTCCTTCTGGTGCTGATTATGTTATCACTGAGAAGACTTCTGCTGATACTAATGTCATTATAACAAATGGCATTGTTGAATTAGAAGTTGATACTGATACTGATGGACTATACAATGCAGGACATACTACAATTTCATTTGCTGATGGCGTAGCTGTCGCAGGTGACTGGGTAGAACTGCTTTGTGATGGTACTAATTGGTATGCAAAAGGTGCAACTAATGCAGATGGTGGTGTGACACTCGCATAAATAAATAATGAGTCTGCTCTCTTTTGGTTGTTTCTCCAAAAGGGGGTGGGCTCTAACTTAAAAATTAAAAGGAGATTTTGAATGGCAACAACAATAACGCCTGCTGCATTAACTGTAACGTTAACAGAAAGTATAAGTTTGAATGGGACACAACAAGGCGGAACTAATAGTCTTACGGTATCTTCTATTAATGAAGTATCAAAAAGAATCGTCTCTGTTCCGTTATCAGAAATTACTTTAGTAAATTTTGGTACATCTGTAGCGGCAGGACAATTTGACGAATCAAAGGTTAGATATATTAGAGTAACAAATAAAGATGATACTAATTTTGCGTATTTAGTATTTAAGAATGAATATAACAATGAATTTTGTGTAAAATTAGATTCTGGGCAATCTTATATATATAATGGGGATAATGATAGCGGCGTTATAGATACAATGCTTGCAAATCAAGTACCATTAGGCTTTGGAGAGACAACAGGAGACTGTGTTTCGGGTAATAATAATGTTACCAGTATTACTGCAACAAATAGAATTATACCTGGATTGAGAGTTTCATCTGCAGCTATTACAGCAAGTGGAGCAAGTGTTGGAGTAACAACTCCAGCATATGATGCTAGTGATGGTTATCAAGCAACAGCACATACTGTTGTTACAAGACATGCAACAACAGGAGCCGAGACAGCATCTAATGCAACAGGAAATGAAGATAATGACCAAACTTATGCTGCTGGTTTTGGCGATTTAGTAGAAATAACAGCTGAAGCTGATACAGACGTTGTTGACTTAGAAGTATTTGTAGCTAGTATATAATAATGGCAAGAACTTTTGAACAGAGAGTGGAATCTATAACTAAAATTGATATAGGTCTATCTTCCACACCAACTCAAGAAGAGTTAACTCAATTTTTAGATGAGGGAATAAAAGATTTGACAAATAAAGTTATTAATTTGAGGCCAGCTGAATCTTATAAATTTGCTAGCAATTCTTCTGTTGATGATAATAGTGGCATTGAAGTCAAAGGAAGAGTTTTGTCTGTAGTGAGAGAAAATGGAAGTACTGCTGATTTAAGGTCGGCATCTCAAATATCACCACAACTTAGATATTTAGCTACCGATTCAAGTAGTCTTCATTATAGAAGTGCTTATAATCCAGCATTTTTTCTTCTAAATACAAAATTATATGTATTGCCTGCTCCTTCTGGCAGTAATCAAGAAGCGCATATAAGTCATATTAATTATAGAACAGCAAATTATGCAGACAATACTATATCTAGTTTTCCAGATGAATATGAGAATTTAATTATACTATTTGCATCATCAATGTCTGCTTTATCAGCAGCAAATGATATACATAATAATTTACCAACTAAACCTATTACTCCAAATGTGCCTAATTTTGATATAGATAATGTAAGTTTGCCTTCCTTTCCTGTATATTCTCCTCCAGAATTAATTTTAGATTTTAATTCAATTAAGTCTAATATTAAGAAAGAAGATTTTGATACAGCAGAAAAGTACTCTGATTTATTGAGTAAAAGAATTGACGAGTATGCTAAATTGCATGAACAGGAGAATACATTATTTCAAAAAGATTTAGATATATTTAAAGCAGATTTAGATACTTCTACTAAGAATTCTGATAGAGATGCTCAGATTGCTGCTGGAGAATATAGGTCTGAAATATATAAATATCAATATGATATAGCTGAATATACAGCTGAACTACAAGAATCACTTTCTAAATATAAGTGGTTTATTGAGCAATATACAGCTCTTATGAACGAATATAATCAAGGAATTGTTATGTCGATTAAACAGAAGGAACGTCCATCGCAATCCTCTAAACAACAACAAAGACAGTCTCAGCAACCAAAAGAAGGAGGAGAATAATGGCCGATAAAGGTATTGGAAGCTTATCTGCTTCCATATTATTTGATGAAATAAAAACAAGATTTACAGGTTCCTTAGATTATGAACCTTTTGATGCTACGCAAAAGTGGGTATATAAGAAGAATACTGTAGGAACTAGTCCTGTAGCTTTCCTCGTGACAAGTGATGAATTTTTAGGCAATGAATCTACTGGTGATACTTTAGCTGCTGGAGATAAAATATTGTGGATTGCTATAAAACATACAGGATATAGAACTAAGTTAAAAGAAAAAACTAATGAAGGTGTTATGTTAAATTTTGCAGGAGCAAATCCCGAATTTGATGGAACTATATCCAATGATAAAAATAATATGTTTATAGTGCCAGGTGAATTACTTGTACTTAAATTAAACGGAGTACTTCAACCAAATTTAATTTTTGGTACATGTGCTCTTACAAATGGAGTTCCTAGTGCATTAGGTACTTCAACAGTATATATTCAAGTAGCTGCTATAGTAGAAGATATAAGCGCATAGGAGGCGATATGAAAGTTCAAGAACTGATGGAAAGAGTAGGTGCTGAAGAGACAGGAAGAGTTATTGCATATATAAAGGATGGATTAGAAGAGATTAATATGCTTACAGAAACTCATACTAGACTTGAAAGATTTGATATAACTGAAGACCAAAGATTTTATACTCTTCCAAATGAAATGGTTAAGATGATAGATATAAGAGTTAAGAATCATTTAAATTCAAAAGATGAATATAGGAGTATCCCTAGAATGATACATAAACCAGTAGTTAAAGATGCGGATAACACATAATGGCTACAAGTAAACAATATGCATGGTATTTAGAAGGTAATCAAGTAGCTATCGTTGAAAAGGATGTTAGTTTTGATAATGATATAACTAGTAAAGATTACGGTCCAGGAGCATCTAGACAAAGATGGGAATCTCCTCAATCTTCTGTAGAGGATGGATTAAAGGTTAAATATGTATATTCTCCTACTTATAGAATAGATGAATCAGAGGATAAAGATACTCAACTAGATACATTTATATCTTTTGATGGATTATTAAAACTTCAGGATGCGGGTTCTTACGATTATGCTTCTGAGAAAGGTATAGGAGAAGGAAGTTATGTAGTATTGGAGAAGGCTGGAAGATTTAATGGTCTTCATAAAGTTAAGGAAGCTGGAGTTGGTTTTATTACTCTTTACACTAAATATAATGGTAGTGGTACTGTAGCTGGAATATTTGAAGAAGTTCCAGAATTATTTTATAATATATCAGTATTACAGGATGAATCATTTGAACTTGATTTACCTTTATATTTACAGAAGGCTTTAGTATATTATGTGAAAGCAAAACTAGCAGAAGATGCTGGTGAACTTAAACTACGTGAGTATGCAATGAGAGAGTTTAAGAAAATGATAGAGAAACACGAAAATTCAAGGATTAGTGGACTTAGGATAACATCCTCTGGTTCACATGCAATAAGATAAATACTACATTCACGGTCAAGTCAAGACCTTAACGTAGAACTCGAAAGGAGAATAAAATGGCAGGTAAAAGAGGTGGCTTACATAGCTACACAGTTCAGGAAGCACAAAACTCATCAATGGGACAAGTTGGTTCTGTATACTTAGATACAGATGGAACTACATTTACTCCAACAACTGGAGTAGTAGTTGCAATTACAATGATTTCAGATACTGATTTTGATGTTTTAACTCCAGAAGATGCATCTAAATATATTGGAGTAGCTGATGATGGATATGAGAATGGTGGTGATACATTGGCTAATTCTGATTTATTTCCAGCAGGTATGACTATATATGGCAGATGGACTTCTGTATCAGTTAATGCTAATGGTGCATGTATTTGTTACGTAGGTTAAACGATGCCTAGCTTAGGTTTAAAAAATTCAGTTAAGTCTTCAGTGCTTTCAACTCCTGGTATTATAAGGGATAGTCTTGTATTAAAACATGATTACAATGCACGCTCAGTTGTACCTGTAAGTGATGGTGCTGCTTATTTTGATGGCATTGATGATTATATAGATACTTCTACTGTTCTTTCTACTGGAACTACACTTTCATGGTCTTTATGGATGAAAACTACTGATACAAGTGGTTGGTCTGGTATTATTGGTTCTGGTAATAATCCAGCTTATGATAAATGGCTTTTTAGAAGGAATGATGACGATACTTATGGATGGATAGTTGATTGGAATTCTCACTCCGAATTCCCAGCTTCTGCTGTTGAAGATAATAAATGACATCATGTAGCAGGAACATATGATGGTACAACTATAAAATTATATTTAGATGGAGTATTATATGATTCAGATTCAGAATCTTCTCATGACATTGGAGGCACTGGAATTAATATAGGTGCATATATGGTAAGTGGTTCTATTCAGGCTTTTTATGGAGGGTATTTATGTAATATAGGAGTATGGACAGGTGTATTAACTCAAGCACAAATCAAATCTATTATGTGGAAAAACTATGCAGGTTTAACATCAAGTGAAACAACAAATTTAGTATCATGGTGGAATCTTAGTGCAGATGCAAATGATTCTACAGGAACTAATAATGGGACTTTATCATAATGGCTGCTACTATACAAACAATTCAAAAGCCAACAAAAGCCAGAGCATTAGATACCTCTGGTAACAACAATCATGGACAAATATATTCAGGTAGAGCATTAGAGTTTGATGGGGTTACTGATTATTTAAACGTAGGAATTAATGCTAACTTAGCATTAGGTAATGCAAGTCATACTTTGGTAGCTTGGTTTAATATT
>Ga0098044_1000523_pt1 | contig 20400 bp, 26 predicted proteins | sample 10_taG_FD_75053 | JGI IMG/M metagenome (GOLD analysis project Ga0098044, IMG submission 75053) | Marine viral communities from the Subarctic Pacific Ocean - 10_ETSP_OMZ_AT15264 metaG | ecosystem: Environmental > Aquatic > Marine > Oceanic | place: Pacific Ocean | collected 2015-01-16 | reverse complement strand
TACTCATTTTCTATCCCACCTTGAATAATATCAAAAAGATTGTTTTTGTCATCTTCAGACAAATCAATAGTCTCAACACGACCCTTTTGTCTAAGACCGATCAGTTTTACAAGCTGCTCATTAGAGCGCTGCATTGTTTCAATATGCTTCGCGGCGACAGGACTAAGATATTTATTCTGCTCTGCGTCATTGGCGATTTGTGTTGCAATCTCATTTAAAAACTCCCTAGCAACTTTTCGATCATTACGAATGTTGTCTAGGGCTTCATCAATCAGAGTGTCCAAATCTTTGTTGCTCATAATAGTCCATTTTCCCAATCTTGTCTAAAGTTATAATATCTCTTTCGAAATTTCTTAAGCGAATTTACAATCTGCTTAGTATTGAGATCGGTGATCTCGCGCAGATATAAGTAAATAGCTTTTTTATTAAAAATTTCAATATCCTCTTTAGATTCAAAAAGGATAATAATTGCTTTATAAACTTTTAGATCGTTCTCTTTCATCTGGGTAGCATCCCAAGATTTTATTTCTTCATAAAAGGAATTCCAAAATTCTTGCTCTTCTCGATGAGTAACGTAAGAATCGTCAGTCGATAAAAACTCTTCTTCATATCTTTTGGAAATGTTGTCTAAATCAATCTCGCGACGATTTCGCTTCTGTTGTTGTTTTACTTTGTGAATAAACCAATTCTTTGTAATCACAGAGAAATATGAAAAAGCTTTAGATCCTTTGTTGGGATCATACTTATCCAGAATGGTTACAAGCCATATTTTACATTCATCTCTTAATGAATCACAATTTGGTAAATTGGTAAATTTATATGTAAACACAATTTTATCAACCATCTCATTAAGAGCCGGTTGAATATATGTAACATACAATTCGGTTCTAACTTTTATACAGCTAGTGTTGGCATATTCTACTATTGCATCTTCATGCACTTGTGTAAAATAATAATTTTTCTTTTTAGCCCTGCGGCGACGGCGGGGTTTCGGCTTCGTTGGTATTGTCACTAAGTTCTTCATCCTCTTGGTTTTCTTCAGCTTCGCTCTGTTCTTCTGTAAGGGCATAGATAAACTCAAACGTTTCTAATTGCTCATTAAAAGAAACTGCATGATTTAAAAGATGTTCCAGTGTTTCATCACCATAAAACATCTCCAATTCATAAACAGATTTTACATGCTTTGCAAAAGCATTTATCATACTTTGAAGATCTCCCAACTCTTCAGACACAAAAAGCAAACGACCAATGGCGGCGCGGGCGTATACAAACACTCCCACATTCAGCAATACCGATAAGGTCAATATTGCAGATAAAATTATTTCAAGACGACTCATATATTTGTTCCTTTGCTTTTAGTTTTTCTTCTTCCAAAACCTCTCGGTTTTTTTCGATATATTCTCTTGTGACTTCACCGACCTCTTTGTTTTCGGTCTCGGTTCGTGTTTTAAAATACATGGGAGATGTGAGCATTTTTTCTAATGAATTGATAGACACACAATTGTTGCATTTTAAATCCGGCTGTTCGTTGTATAAATGAAAAGCCATTTGTTCGTTACCGCACGCATTGCATAAATAACGATATCTAGGCATTTACTTCACCATTTTCAACAAATCTTCTTCAGTAATTTCACTATCGCTAGAGAAACGAACAGTTGGCGGATTCAAAACCGTCAAACCATCAGCACCTTCGGATAAATTAAAGTTCTTAAGAATTGGTACAATATCCAATTGATTTAAGAGCGATTCCTGAAGAGCCATCATGATGGCACCTAGCGCCTGATTAGATAACTTTAAAGTATTTTGTTCATTGTTGTTTTCCATGTTAACCTCCAAAACATTTTTTTAGACCTTCTGATATTTCTACTTGGGCGGTCCAACCCAAATTCTTTAATTCTTTTGTATCTGCGCGAGAGGAGCGAATGTCGCCTTCTCGGTGTGGTAATCGGAGCCATTCTATTCTTCCCCTTTTATCAACATAATCACGCACATAATTCAACTCAGTTTCGACACCCGTCCCAACGTCATAGGAGGCGCCTCCAAATTTGTTATCATAATTCATACAAAAGATGTTTGCGTCTATTACATCATCAATATAAATAAAGTCTCGCGTCTGGTGTCCATCTCCATCAAGCCTCAGAGGGGCGCGCCGTCGAAGCATTTCCATCCAAGCAGAAATCACGGTAGAATAAGAGCCTCCATACGGCTGATCTTCGGAGTATACATTAAAATAACGGAGACTAACGGTATCCAGATTATATAGTTCTGAATAAAGTTTACATTCCATTTCGGTCATCTGCTTGTGTACTCCATAGGGGCTGCTGGCGCCGTAGACGGCCGCAGAGCTAGCAAAAATTACTCTCCGAGCCTTCACATGCCTAGCAAAATCTAAGACCATAGAGGAGCCTAGGACGTTGTGAGACAGCGCTTCGGAGGGGTTCTCGACACTCCACGAAACACTTGGGCGCGCAGCGAGATGAAAAACATATTCTGGCTCAAACTTAGCCCAAGGTTGGCGATTATAAAAAAGATGAGAACGAATATCTAAACTTTCCGAAGGTTCCATGGAGCGAATATCTATTCCATGAACCTCATGGCCAAGCTGTGATAATTTATCAAACAACTTAGAGCCAATATAGCCTTTGTGCCCTGTTACCAAACACTTAGCCATCAATCTCACCAATTTGTTCAAATGTGGATTCCCAATCCGTAAATCGAATAGCTTTATCGTCAACATAAAAGCGCGCTCTGGGCTTTTCAGCAGTTACTTCTGCTACATACTGAGACATGTCGTTCTCTCGGAGCCACTCCCAGATAAGATCGACACCCGTTTTTCCGTTGACTATCATTCTATCAAATCGAGCCTTCGCGCTATAAATAACAACTCTGTACTTCTTGCTTAATCTTTCTAGGGCTGCTCTAGAGCCCTCAATCGCAACGTCATAGACGGTGCCATCATAAAAGCCTTTGGAATTCCTGTGAATTACACCGTCGAAGTCGATCCCCACATTGTCAAGTTCATCAGAATAACTATTTTCTCTAATCTTCTGAGGTACATCATCGGTGAGGGTCTTGATCTGTTGAGTTTCTACTCCGCAACAATTTAACAAACGATAACATAGAGACATGAACATTACTTCGGAGGCATAATAGTGGCGCATGTTGGTGACAACATTTATAGCGGAAATCTCTGGATCAATAGGACGAGCAGAGATGTAGGCATTCGGGATCCCGCGCTTGTGGGCCCAGCCTACGGCTCTATCAACATCGGGGGAGGCGCCAGAAGAAGAAAGTCCAAGAACAAGAACCTTGCTCGTATCCTCATGGCATGATAGCTTGGATTCTAACCAGCTTGTGAGCCAAGAATCGTATTCATAGTCTCCGTGCCAAATGGCAACTATGTCGCTATCTGGCGTTTGTATGTTCTTTTGCCAGCCGAGATGTCGAGATAAATTAGAAGACAGATGTCGGGCGATGGCTATGTTGCCGCCATGCGTACAAATCAATATGCTTTTGCTTTCTTTAAATAAGCTTTCTAGAACATTCCATTCCGGTAAAGAGAGGATCCTCTTATACTGAGAAATAGTGTAGCTCAAAATATCATTTATTTCTTTCATTATCTTGCTCTTTGATACATTGTAATAATCCGGCGCCAATGTCAATGTGTTGGGCGCCTACCAATTTGACAGGTAGATCTCGACTGTATGAATAAGGGGTTGTTTTATAGTGAGATTTAAGTAATTGTTCATTTTCTTGAGAACCAAATTCAACACGGATGTCATCACCTAAGATTTCTCTTATTATAGCAAACAAATCTTTAACCTTTAAGGACTTATGTCCCGTTAGGATCAGAGTAGAGTTTTTATGTTCTTCTTTCAGCGATAAAAATGATAGGCGCGCGGCATCCATCACATGAATATATTCGCGGCGCTCGTCGCCAGTGCCCTGATAAACAATCTTTTTATTTTGAAGGGCGCCCTCTAAAAATCGATACACGCTATTATTGCAGTTACTTCCGGGCCCGTAAACGGTTCCGTATCTCAAAATAGAGTAATTTACTCCATGATATTTATTATAATCCTTGATTAATGATTCAGATGCCACTTTAGTAGAGCTGTAGACCCCTCCCAGTAAAGACTCTGTATAAACTGAACTTGCAAACATATATCGCTCAACCTTATGTTTAGCGCATGCATCCAAAACTATAACATTCCCCATAATATTTGTCTTCACAGCTTTAACTGGATCTTTAATACATTCCTCTATGTCGGCAATTGCTGCATAATTAAACACAACATTGGCGCCTCGGACAGCCTCATCCACCAAAGCAGTATCTAGGATATCGCCTATAATATTATTATTTTTATCCAACGATGGGTGTGCAGCGAGATCAAATGAGGTTACCTCATATTCTTCCTCTAAAAGATAGTCTATCATGTGAGAACCGAGAAACCCACTGCCGCCAAAAACAACTGCTTTCTTTTTCAAACCAACACCTCGTTATGCAGTGGGCGCTTATTAATAAAGTTTAGCACTTCCATTGTGGCGCCCATCTCCATTGAGAGTCGACTATCTCGGGAACAAGATCCGAGGTGTGGTGATAGCAGAACATTGGATAACCCTAATAGCCGGCCATTGTAGGGTTCATCTTCAAATACGTCTATAGCTGCGCTAGCATGCGGGTTCTTCTTGAGCCAATAAAATAATGCGTCTTCATTAACGATACCACCGCGAGAAGTGTTGATTAGAACAACGTCTTGTTTAAGCTGTGATAATTCCTTCTCCTTCAAATAATTTAAATTCTTCTCGTTTAGAGGAATATGAACAGAAATAACATCACATTCCTTTAAAATTTGCTCTTTAGTTGACCAAAAATGGTTCGGATAACATTTTCGAGATAAATCTGTATCGGTATATAAAAGCTTTTTTGGTCGAAAACTTTCAAGCTTTTCAATAACCAATGAACCGATCCTACCATTCCCGATAACCCCTACACAACAGTTTCTTAATTCGCGGCCGATGATTCGAGACCAATTTCCCGCTCTCATTTCGGCGTCGACCTTGTGAGTAGAGCGCAATAGCGAAAGAATCTGAGAAATCGTCAATTCAGCGACAGCATTGCTCGGAGCATCTGGTGTATACGCCACGACAATCTTTCGGCGCTGGCACTCCCTCAGATCGAGTGAATCGAGACCTATGCCTACTCGCGAAATCATCTTGAGATTTTTGCATAGATCTAACTCTTTAGCGCCATAGCGCTCGGTACCAGCGATTATAATATCAGGCTCTTCGAATGATAGTGTTTCTAAAAGCTCTTGCGATGAAAATTTTCGCAGCTTATTATTGAACTTAATTTCTGCGCCGCAAGCATCTCTTAATTGTTGCAATAAAGGTGCGACGGCAGGATCCTCATAGTTAAAAGGATGTGTGGTAATCACTATCTTCATCTACACTATCTCCTTATAAAATTGTAGCAAACCAGTAGTATCCATTCCTACAGCTATAATACCATATCCTTGATATTTTTGTAATTGATTTTGCACATCTGTAGGAATATGGACCGCCATTTCATGCAATGGCACGACCGTGCGCACCTTTTGAAGAGATTCCAAGTATTCAGGATTATCAAAATTCCCGGGGTCTCCTAAACTAGCCGACAGGTCATACGGCCCAATCATGTAAAAGTCAAAGGCATATTCAGCAATTGCTTCTATGTTCTCGATGCCTTCTTCAGTCTCTATCTGCGCTATGATGCGCGGGGGGTGACTAAGCAGGGCGCTCTTTCCCCATCGATTTTGTCGGACAAGGCCGAGACCGCGCTTGCCTCCGTAACGAGGATACTTACATATCTCTTGAATTAGCTGGCACTGCTCGGCAGTCTCGACAGTCGAAAAAATTATCCCGTCAGCGCCCGCATCTAAACATGCCCGAACTAAAGCTTTGTTTGGTTCTGTTACTCTTACATAACATAACTTTCCTAGTGTGTCTATTATTTGTATACAATTAAACAAAGTCTCATTATTAAAGAAGCCGTGTTCTGTATCGATGACGACACCATCAAGTCCTGTATTACACAGTAATTCAGATACCACTGATGACGGGATTTGTTGCCATGCAAATTTCATTTATAATTACTCACAAAGTCTGAACAGATGCCGGCACACACTTGGAGATCTTGTTCGGTATATTTAGTCTCGCTCATCTCTGGCATTACACAAATTGAGCGCGGAGTAAGAATGCTGCCAGGATAAGCCCAAATAAACCCACCAGTAGTGAGTGTGTGCGCGTCGTTTTGGTGCCAAAAAGCATTCCAGCCTCTCATTTGTTGAGTAAAAGCGTACAAGGCTTGAATGTCCTTGGTGTGTACCCACAAATAATCCGATCTTTCAAACAGCCAATCGGGCGATACCTCGTATTGGCGCTTGTCGTGGCCTAAAAATAAGCCATCTTCGAACGAACCTCTAATATCTACTTCTACATTATAACCGCTATCAATAGCTTTGTCAATATAATCTGGTTTATTTTCCCAAACTGGGTTGGGACCGTTGATATTTCCTCTGTGTGCTATTAAAATCATCTCTTCACCACGTATGCTGTTGGGCAGATATAATTCAAAGTCTTAATTTCTACGTCTTTGTCGGCAAAAAAGCGGTCTACTCCGGCAGATTCGGACCATTTATGGAACGCATACTCGTCAAACACTACCATTCCGCCCTTAACTACCCGATCCCACATCGCACTAAGTGCTTCATAGGTGGGAACTTCTACATCTAAATCAATATAAAGCAGTGAAATCCTAAAGCCCGGGCGCTCAGACACATATTTGGCGGCCGTTTCAGTAATATCGCCGGCCACAAGTTCAAATTCATGCTCTTCAAAGCCACAATGTTTAACAAATTCGCCAAATATATGTGCTTGATCATCACCATGTTCGTAATTTCTTTGGCAAAATAGGGTGTCCATGGCCTCTTTATCAATCCCAGAAAGGCTTTCTATGAGCTTTTCAGAGTTAAAAAAGTCGAAACCAACCACCTTTTTGCCACTATTTGGGCACAAAAAGCGCTTAATTTTCAGAAATGTGAGCATTCCGGTGCCTTTAAACACTCCGCACTCTACTATGTCGCCTGGAACGTCTTTAACTTGATCTACCAACAATGTTCGGGCCAAAAGCTTTCCGAACACCTTAGTATCAGGGCTGAGAATGAACCCGTTGAAGGCATCATACAAATTTTGTGATGTATCAATGATTTCTAGTTCTTTTAGTTTCATTTATTTTCCGTGAAATTTGTTAAAATAATCTAAATCTTCGGGGGTTCCAATTCCCCACATCCCATCAAAGTGAAAGGTCTTAATTTTCTTGCCAGCAGCAATTGCTTCGTTAAACACCGGGCACACGTAGAACTCGTTATTCACGCGAGTATTGTTGGTAACCATTTGCTCTGCGTACTTAACATAATCCGAGCCATGGCGCCAATAGTAAATGCCGGTTGTGGCAATGTCGCTAATAGGCTTCTTCTCGGCAACCTCAGAAACAAAACCTTCTTCGTTGAGTTTAGCGAAACTCCATTTAGGGTGGGTAGCTGTAAACGTAAGCATCCCTCCATCTACCTCATCAGCCTCCATGGCGTACATAAACTCATTGCTATTCCAATCCAAGAATTGATCAGAATTGGCGTATAAAAGCGGCTCATCATTATCGATGAATTCCTTGGCGAGCAACGTTGTACAGGCGGCCCCCTCGGTCATGCCGTCTACTTGTATAATCTCACATCCTGGCGAGATCAAACCCAAAAGATGTTTAAGGTTGTATTGGTCATAGTGCTCTTTCTGGACTACGAAAATGTGACGAGCGTCCACATTCAAGTTCTCTACGACTACTTGAATCATAGGCTTCCCTCTGACCTCGATAAGCGGCTTGGGAAAGGTATACCCAGCCTGTTGAAATCTGGATCCTGCGCCAGCCATTGGAATTAGAACATTCATTTTGCCTCCTTGCCACTTAGGGCGTGTTCTGCTTTTGCCATCAGCACTGTTAATAACTGATTTTATTTTATCATAAGTAACATCTTCGCTATTCTTAACTGCGCACAGGTGGGCCCCGCTGTTGAGGGCACCTGTCCGACCAATATGTGAATCTTCCACAATTACTGTTTCGTGTGGGCCACATCCTGCGCGCAGCATAGAGCGTAGATATATTTCAGTACTCGGCTTTGGCTCATTTACGTCTTGATTAGAATACATAAAATCAATATGCTCAAAAAAACCTCTGCGAATAAGCTGTAGTTTTGCTGTTTCGCGAATAGAGTTGGTAGCGCATGCGACCGTATAGCCTTCTGACTTAAACTTTTTAAGGATACGAGCCATGCGCCTGTCAATAGTAAAATTATCAATTATCTGTTTGGTCTTTTGCTGTTTCAAGGACCAAACAGAATTATGTAAATCCTTGGGTAAACGCTTGCTGGCTGTCAGCATTTGAAGCTTTTTTGTTGTAGAAAGGCCGTCATAAGTTGACAGGTGTTCTTGTCTGCCAATTACGTACTTCTCATCAATGTCTGCCAAAGCCTCGTTAAGCGCCTCGTAATGTAGCTCGCGCGCGTCCACAAGAACGCCGTCCAAATCAAAGATTACTAACTTAATCATTTCTAAACTTCTCTCCTTCCTTGAAGGGGTGTATATCTATATCGCAACATTTGTTTGCATCCAGCCAAAAATCACCCTTGCGCCAACCAATGTAATTCTTATCAGATAGCTCAATGTCTTTTTCAAAATAATAATATTGAACAAAATTAGGTACTTGAGGGGGCGTTGGCGGATTATCAATAAAGTCTTTAGACCAGCGCGTTAGCCACCCGTAGTAACTCGGTTGTTCTTTCCAAGTGTCTTTCCATTTCCAATAAAATATCTGAGATGTATGAAACCACCCTTCCTTTGAATTGTCGTTCGACTTAATCTCACGCCATGTAGGCTCCCCTCCTTGATATTCAGAGGTATCCAACATTAATGCGTCTTGTTCATTTAACAGTCTACCATGAACTCTATCATTTATTAAAGACTTATCTTTATTAAAAATCAAAGCGCGAATATAATAATCAGCCTCTTTGTTCGCTGGGGTTATAAAACGTTCATCCCACATGCCAATCTTCTTCACCGCTTCGGGTCGATAGCTGACGATGTTGTCTCCAAGCTGCCCGGTCACAAAAGTATACTTTTTGTGCATCTTCAGCAAATTAGTGGCCCAATTAGGGCTGAGTACAATATCATTTTGCATTGTAACTACTATCTTTGCATCGGGGTTGTTCAAATCTTTAAAGCCGTGCAACAGTGCCTCGTTCCAATTCCGAGCAAGATTTCCGGTGTCCCAATCAGGACGAGTATTGTTGTGAATTACATTTACTTTGTCTACAAACTCTTCATCCAAATGAAACTCAGAATGATTATTAATAATGTTCACTTCAGTGTTCGGAATAGACGGAAAGTCCGTCTTGTTAAACAGAGCGTTTAAAGTTTTGTTTAAAATGTCCGTTCGTCTATATGTGATGATAAAGACTTTCATGTTTTTCATTTTTTTCTCATTTTTTCGTATAAAAATTCAGCTAACATAAACTCATATTCGGTATCCACATCAATAGCTTCGATCTCGTCCAACATATAAGAATAAAAGTTGTCACCCAAAATGTTCTTGTTTTTGATCATCAACTCTCTAGGAAGTATGTTTACTGCAAAGTTAAGCGCGTAGATATCTGGCAAGTCTTGAGAGCGTGGGTGGTTCTTTGGATCATAATTGATAGCCTTGTCTTCCAGCCACATATATTCTTTAATGAGGTTTACTGTCACAACCGAATCGTGGCCCTCTCTATGTTTATAGATGTCAATACAATCTTGTATTGTTTTATCTTGAACCAGCGGGCTCGTCACGGGCGTCCATAAAACATCTTTACAATCTAAGGTTGAGGCTAAATGTACATACACATCTCCCATGGGCACAGTGTCGCTAGCGTAGTATGAATCTCTCTTCATTGGGCGAGCGCCTAAATTGTCAGCTATCTCCAGCATCTCATCATCTTCCGAAGTAACCACAACGCCAGTTATCCCCTCTAGTCTTAAAGCCTGTTCTACTTTCAATTCCAGCATCGAGGAACCACAGAAGGGTCTCACATTCTTGCGTGGGACGCGCTTGGAGCCCCCTCTGACCGCGATTAAAACATTAATGTCAGTATCTATTGCCATCAATATTGCCCCCCGTTAACGTCCAATGCTGTGCCTGTAATATAGGTGGCTGCGTCTGAGCACAGAAACAATATTGGAAGCGCCTGTTCTCTTGTGGAGGCAATTCTGCGGATAGGGATTTTTGCTGATAATTCTTCAAGTTGCTCATCCGTCATCGCTTTGGCCAACATTTCTGTCATTGTTTGGCTTGGGCACACACAATTAACCAATATATTGTGTCGGGAGACTTCGTGTGCCAATTGTTTAGTAAGGCCAATGATGCCATATTTACTAGATGTATAATGAACGCCGCTAACAATGCTTTTGCTGCGGCCGGCGATTGAGGATATATTTATAATGCGGCCACCGCCAGTCTTCTTCATTATTTCGACCGCCCATTTACAAATAACAAAAAACGATCTTAAATTAACATCCATTAATCTGTCCCATTCCCACAAAGTAACCTTTTCAATAGGTGCGCACAAATTGGTGCCCGCCACATTAATGACAAAATCTATCTTCTCAAATTGATCAAATAGGTTTTTAATTTCGCTTTCAATGGCCATATCACAATCGATATATTTTATCCCCTCAAGGCCGGGATCGCTACGAGAAGCACAATAAACTGTGGCTCCTGCGTCTCGAAATTGGGTGCAAACTTCTTTGCCAATTCCCCGACTACCGCCAAAGACTATTACTGTTTTTTCTCGAAAATCGAATGTAACATTACTCTTCTTCATAAACGTGATCTACATCAGGCTTTGTGATGGCATATCGAACGCCCGGGCCAGTTCCGGCACAAGTTATTTTGTGCCAAACGCCCTTTGGCACAACCACAATGTCATTGGTGCGTACCGTGCGCGTACCGACACCATCAATCCACCATTCCCATTCGCCATCAAGGATTACCCAATTTTCATCAGCATCATGATGGAAATGTTTTCGATTGCCTTCGCCCGGGTGCTGCTGAATAACAACACCACCGAAAAGCTCATTGTAGGCGATACGAACGGCCCATGAGCCCATTCCTAAATCTTTGCGAAGTTCCTCTAAATTAACCGTAGAGCAGTTCTCATATTTTTCTAATTCAGATACTGGAACGCCGTCTTTCTCTAAAACGCTAACCAGATCACTGTCAGATGTTGTTTTTGTTCCCATTATCGTGTCTCGTTCTTAAATTTTGGTAATTTCATAAATTTTTGTAATCTTTCTGTCAATTGATTTGAATATAACATGTTCTCAACCGTACTGTCAAGTTTAAAGCGTTCATCTTTCAAGAAAACGTTTATACAATGCATCATTTGTGATAGTTGGTCATGTAAAAGTTTATCGGGACCGTTTGCTGTGCCCGATTTGCCATACGTATCAGTATAAGATTTATCATATTTTTGTTCATCGGTTTGAGGAATCCCAGTATTATAAAAATCTAAACCATAAACAGCCAATTCTTTAATTGGATATCGCATTAGATAGTTCAATGCCCCATAGCCAGAATTGAAATTAGCTGAATAATGCGTATAGCTCTGATTGTTGAAATTTTCTATATGTTGCTTAGGATATATTTGCCAATAAAGTGCCCATCGGTCCCATGTCCCATCTTCGTTTTTTAAATGTATAAGCGGCACATTTAGTTGTTCAAATATGGGCTCATATACCTCGTCAACAAAGGCCCAGGATCCATCCGGCTTAAGTTGGCTAGCCGTATCATTACAAATCACATATTTAGGTCGTTCTTCTGGTGATGCCGACGTTAAATGGCTAACTAAGGGGGGCCCATAATTAGAATTTAGACAGCTTTGTACTATATCTGTGCGACTTCCATAATCTGCTGGATCTGAAATGCCATGTTGTATTCTCACAACCACGTCATAAGCATCGATTTCGGGGCCTTTGCCGGAAGCCTTCATGTAGGGGGCGGGCCCTACAAAGGCCACGCGTTTACCCTCTAAATATTCCCACAACCCCTTATCAATATTACATGCGTGATGAAAGCGCGACGGTGCGTCCTTCATCTTCTGATATATCTCAACGCACTCGTTAATCTCAACATTACGATCATCGTTTATTTTGTTATTGATTTGTTCCACAAAAGTGGCCCATGGGCTTACGTTCTTCTTAAAATCATCAAATGACAACTCCTCAAAGTAATCTTTTATTGTTTCTTTGGTTGTGTCCTTAATCGGAGACAGTTTTTGTCCGATGGTTGCTTCTATATTAATAAATCTTTCGTGACTTAGATCAAAGAATTTTTTAAGGGCATCAATGTCCATATAATCTATGTGCCTTTCGGAAGATTGTGGACACAGGGCCGCTCCCATAATCAAGTCTATAAACACATTTTTGATAAGCAAAGAATCGGCCGGCTCACTACCAAGGATCTTTGTCTTTTTAAAGGCCGGCCTTATCCACATCCACATCTCATCCATTCTATATTTGTTCCATGCACCATTCTGGTTGTGGGGCGCGTTTTCGTCCGTGTTCCCGTTATCATATACCATTTTATGGCTGCATACAACATGTTTCAAAAACGGAATTTCTAAAATATTAAACAAGTGGCATGCCTCTACCCCGCCACCAAAGCGCGTTACCATCGGAAAAAACCAACTCATCAGGCTGTGATGTACTACTTTCATCCCGCAATGGCTAAAGGGGAGGATGGAGGCATCCTTACTGTCGCGATAAGTTGTATCAGCGGCAAAAGGGGTTATCATACCATTTCCCGGGTAATAAGTTAGAACGGCCGGCTCATACTCTTCTAGATCTTCTAGTATCTGTTGAAGCGGATTAAGATCTCTTAGCGGCCTAAAGTTATAATCATAGTCTACAAAAGCGTAATATTCATAATTCTTAGGCACTTCTGCAGCCAAAATGTTGCGCGTATCAGTCCACGTTGTGTCCGGACAAAATTGTAAAGCTTTATTGTTGGGGGCATCATGAGTTACAAAATAAAAATCACAGTTTTCTTTATTATCGAATAACTGCACATGATCAGAATTAGGTTCTTCTGGTGTAACTTGTAAGATACACAATCTTTTATTCTTCATTTTCTATCCTTAGAAGCTCGATCTCTTCGAAAACCATCTTATCGCTATGTTTGGTTCTAAAAACTTGATAGTTGATGTATGGGCCGGCGTCAAAACTAAGATTATACTCTCTCTTTTCCAGCACTACCCCTTGTCCCACATCTTTTATCATAAACCCGTCCGCATAGCGCTCATGCCACATCACCAGATCCCCTGGTTCATAATTTATTATAGTTCTCTTTCCCATCGCCCTATCATCTCCTCAAGCATCGTTTCAAAAGTATACTCTGGGTTCCAATCTAAAAGTTGGCGAGCCTTAGATGGATCTCCTTTGAGGTATTTTAATTCTTCTGGCCGCATATACTTGGGGTTCTGAACAATATACTTGGTATAATCCATATCTAGTTTTTCGAACACAGTCTGACACAAGTCTCTCACGGAGTGCGTTTCGCCAGTTGCAACGATAAATTCATCTGGAATATCATGGTTTATGATCATGTGCATGGCGCGAACATAGTCTTTGGAGTGGCCCCAATCTCTATACGAATCCATATTGCCTAATTCTAATTTATCTTGTAATCCTTTTTTGATAGATACCGCACCTTTAACAACCTTATTGGTTACAAAATTTGAGCCGCGTCGAGGAGATTCGTGATTAAAAAGAATTCCATTGCACGCATGTAAACCGTAGGCATGCCTATAATGTCGTACTAAGTTATATCCCATCACCTTGGCACACCCATAAGGGCTTACAGGGTTCATGGGCGTCGTAAGTCGCTGGATACCGTCTTCGTCCACTGAATTGCCAAACATTTCTGAGGAACTGGCTTGGTAAAACTTGGCATCTGGTACGCACGTTCGATATACTTCTAACATATTTAAGACGCCAAGAGCGTTTGTCTGAATAGTAAATGAAGGCACATCATAGCTAATTCTTACATGGCTCATGGCGCCTAAATTATAAATCTCGTTTGGGCTAACTTCGCCAATAATACGAATCAGCGAAGGATAATCCAACAAGTCACCATAATAAGTGTGAACGTTCTCATTTAAATTAAGCTTATGTAATCTATGATTTTGGTTTTCTGCAACTGAATGACGGCGTATGATGCCGTGTACCTCATATCCCAGAGAGAGCAGGTACTCTGTAAGGTAACTCCCGTCTTGACCGGCGATACCGGTGATTAATGCTCTTTTGGTCATTTATATATCCCCATTTGTGTTAAATCTGGCCAGTCCGTGACCACCCATTGTCTCGGCTCTGTTTTAATTGCGTGCGGGAGCTTTTTCATTCCCAACTCGGCAATCTCGGGTGTCATATAATAATGGTAACCCATCATATTAATATTTTGTTCTCTCCATGGCGTAATTGGCTCACGTCCATCATAAGACATTCTTTTAAGGCGTTCTGCCGCCTCTTTATTGTCAGTTAAAATCATTCCCCCACGACCCAGGCTTAAGTGCTTTCTAAACTGAAAACTAAGACACATAAATGTGTTAGGAATGTATGAACTCTTTTTCCATAATACCGCAGCATCAATAATATTTGTACCCCCAAGATAATAAAAATCAGCCCAGTCTTCATCTCGCCAGTTGAAATCAATGTTTAATTTTTGTGCGAGAAAAGGAATTGAAATATAGGTACGCTTTGGTGTCGTATACTGTTTGATATTTTGGTCTCGCAAACATAGCTCGACAGCATGGGTGCAGCAATCGGTGGCCACTGCATAGGGGGCGCCGAAGAAATCAGCTACTTGATTTTCAAATTGTTCTACGGCTTCAAAACTCATATTTTGTTACACTCCACATTTAAGCTGACCAGCGTACCGTTTTCTTTATCCATATGCGGAAAGTACGCCTGAGAATGATCATCATATTTAGCGTGTTCTTTTGAGCGCCAGTCATACTCCCTTATAGAGCGAAATCCACAGCGTGTCAGCAAAAATCTCAAATCTTCAAAATCATACACGGTTTTATGGTAAATGGTCTCGTTGTCCATTTTCATTCGGCCATATAGGGGGCCCAAGACGTGTTTAAGCTGCATTTCGCCGGATTGATATAGCGCGCTTAATACGGCAAAATTCGGGACAGCCACTCTGAGCGTTGCTTCTGGTTTAAGTACTCGGGCCCATTCTTCTAGTAAAAAATATACTTCGATACGATCAAAATATTCTAACACATGAGAGGCGTAAATCAAATCTACACTATTATCTTCAAAATCCAACTTGGTAATAGAGTGATAATCTAAATGTTGATAATCACCGCCGTCGATGTGGGTCCAATTGCTTCCGAAATCTCTCCAACCACACCCCATGTTTATCTTAACCATTAATAAACACCTTGTCTAATTTCTGTCCATAATAAGGGCCCGTCTTGTATTCTAAAACGCGAGTGCCCTCTTCCAAAATCTCATAATTATGACCTCCAAAAAGAGTAATAGATACATCTCCTTGTTTAAGCTCTTCCGTTACCAGCAACTGATCGTCAATATCATAGAAAGTCGCTTTCACTTTGCCTTCTAAAATAACCCATGATTCTTGGGCAATTGCCTGAGTTGGCACTTCTTTAAAAATATGTTTATGCGCTGCGAACGTTCTGCCTTTTTCATAATTAAGAACAGCTAACTGGAGATATTCTTCACTTTCCACAACATCAGTGCGCAGGCCATCGAGTTCACATGTGCGGCATACCATATGCAGAAGCTTCGATGGCTCTACTAAAGAGTAATATCTTTTAATCACTTTATTCCTAGGGCTTCATTAAGCGGCAATCGTTTAAAGCATCTCAATGTCGTTGTGGGGCTACAATTAACAACCTCAACACCGGAATGGGCTGCACGATAAGCAAACATATTCCATGTAGGAAGATGGAAATCATTGCCACGGGGAATATTATATTTGTCGCCGGCTTGCTGATAATCATCAAACCAATAGTTAGGGTTGGTCTCGGGGGTCTCATCGATGACAAGGCCCGGTCCATCTTTCTTGCTTCCCTCTACAAATTCCACATAATTACAGTCAACGCCCACTAAAATAATCTTTTTATAGCCCATGCAAACAGCCGCAGAACAAGCATTGGCGCCGGAGTTGCCGTTATCATGAAAAGCTTTAAAATCTTCTATTGTATGGTTCCACCGGTTTGTTGTTCCAAATTTCTCCATTCGAACATATTGTAACTTTGGAGAATCGCTAATGTTAATGATATAAAACAACTTCTCAATAGGGCTACTATCTATCAAGTTTGTAAACTGTTCGCGATGACATTCTGTAACTCGATAATCAAAACAGCCGTGATATGTCGGCCACCAGTCCATTCGCTCATAGGCCCGATAGGCTGAATTTAGCCCAAACGTATCAACGCCCTTTAACATATCAAAATCTAAATCTTTTAAAGATGGGCCGTTTCCCATCAAAACTAATGTATCAGTCATAATGATTCCAAAAAACTCCTGCCCTCTGTTGGAGGTACTCATAGCTATCTTCTTGGGATTGAAACCAGTCCTCATCTTTGTGTTGAACATAATCGTTGAGGATAACATCGCATCCAAGCAACTTGGCCTCAATTACAAAACGTGGACACGTATCCGACCCCAATGGTAGGAAAATCAACCCTTTAGAAGTTGACATCTTTATTAAAAGCTCATGATAGGGAAGGTTTTGTACCACCTCATAGGGTAGCTCATTCTCTTCGGCATACTTAATACAATCTAGAGATCCCTTAATCCACGAATTCGATCCTAAAATAAGATATTTGTCATTCTTTTCGTTATTTTTAATAGATTCCATAAAGTGTAGGTCGCCCGGGCTGAATACCGAACTCAAGACTTCACAATTCTCTTCTTTTAACACAGAGATTTTGGAAAGAAAAATGTCCTTTTGGGCTTCGCTCATAAACCACACTTTGGAGGCATATCCATAAAAGGCGCTATTAATTTTACCAGCCATCTGTTCTAAGCAATCGCATTCGGTGAGCGCTTCAGCAAGGTGTTTTTCCATAGACCGATATTGACAAAATTTATAATCATATTCAATTATAGAATAATCAATATTTTTACACATATACAGCTTAACTTTGTCATCTAATGAAGCAAAATTACAGATTACATAATGCGGGTCTTTGTTGTTCTCCAAAATTGGAAGAGTAAGTTGCGAACATGTAAGCTTTGCAATTTGATTATTCTTATATCCGGCCATTATGATGGCCTCGGTAGTTAATTCGGCGCCGCCATTATAATGTTCTACAAACATATCGGAAACAAATGCTACTTGGTTCATAGCAAGTCGCTCAATAGGCCATCAATTTCTTCTTCCATCTGCTTTAATTCTTCGATGGGCACAATACAATTAACAAATTGCTCGTACATCTTCTCTTCAGCGAAGTCTTCCATCAGGCTATTTGCATAGTCGCAGCTATTAGCGGCAATACTCTCTTCCACGTTGTTGGAGATGTCATCATAACACTGGCGCATTTTCTCTTTAGCAGACTGCTCGCGGGGATAAGCCCACATCGATTCTTTGATGAGAACATCTTCCCACACAACTTGCTCTTGTACGGGCTGTAAATCAAACGCTACATTGTAGAAATGTTCTTTTCTTTCTTTATCGACCAAAAAGTCTAATTGGCCAGACCAGCCGGTTGCTATAACCGGGAGGCCGCTATAGGCTGCTTCAAAAATTGGAAGCCCAAAGCCTTCTCCATGAGGTAGCGCAAGAAGGGCCGAGATTTTCGGATGACGATAAAGAGAGTGCATTTCTTCATCTGTCATATCGCCATGTAAAACATAAATCTTACACTTATGCGCAGAAAGAGTTTTTAGAAACTGCTTTAAATCTCCCACAAGTTTCTCTCGATCCATATAACAATTTTTTGCTATATTGGTCTTTACAACAAGCCCTGCGTTCTCGTCATCATGAAATTCCTCCACAAACCACTTAATGGTGCTTGGAATGTTCTTTCGGGGTCCAAATTGTGCGACAGCAAGGAAGTTAAAATCTGTTTTTAGATCTAAATCAAGCTCTTCTAAGTTGTCATACTTCTTAACAGGATAATTAACTGCTTCAATGGGCACAGTAAGTTTATAATCCATCTGCTCTCCAGTGGCCTCATTGGTGGCCAGAGCCACTGTGTTTAGGAAAACATTTTTAGAATGTTCCGAAACCACAATTACATTGTTAACGACTTCATTAGCTTTCTGTAACCAAACAGGCGCAACTCGGGTTGTTTCAATGCCGGCAGTATAGCCAATATTCATAGGTGCCATTTTCTCCCATTCATTCGGAATGGTCACTTGAAGAGCAATATCAAATTGCCCTCCCTGCTGAAAGAAACCAATGGTCTTTTCAATTGTCTGATCAATCCACTCGCGCTCATCGTCAATGGAGGAAAGCCACGAAGTCTGACCCCACTGAAGTGGCTGAATATATATTTCGAACAAGTCAGGGCGACTTCGAAGAGCACGGAGGGCGAAGCGCGTTTGTTCGCCGTAACCAGAGCGTGTTAAGAGGGGCCCTTTAAGTAAGATTTTCTTTTTCATTATGCCACCTCCAACAAGTGCCAAGATTTATATCCTCGGCGTGTTTCCCAGGAGCCGTGCCTGTCTACTATATCATCCATTAATTCTATCCATCGATTTTCTAAAGTATCAAAATTATAATTATTTGTTACGTGTTCTCTTCCTTCTAAGGACATCTTTTTATATGCCTTGGCGCTCATAGAAAGCGCCTTCTTTAGGGCACGATTAAAATCAGTCTGAGAAATTCTATCTTCATAAATGTAAGGCACCTGTAAGGAACCAATCACAGTTTTCGAAGTAGGCTCAATACCCAGTCCAAACCATTTTGTGCCGTCTGTAACCTGTTCTTGCAGGCCGCCGGTCATATTCACAATAATCGGAGTGCCACAAGACATAGACTCTAACGTCGCCAGACCAAAGCCCTCAGCATCTGAAATGTTGACGGTGAAATCTGCTGTATTATACATGTTCGCCAGATCTTCGGGCGGAACCTTATTAGTAGAAAGCATTACTTGGCCGTCGTCTATACCGAGATGCTCGATAAGAAGCGGCAAATCTTGACCATGTTGATCGCGAGCGTCCGTATGCATAAGAAGGGTGGCCTTATCGTGACCAACTTCGTCTAAGAACTCCTTAAACCACCAAATCAGGGTTCCGCTCTGCTTTCTTCGTGCGTTCCGATTATTCCAAAAAAAGATCGTTTTGTTCATATTCTTGTGATTGGTGGTGCTTTCAATACAAATCTTCTTCCTCATAGCCTTCACGATTTCTTTCTTCTCTTTTGTTTTATATTTGTAAAAAACATTAGAATTAACAGCATGCGGAAGATAATATGAATTAACTTCAGGTGAAACCTCTTTAAGAATTTCATGTGTTACTTTTGAAATACACGCTACCTCATCAGTAGAGCGATAATACTTGCCGTTATAATGCGGCGCCGGGAAGTTGTCCCACACATGGTAATATACCATGGGCATGTTGGGGCGAATTTCGTTTTCAATCTCCCAAAGCCATCCATAAAATCTAGGATCAGTCATGAACCACAATATATCTGGCCTCTCCTTTTGCATAATGGAGCGGATAATTTCATGATTACCATATCCGTCCACGGGGAATATTCGCCAATCATCGCCCCACGGATCTACTTTTTGTGGCTGATAAGACTGATGCTTCATAGCACCACCCAGACACACAAATTCATAGCGCCCTGTTTTAAGGAGCGCCTCAATCATATATTTTGTCTGGGTACCCACTCCAGACGGGGATAACGGGTGATCTGATAAAACCAGAACTTTAATTTTTTTCATTTATACCTCATGGACAGTGTTCTGTCTTGTAAAATTTGCAACCATATCCTGACGTGCAGGACAATCTATTTTTAATATAACGCTTTTTCTTAATATTGTATAGCGCTGTGTTTAAACTTTTTAAAGCGTTCTTTGTTTTCTGCGGGCCGCTCGTAACCCTGAAAAATTCTACACGATTTTTCTTTGCAGTTCTTTTAAGTAGTGCGAAGTGTGTTTCTACATCTTTTGGATCTACGTCCATTTTCTGGGCGAAGAAGTGTTTATACAATGTTAATTGGTATGTAACCATCTTGTCAGACCGTCTTCTTGCATCCCATCCCCACGAACATGTTTTCCAATCGAAAATGTGAAC
>Ga0098044_1000521_pt1 | contig 20453 bp, 6 predicted proteins | sample 10_taG_FD_75053 | JGI IMG/M metagenome (GOLD analysis project Ga0098044, IMG submission 75053) | Marine viral communities from the Subarctic Pacific Ocean - 10_ETSP_OMZ_AT15264 metaG | ecosystem: Environmental > Aquatic > Marine > Oceanic | place: Pacific Ocean | collected 2015-01-16 | reverse complement strand
TAAGCACTATTTTTAGATGGAGAATCTTGTAATATAGATTTAACATCATCAATACTATAAGCAGTGAATGAATTAAGAACTCTAGTAACGTCTGGATCTTCATTGAAAATAAGTTTTTCACCATCAATAAATGTTCCAGATGTTCCAATTAACTCATGAGTAGTACTAGTAGCATCATTTAACATATATCCAGTAGCACCACTACTTACACCTCTAACACGTTCTGTTGCGGTTGCCGCAATCTGTTGATTTAAAACTATTGTAGTATGTGTTTGAATATCATAGAGATACAAATCCCATTTACTACCAGCATTTGCATAACTACCATCTGTCAAATTAAATGTATATATTCTAGCAGCACCAATTAGACCACCACCAGTTGCATTCATAGAAGAACTTCTTCTCTGATTCCATAGTGTAACAATATTTAAAGAAATATTATTATCAATAATAGGTGTACCAACAACATTATTAAGTTGTAATAATGTTCCCATTTCAAATGGAACACTAGCAGTGGCAATTTTCTGCTTATCTCTTGGTTTTTCTACATCTACAATTCTATTTCTTTGAGTTTCAACATCATATCCCCTAATATATGCCTTTCCTGGAGATACACTTACACCCATCAAGTCTTCTGAAGGAGTATTTCCTCGTTGAGTCTCTTGATTGCTATAGTATATACCACCATTTCCTTTACGATCATTTAATGTTTCATTTACATCAACACTAAAATTACCAACGGTATAGTCACCAGACTCTTCATATGTCCTCTTAGCAAAATAATCTCTAATTAAAGAATATTCGGATTTATTTTGAAGTTTCTTAACACTTCCATTTTCAACCCTCATTAATTCTACGAAGGTCTTATCATCATGGTCTGTTAAGAGTTTTGTTGATAATTTAGTAGAAATCTTTAATCTATCTGCACCTGGAGCAGCATAGTTAGAAAATCCCTTAGCATTATCATATAAAGTTGTATTTTCTTTTGCTGTAATAATTTCTTCAGAAATCGTCAAACCAACCCTATAAGAAGGTTGCTTTGTATATGGATCAAGAACTATCTTATCAGCATCTACATCAACAAAAGTTCCACGTATAAAGTATACACCTGCACCAATAGCAGCTGCACTACCAGCACCAGTTGAATTTTCGGATATAAGAGTTGCTATAGAATCTTCAGCATTAACTGCAGTATTACCATAAGTAAATGCATCTTCAACTATTAAAACCTCACCATCATTCATATCAGTGGCTTCATTACTGAGACCTGATCTAATATACGTCACAAAAAGAGTAGGATCAGTAATTCCTGTTGTGGAATTTACATTAAAATACTTATCTACCTTTGCAACTACACCAGAGTCTTTTCCTCTTATACGCTTCCCAACTAACTTTTCACCATAAACAGATATATCGATACCCAAATGGTCAGTATTTAACTTGATAAAGGAATAATGGGCAACATATTGAATGTTACCAGGGATCACCATTGACCCCTCTTTAAACATATGACTACCAAACGATTCTACTTGATTCTGTAGAATTGATTGAAGAGTCGTTAATTCCCGAGCCTGTACTGGATGTCCTGGTTTGAAAAGTACCCTATAAAAATTATTATACTTGTCAAAGTCATCATAATAGGGACTTATATTGAGATTCGTTTTTTGTGGCATGATTTGTTAGAATTCCAGGATGATTTTAACGTCTTCTTTTTGTCGAGAATTTCGTGAGATTTCAGGACGGTTATCAATGTAAATAATGTCCCCTGAGCCTTTATTTATCTCAGGATTCGCAATGCCATTTGTAAACTCAAGTCCAAGTGAAATAAGTTTGTTTCCAGATGGATTAGTATTAATTCCAGTGAAATTACGATCTATTGCTCCAGTAAATCCATCAGAACTCAAAATATTATTAACAGAAGCTGATGCTGAAGGATCCGCAGTGAAGAAACTTAGTACATTTCCAGTATTAGTAACAGCAGAATGGTCTGTTGTATCATAAGTACTAGGATTCATGAACAATGTTCTATCTTGTGTATATTTAAGGACTTTTGTTTCCCTATCATACGAGGATATGTAACCCTTCGCAGTTCCGTCTGTTGTTACTTGAGTGATACTAGCACCTATACCTGGTACTGTTGTTGACTCACCAGACACTGACGAGAACTTAAATGCACCTAATGACGAAAACTGATTTTGAGTAAAGATAGAACTTGATGTACCTATTGTAGTAGGATTCTTAACTATTCCTATCTGTCCAAACTTTGTATCCGTTGGGAAATCTCTTGTTGAATCATCAAATCTAGCATAAACTAATACCTTATCAGCACCTAGTTCGGAGTAAATATCACTACCATGCCCTCTTGCAGGAGGTATAATAGGAATTAACTTAGCATTAGCAGTTCCTACACCAACAGGTCTAATTGGACCCAAATCAACAACACCAAAACTATAATCTTTACCACCAGCAGAAACTACTGCATTTGTTATATTACCACTTGAATTGACATCTACAACACATTTTGCACCTTCACCATCACCTAGAATATTTAATTCCCAAGATCCAGCAGAATATCCTTGCCCTCTATCTGAGATATAGACTTGTTTAATCTGGTTTTCATTAATAGCAGAGTCACCATTATTCCTTACAGATGATACCTGAGCATCATTTGAAGTTGCCCAATCAGCAGGTAATGAAATATAATCAGTAGAATCAAATTTAATAATATCGTTTGGACTAACAGTAAACAGATATTTCCAAGTATACCCATCAACACCATCACCTGCCTTAGATGGTTCTAAATCAGTGAAAGTTGGTTCATTCAATGATGCATTACCAGTGGTAGAAATACCAGAAGAACCGTTATCAATGCAGACATAAACCTTATAGTCATTATTAATTACATAATAATTTGCATCATATAGTCTAGATGAACCTGTAATCGGGGATAGGTTCGTTAAACTATAATCATGACGATACATTTCATATTTTGTACCTCTTGCCCAACTAGTCTTTCTTGCTAACCTTCTTACGTTAGCAGAAGTAACCTTCTTACCAAAAGACATATTATCACCAACAAAACCATGATAGTCAAAGTTGTCGGTGGGACTAGGAGTTGCTGTGTCCCAAGCAGCGTCCTTACCATACCCTGATGAAGTAGGATTTGATAATCCTACAAAGACATAGTATGAATTAGAAGTATCTGTAACGGAGTCAACGAAATTACCCGCATTCAATATTCTAAATTGATCTGTTACAATTGCAGACATCTTATCAGCTTTTTCCTATATTTATACTACCCAAGATCCTTTCTAAGAGCACCATTGGATCTTATTCCAAATCCTCTCCTCTGAATCGTTGGGAATGTGCTTATTCCAGAGGCAAGAATGTTACCTGTAACGGCAATTCCAACTCCAGTTGTTCTAGTATCAGTGTATTCTAGTACACCCCAAGAGAACCTTCCTAAATCATAACCATCAGTATTAATACCAGCAACAGTAGAATTTAAAGTTATTGATGTTGCTATTCCAGCAACATTAGAACCAGTTTTAATTCTACATGTGATAATACCAGTATTATCATCAAAACGATTGTAGTGTTTTACTACGTAAACATTATCTATAAAGGTTGTTCCAATACTAATAATAGAAGCCTCTTCAAATCTATCGATTGAAGTAACACCATGTCCTACATGAGTTCCAGTTACATAAATTGGATAACCAGGTTTCAAGTGATTAGTAATATTTTGACCACTATCACCTTTATTGATATTGAATTCAATATAACACTCACTACCATTATGTGATGTACTAATACCAGTAATGATACCAGAGAATCCCTTCACAACGTTAATAGTATTAATAGTTTCATCTAATGGAACAACCTCAATAGGTGCAAGTACATTTGGAGATGTTGAATGAGTATATCCCACACCAATACTTGTTATATTTGCTGTTCCAGATAAAGAACCATTTACAACAGGTATAGTTGCAGTTGCTATTCCAGTATAAACACCAACTCCACCAATAAAGGTAACAGCAGAACCTACAGGTCTAGCGATTGATACTGTAACAGCAGAACCAATATATCCAGAACCACCATCAACAATTGTTAATGCGCTTATAGTTCCAGCAGCAGAAACTGTTGCTGTCACTGCTGCAGCTACTGGATCAGTATTCTGCATAATTAAACCACCACAACTAATAATGCTAATACTAGATTCATTTTCTTCATAATTGAAGAAGTGTGCATCATCAACATATATGGAAGAAATTCCAGATGATGGTAGATCACCAATAATTCTAGCAGTTGGATAAACTAATCCTTCAATAGAATCTCTTGATTTGTAGATATTTTCACCTTCAATATTCTTATCAACCTTTTGCTTACTCCAATCTAGTAATCTATAATCAACTTCATTAATATTCAATCCAGTATAAAGATTGGTTTGAACTTTATCAGAACTAGAAATACCAGAGATTGTTCTCTCATCTTGTCCCTTAATAGCACCCGTTGTCTTAAGTTGTATGATATCACCAACTTTTACACTCTCATTGATATTAACATAAGCACTGTCAACACCACGAGTTCCTCTATAGAAGAATACAGAAATACTAGAATCTGCTTCTGGTGGTGCAGAAAATACGAATGATGTACCTCCATCAAATGTATAGTGTTTACCTGGATGCTGTAAAACACCATCTACAAAGATAATTAAAACTGAATTTAAATCAATCTCAGAATTAGAAGTCTCAAAACTTAGTAAGTCACCATTGTATTGTAATGGGAATCTAACTCTCTTTCCATTCTGTAAATCTTTTATACTATCAATATAATCCAACTCACCAAATGTCCAAGCAGCAAAGTTATCAGTAAATGTTTCTAAAACAGTAAGAGAGAAATCTTTACTAGGTGTTGTTAATGCAGCATCAGTAACAAGTCCAACTGGTTCAAATACATCACCTTTCTTAAATCCATAACCAGATCTTGATATCTTAAAGTCATTAACTTGATATGTCTCAAAGGAACTTATAGTCCTTGTAGGTAATTGAGAAGCACTATGAGTCTTAATAACACCAGTTACTATTCCAACAAGAGTATTAACGGAAGAAGCAACTGTTGCACACTTAGGATCTGCACTATCAACAGTAATTGTATTATCAAATGTCTGTTGTAAATTAGTATGAGATGTAGATGATACACCAACATTAACAGTAACTGAAGATGTACTTGTAGAGGCAATTGATATTTGTTTCTTGTTCCAAGAGAATGGATCGCCTGGACGTGGGTATAATTGTTGTGCAACACCCTGTGGATTAGCAGCATTAGCGTCTCTAGTACACTTGAACCCTAATTTACTGGTTCCAATACCAATACCAGCATTTGCCTTCTTAACGCCAGCAGTAGCAGATACAAATGTATGTGCAGATGTATCAGGAGACTTACCAACATTAACCTTAAAAGTATTTGTGGTTACATTAGTAACAGGCAACCAAGTATCACTTACAGATGATCTTGATAATGGATATGAATGTTGAGTAGTATGATTATCTCTAGCACATGTGAATGTTACAAACCCATCATCAAGTTTCACATAATCACCATTTGATAATCCGTGAGCATTAATTGTTAATGTAAGATTTCCTGTCGATGGAGCATAAGCTGCTGTTGAAGGAGCAGTTAAGGTTGTTGGTGCTAAGAGTCCATGATTAGAACCAACATTAAGCACTAAATCACCAGTCTTTGCGTCATATGAAGTTGCTTCGGCACCAGCACCAGCAACAACACTCTTGAATACTAATGGTGATGTACCAACAGTTACTGTTAATGCTGTTGTACTAGTTACAGTAGCAGATAAGTTAGTACCCGAAGCAGGATCACTTGTTCTTGGATATGCATGTTTGGTCATATGACCATCCCTAGCACAAGTGAATACTAATGAATGATTTGCAATAGTTACATTTGCACCATTAGCAATACCATGAGCACTACCAAATGTTAATGCCAAAGTTCCTGCTACTGCATCATAAACAGCAGCAGTTGGTTTTAATGAACCATTAATTGCATTAGCAGAAGAATCTGCTGCGACGTATGTATGAGCATAATTACCACCAGAACAAACTGCATTTGTTACTGTACCACTACTATACGTATGAGCATATTGTGCTCCTAGATGTGTATAAATGGTTTGATTCCTTAATGCTCTAGTTGCCATATCTCTGGCTTCATGTAGGGCATAAATTACTTGCTCTTCTTCACCTGCAACTGGTGCAGGGTTGGAATAAACACCTGTTACAAAGAGATTTGCAGCATCATAAGTCTTATCATTACCACCATACTTAAGGTTATGTGATGTTGCTTCTAGAACATCTACAACATCATCAATACAATCTTGCTCAGTAAATCCACCAGGATAACTATACGATGAGTTAGAACCATTGTTCCATCTATCATACATCCTCTTAGCAGCAAGTTCTGAAAGGAATGCGTTATTAGCATCAATTAAGTCAGAAGCATCACCATACTTGTTATTCTGTGGTATAGCACTTGCAGGACCAACATTTAAGTCAAGTAATAAACCTGTTCCTGTATCAGTTGTCATACCAATACCAAGTCTTGATACACCAACTATTCCTAATGATTCATAGGATGGTGATGGAGCAAGAATTCTAGGACTCTTATATCCACTACCAGCAGTAGAAACAGAGAAAGCAAGAGTTCCACCAGCACCAACTGTTGCTGCCACAACTGCATTAGCACCACCACCAGCTTGTCCAATATTAACTGAAATATTATCACTATCTACTCTAGTATATGCTCTATTTGCTCCACCACCAGCAGGGTCAATTCCAGCACGAGGATATGTCTTGGTAGAAGCATGATTATCTCTAGCACAAGTCATTGATATAGAGTTATTAGCAAAAGTAACATTTCCACTAGCACCTAAACCGTGTCCAGGAATTGTTAATGCCAATAATCCAGTAGATGAATCATATGTACCATCTGTAGGTGTTAAATTACCATTAACAGCATTATTTGCTGCTGTTACCCATCTATGTTCATAAACCTCATCAATTACTTGAACATTAACAACACCACGATACCCAGAACCATGTTGAGTAGTTGATCCTATACCAACTTTAGTAAGAGCACCACTACCATTAATTACTACGTCTATATCTTTAGCACCTACTGGTGGAGCATATCCAGATCCTAGACTAGAACCAAGAGAAACAATCATTCCTCCTCTTGGTAATTGATTCTTATTAACATCATAATCAGATATTACAAGATCTCCATTATCATCAGTTATACCACTGAATGTTATAGTTGAACCAACTCCATTATTCGTTAATGACCAAGTATTTCCTAAGTTATTAGTTGTAGTTGGAGTTTGGAACATGTTGTTAATTAAAACAATTCCACTTCCTTGTTCAGTTGAAGAATTACCAGCACCAGCAACTGTTAATTGATAAGTTGCTCCAATTCCAGTAAATGATTTTGAAATATTGTCATATATCTGATTCTTCGTATAATCCTGTCTCAAATAAACTCTACCACCAAATGTAGACCTTGCAGTATTAAGTAAAGTATCAGGATCTATTGATGTTATATTATTTCCAGTTGGTGCTTCAGTGAAATGAATATCACTATCAACAATATTATATGAACCAAGATAAATTCTTGCTACTGCCGCATCATTATGTGCTGCTGCTGTTGTTCCAACATATCCTCTCTCAAGTTCAACAAGATTGTGTGTTCCTGTTTCAGTTATAGGTCCAACAGCAGTAGTTCCTAATCCAACCGTTGCAACTTTAGCAAATTCATTACCAATCTTAAGAATATCTCCAGGTAGGATTGAAGAAATTCCAGATAAAGATGCAAATGTATCTGTAGCACTTATAGAACCGAAATTATCAGTTAAAGTATAACTAACTGGAGTATATGTTACTGGATTCTGTACAATACCATCTAAAGAAAGAACAGTCTTCTCTGCTCTCTTAGCCATGGTCAATGTATGAGCATTACCAGCACCAGCATTATTGAATGTAATTGCTGCACCACCAGATGTTGCAGATACTCTAAATTCATCATCAGTAACTTTAATTGCATATACAGTCGCTGGTAAATTACTACTGTTAGACATCTCCATTGCATCAGGAGTAGTACCAAAAGTATCTGCTGCTGTATAAACCAACTGCTCTCCAGTTTGGAAGAAGTGATTTTTAAGACTAAATGTTCCAGATCCCAAAGTTACTTGAGTGGTATCTGCAGGGTTGAATGTCTTAGTAAAGATTGGAGTTCCATTATAGTTAAGACCAAACTGGGTTCTATTAACCCTACCACCATTTGTTGCATCAAATTGAGTAGTTATAATATTTTCACTTATAGTTCCATATAAATGATCACTTGGTGTATTTTGAATATCTTTCTCAGTTTGAATTAATTCGGTATAAGATTTTGTTAAAATTTGACTATTAATACCAGAATCTGGATAGAAATACAATTCAATATCAGAACCTTTATATCCTGTACCAAATGTTCCTATTCCACTTGTACCTCCAAGTGATTGATATGGGAATTGTGTAATATAAGAATCTCCACCATTATGAACTGCCAATAACTGATGTAATGCTGAAGTATTTCCATAACCAACCTTAATAATTGATTTGAAACTAGTTACATCTGCTTTAGGTGTTCTGAATATTGTCGTAACTCCTACTGGAGGTTCATCGGTATATACATACTTACTCTCATATCTTGCAGTTTTCTCTGTTCCAGGTTGCTGACCAGAAGTTAAGAAACGATATGTTCCAATACCAGCAGTAGTAAGTCCAAAACCAACTACCCTAGACCTAACAAGAACATCATTTATTTCAGTACTATTAGTAAAGTTGATATTAACAAGACCACCAGAAATTGATGCCCCAAATGTACCAATGAAGTTTCCATTAACACCCTGATCATTATCAAAATAGAAATCAGAGATATATGTATTAGTTCCATCTTGATCAACATACATCTCAACGTATGTTATCTCATCTGTTAAATCGTTTATAACTTCAACATTTGCAAAGAACCCATCATTCTGATTTGCAGTAGCAGAGAATAATGTAACTTCAGTTCCTACACCAACATTAGTGTTACTGCCTGTTATATCAACAATTCCAAGACTAGTACTACCAGTACCTGCAATTTTAGTATTAAAAGTATTTTTTATAATCTTAATATCATAATCATTATCATATGGATTTACTGGGTCAAATACCAACTTCTCAGTTTCACTATTTCCAATAATATCTGCTAATTTTGTAACTTTATAAGAATTATTTGAAGCAGTTGATGCTATTCCTACAGATGCCTTTTCAAAGGTGAAGATATCACCAGTTTTGTTAGTAAGTGTTATAACCTCAGTTACTGATCTTTCATCATTACCAATATTAGTTGCTTGTACTAAGTAACGATTATATCCAGCACCAGAAGTTATCGTATCAAGATTAGTAAATAAATTTGGTGCAGGGAAGGTCTTATTGAAGAATGGTCCAATATCATCTATTGAAAGAACACGATTTGAAGTACAATCAATATAATCAGATAACCTCTTAGTTTGGAACTTAATGTACCTAGACTTATTTGTAGTAGCATCTAAATCAATTCCAAAGTCAAAATTACTTACAGTATCAACTCTCTTTTCGTTAATAATATCAATCAATGCAACACTACCAGAATCTGCAGGTGTTCCACTTTTAATTGATGTTGCAGTAGTTATTCCAGCATCAGCAAAATTTCTTAATCCAGTCGTATGTAAAAGTCTATTTACAGGATTCTGCAAATCCTCCCACATGATAGGACTCTTGACAGTATATGATAAATTCTGATAATAATCATTGTCAGGAAGAACCTGATAATCTTCATTTAGTTTACCAATATCATCAGTCCATCCCTTATCTTGCCTTAATGAATAATCTACCTTAAATCTTGCGCTATTACCTACAAGAGTTTTAATAAGGGCAATTGTACCAGAGAATCTTCCACGAATCTGATCACCATTAACTAAATCGTAAGTACCCCTAACTTTAATTTGGTCATTAAGACTTAAACTAATATAAAGATCTTGTAATACATATATGCCGCCTTTAAGAACAGCAACTTGCTCATCAAGAATAAAGTCTAATGGTTCTTGATTAACTTTAAATGTTGGATAAGTATTCTGATTAACTAAGATTCCATACCCATTAACAGCAGTTACAGCAACACCAGCATATGCTGTTACTTCAGAAAGGTCTACTGTAACTTTAACTGGGTTAGCATTATCATATGCACTAACAGTAAAGAACTTATATGAATTATCAGGAGAATTATATCCAGATCCAACAGTATTACCAATACCTAAAGTATCAATACCCTCAATAAATATTTTATCACCTACAGCAAATGGAGCAGTACTGAAATTACTAATTGGAGTTACTAGTGTGAATATTGCTGTACCGATTCCTGTAGACTCAATCTTCTCTACACTAACACCATTAGTATTATTAACAGCATAAACTTTATTGATTGTGTCTGCTAACCCTCTTGGTGACTGTAAAACATTAACTTTAGATATTGAAGAACCCTGAAGTTCTGCCTCCAACTTACCTTCATCGAATGGTAAACCAGTACCTGGATCAATAACTACCAATTCTGGCGCATATGAGTATCCAGATCCACCAGAAGTAACATCAACGGAAATAACATAATTTCTATCAACTACAGTGATATTTGGAGATATAAAGACTTCTGGACGCAATGTTGCATCTGCAGAATAATCAAACCCTGGATCTTGAATAGTAACTTCCTTGATTCTACCAATAGTTGAAGAATGTGGAATTATATCAGCATTAGCACCATCAATAGATGTAATAGATTTAAATTTAGGTAACTTCTTATAATTAAGTCCACCAGATGTCACTCTTAAGGACTCTACACCACCCCTAGCATTTTCAGAAGACGTAGAGTATACTAATTGACTAGATGTAGTCTGATTGTATGTAAGGGACTCTGGAATTGATTTTAGAGATACCTGGAAAGTAGTTGTACCTACTCCAGCAACACTATAAGAATTATTATAGACACTAGGTGTAAATAATATTTCTGAATTATTAGAAACTTCTGTATCAGATGTACTGATATATCCACCCTTTTCTATTGTGTAGTATAACTTAGAAGGTAAAGTCTCTGAATACCCTACTGTTACTGCTGCACCAGCACTACCAGATGGAGTAATACCTCTATCAATAGTGAAATCTGTTATAGTACCACCAACAGAAACTAATTCATTCTTAAAGTCTTCGTCATGATAGATTCTAACAGTATAATCAACTAAAGTACTATCAGAAGTATCAAATACTAAATGGTTATTTCTTATTGCTTCAATTCTAGGATTAACTTTAGATAATTCTTGTCCAGAACCTCCACTACCTGCAGTTATACTAAGAACAGTTGGTGGATTTGTTGTTACATCCTTATTTGTTTGTCCCAATTGGAACTTATCATCATCTAACCTATAAACATAGTATGATCCAGTAGATAATCCAGTAGCAGTACCATTATAGAATACTTTATCACCAGTTTTAAATTCATGTGCAGTTATACTAAATTCATTTCCTGCTATTATCGAAGAACCAGTAAATGTTGTTGGATTGATAATTAACTTATCATTATCAGAGTTATACTTAAGTCTTACAGCAGTGGACGTACCAATACCAACAGATTGATTAGATCTTAATGATAATCTGATAGGATCACCATTAGATAACTGATGAGCAGTAGATACTGAAACAGTACTTGTTATCTTTTCAATTTTAGCAATTTGTTGTGTTAAATTAGTCTCTAAAGAATACTTCCAATCTCTAGCATCTCCATTTCCAGTTTCATTACTACCAAAACTTCTAAAATAGAATCCATTTGTGTTAAATCCTACAGCAGTAGTAAGTCCAATAAAGTCTTTACCTTTATTGATAACATACATGGTTTGAGTAGTACCACTAGAAGGTAAGTTAATAACACCAGTTGCTGGACCTTTACTTACACCAATAACAGCACCAGTACCTCTACTAAAGGTTACTTCTTGATTTTGTTTGAATGGATGATTAGGTACATAAATGCTCTGATACGGAATAGATATTGATTCTTGAGTATCACCAATTGTATAACTTCTAGTTGCATCACCACCAGTAGTTACTCCCATACCAACTGCTTGTAGTGGGTTAAAGTATACTTTATCGTTTAATGTAGAACTAAAGTAGTCAGTAACTATTGGTATAGTAAATGAATCAGATATTTTCTCTACGGGAGATGATGTTGTATGTACAGAACCAGTTTGACCTCTATGTACACGTAAAACATTCTCTGTATCAAATATATTAAGAACTTCAACAATTTCTTGATCCGTTACACCAATAGCAACTGTAGAACCAACAGATACATTAGTTGGAATCGTTGAAACATAGATATCATCTACATCTCCAACAGCAGGATTAGCAGGAACATCTGAAACTAAAGATGAACTTAAAGAACTAACACCAATAATATGTGATTTTGATAATCCCTTAATATGTGTCGATACTCCAGAAATAACAACAGTATCACCATTGTTTAATGCATGTGTCGGTGAAATATGTACAGAAACTTGACTTGAAGTGTCCCATACTAATGTTGTTTGAATATCTGCATATGTTTGAACCTCAGTGTCAATCCTTGAAATTTCTTTACCTTTTACTTCAGATACATAAGCATTTAATCCACCACCATTTGTCCCATCATTATCAAATACAACAATATCATCTACAGCATATCCATCACCAGCCTGATTAACAACAAATGCATCAACAGAACCCTTACTTATCGAATCAACAATTGTTCTTTGCTGTAAAGTTTCATATGGTTCTGAAATGAAATCATTACCTGCATTTAAATCTTCTGCTTTATATGGAAGTGTATTTCTAACCAAATCTGATGTATTAAAGTCAAAACTTTGGTCTACAAGTTGATCAACTACATTTGACCTATAAGAATCACCAATATAATATGGGAATTTAGCTGCTCTAGTTGCAGTTGCTATTCCAGCAAAATATGCATATGTTCCATTTGGAAATTCTGGTGTCTTACCATATCTTCCATTATGTACATCTAAATCTCCAGAATTATCAAATTTATAATCTTCGATAAAGAACCCTTGAGCAAATGGGTTACCATCTATCTTGGCAGGAGGTCTATCTACAACATCTGTAGGTGCTAATCTATATCCAGTATTAATATACTTAATAGAAGAGTTACTATCTTCAACATCAGAATAACCATTTGGACCATAAATTGGATTACCATCATATGCCCATCCAATAATAGGTGAGTGCTTATCTAATTTGTCTCCAAGAGAAACACTACCAATTGCAGTTGAATGACCAACATATCCATATTCCAACCCATCTGTATTTTCAACTAATATTTCATCACCAAATCTACTATGCTGGTTTACCGATAACTCTCTAATATCTGCTTCAATATAAGCATTTAATCCAATAGATGTTACTGCAATTCCAGTATTGCTATCATAACCAGTACCTGGATTGATAACAACAACATCAGTTACTTTTCCATTTTCTACAATTGCTCTTGCTTTAGCACCAATACCAGAACCAATACCAACAAATGTTAAATCTGGAGCAGAAGTATATTCAAGACCAGAATAAGTTACCTTTACCTGATCAATCTTACCATTAACAATAATTGGTAAAAATTCAGCATTCTTACCAGTTTTTATAGTAACTATTGGACTCTTATTAAAGTTTATGATTGATGAACCATATCCAGTTCCTTTTTCGTAAAGATATGCACTAACCATTTCACCCCTAATAATAGGAGTTGCAGTAATAACACCAACTGATTGAGTAGCAGTACCAACACCAGCAATAGTAGCATTAACTGTTAATGTAATCTCAGGGTAAGCAAAGTTTTGATATCCAACACCAGAATCACTAAATGTCTCATAATAACGTCTTTCGTAATTTGTTGTTAGTGTTCCACCAACACCAGCATTAGCAAGTTTAAACGAATCATCATCTTCCTTTATAATTGTATACTGATTTGCTGTTGATAATCCAGCAATTACTGTACCGTCAGTTGTATAGTTAACTAGATCACCATCATTAAACCCATGACCATCAAAATTGATAGTATTGCTTATAGTATGAACACCTACTGGTTTTACAGATAACTTTCTATTTGTATATCCAGAACCACCATCAAGAACCTTAATTGCTCTTAATGTATTGGTATATTCTGCTTTTTTAAACTTATGGTAACCTTGCCCATTATCTGTTGGTTCAACAGCAGCTGCTATAAGACCAGTATTCAAAGCAGATAAACTTGGATAAAATCTAGCTGTTGTATTATTAATAACTTCTGGATAGTATATTGAATCATGAGCAAATCCAGTTGTACCTATTCCAAGACTGGTATTACCATTATTCAGATAAACTAAAGATTCTCCGTTAATAAAATTATGTTCCTGTTGGAAAACAATACTTCTTTGTGTTGTATCTAAACTAACTCCACCACCAGCAACGGTATTACGACTGTCAAAGGTAACTGAACGTTGTCTGACACCTACCATCGGTTCTAGGACTGCTCCAGTGCCGTTACCACCAGATATAGTGACTGACTTAACATCTACGACATCAAAGTCTTGAGGATCCACTAGGACTTCTTTAACACTACCACTAACAACTGAACGTACAAGAGCAGTTGTACCCAAACCTGCAGCAACTGTAATATTTGGAGGATCAATTACATCATAATCTTTTCCAGTATTATATACAGTAATTTTTTCAAGTGGACCATAATAAATTTTATCTAATGACTTATAACTAACAACTTCTACACCATTAACCAGCATTCCAACAGAACCAGGAACAGTTTTTGTATCCTTTCCAGTCTTAATGTCTTGAACATGTGGGAACTTCTTAAGAAGCCTTTGTGGATGAATAGTATCACTAACTTGATTCGCTAGAATAAAGCTATGATTATTTGTTCCATTTGTAAGGAATCCTAATGCATTATTGACTATATCACCATCAATTGTTATTCCATCAGTTTCAATTAATGCTCTTGACTCATATATCTTAATTGCACCACCAGAAATAACCTTAACAAAGTAATATCCCTCTTCCAATCCCTTAAGAGTAGTACCATCATCTGCTTTATAATAAATTCTATCACCTGTAACAAAATCAAGACTAGGTTCTGAGAAAGAAATTATCTGATATGTCTCAGTAACATTATCATAACCAGATAATGATCCAACAGTTCCAGTTGAAATAGTATACTTAATAGTAGACTTTGTTATATCATAAGAAGGTAATGAATTTGAAGCAACATAGAAAAATTCATTTTTATCATTATAAACATTAGTAATATCTGAAGTAACCTTATTATTACCATAATGTATAGGACTACCAGAACTAGTAGCAGTTTCTAATACTCTTCTAAGTGTATATGTTTGAGTAGAATCATAAGCAAATCCACTTAGACCATTTAACTGTACCTGACTGAGAGAATTGTTAATGTTTGCAATAGTAGCACCTGTCCATGCTAAATTTTGACTATTGAATAGTAAAATATCAACTTTATCACCAACTTTAAGTTGTGATCTATCAAGATTATCAGTTTTTAATGTAATTGTTGATGAACCTGTATTAATTTCATCAATATCAAATCTATTACTAGTATTATAAATCCATGAATTGGCAAATATTTCCTTATTTGTAGAATTTGTTTCTGGATTTAATATCTTTTCACCTACATGCTTAACATATAAAACCTGTTCTTCAGATGTATCTAAGACATCACTAGTGGTCTCAAAGTCAGATAATACCCCACCAAGACGTATTTCTACCTTTTTAGTTAAATCACCATCTTCATATCCTACAAATACTTCATCTGTTCTTATTTCAGCAGCCGTACCAATACCAACAGTTACTCCATCACACCCTAAAAACTGATTAACAGTCTTATCAGTGTATGTAATAACATTATCTCCAGAGATTAAAGTACCAGTTGCACCAAATCCAATGGTAGAATCAACTGTAATAATAGCATCATTGGTAGCAGCAGGATTAATTACCTTTGTTTTTGGTTGAACTTTAAATGTTCCTTCAATTAGAGCATTATCACTATAACCAACAAACAGTCCAATCTTATAATATGTACTAATTCCAGACCTAGTAAAGACCTCAACTTCAGAAACAGCACCCTGAGTAGCAGCATCAGATGATTTTCTAATGGTTTGTCCTACTAATTTGGCAGGATTACCTGAAATTCTTTCAGCAACTAGAAGTTCTCTACGTAAAAACTCTGACGAGGAGGGTTTGGGTAGGTATTGCTCTAGATCAACAACATTAGGTGCTACACCATAAAGAGCATTAAAGAGGATTCTGAACGATTCCTTTGTACCTTTTGACTCATATAGACTTCTTGCTTCTTTAATAAAGTTGTTAACATCAAGATCTGTCTGAAAATCTACATCTTCAAGTCCTGGTGTAAGAGTAACTTTTAACTTTCTATAAAATTCTTTTAAAAATAGGGCACTTAGGTTCTGTACTTTTGCAGTAGCCGTGTGAGATTCAGCAGTAGTATCATTAAAAAGTAGTTCTTCTGCGTCTAAATCAGTCCTATAACTAGTAATTCCACTAAATCCACGTACAACACCAGTAAAAGTATTAGTTGTTAATCCAGTATATGTAAAAACTTCATTATTAATCTTAAATAAACCATATTCATTAGGAAATCCCTTAGTGGAATATACATGAACAGTGGTATCAGAGGTTGCAACATCAGAATATAATGTTGTCTCACCAGAAATTACCTCTGGTGTGAGGTTATCTACCTTTAGATATTGATCAAGATTAACAGCAATATCTAAAGGACCACCTTGATGCTCCTGTGAAAGATAATATTGCTTTAGAAAATCAATAGTCTTTGGACTTTCGGAAAGTATAAATTCAGGCAGCTGATTTTCTATTACCTGCTGAACAGTTACTCTCTTTTCAAACCCAGTTTGTATCATTCTTTATATCCTCTTTAATTCCCCGTTTAAGTAGCTGGAAGTTGACTTATATCCGATACCAGATATCTGTTCACCTGATGTTATGGTGTCCTTAATCATATTTATTGTACTCTTGGAAACGGCAAAATCTAGGTATAAATCCGTTAATCCAACAATATCATTAGATTCTGGTATTGCTTGTATCTCAACAACGTTGTTTGGTTCAACTGTTGATGTAATATTAACAGTATTAATAATAATTTCACCCTTAGTATAATTTACAGTTCCTGCAGACTTAGTAATAACCTTATAAGTTCCATCTTCAGAAGAGTCTCTTACTATAGAAATAGTACCCATGCCACATCCTTTAGGGACATCAGTGAAATAATAGACCTCATTACTTCCAGCAATTTTAAACCCAGTACTCTTAATATTAAATCCTTCATTATTGTAGTGGAATTGATTACCAAAACACAGTTCATACTGTGCAGATTGGTCAATTAAGGACTTAAGATTTCTTCTAATGATGACTCTAGTGATGTTTGAGGTCACTGCATCATCAACACTGTCAATTATTTGACAAATTTTACTATATTTAAACCTTCCACCAAATTTATTGATGTTAGAACCTCTATATGTCGTTAAAGTATTGCTAATTCTTGCTTTTAGGTCATTAACATTGGTTACTTGAGTAGTATTATAGTAAACAGATGAGTCAATTTCGACATAAAGCACCTTAAGATCGATAATTTTCTGATTTATACCAGAAAGTGAGTACTGTTTTAGTTTTGACAGGATATTAGACCTATCAAAATCGGAAATATAGTCACCATTCTTCGGTTTTATACTAATTACAACGTTTCCGAACTGTGGAGGAGACAATTCTTCACCACCAACAACAGAAACAGACTCTGTATTAGGATAAATGTTCTGAATAATTGCTTCATAGTCTCTTGCAGTCACCGCACGGTGTTGAGAAGAGTAAATTCTTGGTGCAAAGTACTTAATTGAGTCAACACTTTCAATATCAGACCCATTCATGGCATTCTGATTTGTAGTAATGGTAATAGCGTTCGTTGGAACCTCTATTTTTCCTTGGTCGTCCTTAAATCTTCCTGAGAAACTGAAATTTGCTGCTCCATTACCGTCTTTTCCGTCAGTAATAATGTATGAAACATCAATAACGTTCCCAGTTGCCAATTTTTTACCAAAGAATCCGTCTCCGAAGAGTAATTCATACTTTTCATCCTGTACTTCTTGTAAAAGATACATTTCTGAGGTAGAATCTATCTTTAAAATGTTATCAGCGACCTGATATTCCCTTCCTTCAGATACATCATTGACAGAATCACGAATTCTTACTACAATTGTCGAAGAATCGATATAAGGGTTGTCTAAAATGAACCTTTGGTCTAGAGATCCGTCTACAAGGAAGGATTTTTCTAAAAATGTTCCCTGATAGATGTTAATATTGTTAAAAGTCGCATTTCTATTTGAGTCTACGGTAGTTACAACACGCTCAGGTATTGAAAATATATAATTTGAGTCATTTGCACTACCAACACAGACCAATCCTGCCTCTAGATCTAGTGTAGAAGTCTGCTGATCGGCAATTGTAACACTAAATGAGACTTCTGCCTTGGCACATGCTCTAGAACGTGGTACATACCCTATATTACGTGCTAGGGAGACTACATTCTCTCTGAGGGTAGCAGAATCCAAGAAGGATTCATTCACCGTCATGTTAGAGTTAAATGCTGTTATGTAAGTATTATATGCTAAAGTATCAATTAAGACAGAGAAGTTACTACCTTCGAAGTCAAAGTCCGTAAAGGTGGAATTTGCACGTAGGTAATCCTTAATGGATGTCTTTATTTGATCGTAATCAAGATTGGTAAATTTAGTGAAAGGCATATTATCTTGTTGTTTCTAGCAAGAAGGCAAATTCTTGGGGTGGGAACGCTTGACCAACAACATCAAACCGCACGATAACACCAAAAGTGTTGTTATCTACTTGAGGTTCTACATCTACTTCTACATTTTCTACTCTTGGTTCAAAGTTCGTAACCACAGTTACAATTTGATCCTCTATTAATGAAGCAGTACCATAATCAACGAAACCAAATAAACTATCCGTAACATCAGAACCTAGGTTAGAATTAAAAAATCGCTCAGTAGGAATAGTTTGCACTAAGTTCCTAACTGAACGAACAATCGAGTTCTCGTTCTTAAGTATTGGTAGATCTTTAGTAACAGGATGCGGAGTAAAAGATAGACTAATATCTTTAAAAGTCCTTGATATCCGTGTTATTGCCATGTAGGTCAATAGTTATTATTGATTCTATTTATACTCTTTTAATAATTTTTTATCCACGCCCCTGTCCACGGTACTTTTTGCGAGCCGAGTTACGGGAGGTAGCAGTATGTTTTGTGTGCTTACTGGCACCTTGCCGAGTCTTTTTCGGGGTCGATTCTAGTACAACAGTTCCCCACGAGCCAGTTCTGGATTTTGCCATTAGTTAGTAGTCTCCTTAGTTTTTTTAGTAACCTTCTTAACAATATCAGAAGGTAATAGTGCTGCCACGAGTAAACCTAGTACTACTGATAGTAATACTTTAGTAGACAGTAATTGTAATACAAAGATAATCAGAGCACTTGCCCCAAAGATTATCCACTTCTCTTTAATATAACTAACCACCTTTTCAACGGTTAGTGTTTGCTTTGCAGCCATTACGCTAGTTCCTCCAAATAAGTTTCAGTCTTAATATCGTCGGGATGTGGAGAACCTGTCTGATAATACTCTATCGACAAATCCTCCATTAGTTCGAAGTATTGATTCTGTGTAAGACTATCATACAACTCCTTCCCTTTTACAAAGACCTTATATAATTCTTGTTTTTTCATGTCCTACTCTAACACGAGGATCACACCATATATCAAATCCAGCAGCAATTGCATCTAGACAGAATGATACGTCTTCCCCACACATGTCCTGTACTTCACCAGATTCAAAGACTTGCATCTTAGGAGCAAACCAAGGATACTTCATCTCTTCGTGTTCCCATACACCCTTCTTGATAAGTAACCATCCAAATCCTGCATAGTCAACAGTAAAAGGTTTCTTACGCTTAGACATAGTTTCTAGTGTTTCATGATTCATTACTCCACCATTCTTTCTGAAATCATCCTCTTCCATCCAATGTGCAACAGAACTAGTCTGTCCATCTTCTGTACAATACCATCCAGAAGCAAGATCTTTATCCATAAGAATTAACTTATAAAATGCTTCAGTATTAAAGACTATATCACTATCAATCCATAACTGATAGTCATACTTTAATTTACCATCCCAAGGTAATTGATCAGGACC
>Ga0098044_1000517_pt1 | contig 20581 bp, 38 predicted proteins | sample 10_taG_FD_75053 | JGI IMG/M metagenome (GOLD analysis project Ga0098044, IMG submission 75053) | Marine viral communities from the Subarctic Pacific Ocean - 10_ETSP_OMZ_AT15264 metaG | ecosystem: Environmental > Aquatic > Marine > Oceanic | place: Pacific Ocean | collected 2015-01-16 | reverse complement strand
GGAGTGATATATTGATCAACAAAATCCATAAGTCCTAGAGTTTTCATGTATACATGATATAAATCCTTCATGTCTTGTTCAACTTCAATTAAAACAGGCAGATTAAGAGTCCTGCTTGCCTCCATTGTGACATATCTTATAGCAAGATTATCACTCGGCGGAGTGTCCAAGAGTTGGGATACTATAATTAAATTCATATTATTAATTACACTTCCCGTGTAAATTATAAACAAATGAAAGACCTTTATCTTAATGGACTTTATATAGAAATAAATACAAAAAATCCAAATGATACAGTCGTATACATATACGATTGCATGTCAGACCTAAAGGAGACAGAAAGGGACTCAATATTAAATTATTTAAGAGCAGAAGGCTTTATAGGCAACAAAATAAGATGTGAAATAATAAGGGGCGAAGATTACTTTTAAATAAAAAAAAAACGAATTTTGAACCGACGAAAAAAAAATGTCTAGGGTGGACGATACGGCATATAATATAATTACAGATAAGGAAAAGCAAAAATGAGTGAATACCAAAAAAAATATTCGCAAAGCCCCAAGGGCAAAGAAGCCCTTCGCAAAGCGAGAAAAGCCTACGACGAGAGAGATCCAGAGAGAAGGAGAACCCAGAAAAGAGATTATATGAGAAGGAGGCGCAAGGAAGACCCAGACGTATGGAGATAAACAGGTGTAATAACCTATGTGAATCTCCAATCCAAAGTTAAAGAAATCGTGAAGAGCTTGGAGGAGAAAGGTTTTAATATACGTATTAAGACCAGTGCCGACAGGGAGTGCTACATTATTTCAAGCCCGGAACTTAAGAAGGCCGTTCTTATTGGCGAGGCGTTCGAAACCGTCAAGTGTTTTAAAATAAATATAAAAAAATGGTGGTGGGCAGAAGAAGAGGGTTTTTCAAGGGACGAAATGGTAGAAAAAATGGGTAGCGAGATTTTTGTAGAAATTCACCCAAACGATATTGTTAAATATATAATAGAAAAATAATAATATTTTAATTATAATAATCATAGATGAGGACCAAGAGAAAAAGAGAAAAGTATTACTTGGTCTTGTCCAAGAGAAAGAATTATAAACACGGCGCATTCCCCCACACCGAAGAAGGAAAAAGACTTGCAGAAGAATTTATCAAAAAGGATAATACTGGTGAGGAATTGTACATTGTTGAGAAATAATGTCACACATTTTCGGTGTGAGCGACTGTGACATCGAGGCACAAAAGGTAGGCACCACACACGAAAACCCCCTGTTTTAGGGGGTTTTTTTGTTGGCACGACTATTGCTTGTAATAATCTATGATATTAACAAAAAGATTATTCGACAACGCACTCGCCGACTGGGATAGAGCCTTTTTTAACGAGGATTATTCTTATTGGCGGAAAGGAAACAGTATAAAAGGCAAAGAGCTTGAGGATTCATATGAATACTATGTTCCCTTGGCCGGCTTCAAAAAAGAAGACGTGAAAGCCACGATTGACAGCGGCCAAGTATACCTTCGGGCCGAAAACAAAAAAAATACCGCCGACCACTCCTTCCTTTTACCTGAAGATGTCGATTTAAAAAATATGTCCGCAGAACACAAAGATGGACTGCTAACAATTAAATTAAATAAAAAAGAGGAGGCCAAAGCGATAAAGATAAACATAAAATAAAATTTGACACCAGAGAAAGGGGGTGATATAATACCGCTGTATGAGTACACAAGAAAATCCGGGCTCCGAAGATAGGGCCCCACAAGACAAATCATCGTCACTTACCTCGGTAAAAACAGTTTATGCGCGAGCGGCAATCATTCTGCTCGCCCTGAATTTCGGCTTTACCGGATATTTGACGTATAATATGAACCAAGTCCAGACCGAATTGGTTGAGAGTATGCAGGGGGCAGCAGATACTAAAATTGCTGGTGCCGCAGCAATCCTTTCAGCCAGCAAGGAATCTCCGCAACCTGCGGTTTCAACACGAGACAAAACGGAGCCTTTGACTCCCAACGAGTAGAAGGAGGTGGTTAATTATAAATTGGATCACTACGGTTTTCGCCGTAGTGATTCTTTTTTTTAAGCTTTATGAAATACTGGAATAAAGGAACTTGGAATGATCGGTGGGCAATAGAGACGATTTTTAATAAGAGTCGGGATGGGTTTTTCGTCGAGGCCGGAGCCCAATCTGGGAGATGGGGAAGCTGTACATATGCCCTAGAACTAGAATTAGGGTGGACCGGAATACTGGTCGAGCCCATCGATAGCTCTTTTAAAAATCTTGTGAAGAATAGGCCCAATAGCAAATGCGTGAACGCCTGTCTCGACGCAAGCAACAACGAAGTCGTTGAATTTATAGAATATAAAAATAAGATTGGATACAGTGGCTTAAGCAAATATTGGGCGGAGTGGAAAGTGAAAGAACTAGACGTAACCCCACACAGAAAAGTTAAAAAACAATCAATAACGCTGGAGAAACTACTGGATGATCACCACGCTCCCCGAGTAATTGATTATTTGGCCCTCGATATAGAGGCCTCAGAAGAGGCGGTACTAAAAGTGTTTCCATTTGATAAGTATACATTTAGAGCGATCTCTATAGAAACCGTTTGGGGTGGCAAGACATGCAAACTCTTGCGAAAAAATGGATATAAAAAAGTACTTAACTCCTTCCAAGACAAGAAGCACGAACAGTATTTTATTTATGAATAGTTATTCTTTAAATAGTTTTTTTTAAAAAAAAAAACGAATTTTGAACCGAACGAGATTTTTTTCTCAGGGTGGACGATAGTGATGATTAGCAGAGAATTATTGTATGGCATGGATGATGATTGTAAGGGGCTTCTCTTGTGCATAGTGAACCCGCCCCCTTGGCCCCCCAGCGGGGAGTGGGAGATGAAACATGATCTAAGCTGCATCGCCGCTTACAAGCTTGACTTTCTTAAACAAATGATCAGAGATGCAAAACCGCGCATATCATCCGAAGGGGGGTTGACAACTTACAGGAAATTATGTAATATATTTGGGATATGAGCGAGAGCGGCGAAGTCAAAAGAAAAATTAATGATTGGGGCCACGAGGAGACCACCTATGAAATAGCCTCTAATCCAGACGGAAAAATAGACCTCGGAACCCAAGTCACTTTTTTTCTGCATCGAAGCGGATGGAATTACGCGATGCAAGCTCTTAAACCCATACATAATCAAGCTGGCACATATTTTCACGGTTTTCTTGAGGACGTTTTTAGTTGGCACAAAGCCGAACATATAATTAAAAAAAATATACCATTTAAGCACAAGTGGTGCGGTTTTTTTCATAACCCCCACAATCCTCCGCAATGGTTTGGAAGACCCGAAAATTTTCCAGAAAACATGCTGAATACGAAAGAATTCAGGGAAAGTCTCGAAACTTGTAAAGGGCTTTGGGCACTATCAGAGTATCATGCTGAATTTTTAAGAGAAAAAACTGAAAAACCCGTTTCTGTGCTGATCCACCCTTCGGAAATTCCGGAGGAGGGCCAATTTGATTATCAAAAATTTTTAGACAACAAACTTAAGAGGATTATCAATATCGGATACTGGTTAAGAAAAGTTAATTCTATTTATGTTTTGCCCCTAGAGAGAGAAGACTACCTGAAGACGAGATTGCTGCCATTTGAATCAACTAGCCATGCGGCAAGATCTGTCGAGGAATTTAGGTGGCTAGAATTAAAAAACGAGAGAGAGATGGCAAAGCTCTGGGGCAAATACTACAAGCCCGACTATAGCTACGTAGACGAATTCTACAGGCTACCCAATGATCAATATGATAGACTACTTTCTGAAAATATTATATTTTTGGACATGTATGACTCAAGCGCGAACAATGCAGTTATTGAATCCATAGCTAGGGGTACTCCCCTGTTAATTAACCCTATCCCCTCAGCCATAGAGTATCTTGGAAAAGATTATCCATTTTATTTTAATTCACTGGAAGAGGCGGCAGAAAAAGCAAAAGACCATTATCTTGTCGGAAAAACTCACGAATATCTAAAGCACTGTGAAACAAGGAAAAAATTAACTCAAGAATATTTCTTAGACGAGTTCCTTAACAGCGAAGTCTATCAGAAGCTATGAAGAAGCGAGCCCTTTACGTTATGAATGTTTCCCCAGAAAACTGGGAAGTGGAAGACCCGAACGGCCCTTGGGAGACTTTTAAGAAGCCTTTCGTCGCTAATGAGATACAAAATATATTTATGCCCAGACTTAGGGCGTATGCAGAATCAGTGGGTGCAGATTTTATAGAATGGAAAGACCTAAAGTATGATGCAGAATACATAAAAGATAGGACTTGGTACTATCGCGCAGTTAATACAATGAAAATCTATGCGTTACGCGATGCCGTAGAAAAAGGCTATGAAGAGTTTTTACTACTAGACCATGATGTACTTATCACGAAGTATACAAAAAATATTTTTGAAGAAGTAACGGGGGATGGATTTTATATGTATCCAGCCTCCACGCCGAACCAAGAATATAAAAGGATACAAGAAAAATACTTCGACTTTAAGCCTGAGAAAACCTACAACGGCGGGGTAGTCTTTGCGAGGGGCGAACCCATGAAGCAGTTGGCTGATTTTACTCCTTTTAGTCTATATGCTTTTTTCGACAGGATGGTTTGGACAAAAATGCCTATTGAAAAATTTATAGAAGAAAATATAGATATAAGAAATTATAGAGGCAATGCCAGTTCGGACGAGGTCGTTTACCCCTATTTAGCATTTGAATCCGGAGTTGGGATTAAAGAACTCGACAGGGAGTGGAATTTCACTATTACAAAATATCAAATAGAAAATTGGGCGCAGTTAGAAGAGTGGGGCAGGCTAGAAAAGCAGAGTTTCATACATTTTATGTCTGATGGGAAAGACCTTTTTAAAAATGAAGGGTTCGCCGAAAAGCTTATTTCTAATTATTAAAATGGGAGCACCTCAATATCAGCTTAGGGATTGGGCCGTCGTCGATTACAGATTATGGAACCCCGTAACTGATTTTGAATTGTTTCGCGGACCCGCCTTCAACCTAGGCGAGCCCTACGTTAGTTTTTTGGGTGCGGCGCAAACCTTTGGCTGTTACGTAAAGAAGCCCTTTCCCGCCCTTCTTGCAGATAAGTCCCAAATAAACTCATTAAATTTTTCGAAAGGTGGCGTCGGGCCAGATTGGTACACAGGCCACCAATGCGCCCCACTTTTTGACTATATAAACAAATCAAAATTTTGCATTATCCAAATTATGGCTGCGAAATCTGAGTTGATGAAATTAAGTAAAAAATTAAGCCTGTGGCACATGAGCAGGTCTTTATGGAGGCAGACGCCACCGAAAGATATAAAAAAAGAAATATCTAAAGCTCAACAAATGTGGGTTCAGGATTATATATCGTTAATTCAAAAAATAAAAGTTCCAATTTATCTATTTGACTTCTCCAAAAGAGATTTTTCTTTTAAGGAAGATATAGAAGCCTTTAAGAGTGGGGAAAAAAATTTTTGGGAGGGAATCACGGGAAGTTTTCCAAATTTTGTCTGTAACGAAATGCTTGATCAAATAAAAAGTGAAGTTAATGGCTATTATGAATATAAGAACGACATCGGCTTACCCCAGAAATTAAAAAATAGATTCAATGGTTGTGAGCATCACAGAAGCGTAGATATGCCTTATATAATACGAAACCAGCTAGACCGACGAGAATTTAATCCAAATAAAGTATCTACAGTTAATAGTTACTACCCCTCGCCAGAGATGCACCTCGGGGCGTATGAGGTATTAATAAACTCAGAGCCCTATAAAAGTTTATAATGATAGTTAGCCATAAGCATAAATTTATTTTTGTACATATTCATAAATGTGCAGGAACAGCTATTGGAAAAGCCTTATTGCCCCACTTGGGTGATGAAGATATTGCTTATGGTTATTCTCCAGAATTAGAAATTGCCTCCAGAGAAAGCAAAGAAAAAGGCGGATTATGGAAGCACAGCCCGAGTTGGGAAATCGAAGAACAGGTTAGCAAGGAGGTGTGGGATAATTATTTTAAATTTTCTTTTATAAGAAGCCCTTGGGATATAGAGGTGTCCCTTTATCACTGGTGGAAGAAAACCCCAGCTAGGTGGGACAAAGAAACAAAAGAAAAAATAATAAAAATGGATTTTGATGAGTATATATTATCTGGATATACTTGGGAATATAGTCTTTTTGATTTTTTACTTAAAAAGGACCAAACAGTAGACCAGTCGAACCCGAAGAGCGTATTCGCTGAAGAAAACTCTGCTTCTAATATTGATTTTAATGTAGATTTTATTGGCAAATATGAAAACCTAAAAACAGACTTTGCCTACGTTTGCGGGAGACTTAATCTTCCCAATATAGGACTTAAACAAACCAACAAGTCTAGGCCCCTAGAAAAGAGAAGAACAACCCGCGAGGAATATAGAAGTAAAGAAGCTATTGGAAAAATGTTCCACAAGTATTATAATGATATAGTATTCTTTGATTACGACATATTCAATGCGTTAGGTAGAATGAAGGGGTCTTTCGCATATTATTGCAAAGAACCCGCCTGTGTGGGGCACGCCGAAGCCCACCACAAATGCAAAAAGTGGGAGGATAATTTTAATGATAAAGCTAATAAAAAACCTTATAGAGATACACCATAAAGACGAAGACTCAGGTAATCGCCCGCCAAGATTAAGCGAGCCACTAGTGGTCCACAAAGACTGGGGATATGAGATATGGATGGCCAACGATGAAGAAAACGATTATTGTGGAAAGATACTACACGTTAATAGGGGCCACTGTTTTTCAATGCATTTTCACAAAGACAAGCATGAAACTTTTTACATTTTAAAGGGCGAAGTGGAACTACGAACGATAAACACAGAAACCGCAGAAGTACACACAATCGTTCTTCAAGAAGGGGACTCGTATGTTATCGACAGGCTACTGCCCCACCAAGTGACAGCGATAGACGACACAGACGTTATAGAAAGCAGTACTTTTCACAAAGATGAAGATTCTTACAGAGTATGGAGAGGCAACAAAATCACTACTTGTTCGACATCGACGGAACCTTAACTGAGCCAAGGTGCAAGATGGACAACGAGGGGGCTATGTCATTTCTTTCTTGGATGACAGGAAAATCTGTTTTTCTGGTTGCCGGAAGCGACATGACAAAAGTTAGCGAGCAGGTTCCCAACAGCATAATACGCAGGTGTTCTGGGATTTTTTCTTCGATGGCAAATGAGTTTTTTCACAATGACCAGTGGGTTTACAGGAACGAGTGGAAACCCCCCATTGAACTTATTTCAGAGTTATGCAAACTTCAAATGAGCTCCCCGTATCCCATTAAAAGAAATAACTATTTAGAAGAGAGGTCGGGCATGTTGAATTTTTCTGTAGCGGGCAGAGAATCCAGCATAGAGGAGAGAAAGAAATATTCGGAGTGGGATAAAGTGAACAAGGAAAGGGTGAAAATTGTAGAAAAAATAAGTAAAGATTTCCCGGGGCTAGACCTAAGAATAGGCGGCCAAATAAGCATAGACATAAGCCCGAAAGGTAATAACAAATCGCTGGCGAGCAGATGGATAAGAAAAAATTTAGGCGGCAAAATATATTTTTTTGGCGATAGCTGCTTTGAGGGTGGGAATGATTATGATATCTGTGTCGACGTTGATGAAAACAAAGATGGTCAGGTTTTTTCAGTAAAATCAAATAAAGAAACGTTTGAGATACTACGAAAATTATGAAAAATAAAAATCAAATATTAAATTTATTAAACCAAATCATAAATCACGAAGAGGGAAAAGATCTACAGCACAAGAGAGCGTCTGCCGCGAAATTGGATTACGCAGAAGCCTCAGGAGAAAGCTTTACCCTTAACTACCTGAAAGCTTTAAAAAAAATGGTTGAAGAAAATGATTAACTATCTTCATTGCGAATACGAATTACCGGTTTTAGACAAAGAGGTTGAACCCCCCCCAGATTGGTCTGAGGTTGAATTCCAAACCCCATCGCTAATTAGTCTTGGTAAGCCTTTGGATAAATATACTATTTCTGAGGACGGGTTAATATATAGAGAGGAAGCGGAGGATATTGATTTGGTTATTGGGGAAAATGGAGATTATTGTGCTATAGAAAATTTTTTAACCCCCAGATACGGAGGTATTGAAAGGGTCGACGGGTTCACCGGCGAAATAAGGTTCAACTGCCTCTATATGACAGAAAAACACGATTATTGGCTAGAGTTTGTCGCCTTATACAAGAACGGAGAGTTGCTGGATATCGCGCGCACCGAGCTCGAGAAGGAAAGCAACAAAAAAAGAAAGGAAGCTCAAAAAAAATTTGTAGAAAGCATCAAAGAGATAAATAATAGTAGAAGGCGAATAACAGGCTCTATCAAATTTTATTATATGCTTACCGTAAATTGGATTTCGGAAAGTATTATTAAATTAATTTTATTTATTAGGAACTTAATAACGTGAAGGACGACAAAGAAAATTTTTATAACAAATTCAATTCAGGGAAACCCCCGAACCTTTCGCCCGAAGAAGAGGCGGCATGGGAAGAAGAGCAGGCTTGGGAGCAGCAAGAGAAGAAAAGGAGGGAAGAAGAGGGGTACTACACAAAGCGAACAGGCGGCTCGAAGAAAAAGAAAAATCGTATTAAATTTAAAAGAGGCGGCAGAACCCCCACCGACATGAAACCTTTTCACGAAATGTAGTATGAATGAACAAATTTTACGTGAATTAATTATTATAAAATGGGCACTTATTGTTATTGCATCATCTCCTGTTATTTTGACTCTCTTAGTCTTTTTTTTAAAATTTTTAAAAACCAAGGCGCAGGATTACGCTAGAAGAAAGGGGAGCGTAGACGCATGAGATTAAACTCCGCAAAGCAAAGATAAATAAGGAAAAATTATGGGAAAAGTTAGAAAAGTTTTATTTCAGACAGAGTGCGACAAGCCGATGCTCAATAAAAGACTCACGGTAGAGTTGTGCGAGAACGTTCATCTTCATTACCGCAATCTTCGTCTCGAATTTCCCAAGGAGGAATTCTTAGAAATCGTTAAGGTAATTAAGGGTCTTGACGAGGAGGAGATCGAAAACTTCGAGTACGGAAAGAAAAATTTTAAAAGCTTGTTTAAGGGCAGCGTTTTACCAGCGGAAGCGGAATTCGACAATCGCTTAGTTCTCGAGGAGCAGGCCGGGGGGAAGCCCGGGACCACCGGATATCACCTTCATTATCGCAATTTAAGAATCGAATACAGAATTGAATATGATTTATAATCTAGACGACATGTATATAAGCAGGGTAATGCCGGACGGGTTCTTTCGTAAAAAAAAGATAGAAGAGTCTGCGTTCTACCAGTGCCTCGTCGCTCTGGATAAAAATGGCATCGCCCGCGGAGAGCTGTTCAAAACAAACCCCTTGCCCCAGAAAAATATAGCCCACGATCTAATTCACAAAGAAGAACACACTGAAGCATTAAGGATTTTTTTAGAGTATATTAATTTGCTTTACGAGAACATAGACAGACCCTCCAAGATAAGCGAACTTAGCTACAAACAATTCCTTCGCCTTTACCAAGACATAAGAGATAATGGGTTCAATTATGAATTAAACCCGCCGATTAAGGTTCGCCCCGTCCCAGAGAGAGGAGATTCCCCATTAAAATTCGTAGCGGGAAATGGACAGCACAGGGTTTCCATATTAAAATTTTTAGGTTATGGCAAGATTGAATTAGACCATCGTTCACTCTATGGCGAAAAGATGAATAAGGAGTAATATGTATTATGAGGTTAGACCACATAGCGTATAGATCGAAAGACAGATATAAAACGGCAAAATTTTTTGAGGGGTGTCTTGGCTACACGATTGCCACAGAATTTAACTTGCAGTTTGATGACGGAAGCACAACCGAGTGCTTGGCGATGGCTCCGCCGGAGGATAGACACGAGAATGTGTTAGAGTGGACTGTGAATTTGGCAGATCAAGACTTAGAGAACGGGGTTGAAAAACAGGAATTGAATTTTCACGCTTACCACGCCCCCTCAGAAATTTTCGTAAGCGATGGGCCAAAGGGCTCCATAGTTGGTGATTGGGTTGAAGAGCGGGGTGGCATCGGCGGCATTCACCACATAGCTTACGAGGTCGACGATGTTGAAGCCGTGATGAAGGATTGGGTAAAAAACGGTTACGCAGAGTTTTATTCTGAGAAACCACTGGCTTGCGAAGAAACCAACTTGGTACAGGTTTTTACGAAGCCCTCCGAATTAACAGGAGTAGTTTATGAACTTATTGCAAGAGGTAAATCAAATAAAGGCTTTTGTGAAAAGAACGTCAAAGCACTTATGGAAAGCACTAAGGGAAAATGACATGAGAGATTTCGAAGGCAGGAATTATGTTAACGGGGAGTGGAAGGCCACTTCAGAAATGTATACCAAAATTAATCCTGCCACCGGTAAAGCCCAAGGAGCATTTCCACTCAGCAATGGAGCAGAAGTTGGTCAGGCAATTCTTTCCGCTAGGAAAGCTTTTAAAAAATGGAAAAAGGTTAGTCGATTCGTGCGCTCCGACCACATGAACAGGGTCGCCCAACTGATTGAAGAGAGAAGAGATAAATTGGCGAAGGTCATCTCTTTGGAAACTGGAAAAAACTATAACGAATCTATAGCGGAGGTTAACGAGGCACTGCATATGGCTCAGTTTGCCTTTGGCTCTGGCCGATACCCTCATGGCGAGGCCGTATCTTCAGAAATCGAAGACAAAGATTCTTATATGCTTAGAAAACCGAAAGGTGTAATAGCTATTGTAACGCCTTTTAATTTTCCCTTGGCCATCGGCATGTTTTGGAACGCTGCCCCTGCCCTAGTGGAAGGAAACACTATAGTAATTAAACCAAGTGAAGATGCCCCCATGTCAACTCAAATGGCTGTCCAAATTTACACGGACGCTGGTATCCCTCGTGGAGTCATTAATTTGGTTCATGGCAATGGCGATACTGGTGATTTTTTGGTTCGTGGTGATGTCGATCATATTTGCTTTACTGGTTCTGCCGACGTCGGGCAGCATATTCGTAGAGTGGCTGCGGACTCTTGGCATAAAACTACTTCTTGCGAACTAGGAAGCAAATCTGCCTGTATTGTTTTCGATGATGTCGAGATTCCGTTGGCCATAGAGGCAACAGTAGCCAGCGCCTTTAAACTTTCCGGACAGAGATGTGTTTCCTCGGGCCGCATTTTAGTGCAAAGAACAATTTATGATGATTTCGCCAGAAGGTTCGCCGAAGAGGCGGGCAAGCTGAAGTGTGGCGACCCCTTTATTCACAATCTCGGTACTTCGGGCTGCCCAGACGGAATGGTTTGGGAAGAGCTTATTCCTAACGACAAGGTGTATTATGGGCCGATCATAAATAAACAAGGATTTGAAAAAATCAAAAAATACAACAACTATGTTTTAAATGACGAGGAGGCAGAAGTTTTACTTGAGCCCATTTATTCAGATATAGATGACAGAGCTTTCTTTTCTACTCCGATGGTCTATAAAAGTGAATGGCGCGGGAACGAAGCCCCTTACCTTAGGGACGAGGTTTTCGGTCCCCACGTAGCAATTATACCTTTTGACACCCTAGAAGATGCCATTCATATTTATAATGACACAGAGTACGGCCTCGCCGTTGGGGTGCTAACTAACGACTTCAGGAAAGCCCGAATAATGAGAGACGAGTGCGATGCAGGAATGATTTATTGGAACGGTGGCTCGATTGCGGCAGAGTCGCATTTGGCATTTGGTGGAGTTAAAAAATCTGGCAACGGCTTCCCAAGTGCGGCTAGGACGTTTAGGGCGGTGACGCACGAAATAAGCTGGACAGTTAATCACGCAGACAGACTAACCTTTCCCCAAGGTATGAAATAAAATTTAAATATATAACAGAAAGTAATATTATGGCTAACAAAGAAAAAAGAAAAAAAGAAAAAAGAAAAGCCCCGAAATTAACCCCCGCCGAAAAAAGAAAGAAGAAAAGAGAAAAGAAGAGGCAAAAATAAAAACATGAAAAGAATTGCTGTCATAGGAATGGGCAGAATGGGTAAAGCCATAGCTTTCGCCGCGAATACCCTTGGCTACGCCGTCATGGGAATGGACACGAGGGCCGAGGCCGCGAACGAGATGCCTAGGGGGAATAGCGAAAATATTTTTTTTATTGTAGACGATACAGAAGACATTTTTGAAGGACTACTCACCCAGCAGCGGCCAGACGTTGTAATTAGCAGTTTACCTTATCACCAAACAGAAGCGTTGGGTAAATGGTGCATAGACAACGAAATGCGCTATTGTGATTTGGGCGGCAGGGTAGACGTTTCTAAAAATATCAATGATCATGCAAAACAATTTGCTACTTTGCCGGTTTTTACAGATTTGGGGTTAGCCCCCGGTTGGGTAAATATTTTAGCAGAAGAGGGGTGCAGAAAACTTTATGGCGTAACCCCCGAAGAAGTTAAAATGATGGTCGGCGGTCTACCTGACTATTTAGAGAGTGAGAAGAATCCTTTGCGTTACGCGATAACTTGGTCAGTTGACGGACTAATTAATGAATATAGAGACGATTGCCTTATCCTTAAAGATGGAGAAATAATAACCGTAAAAGGCATGGACGGCATAGAAGAGATAGAGGGCGAAAAGTTCGGCCCAATGGAAGCTTTTTATACAAGCGGCGGTGCGTCGCACTCGATTGATTCCATGAAGGCTCGGGGCGTTAAAAATTGTTCCTATAAAACCATGAGGTACAGGGGGCACGGAGACATGGTTAGGTTTTTAATTAGGGATTGTGATCTTGACGATGAAACGTTAAACAAAATCTTTTCCAAGGGTTGCGGCAAGGTAAATAATGATGAAGTATTTGTAGTGGCCGAGGCAAGAGGGGGCGACAAGGTTTGGAGGCAAGAGCGAGTGGTTCGATCTGATCATAATTTTTCTGCAATGCAAAAAGCCACAGCGTTTCCGGCTACAGCGGTTGCATCATTGATGGCAGATGGCGTCTTTGACGGAGACAAAGATGAGCGCAGGGGCTATTATACACAGTTCTCGAAAGGCTTAGGCTATAGTGATATTCCTTTTGATAAGTTCGAGGAGAGGCTAAATATCCTAGGGCTCGAACAGTGAGGGACTTTTTTGAAAAAATTTGGATTTTGACATTTACTCTGTGGTATTTATCTCTTGTGGTAGTTGGGAGTGTAATGTTTTTTATCTGGAGTGTTTTTTGCAGTATTTTTAAAAAGAATGAAAATTAAAGTCAGTCAAGATATACTGTTGGCCATGTATAAAAGTGTTGAGAGGATGGATAAGCATTACCTCAACAAAAACTTCATGGGTGTGGTGGCCGAAAAAGGCCTTCAAGAAAATTTGAGGAAAGATTTTGAAGGGGTATCAAAACAAGGAGGAACTTGCTAAGGAGTGGAGCCCGAGCGTTGGGAAAACTTCTTTATTTACCTTAAAAAAAGAAATTTTTAATATGTCTCCGTGGAAGCTGGAGAAAACAGAAGTTCCCTTAATCATTCGCATTACAGAAAACCCAGATTATGATATAGGCCTTTTCCCCGGGGCGGTTTCTTTATACGCCCACGATTGTATACATATACTTCTCGGCAGAGGAGTCCTCCCCAAAGACGAAGCCTTTGTTATAGGCTTTACTATGGGGAGTACAGGAAAGGTGACGCCTTCCAAAGAGCGGATTTTCTGCACGATCGCCAAACACCTTTACCCAGAGGGTTACAAATTTACAGATGAGGAATTGTCTGTTTATAAGATGGGGCTTTGTTTGGCCCGAAACATGGGTTGTAAAGACTTATCCCGAACGAACTTTAAAAAGTATACGAATTATAGGATTCCCACCATAAGAAAGAGATTAGGGATTGACTTAAAAACGCTAAGGTATTACTATTACCTCGAGAAGCAGATGTTTCCTGACTCGCCAGAGAGTCAGAGATTAATATGAATATACTTGGCTGGATAGGCGCATTAACAGTTTTATTTGGATATTACTTGAATGCGAAAAAGGTCGCGCACTCTTGGCTTGTTTGGCTCTTGGGCAACGGTTTAGTGGCTGCATATTCTCTTCATATTCTTGCATACCCCACTCTGTTCATGTCTCTAGTATTAATGGTGATGAATATTTATGGATACCTTCAGTGGAAAAAAAAGTAACCCCTACGAAAATCTTTCAGAAGAAAAGCTAATTTCTAAAAGCAAAAAGGGGGACACAAAAGCTTTTGATGAGCTAATCGAAAGATATGATAGTTTTATTCATGGCTGTATAAATTCTTTTTTAAAGGGGAAAACGCAAGATAAAGATATAGATGAAATTTATCAGTTAGCCTTAATAAAAAGCTGGAGATATATAAAAGGCTTTAGAGGGGACTGCAAATTTTCTACTTGGATAAATAGAATTTTAAGAAATCTTTTTTATGACGACTACAGGAGAAAACAAAGAAGAAAAGAAACCTCTTATGAAAAAATACTAGAAGACAGCGGCCACGAAAGCATAATACCCACAGTCAAAGCCGACCGGTGCAAAGGCTCTGACATGAAATTTCTCCGAAAAATAATAGACGATAGTTTAAAAAAACTATCCGACAACCATAAAAAAGTACTGATTTTGGCGGCCGAAGAAGAACTAACATATTCAGAAATAGCTGAGTTAACAAAATGCTCCGTTGGAACAGTCATGTCTAGGCTTTTTTATGCCCGAAAACAATTTAAAAAGCACTTTTCTAGGGAAAAAGCGAAATACTTACCTTGACATTTGAAGAATGAGGTGATATATTATTAATATAAATGAAAGCGAAAGCACTTAAAGGGTTTGATTGTTTATACAGAAGTTCTTCTGGAGGGTTATTTTATAATATACAACTCGAAAGCAAAAAACCCTCCGGTTCATTTAAGAGGAAAATGGTAAACCTAGATACTGATGCTTTAGAAAAAGCAGTCAGAGAAATAAGAAAAAGAAAACTTTTTAAAAAATTTAATGGCGTTACGAAAAAAGAAAACTTTTCTCGCATGAGACTTCTCGAAGATAACCTAAGGGAATATAAATTTACTTGGAGAGCAAAAGACTCCTTAAAAGAAAATGTTGAACTTTTTTGTTGGGGGGGCTTTAAAGGGATTAAGCTTTTGCCCACCTCTAGATTAATTAGCCTAGAGCATTGCCTAGACAAAAAAACCATTGTATTTAACCCTAGGTGGGTTAACACAAATAACGATTTGTCAATTATTAGAAAACTTAGAACCTTTATATATTGATGGAAAATATATTATATAATACGAGAACTTATCTTGTGGGCCATATGCAATATGCCAGCGGGAGAGATTGGCGAGAGCACGTTGAGGGCGAGCTTGATCCCCTCAATATAAAAATATTTAACCCTTACAAAAAACCCTTCGTTAAAGACGTAGATGAAGACGAAGAAGCCCGCCTTTCGGTGTCCCACTGTATGGAGCATGGATATTTTAATGATGTTGCAGAAAGAATGAAGCTCATTCGGAGTTATGATTTAAACTTAGTAGACAGAAGCGATTTTATTATTGCCCACCTTCTGCCCGATGTCGCAAGTTGGGGCAGCGCAGAAGAAATAGTTACCGCGATAAGGATGAAAAAGCCCGTGTTCATCTCTATGGAGGGCGGTAAAAGAAAAACTCCACTATGGATGATGGGTATGATGCCCCACAAGTATATTTACGATTCTATTGAAGAAATTGTAGATATGATTAAGCAGATCGACTGTGGCGAGAAAAAAATTGATAGCGATAGATGGAGACTCTTAAAAAGGGAATTGAGATAATGAAAATCTATAAAGTATATTGCGGAACTTGGTCAGACCAAATAGATATTGATGAGGATGTTTTCGATAGTGAAATTTCTCAATCTATTGAAGCCATGACAGTTAGTTTAAGTAATTTTTGTGAAATAAAGGGGTGGCTTGAATTCGAATTAGATGATTATTGTATTGTAGAGTGGCTTGAGAAGAAGGGGCACCCTAATCACGGAAAACGCTATGTTGCGAAGCTGGATTTTATTTTAGAAAATGCTGGTAAATTGAAAGACTTGGAGAAAATTAATGCTTACTTATAAAAATAGAAAAACCAAGAAGAACCCCAAGCCTAGCCAAAAAGCTAGCCTAGACAAGCTGTTTAGAGAAAGGTACGAGAAGATGATTGGCGAGCAGATAAACACATACAAAAGGTACGGCCTCTATAAGTCTGCCAAGATTCTTAGGAAAGCTTCTGATGAGTTTAAGGTAAACATAGGGGGGGTATGAAGATTACAGTTCATGTCGAGTGTGAGGAGTGTGGCAAGGTCACCGAAGCGGTTCTTAATCTACCCGAGGGTGAGGTAAGGGGCACTTGTTGTCCCGTCGGCCCCCAAGGCGAACGCGGCCCAACGGGGGTAGCAGATGATAAGTGGCTTGGCGAAAACGATGAGACACGTGAGTGTGGCGGCGTATAAGCCGTTTGAAAAACTCACTTATTTACCTATAATAATTAGGTGAGTCTTTCTCAGAAAGAAAAAAATAAATTAAATAATTTCCTCGATTCGACGAAAAGGGAAATGGGTACTTTTATTGGGTATCCGGTCAATTGCTCCTTTGACTATTCTGAACTATTCGATTTCTTATCTATTCCATTAAATAACGTGGGAGACCCATTTTATTCGGGCTATTATGGTTTAGATTCTAGAGAGTTCGAGAAAGAGGTTCTCCAGTGGTTTGCTGAGTTGCACAAGGCTCCGTTGGATAATTATTGGGGTTATGTTACCAACGGGGGCACTGAGGGTAATATGTATGGTTTATTTTTGGCCAGAGAACTATACCCGAAGGGGGTTGTTTATTACTCTCAAGATACTCATTATAGCGTAAGCAAGAACATTAGAATGTTAAATCTGGATCACGTTATGATTAAGTCTCAACAAAATGGAGAAATAGATTACCAAGATTTGCACGAGATGATATCCACTTGGCGTTCAGCCCCACCAATTATATTTGCAAATATAGGAACCACAATGAAAGAGGGGTTTGATAAAATCTGTGAAATAAAAAAGATTTTAAAAAAATTAGCTATACCAGAATACTATATTCATGCAGACGCAGCGTTAGGGGGCATGACACTACCTTTTATGGAGAATACTCCTCTTTATGATTTTACCTCCGGAGTTCAAAGTATGTCAATCAGTGGTCATAAATTCATAGGATCGCCCATACCCTGCGGCGTAGTTTTAGCCCTTAAAAGCAACGTGGGCAGAGTAGCAAGGGCTGTGGAGTATGTGGGCTCCCTAGATAGCACCGTTAGTGGCTCTAGGAATGGATTTACTCCCATTCTATTATGGTATGCAATTAAGAAATATGGATTCAGCGGCTTCAAAAAGACTGTAAGAAAATGCGTAAGGACTTCTAAGTATGCAGTCAAAGTAATGAATGACGCTGGTATAAATGCTTGGAGAAATGATTTAGCTATAACGGTTGTATTTCCAAGACCAAAGGAGACCGTTTGTAGAAAATGGAAGCTTGCTGTGCAAGATGACATAGCTCATGTTATATGTATGCCCCAAGTTACAAAAGATATAATCCATGAATTAATAAAAGATATAAAGAAATGAAACTACTTTATCCATTAGCAAAAAGGTTTATAGCTGGCTATGATTTTGAATCGGCGAAACCGAAAATCGACAAACTAATGGATGACGGATTTAACGTTTCAATAGATTATGTCGGTGAACTTAGTAAGAATATAAATGACTGCTCTTTGGCAGCAAGACAGTATAAGGAAATAAGCGACTACTATAAAGGAAAAAAAATAGACATTTCCATAAAGCCGACGCAACTTGGACTAAAGTTTGATCCTAAATTTTGTGAGGATATATTATTTCTTATCACGAAAACCGCAGAAGAGAATGGCCACACGATTAGATTGGACATGGAAGACTCCTCCGCGACACAGGCGACAATAGACCTTTGTATAAGGATAAGAAAACACTTACCCAATATAGGGGTGGCCATGCAGTCAAACCTTCTCAGAAGCGAAGATGATTTTAAAAGATTATTAAAAAATAGAATTTCCATAAGATTGGTGAAGGGCGCGTATAAAGAGAAAAAAGAAATAGCTATTCAGGACGAGCTTACACTAGAGACTACTTTTTATGATTACGCCGCCAAACTGTATTCCATGAAATCTAACAGGCCAGCGATTGCCACCCACGACGAAGAACTTCTAGAAGATATTACAGAAATGATCACTGATCCTAAATATTTTGATTATGAGTTTCTTTATGGGATTCGCAGAGATTTGCAAAGACGGTTCAGGGATGATGGTTATTTTGTTCGGGTATATGTCCCATTCGGAGCAGATTGGTTCCCCTATACATTAAGGAGGATTAAAGAATGGAAAAATCTTAAATTTATGCTTATTAATATTATGAGGGAGCTTGTTAAAAGATGAAGTTTTTGGTAATAGGGGATAGCTGTACAGACAAATTTATCTACGGCAAGTGTGAAAGGATTTGCCCAGAGGCTCCGGTTCCTGTTTTCAATCCTGTCAAGGAAGTAATCAACGGGGGCATGGCCGCAAACGTGAAAGCAAATGTTGAGGCCCTCGGTGTAGATTGCGATTTGATAACGCATTCTAACGAAATACTCAAAACTAGATATGTAGATATTAAAACAAACCAAATGTTGCTCAGGATAGACGAAAATGACAAAGCAGAAGATAAATTCAATTATAAGGAGGTCTCTTGGAGTAAGTATGATGCAGTTTTAGTTTCAAATTATGGAAAGGGTTTTTTACGAACGTGCGGTATTCGTGATATATGTCAGTACCACGAAAATGTTTATTTAGATAGTAATAAAGTCGAAATGAATTGTGACCTTCCCCTTAATTTAAAGTTCTTAAAAATAAATGAGTACGAACTTGAAATAAATAAACATTGGAAGAGCCACCTTAACCCCAAACAACACGGCGACAGTGCTTACAACAGACCAGCGCAAATAATTATAACCTTGGGACACAAAGGCTGCCAATATATGGGTAAGGTGTATCCGCCCCCAGAAAGGGTCGTCGCGCAAGATTTGTCTGGCGCGGGAGATACGTTTTTGGCGGCGTTGGCAGTATCCATGACAAGGGTTGGAGATGCGGAGACAGCAATAAACTACGCGAATGAGTGTGCCTCAAAAGTGGTGTCGAAGAGGGGGGTGGCGACAATATAAAACTTGACAACCTAATGATTTGTGATAAATTTAATTAATAAAAAATGTCATTTTTAGCCCAATGAACAGAAGAGACTTCATTAAATCAGCAGGGGTAGCAGCAGCTTTACCCGCAATCGCAATCACTTGTAAATACGAGGACGACGAAAAAGGTCCAGAGAAAGAAGCCCTTTGGAAGCGTTGGGATTACAGGGTTTATTGTTATGAACGAAACCAAGGCGAGTGGACGTTTAGCCGAAACATTAGGGGAAGTTTTGCTTACCAAAGGGAGTATATGACTTTCGATGAGGAGAATGACCTCACTTGGAATGGGTACGCTGGCTGGATGGATCAAGGTAAATTACATTTTGCCTCTTTTGATGACGCTACTAATTTTGTTGATTGCCACGTTAGAGCCAAGGATGACATTAATCTTATAGATTCTATTTATGATGTTTACTACATTAAGCGGGGGCTGTCTATTTATGACGATGCCGAGCAAATTGTAGGCGTAGGGCCAGACACGGAAATAAAAGTAGCGCACTACTGGTTTAATGGTGATACTGGCAGAACCATAATGTGGGAGCAGGACGGGTTTAACCGAGAAACCGGAGAGGGTCTCACGAATTGGTCTAATATAGAATGCTCATAAAAAAAATAGGTTTTGTTGCTAGTTGTTTTGACCTACTTCATGCCGGCCACTGCCTAATGCTTAAAGATGCAAGGGAACAGTGTGACCACTTAATAGCCGCCCTACAAGTTGACCCCTCTGTTGATAGACCAGATAAAAATAAACCAATTCAATCTTTGGACGAGCGGCGAATTCAACTGGAGAGCCTCAAGTATGTGGATGAAATTCAATTGTACGAAACTGAAAACGACTTGCGGGTTATGCTGGGTATCCTGAACCCAGATATACGTATCTTGGGCAGCGACTATATAGATAAGCCATGCACCGGTAAAGATTTGGACATTGAGATATATTACCATGAAAGAAGTCACCCTTGGTCAACCACAGAACTTCGAAAAAGGATTGTCAATGCGTCCTCTAAAAAATGAATGATTATCACACACTAAAATGGAAAATATCCAAGTTAGAATCTAAAATAAACAACTTAGAATGTGAAAATTCTAAGATGAGAAAGAAACTAACAATGATAAAGGCCCAGAAGTCCCGTGATAGAGCAGTATATATTCAACGCTGATGCAGGGAAGCTTTTTTACGAGAAATTAGACAAATTGCATGATGACTATGTTTTCCACCTATTATTAAATGGCGTTGCCCCGAAAGGCACAGATTTAGAGTCAATAAAAATGACCAAAAACCCAGAGGC
>Ga0098044_1000512_pt1 | contig 20665 bp, 19 predicted proteins | sample 10_taG_FD_75053 | JGI IMG/M metagenome (GOLD analysis project Ga0098044, IMG submission 75053) | Marine viral communities from the Subarctic Pacific Ocean - 10_ETSP_OMZ_AT15264 metaG | ecosystem: Environmental > Aquatic > Marine > Oceanic | place: Pacific Ocean | collected 2015-01-16 | reverse complement strand
CTCTGAGTAGGATCTTCCACTGGCATCTCCATAGAGGCGGGGGGTGCATCCTCCACAGCGGGTGTGCTCTCCGCCACCGGCTCCGGTGGAGACTTTGCTCTCACTGGGGGAGTTCCCACTCCTCTCTGAGTAGGATCTTCCACTGGCATCTCCTCCCCAGGTGCTACGTCCGAGGGGGGAGTAACGGGCGCTGCCTCTGCGGGCGCAGCCCTCAATGTTCCATGCTCCGCGAGGGCCTCTTCTCTGATTTGCTCGCCAGTCTTCCCCCCGAATCCTAGGAAGCTCGGGGTTCCCTCTTCCATATGCCTCGCTAGCTGTTCGACTTTTAGGAGTTCCTTTTCCCTATCGCTTGGGACGTATCCCACGTTCCCTGGTTGAGCGAAGCCCCGATTACCAGAGGTAATCGCGCCGCTAGTCGCCTCGGAGTCCTCTGTGAGTTGTCCCGGGCGCTGACTCGCGCGTTGTCCATAAACCCCAAGCCGCCTTGCCATCGCAGACTCGCTCTCTTCCGGGGGAGCTTCTCCCCGCTGCCGAGCCTCGTAAATCGCCAGGGCCCGGTCATAGAGTGTGGTAGGAGCGGCTTCCGCCGGAGCAGCATCCTCTTCGGGCGGAGGCTCTCCAAGGGTTGCGAATAGATCGTCGCCGAGTCCCCCAGGGCCTCCTTCTGAGTCTGGATCTATTGCTGGATCACCCGGTGTAGCCCTCACGACAGTGACTTCAGATTCTCCGTCGTCAAAGTCGACCGTCGCTGGGAGGTCTATTGGATCTACTGCTTCCCCAAAAGCTTTCTGCTTGATTGCCGAGTAGGACTCGGGATCACTCGCCGCAGTGACGATGGATATTTCTCCGGTTTCTGGGTGGATGAATCGAATCGTTCCATCTTTGTAGAGGTGATAGTCGGCCCAGCCCTCAGTGGCTTTGCTAACCGCACCCTCTGGAAGAGTAGCCGCAGGGCCAAAGTTCTTTTCATGGGCAATACGCATGTCTTCTGCTGTCCCCTGCCGCCTCTCGGCAGTTGGGGGCGTATACGGAATCAGTTCTCCATCGGGGCCTGGGGCATGAATCTTGCCTCCTCCGCCAGGAATAATCATTCCGCCTTCGACGCCTGGGATGGGGACAGCATTTCCGTGTGCATCTGCGCTCCGTTGCAGAGACTCTCGAACGGCCCGAGAGGGGCCTGCCTCGGCGGGAGGCTCTGCAGGCTCTCCCGTTTCTTCTCCACCCAATCTACTCGCAGTCTGGTTTCGCATCTCAGCGAGTCGGTTTTCATCAGCCACTGGTTCTCCCTCTGGCCGCTGAGATTCTTCTTGTGCGGCTTCCTGGGGAGATTCCCCTGCCTGTTGTTGCTCAACTGTCCGAGCTGTATTCTCCCGAGCCTCGGCCTCGGATCCGCCCTCTCGTGCCCTCCGAACATCGGCATAGAGCCCGGGGTGGCGAGCCATGATTGTAGCGGCTTTGATCTTGTCGCCGAGGGAGGCAGTTTGTCCTCCCCGAAGAACATTATAGGCAAAGTTCACGTCGGCATTGATTCCGGTGTCCCCCACCTCGGCCATGTACTCGCCCGCCAAGTATTGGTAGACAGCTTCTGGGGGGGTAGCTCCGTCCCTTCTCCCGTACCCTTTCTGCTCGGCAACCTCCCAAAACTGTCGGCTTGCCTCTGAGTCTCCGTATAGAAGATCACGTTTGTGGGTTGTTGCAAGCACACGCTGGAATCCTTCATCTGTGAAGTCCACCATGTCGTTTGCGATTCTACGGATGTCGTTGTGAGTTGCATTCTCCGGAACACCCTGTGTTCCCAAACCCATAAGCTCGGCGATCTGGTCTGGATCTCCACCCTCCATGATCGTTTTCATCATCGAGTTCACAGAATCGAAAGACGCACGTCCTCTACTCCCGAGGCCACCACCCCTCGATTGGACTCTTTGATTGACGGCATTAAACTGAGCTAAAAGGCCCTTCTCTCGATCAAGAAGATTCTGCTCGTTGCGGGCGAGCCCCTCCATTCCAATAGCTGATTCTGTAGTCTCGATTGCCGACTCACCCATTGATGCCTCGTGGGCTGCAGCTAGAACCCCCTGTGAAGTAGTCCCCATTTGCTGGGCGAGGTAAGACATCAAAGAAGCTTGTTGTTCTTCCGGTCCCAGTGCAACAACCTCATTGAAGATCCGGTAGAAGTTTCTGTTTTCCCCCACGGCGTAGGCGGAGGCTGCCTGCGTGAGTTGTGCCCGGTCGCTAGCAGCAAGTGGTTTGTTCCGCTGCTCCTCAATCGCCCGTAGCTGCCCTGCCCTCTCTGTGAGTAGATCGTAGTCTCCCGTTACTTTCTTCCCGGTAACATCGGTCTGGCCTCGCTCTTCAATACCTGACATGGTTCCCATGAAGCCCAGATAGGCTTCAAGTAGGCCGTATTTATTTGGGTTCTGCTGGCTCTTATTCCATTCCGACTCAGCCTTAGACAGCTTAAGGAGAAGCTCAGCCGCTTCTTGCTGTGCGGCAGCTTTATCGATGGGGGGACTTTCTCCCGCGTAGGCGTCAGTTTGAAACTTCGCTGACTCCTCCTGCTGCATCGAGGTCAGAATATTCTGAAACTCCCCAGCCAGTTCGGGGTGATCCATGATGCTTTGCATCTGCCTTTGCGTGAGTTCTTGTCTTGCCATGGCTACTCCCACTCCTTGCCCGTTACATTACCCGGCTGTACAGCGCCGACATTGGTGATGTCTGCCCGATTCGCTGCGCTAGTTCCGAAGATCTTGGACAGCATGTTCTCAGCCTGGACTCCCAGTTTTTCTCCGAGGACTTTCCCTGCGGGGTCTGCGATTTCTCCGAGAGCCGAGGTTAGCTTCGCCGATTCAGCGGCATTCCTATCCTTCTCCTCGTTTTTGATCCTCGTCGCCTCTTGCTGGGCTAAGGCCGCATCCTCAAGCTCCAGTTGGGCCTGTACGTTCGCAGCTTGCTCAGCAGCGGAATCTGCGAGCCCAGACATCATCTTGGCGTATTGACCTGCAGGGATTGCTCCGCCCCCGGCAGCGAGGGCTTGCTGTGCCAAGTCCTGTTGTATCGCCCCTGCTTGTTGGCCAGCAGCCGTTTTAGCTGCCCCCGACTTCTGGCGAATCTCGGCATCGGACATGCCAAGCTGACCCGCGTCCATCCTCTGGATATCTTTGTCGAGGCGCTTGTTCTTCCGCCTCGCTCCTATATTTCCCGCGATAGCACCCACGCCAGCCCCAATAGCGGCCCCTTGAGGGCCGAGGAGAGAGCCGATCTTCGCGCCAGTTAAGGCACCTTTGGCGGTTGAGCCCGCGTACTTCCCCTTGTCTGCTAGCGCCATGATTACCTCTATCGAAAGTATACATAATCCATGTGACGAGTCCTCACACGGAGTTGGTTATTGGGCCGCTCGTAGTTCGTATCCACAGCATGAACCGTCACTGGGGGGACGATTGTCCGGAGGGTTACGTTATGCCATCCTGCCGATGGGAACTGTACGAAGTAGAAACTACTCCAGGTACGATCCCAGTTTCCGTAGCCGATACTTGTGTCTAGCCCCTTGGGGGGTACGGGAAAGTATTTTCTATCTATGCGAGAGCCGTCGAGGTAAGCCCGAATAATCGCGCCATAGTTACTCGCGAAGTATGGGTCAGGAGGATTTCCTGCCCCACCACCCTCAAGCACAGAGCCATCCTCCTCCGTGGGATCATACTTATCGACCTTTGCGGCCACAAAGATCCCCCAAGACAACACGAGTAAACTCGGAGAGTAGGGCAAGAAGAAGGTCATCGAGGCACCAGGAATCGTTCTATAGAACTTGTCTGCCTCTACTGCACTTGCATTTTCCGTTGCGATATCCCAACCCAAAAAGCCATCACCAAAGTAATCGAGGTTGGTGTTCCCCCCAATGGCCTTTCCATTTGAGAGCGCTCCCTGTTGGATATGCTCCCTGCCCACACGATCACCTACCCCGGGCATGTTGACTGGGCCTAGGTGGCCGTTGATTATCTCTAGAGATCCCTGCCCGTTAGAGGATGGCGTATAGAAGTTCCCCTCAACTGTCGCGGGGTCTGAGGCCACACCATCTGTAAACGCAGTTAAGTTGAGTGTTGTTGGCATTATGTCTTCTTAGATGTGAGTGAAATGCAGGCTAGATCGCACTGGAAGAACTCAGCAGCAGTGGCTGTACTCTGATTAACAGAGTCGTAGTCAACTCGAACTACGGCTCGGATGCCGCCGAGTTTCCCCCCAGAAATGTCAGAGGCGGTGATGAGGGTTCGAATCGGAATCTTCAGTTGTTGCGCTCTATCCACTGAATCTGAAGTCCCGGTGCGGTTGGTCGGAAGCTGCCCAGACACCCAACGAATGGTCTTATTGATCCCCACCCAGTTCCCACTTGAGGGGTTTAGGTACTCGATCCGAACGCTTACCCCAGAATCTACAGAGTACCGATCCGCAGCAAGCTGCGAAGGATCATATACCCGGTAAAGATGAAAGTCCCCCAGTACAAGGATTCCAGAGTAGGGACCATCGTCATCTAAGGTCGAGACGGTAGTAAGTCGGAGGTCGGTGCCACTCCCCGCTCCCCCAGCAGTATTGAAGGGGAGGTAGCCACTTGAACTGGCTACTGTTTGAGCCCTAGTGTAGGTGTGGGTCGCCCCCTGTCTTCCCACGCGCAGTTGGTCAAATGATTGGGAGGGGGAGCCCGTGCTGGCCCCCGACATAAAGTGGAACTGGTTGAGCGCTCCCGGTGCTATGGCATCGAGAGAAATGTTATTGATGGCCTCGCGGACAGATCCAACCGGATCTGAGAACCGACTGTTGAGAGATTCTGCATTGAATGGGGTCGTCTCTTCTACGGGGGGGTACGTAATATCCGCCATCTTATCTCCTCATTTCCAAACAGATAATCTCGCATTTACCCACATGAACTCCCTTCCCTCCTTCCCTCGCCCCTACCCTCACAACTAGACTGACGGTATGCTCTCCAGGGCCGATGGGAAAAACGATATCTGTAGCTAGGGGCATCGTAGGCCAAATCACACCATACGCTCGATCATTGTCGGGCTCTGCCCCTCCGATCACACTTTCTGGGATGACGTACCCATCTACCTCGATTCCAACCATGACATAGTTGAATGCATCGTCGTTTGCCCAGGCTGTTCCAGCGGGCATCGTCGTTGGGTTCTGTGTGACCTGGAGACTCGCATTGATCCAAAGAAGGGTGGCAGGCGATGTGAACGAAATCGAAGCGTCTTCTAGCTTCCTCCACCCAGATCGTGCGGGGATTCTCGTATCGTCCCCTCCAATCGCAGGGCCGGGAACTATTCTTCCTGCTCCCATATCTTTGGCGTGGAATACAAACCCCGCGTCTGAGTCCAGGGCAGCATAAATCGAAAAAGTGCCCGCCTCGAAGTTGTGCTCGTTTAGGCGCCCACCAATCTCTTCTACGACTTCATAGAAGTTGGCATTTGTCTCGTCAACATCTGGAACACTGTTCGTTGCAGTGGGGAACTTAGGAAATCGCCAACTCACTTGGGAAAGCTCCGGAAAGTATCGGGGTGTGGAATCTCATCGAAGGCCATTCCAAGGAACTCCCACGATCCTGTGTGAGTTATTTTTAGCCGAAAAGTCTCCGCCGATGGAACATAAATATCCACACGAGTCCAGAAAGGTCGGCGGCGTTTCCAGGTTATCGGATTTTCGTCTGCATCTACTGCGCCCAAGAATGTTGCCGTCCAATACGGTGGAACATCATCTGGAGGACTTAAAGGAGCAGTAGGAGTCTGAGTGACCTCACCCCTCCAATCACGCTCGACCTCTACATTTAGGGTTCCAGATTCTGTCTCTCGGAGCCAAAGATAAACGGTAGTTGGGGATGCCTTCTTGTCGGAGGAGGGGGCGCGGAGCCATGCTGTTCGAATGAAAGAATCTCGGGGCGCGGGGGTAAAGACATGGGTTGTGCCCGAGGAGGCTGCTTGGTGATCAAGAACCCAGACTCCCTCTGTGGGAGACGTGGAGCCTTTCTCGTTCGCCTTCCCCCCAGCGATCATGTATCGACGATGATCGCGAGTGACGCACACGCCAGCCGCCTCAACGTCAGTCCTCCTCGTCCAGCCCTCAGAGTCGAACTGCCAGCAGACATTGTTGGTTCTCGATCCCTTGTATGGAACCCAGCACCGATATTTCTGCTCTTCAACATCTACGGCAGCGACTGCCTGAATAACCCTCGCTTTGTTGAAGTGGCGAACCTCGTTGGAAATGGGATCGGAGATCAAACCGACCTTCCCGTCTGCATACCCGTAGAACCCCTCGCGTCCGAGCCAGATGGCCATACCGTCTGGTGTCATAGCGAGCGAAGAGGGAGCCGAACACCCAACGCGAGGATGAATCGTTCGGGACTGGAATCCTTCACCCGCATAGCTGACCGTGATCAGGAACGTAGTAGTCTCAGTGAATACTAAGAGACCCTCAGCCACCTGGATCATCCCTGTGATTTGGTCTCCTCGGGGGTCCGGATAGATCTCCTCGTTTTCGAGGAATGTCCCCCATCTTCCAGGCATCGAGGGGTGGAGTTTGCCCGGGGAGTCTGTGAAGTTTGCGGCCCACCCCCGACCGAACGCAAGCGTATACAACCGGAACGGCTGTATAGGTACTGCCGGTACGGGACTCCGCAAGAGCCAGCTATCGGGGATGTTATCCGGGAGACTCTCCGTCACATTATCGGGAATCGTAGCCGGAGAGAGGAACCCATCCTCTGCGTAAGCAGGCATCTCAAAGAGATCTAATGTTCCAGAGTGGATCTCATCCTTGGTCCGACAGAAGATTCGACCGATGGTCCCTCGGGGCCCGGGTTCGATAGAATCCCAGTGAATCTGGCGGAGAAAATCGTCAGCCTCTAAGTTCACTACCTTGCTTGCGCGGACTGGAGGCAAGACGACAGGACCACTCCTCCCCGAGACCGGAGAGAGGTTCCCCCACATATCAAGCCACTGGACTGCTCCTCGATAGGTGCTCTTCATGACACGAGCGCCATCACCGGCAGCAGTTGCATCTAGGGCAATCGATCCAACTCGCCCACGCCCGAAGGTCTTAGGGGAGGAACCGAGGGCAGGGACTGCCGGTTGGTTGGGGATCCCCATCGTAACGCCAGTGTGGTTGAACCACTCGCCGTCTGCACTCTTTGGAGATGAGCCCGTAGGGGGAGGGGGAGAGCTTGGATACCCAAGAGGAAGACAGGACTGCCCATCGAAGAAGAATGCCCGGGGGGACTCTCCGCTTGGGATAATAACGATGCCGTTTGGAGTCGCTACGAACTGCGTGGGAAACCTGGGCTTCTCGTCAAAACCGATATCGGCGGCGCAAAGAGCCGCAGTCGTGGGGCCGATAATGGTCTGCCAAATAGAAGCTGAGGTGGTGCCCCCAGCATTCCAGCCCTGGTGACGCAAAACCTTATCGCCATCCTGGATGAGGAGGATGTCCTTCTCCCCATTTGCGCCCAGGGTTGTGTGGAAGACTCCCCTTACAGAGGAGTAGGAAATCGATGGGTACACCAAAGGATAGTTTGGGACGTAAGGTGTGGGGCCCCATACAGATCGGAGAGTACCCTCGGCTGTGAGGTACATGTTCTCGATCTGAGAGCCAATCCCCTCAGGCAGGATCAGCTTTCCGGATTCTGCCCGGATGGGTAGAAGAGCCGATTTGATTCGTAACCGGGTATCGGCCATCGACTACTCCAGGGGGCTATTCCACCGCTTTAGCAACCCTCTTTGAGGACTTCTTCGGCTTCGGCGTGGGCTCGTGGCTCCCATCTGGGGCCCAGACAAGTTTCCAGGATAGAAGGTCTTCCGTTTCCTCACCAAATCTTTCGAACGTGAGACCATAGCGGCGAAACAAACCATGAACGCGACCGTGCTCCTCAAGCCGAGCGATACATTGGACCTGCTCGATGGAACCGTTTCGATCTCTCTCATAAATGGCTCCACAGATGATTGGGGTTCGCTTTACTACCGTGTCGGTGATCTCGTCCATGTTGGGCTCCTATGAGGATGGAAGATTATACCAGCGGCGCCAGGGTCTTCTACTGTCAGTCGAGGGGCCCGCTCTAGCAGGACGCTTGAGCAGGGGCTGACCGGAGTATCGAAGATCCCCGTACCGTTTGGTAAGGGAAAATAGAGTTTCTGAGTATCGTTGTAGAGCACGATCCGCGAGTTGAATATTGCCCTGGGACTCATAAAGATATGAAATCGCCTTGTAGAGCAGTACGTTCATCCCGTCAGGGTGAATCTCGGGAACGTCTCCGTCATCAACGAGTTTCTCGGGGCGAAGTAGGCACCGAACATCTACATCGTATTTATTGTTGGGCCTTGGATACATCCGAATCGACTGGTATCCGTGGACCTCTCTGAGACGCCTGTGATAGTCGGGGAGGGGATTCCCATTATCTACGAAGTCGATCTGATGGCCTGGGATGTCTGCGATCAAGTAGAAGGCGTCAGGGGTTTCCTGTTGGAGAGCGCCTCCGAACTGGTTTGCTATCGTACCGTAGTTGGCCGAGTCGACCGTATGGCGGCGTCGATAAATCCGCTTCCGCCAACCCGAGTGGTGATAACGAGGATCGCCGGATCGGCCAAATCCCTGCATATAGTCAATGTCGGGAGTGGTGAGGACGATAGATCCTGTGCCTACCGCAACAGGGGGATCTCCGACAGCCCCTGCTACAGCCGTAATCGTTACGGCAGGACTCGGAGAGCTTTCCCAGAGGGGCTCTTTCCGAGACGGGGTTGTCTGGGCCGCGGCGTAACTCTCAGCAGGACCGAAATCTCGGTAGTCGTCAGCCCGATAGCCCCACGAATAGGTAAAACAATACTCAAACTTACCGGCGGGTTCCGGCCCCGCCCAGACTGCGGTTTTATCGAAGGCTGCAGTAGGATCGTCAGTGGGGGATTCGATCTGCCGGTGGTATCGGCGAAAGGCGCAGCGGGGAACACCCTGGGCAACTTGGTTGGGGCTATCCCCGAACGAGTAATACTCGGCTTCAAGCTGCCCTACGACTTCCAGGGGCCAGTTCTGATTATCTTTGAACAGCCGGATGGAGTTGATCTCCATCACATTATCTGGGAGGTAGTAGTCTTCCATATAAATACGGAAGTCCATTTTAGCATCGGTCAGATTATTCCAAGGGCGGAACAAGCTGATTCGCTGGTATCCCCCATGGGTCCAGATATCGCGGACCATCCGGCGGGATTGGACACTCCCGTCGGTAGAGCGGATCAGAATCATCCGACCCCGCCACCGTCCAGTTTCGTCCCAGAGGCCCAAGCCGGGGGTCACGTTTGCTAGGTCGCGCTGGAATACCCAGGGATCACCAGCAACGACTGAGATCGCATCTACGTCGGTAGAGCCCGGGGTTGCTGCTTGTACAGCAGCCGTGTCGGGTCCGATGTCTTCGAGCGTGGCGAATCCTACACGCTTTTCAAAGAATAAAAACGGTGCTTCCTGCACCAACTGGAAGTATGCCCGGTTGATGAACTCGGTTACCCGAGACTTAGCATCAGGCGATTGCTTTGGAGACCAATCAGCCTGCGAGAAGATGGCAGATCTGAGGTCTCCAAGATTCACGCAACCCTCCAATAGTAGGCACCCCCCCGAAAGGGGGTGCCTCTAAGTTTACTACAGATTTAGGCCGGGTTAGCCTTTGCAGTTGACGAATGCAGTGAAAGTACCTGCACCACCAACGCCCGCCAGTGTGTTCCCACACGCTTGGCCGGTAATAGCAGCAGCGTGAGTTACTTCACCAGCAGCGACGAGGATCAGTCCGCTGTTTGCGGTAACTGCTCCTGCGGCATCAACAGTTGCAATGCCTTTCCGAAGGAGGAACCCGAAGGATCCATCCGGAATGGCAGTAACAACAACCCCGACAGCTTGTGCCGGATTGATCCCGCCCGCCTCAGCCACCGAATAGGTAGCTGATCCGGCAGCACGAGTCTGCATCTTGGCCGCTGCGAGGGGAGCACCACTCGCATTTTGGACGTAAATCCATTCCTGAAGGCCCTGGTCGGCCGTCGGAACTTCCAGTATAAACCCCAGAGGGGCTTGTTGGTCAGTAGTAACCGTGGTCACAGATAGACCAGCAGCAGTTGTAGACATGAGTTATCCCCTCCTTATGGGACTGTGCCACCAACGACGACGCCGTTGGCACGAAGTTGATCGCAGTAGAGACCCATGTTGAGTACGTACTCGTAACGCCACATGTCCTGCTCGGGAATCCGAATCGGACCACGAACGGCGAAGTCGCCCTTCGTTTCCATGTTGGAGTCGTGGCCAAGCGTGTACATGTGCCATGTATCTGTCTTGAGCATGTAGATGACACCGAGGTTTCCACCACCGGGAGCACCAAACTGGGCAAGGTTGATGGACTCTTCGAGGAAGAAGTCAGCCTCCAGGAAGGGAATACCCTGACGGATAGCCTTCGGAGCCTTGTCGCCATCAATCTTCATCACGCGGACCTGATCGTCCAAGTCGTCGATGTAGTTGAGGTACGACACTTCATCACCGAGAAGAAGATCGACGGGACCACTGGCCATCGAACCTTGACGGCTCGCAGCGTAGTAGACCTGACGCATCGTCTGGCGACCATCGGTTGCGAAGGAAGAAATCTGACCGTACTGGTTGTACCAGCCGTTGATTCCTCCTGCTGCGCCCTGCTTGGCCAATCCGAACACGGTATCGTTCTGAGCGGCAGAACCCGCAAACTCGAACACACCCTGACGGTTAGTAGCGGTCGCAAGACCCGGACTGGGAGAATACTGTGCATCACCGTTTAGAGTAAGGAACCCACCGACGCCCGCGCCGTTTCCGGAAGCGATCTGGTTAGAGACGCGCTCGTGGAAGTCGGAAAGAGCCAACTCGGGGTAGTTCTTGATGATCTTCGCAAGATCATTCTCTCCGTTCGCCTCTGCCATGTCCTTGCCGGGCACGTCAAACGCGTAGATCAGACGGGGTGCGTAAGCACTACCGCGCTGAGAGGACTGAGTACGTCCACCCGCGATGATCTCGGAGCCAGTGGCTACCTGGGTTACGGTTCCGGGGCCGCCGGAAACGGTTACGAACTCACGGTACGGACCTTTCAGAGTAGCTCGGTCCATGTTTCCCCGTTTCACAACCCTTTCGAGGATTGGATGATACAGGGAGAACAGTTCCGAATACCCGGGAGCAAGATCCTGTAGCGCGGTTGCGACTACGTCGGGACTGATTGCCATTGCTTTGTTCCTCTAGGGGTGACGGGGTGAGGGAGATTCCCTCGGTTATCTCCTACCTCCGTTATGCATAGAAAATGCACGACGAGCAGCGAGAAGTCTCATTTCATCGAATGAAGAAGCATCGCCCGTTGACTTCTTCGCGACCTGAGGTCGAGAAGAGCCAGTTGCCCCATTCGTAATCTTAGCTCCCGTGCGGGGAGCCTTAGCCTTTGCGTCGGCTACAGCCTGTTTTTGGGCGACTGCGATTTCTTCTGGGGTGGGTTGGGCATTTGCTTCTTCAAGCTGCGCGTGTGCCATCGCCAACTTTAGAGCATATCCATCTGGGACACCGTTCTTCTTTGCTTCGACAGCAATCTTCGCGGCATCCTCAGAAAGGTAGACAAGTTGAGCGGCTACATAGCCGTCCCACATGCCACCGAGTTCCTCGTTATCAGCGAGGAGAAGGGAAAACTGGGCGAGCTTTTCGGGATCTTCCTTAAGCTCTTGATGATCTTTCCAGAACCGAGTCACGTAGTCTTCTACTGCGTGGTCCTCAGTTTGGGTGAGCTTCGACTGAAGCTCTTCGTATTCTTTATTCCGAGAATCAAACTGGCCTTGAAGATCTTCGAGCTTCGTAGTCATTTCCCCAATGCGGGGGTCTTCCTGCTCGGAGAGCATCGCGGCGTACATTGCCCGGAGGTTGTCGATCTCCGAGGACTTCTCGTCGAAGTCTTGACGATACCAGTTGGAGATCCCCTGAGCACTCTCGTGGTACTGATCTGGGAGAGAATCTACTTCGCCATCCCAACTATCCCATTCAACTGTAGGCCAGGGGTCATCAGCAGCCGTGAGGGCAGGAGCCCCGGTGGGTGCCGCTGAAGCCTCCGATACTGCACCCCCAGAGGCGGGCGCTTCTACCGGCGCGGCCTCGGGTGCTACAGATTCAGCTTGAACGGGGGCATCGGACATTTACTTCTTGTCCCCACCCATGGCTCGGCGGGCTGCTTCTTTGCCCATCATGCCAATCTCAAATCCGAATGCTGAGGGGGCAATCGGGCCTCCCTCTGCTTCGGTTACTTCCATTTCAACCCCTCCACCTGCAGAGTTGTCGAGTGCTTCCTGCAACTCTTGGAGGTATTGCTCTCCCTCGGGAGTTGTAGGATTCCAATCCGTGATGAGACTGGAGACGGCTTCCTCTAAGGAGGCTGCGCCCCCCTCGGGCTCTTCCTCATCCCCCATTTCCATCTCAAGATCTTCGCCGGTTTCTTCCTCGGCTGCTTCCATCCCTTCGGGAGCATCTGCCTCGGGCGGCATCATCTCAGCCTCTTCCTCTTCTTCCATCAAACCTTTCGGCATGGGAATCTCCTCGCGTCTGTAGAGTTTCTACCTAAAAGAAAGCCGTCAGTCAAGTGAGCATAAGGTACTACTGTATATTTGCCCAGGAGAATCTTCAGCCGGTAGTGATCACCTGGATTTTTTTATCCCCGTGGGCGATTTCTCGCTTACGAGAAATCTCTTTTTTATTATGAGACTTCCTATCCTCTAGATCCCGAAATCCTAGTTGCTTTGAGGCATTCTCTGCCTTTTCCCGGGCTAAGTCTTTGTGCTTAGTAAAAGCAGTATCCCCGGGCTCAACAATCTTCCGGTCGGGACGCTTAGCGAAATAAGCCCGCTTCTCCGCCTCAGAATAAAAAGTTTGACCGATCTGGTCAATGTGGAGGGGCTTGGAGGGCATAGCCCCAATCGTAGGGGTTGCGTGGAGGATAGTCCGCGCTCGATTCTTACATGTTGGGCAGAAAAGGCCGCCGTCCTCCTCATAATCGCGAACACGCATTAGGTCTTCGAATCTTCCGTGCTCTCCGCACTCGCCTGTATATGTGGGCATTACTGGTTCCTAGGAATATCTGGGTTCAGGTCGAAGGGGGCCCCACCGAATCCGGTCAGAGGACTTTGCCCTCCGCCCGCGCCTGCCCCGCCAGGGAGGGGGGGCATTACGGGCTCAGCCCCCGGAGGCAGCGCACCAGACGCGATAGTATCTGGGCTCGGTGGGGCTGCTGCCTGAGCTTGCGCGGCTGTGGCTTGCTGCTCCGCAGCCTGCGCTTCAGCCTCGCGTTGGGCCTTATCCTTAATGATGTCTTCCATCTGGAGTAGCTCAGCCAGCTTTTTGATGAGAGTACCTTGATCCACATCCGGCGACTCAGAGAGCAACGGGAAGAACTGCTGGAGGTTTCTGAGTTGCACAAGCCGGTTGTTCTCGGTGGGAGAATACGCAACTGCCTCGTAATCATACTCAAGAGGATCTTCGCCCCGAGAAGCCTGAACCTCGCGGGCTAGCATAGACGCACGAGTAATCTCTAGCGTCTCAGCATTGCCCAGGAGGCGGACGGGGAGAATCTCATCGTCTGCGAGGAACTCTTCATAGAGCCCAACGATGCCCTGACTTTGCCAGTTGATAAGATCATAAATCTCCTTCTGGCGTCTACCATTCCGGGTTCTCGTGGCTGTATCTGCCAGGGCAACCTCGGTTGCTACATCACTGACGCCAACGACTCCTCGGGAATACTGAGGAATCCCGAGGATGAACTCGATGATTTGAATGCATCGGTCCCGGCTAGCCGCAAACTCTGGGGAAAGGCTAGGCGTTTGAGTGTGACCGATGATGTCACTGATAGATGCGTTCGCTTTTCCCATCACCTCGACAATGGAGCCTGGGGTCGTCGAGTCCCGCAGTTGGCTCCGTACGCGTTCTGGATTGTCGCAAAGCCCGGAGTTTACAAGGGTGATTGGGATGGCTGTTTGAGCGAACCACAGCATCAGGGTATCGAGTTCATTCAACCGATCTAGAACGGGAGCGATTAGAGTCACGTCACTCAGGCCGCCGATGTCTTGAAGGTTGTCGTTGAACGTCAGGCGATAGAAGGGATTCCGAACGAATCGGTAGGGAAGCTCTCCTCCGAAGAGGGGCTCCTCCTGATCTTCTAAGTAGTGGTAGTAGCGGCCCTCCCCGGAGAAGTCGTAGACCTCATAGACCGTGACCCACTCAAAGACTTCCTTGGAGGAGTCATTCATGTAGCTCTTGCCCTGGGTCTGGTCCCGGAGCCAGTTCGGATATGCTCCATACTGGGCCTTCTCGGCCACTTCTGGGGAATAGGGGCGATCCTTCTTCTTAGAAGTCTTCACCCGAGCATTGAAGTCTTGACGTGTAAGGACGGTGACCTCGATGACGTACCGAACGTCTTCCCACCGATCAACACTCAAGTCGTACCAGACATAGCGGGGATCGATAGGGAGGAAGTCCGGAGAGCGCTTCCGAAAGTTCCAGACCGTCTTTACGAATGAGCGCGGATAAACCGAAGCCATTGTAGCCGCACGCCACAGAACACGGTGACTCCCCACGCGCCGAAACGTGTCGTTGATTAGAGCCTCGCGGTACTTGGCGGGCTCATGCAATCCCTTCCGCCGGGCATTCACCGTAACTTCAGGATTGTTCGGGCAGATGTTGGCGACCATCGTATCCACAAACGCGTAGGGATAGTTGGTCTCTAGATTCAGGTCATACGACCCTTCGCTTACGGGATCAGCCGCACCCTGGGGGACATCTTGGTTTGATGTCATTTTGCTCGTATAGAGAGCCCGGTGGCGATCAAACTTCTTCTGATCGATGTGGGACTTGGCCTTGTGGGTGTCGATGAGACCCTGAATCTGCTTCGTCGATAGCATTAGGCTTCCGTCTCCTCATACTCGTCCTCTCGTTTGAGAGGGTTTCCTGTTGGGGACTGCGGGGTCGCAGCCATTGGCTCGGAAGTCGCACCAAGGCTTTCTTCCTGTTGGGTCTGCTGCATAGCGTCCCGACTTCCCTTCTGAATCTTCTCAATGACCCGGCGGCGAAGAGTCTGTAGCGGAGACTCCAGATCAAACTCATTCTGCGCCATTTGGAGTCTCCCCAGGGGTGTTCGCCTGCACGCATTCGGCGTAAATAGTGGGAAGATCGATACTTTGAGCTAGCCATGTCATCGGAATGGTGAACTTGGGCCCAGGGGGGGAAACGCGTTCGACGAGAAGAGCGTCGGAGGTTGCAAGCCGTTCAATAGTATAGGATTCGTCGCCATACGCAACGTGTGTTTGCTCTTCGGACATCATTCTCTCCTCTTTCGGACGGATCTGTACGCGGGTCTTTTCCGCATCGGAGCACTATCCTGTTGGACCTGAGCCCGGTATTTTTCTTGCTCGTCGTAGCTCATCCCAGAGAACACAATAATGTTTGTGTCCTTCTCTGGGGCTCCGGGGCGCTCGCGCACAGGAGCCCGGCGGGCTGCGATAACTGCCATGATTAAAGCCGAAACCTTGTCCCAGTGGTGGCGATCACGCCGCTTGCCCGAGGTAGAGCCCCTCAAGATCTCCGCTGCGGCGCTTTCTTCGGTGCGTTTGTCGTTTTTATAGGTCTGAAGCTGCTGAAGCATGTCCCGGTCGCGAATCACCAACTCATCCATCAGGGCTTCCACGAGCCACCCTGTTGCTTGGTCAAGAGACTTGGAAGTGCTCGTAAATCCGGGCTTAAACTTGGCTTCATAGTAAATATTGGGGTAATCCCGCTCAACCAGCATGGTCAGCACGGCTTGCCCCACACCATTGCTCTCTACAGTCACCAGAGCGTTGTTATATCGGCGAGCCACCGAAATAAGCCGGTTTGAGAAGGCTAATGGGTCAATATGGTCGGCAAATGAGGCAACTTGCGTCCATTCGCCCCTCCAACACTTCAAAACTTGGAAAGATGCGTGATCTCGGGCGGCATATCCACTCGGATCGACCCCAATCGCGTAGATCGCGCCCGGAAGGGGGGCCTCGTACTCCTGATAGGGCCCAGTCCAGGGCTGAAGCTCGCATTTTAGGTGCCGTTCCAGGGCATGTTCCGGAATCGCGGCATTTGTGGAGGAAATCCAGCACGAAATGTCGTCAAACGGGTACATTACGCCGAACATTTCTGGATTCCGGCGTACCTCCGGATCTGTGTCCATAATGAACCGGCGGAAGTTCAGGTTCTCTGCGGTTAACCCTGTGGATGAATAGAGATTCAGGAAGTCAATCTCCTCATTCGTCAGTTGGAAGTCATTGGGTAGTGCCCGGGTGTTCAACTTACCATCCCAAAACGGAAAAAATACGGCCTTATGGCGTCCAGACCCGGATTTCGCCATCACATAGTGCTCATGCCACGCACAGTTGCGCTCCCAAGGGGTTGCCTCGTAGATGACAAGCGCATTCTGCCTATTGATAAGTGATGGGTTGATGAGGAACATCGAGCCGTTGAAGTCCGACCAGAGATGGCACTCCGAGGCGTGAAAAGAGTCCGGAGATTGACCAACACCGACTGCCCCCGCCTCCGCTGAGAGGACACGCATCTTGCCGCCCTGGAGGGGGTCGAAGGTAAGCTGCCGACTCTCTCGGGTCGCTAGGGTTTTGGATCGGAGGGATTCTGGCCACCGTTGATGCAGGTGGTGTACGCGCTTGTGAAGATAGTCAGCGCGATCCCGGTTATCAGCAATGCAGACATGGTCCCACCCCGGAATATATGCGGCTTTACAATACGCAGCGTATTCCGACGTAAGGCTCTTCCCCCCCTGCCGATAGCCCAGGAGAGTGAGGAACTCAGTCTCTCCCGACGGGAGTCTCGGGGGGTTTGACATGTAGTCGAGGATCTCCAGTTGGAGCCTCCCTGTGATCGCTGTCGGGTCATACTTCTTGAACCGTCCTGTCTTCTGATCATGCACGTCTCCGAATGCTGGAAGCGCATGGGAGGGGGATCTCAGCGTGCTGAGTATCTGGGCGGCAGAAGCTTGGCTCACGTTACTCATCTACCATGCTAGGGAAGACTATTATTGTTCCAGATGGCCACTCCACTGAGAGCTTATTTCCGTCGGCGTCCGAAAAGACGATCTCCCGAGGAAGAGTCATTCCATCTGCCTCAGCAGTCTCGGAGCTAAAATCGACGATATCAAGAGGCTGATCCCCGTAAACCTCAGAGGCGATGCCATAAAGCCCGTGGAGAGCATCCCGACTCGGTTTATCCCAGCCCTCTCCCGCAACGAGTTCATCTACTGCCCGACGCATCTCATCATGGGTCCAATCTTCGCGCCCCCACTGCTCCACATCTCCTGTGTCGCCCGTATCCCCTGTGTCGCCCGTATCTCCGGTATCCCAACCCGTATCTCCGGTATCCGTATCGAGCCCGTCATCCGTATCCACCTCAGTGTCAGGGGGCTCAACCCCCGGAGGAGTCTGCGCTCCTGGCCGATCCGTACCCCCCCGAACTACGCCGTTACGCATTTTACGAAGTGGAGTGGGGCTAAGAGTTAACGCACCCCCAAGTTGAGAGTCGCGCTCCTCCTGCTCCGTGTCGGTGTCCGTATCGGCGTCTGCTTCGGGATCTACGCCCTCGTGGGAAAGCGCCGCCTTCTTGACGGCATCCTCTCGGAATCGCTTTAGATCAGTGGGCACAGCTACTCTCCCGTATTCAAGGCCCCAGCGGCCACTCTCTTACGAATCTCATGCATGGGAACACCTTCTTCCATCATCTTAGCGACTTGCGCGTGCTCCTCGCCCTGAGATTTCAAATCAGACTCGGTGGTAGTAACAGGGAGCGGGGTTCGCACATCCATCGTCATCCCAGGATCTTCCGGCTCTTCGGGAGCGGCTTCAGCCTCGGTACCCACACCCGCCATGTAAGCCCCACCACCTGGGAGTCCGGGTGCGATGCCATACAAAGCCCTTGCTGGATCTTTCTCCTGAATACCTTTGGCCACCTCGTATCCACCCACCGCCGTGCCAAGAGGCCCAAGGAGTTTTGAGCCTCCCTTGAGTGCAGCCTTGGCTCCTGTGGTTGCCGCCTTTTTTGCTCCTTTAAGGAAAAGCGGCCAAGACGAACCACGGTAACCTTGCGCGAACTGTCCTTTGTTCGCGAACGCACTTTTGCTCTCACGAATTACATCCTGGACTGACCATTCTCCAGGCAGTACCTCCTGTAAGCGGAGTATGCCCTTAGCGATAAGGTCTTCGGCGGCCTCTGCGCTTATGCGCCCCGCTTGTACGGATTTATCAAGTTCGTAGCCCGCGTCTCCAAGAGCAAGAGTTAGCCGATTACTGTGTGGCTCAAGGCCATAGTCCTCTGACCTCTGAAGTGCTTTCGCTACTGTACGTTCAAACTCTTCCATTTCGCCCCCTGCGAGGGCACGCTTTGCTGCACCCTGCCTCGCCATCGCTTCAGGAGTCATCTGTTGCGCGGTCTTACCGAGTTCACGCGTCCTTTCTGCGGGAGTCGTCCACTCATCGATCATGAAAACAGAGCCATCTGGCAGCTTGAGATATTCTTGGGGACTCATCTTTCCTCTCGCAAACTCAGAACGCGAGATGTGCTTCCCAACAAACCGATTTCCGCCATCGTCGATGAACCCCTCGGAGGTCATCGTGACTTCGCCTTTATCCAGCTTTTCCAGTTGGGCCTTGAGGGCGTGTGGTTTTTCGTCGGGCATGGCTACTCTCCCTGGGCTTTCTATTGGCCCGATTAGTTTACTAAGCTTTTCTTTTGCTGTGGCAAGTTTTGAGGCGGCCTCTCGCGCCTTGACACTCCCCGGAGGGGCCTTGCTGAGGGCATATTCTGCCTCGGAGAGGTGACGGGTCGTCTCCTTGATTTCACCCTCGCGGGGAGAAATCACTATGCCCTCTTCCCCAGTCCGTCCCCAACGCGCAAAGACTTCCGCCTCTCTGGCCTCCCCCGCTTCCCTTAGAGCCTTACCTATCTCTTTCCTCTTCTTCTTTGTGTCCCGTGTACGCTCAGTTAGGGGGCTCGGCTTCTCCTCCATCCCCCAGTCCGGATTCTCCGCAATCCCCTGCCTCCGAAGTCGTTTCTCCTCCTCGAATAGGCTGTGGTACTCTTCCCAGTCAAGGGCTTTGTAGTCTGGATGAGTCCCAGCCCTCAAAGCACGGATCTCATCTTGTGGACTAGCAAACCCATGCTTTTTGATTTGGGATTCCCCAAGAGGAGTGAGGCGAGGGGCCTCGGGACTCCGAGCGGTTGAGGAAGCATATTCGGGCCGGGGAGGAGGAGGCCCATCTGTGGGGCCTGCTTCCCACGGGGCATCCATCACATAAAGACCAGTTTCCGACACAAGCTGCGCCGGGGCGTCTACCATCTTAGTCGCCCATGAGATTCTAACTGGGATTTTCTCGTAGCCCAGTCTCTTGAACTCGGCTGCTCGGTGCCTGCCGTCGTGGTACAGAACCTGCCCATTTTGGAGTATTCTAAGAGCGGGGAGATTATTGAACTTTCGCCCCCCACTGATCATGACTCCAACACTGCCCCCCCCGGGCTTTAGGGGGAGCGACATCTTCAGGAGTTCATCGGGAGAGAGGTAATATGTGAACTCCTGCGCGTCTTTAAGAGCCCTCTCCCTAAAGAGGTCTTCTATGGGGGGTAGCCCTTCAGGCACACTACTCTCCTTGGGCTTTCTTGCGGGGTTCTACAATAGCATCCCTAACGTCCAGAACATCGGGTTGCATCGACTCTTCTCCCCCAGCGAGTTGGATGAGTTGCTCCACGTAGTTTACCTGAACATTGTTCTGCTGAGGCTGAGAAGCGACAACGCAGGTGTACATAAGCTCTGCCCACTTTCGCATCTCTGAGCTTTGGCCCGGCTTGATTTCTCCCCGGGCAACTGCTAAACAAACGGTCGTTGCAAAATCCACGATGCCATGCGTGCTGTGCAGGTGGGGAGCAGCGTTACTGAGGAAAGTTGCTGGGAGAGATTCCTCCATTGCAACGGCTCGGGAGCCCAACTCTTCCAATACTTGGGGGGTTAGTAGGCTGTTGCTGCCATCTGCCGGAGGTACAATCAACGATAATCCAGGTTCAACCTGGGTTTTCGTCGGTTCCCCCACCGCTTCTTCTTGCCCAATAGAAGGAGTGTCTCCATCTCGGAACAAATCGTCTAGTTCATCCTTCATAAAATCCTCCTTCCAGATGCTTGGTATCCCCATCCCTCTATAGGAACTCTACGCTTCCTTTCCTCAACATCGGAATACTTTCTCATTCCTACCATGAACCACCACATATTGCCCTGCGCCATCTCCTGTTCTCGGCGCAGGCGCCTCTCTAAATCCTGATTTCGGCGCTCCTTCTCCTCTAAACTCCGAAACACCGGTTCCAGGTCCGGTATACGTCTCTCTATAGGGCGCACCCTTTTCCCCAGCTTCAGGAGCGTCTGCACGTATGTACTATCAAATAGCTCTCTCCGCTCGCGCCGGAACTCCTTGGCCTCGCACAACAGAGCCCGAGCATGCCTGGGATTCCGGACGATAGGCATCAAGTCGCTCCCTAGGGCCCAGAGAGCAAAGCTAGATACCCCCATCAGCTTCTTGATGTACTCCGCTCGCATTACATCCCAGTTCGG
>Ga0098044_1000511_pt1 | contig 20713 bp, 5 predicted proteins | sample 10_taG_FD_75053 | JGI IMG/M metagenome (GOLD analysis project Ga0098044, IMG submission 75053) | Marine viral communities from the Subarctic Pacific Ocean - 10_ETSP_OMZ_AT15264 metaG | ecosystem: Environmental > Aquatic > Marine > Oceanic | place: Pacific Ocean | collected 2015-01-16 | reverse complement strand
TGGGCGCGAAGCATCTTTTGGCTATGTGGGTGCCTGATGCTGTTGGGCATGGTATCATTTGTTGGCCCTCACCGTGGGGGTGTTGTTATACTTTTTAGAGATAGGGATGTATCTGTGTCAGAGATAGTTGATGTGTCGGAGAATAGTGTTGGTGGTGCGCCTCCTGAGGAGGAGCAGGTTGGGTTGGAGGAGGTTTTTAGGTTTTTGTCGGAGCGGGGCCAGTTGGAGTGGCAGTTGGCGTATCAGCAGGCTGTGATTGCGCGGCTTCGTGCCTGAGAATGTTTCTAAGCGGCGTGGGATAGAGCGTCGTGAGGCGTTTTTGGCTGCGTTGGCTGAGGTGGGGGGTGTCGGGGCGGCTTGTCGGACTGTTGGGGTGTCTAGGTCTGCGTATGAGAAGTGGCGGTCGCGGATTCCGGATTTCAAGGAGCGTGTTGATGCTGCCCGGTTGAAGGCTGGTGATGGTGCGGGGGAGAAGGAGTGGGGGGATTCGTTTGAGGAGTTTCGGTTTCGCTATTTTCAGCATTTGTCGCCTTGGTTTCATTTGAAGGCGATTGATGCGTATGAGAATACGCCGCCGGGTAATGTGACTCTTATTTTGTGGCCTCCGGAGCATGGTAAGACGACTTTGGCTGAGGACTATTTTTGTTACAAGTTGGCGGTGGATCCTGAGTTTCGGATTACGGTCGGGTCGGAGGGTCAGGACATGTCGCGGAAGATTTTGCATCGGGTGCGTTCGCGTATGGAGTCTCATGGGCCGTATCCGGCGTATGTGGCGAGGTTTGGTCCGTTTACTCCGCAGAATGATTCGGGGCGTAGGACGTTGCAGCCGTGGGGTGCCGATTATTTCAATATTTTTAAGAAGGCGCGGCATGATGAGCGTGATTATTCGATGGTGGGTTTGGGGTGGCGGTCGAAGATTGCGGGTACCCGTACTGATCATTTGCATATTGATGATATTCAGTCGCGGGTGTCGTTGAATTTGTCGGAGAACATGTTTGAGGTGTTTCGGCAGGATTGGTTGACTCGTCCGGGTGAGAATGGTGTGACGACTATTAATGGGACGCGGGTCGGGGAGGACGATTTTTATGAGCGGGTCATGGCGGAGATTGATCCAGATATTTTGCAGGTGATTCGGTTTCCGGCGATTATTACAACGGAGATGGGGGAACCGGAGCCGTTGTGGCCTGAGATGTTTACGTTGGAGAAGTTGGATCGTATTCGTCGCAAGGTTGGGGAGGATGCGTGGGCGCGGAACTATATGCAGCAGCCGACTTCTTCTACGTCTGCGACGTTTACGGATGCTTCGTTGAGGAAGTGTTTGAATCCGTTGCGGTCGGTGAATCATCATCCTCCGGAGAATTGCACGGTCTATATTGGTTTGGATCCGGCGTTGGGTTCGAATAATTGTGTGATTGCTGCTACTCCGCATGAAGGCAAGTTGAAGGTTTTGTTTGTGCGTGAGGATGTGGGTTTGACTCGCAATGAACAAATTTTGGGGATTGTTGAGGATACGGTTTTGCGTTGTATGCAGAATGGTTCCACGGTGTCGGATGTTGTGATTGAGGCGATGGTGTTTCAGCGGGGTTTATCTAGGGATGAGCGTCTGATTGAGATGACTGACCGATATGGTTTTAGGGTTAGGGAACATTTGACAGGTATGAACAAGTATGATGAGTCGATTGGTGTACCATCTATGGCGTTGTCGTTTATGCGTGAAGAGATTGAGTTGCCGTATGCTGGCGATAATGCGACCCGTCATCAGACGGACGAGTTGATGCGCCAGTTGAAAGCATGGCGTCCCGGTAAGCGGGGTACGAGATTGAGGCAGGATCAGGTTATGGCTTTGTGGTTTATTTGGATTTTGTGGCGTCAAAGAAAACAATCTTTTGACGTAGATACTTCACAATTCAACTTTAATGCGCTACCTTGGGCTAAGTCTAGGTCTACTATCGGAGTGTATTAGTGTATACGTTTGAAGAGATCGTCGGCATTGTCCGAAAGCGGCAGGATTCGCAGTCGGTGCTGCTTACGAAGATGCGGGAGGTACGGGACAGGTACAACGGTGATTATGTTATTCCGTTGCCTTCTATGGACGAGGAACCGGTGTTGCCTCCGTTGACGCCTATGTTGATTACGGAAAATATTGATGCGGTCGCGCAGCGTGCCGCGTCGGTTATGCCGTTTATTGGGTGTCCTGCGATCAATCCGTCGAAGGAGCGCGGCAAGGAGTCGCGTGAGTGGGCGAATATTCGTCGTAAGGCTTTGGCTGCTACTTGGTACAGTTCGAAATATAAGGTGAAGTCTCGTCGCGCTTATCGGCATCTTGCTGGCTATGCGACTTCGTTGCTGATCGTGTCACCGGACTTTGACAACAATATGCCACGCATCGATGTACGCGACCCGTTGAATGCGTTTCCAGAACCGCGCGCCTACGAAGACGTTGACCCGCCCCGTAATTGTGGATTCATTTACGGCAAGTCGGGTGACTGGCTGAGGGCGCATTATCCGGCGTCGCGGACAGAAAACGGTGGTCCTGTTGCCCGCGATTCGATTGCACGGCAGGATCTGTGGGATGTCGTGGAGTGGGTCGATGAGGAACACATCGTTGTCGGCATCATGGGTATGCGCCACGACGGCTACTTTCAGGATTCACGCACCCACGCTGCGACGATAGAGTTGTCGCGTGTCCCGAACCGGGCGAACATGTCGTGCATTGTGACGCCGGGTCGTATCACGTTGGAGAAGGTCGCGTCGTCTGTGTCGAACGTGGTCGGCATGGTTGACTTGATGGCGAAGTTGATGGCCCTTGACTTGCTGGCGCAGGAGAAGGCAATCTTCCCTGATCGTTACATCATTGGCCGTTCCGGTCAGGTGCCGATGATTGTCGGTGGCGAATGGAAAGACGGACGCGAAGGGCAGGTCAACATTTTGTTGGATGCCGAGTCGATTGGTGAGTTGCGTTCCACACCGGATGGTTCAACGAGTCAGGCTATCGACAGGTTGGAACGAAACGCCCGCATCTCTACGGGCACTGTTCCGCAGATCGGTGGCGAAACGTATGGTGCGCTACGCACCGGACGCGGCATTGATGCGTTGATGGGTGCAGCGTTGGATCCTCGTATTCAGGAGTTGCAGGAAATCATGGAGGCACAGTTGCCTCATATCAATCAGGCAATTTTTGCGACTTACAAGGGTTACTGGGGGGCAAAGAACTATTCGATGTTCACAGGGTATGCTGGGGACTTCGGGCAGGTTGAGTTCACTCCCGATAAGCATTTCGAAACGTTCGACAATGTGGTGTCGCATTCGATACCGGGTGCCGACATTCAGGGAACGACGATCCAGTTGGGTCAGTTGTTGGGCATGAAGGGCATTTCGTTGCATACGTTCCGGACGAGGCATCCGTTTATCGATGATCCTGAGTTGGAGGGACGCAGGATTGATGAGGAAGCGTTGGAAGAGGCGGTGATGGCAGGGATTCAGCAGCAGGCGCTGTCTGGTCAGTTGCCTATCGTATATGTGGCAAAGATTGAGAAGTTCAGAAAGAAGGGTTTAGATATTTTTGAAGCAATTCAAGCGGCTGATGAAGAGATTCGTGAAGAGCAGGCAGAGACTGCGCCGCCGCCGGGAGAGGGGCAGGCTATCGCCCCGGAGCAGGCGTTGGGTTTGGCTGCCGGTCCACAGGGGGCTGTAGCGGCCGGTGCGCCACCCGGTGGCGAATTCTCGCCGGGGGCTGCACAGCAACTTGTCGGCGCGTTGAGGGCAGGCTAGTATGCCGAGGGTACGAAAGAATCTTGCACCACAGGCACCGGGCATGGAAGCCGGTGCCGGATATGGTGAACAGGGACAAAATCTGGCAGCGCAGAATCCAGCCCAAGGCGGGATCCCCCTGCCGGATCGGTCTGCTCCACCGGGGGCTCCTCCCCCACCACCCCTCCCGGTGGAGCAGGCCACTTCCTTCACTCCCGGTATTACTCCGTTGACTGCCCCCGGTTCAGGCAATCAACAGGTTGCCGGTACCGGGATGTTGCCTGCGACGAACATGGAGCGGGCTGCCGGATTGTTGGCTCGTTGGGCTGAGGCGACTGGCGATCCTCGAATCTTTGAAGCAGCAGCATTGCTGACCAATGGTTGATGTTCGGTCCCCGGTTTGGAACGGCGGGACACGCGGTTCTGGATTCAATGATGAATTCTACGGTCGTCGCCTTCAACTGTTGTATGATTCCGGGGCACGTTATCTAGCACCTGATACGAATTCGCTTGTTGATCTTGCAGCAGGCAATCTGTCCGATATGGATATGGTCGATGTGTTTCATCGGGCACAGGGCCAAGTTGGTGTTCTCAAGATGCGTGACACTTTTGAGGGAATGCCTCAATTGTGGCAGGAAGGCGAATTTGCTCGTCTGACTCGCACAACTCAAAATCTTATGCGTGCGTCTGGTTACCGTCTACCGGTAGACGAGGAGCGTGACACGAACCTTGTTGATCGAATTTTGGAGTGGGAATTTCCGATCATCGAAGGCTTGTTTGAAGATGCCGGTACGCCGTTGCGTGCCGCATTGTTTCCATTCCGGGCAATGGGTAAGGCTATCGCTGTTCCGACACAGAAAGCATGGAGTGATCTGAACTGGATGTGGGACCGCGTTAGACAGGCGGGGAATACTGCATTGGGGGTGCATGAACGAACCGATTGGATGCAGGTACCGGGGGCAGGTTTCGGTGCCCAAGTACCAACATCATGGGAATTTTTGAATCCGGGAACATGGATCGAATCATGGAACGCTGTTGCAGACGAAAAGGATGCCTACACGGATGCTGCGTTGGCGCAAGCCGAAGACCTGATCGGATCCACACGCGTCGGATTGATGAGAATATATCTACGCGACGGGGTAGAAGGGGTGGCCGAAAAGTTTGAAGAGATAGGCATGGCGAGCGGCAAACCACGCGATCAGATTGCCCGCGCATTTACTGAATGGTATGGCTCGTTGGGAAGACCCGGCGAGACGGAAGCAATGGAAGTTCTCGGTGGCAACAGGCGAGATCTGTCCTCTTCCTATGTTGCACTCTACAACCGAAGCAACTATGGCCTACCAGATGTTCGTCCCGGTACCAAACCAGCGATTCTTGTCGGTGGGGTACCTGCGTTGGCTACAGAAATCTTGTTGGATCCGTTGACATGGGCTGGCACAATCTGGACGAAGGTTATCAAGGCTGCACGCATGGGGCTGGTTGCGGGATCGACACGCAACCAGATTTATATGTGGAAACGGTTCACTGATTTCTTTCGTGAAGCAGAAATATTGGGATTATCAGGGAAGAAAGGGCTCACGGAGTATGTAGCCCGTGATCCTGAACTGGCTGCGTTCGTTGCAGAAAGCGGTGGGAACTTTGTAGCAAGAACGTTTCTGAATATTCGCGCACAGTCAACAGCGATGAATCGTTTCATCGAACGTATCAATGGAACGTTTCGTTTCATGGACGAATACGATGATACGAAGCGAATTGTTTGGGACGAATGGATCGATGCTGGTAAGACAGAATTCCCGATTGAGGAACTGGAAGCAGAAATCCTTGTCCGAATGGGTGAGGTGGCGCATCCGGTGGAGCAGTTGCTGCGTGACATTCCGGCGATACAGGGCGCATGGGATCATATGTTGGGTTGGCATCGTGCGAGACGCGCACAGGTTGCTGTTGTCGGCGTCGCAGGCGAAGCAGCAGAAGGACAAATGCGTCTCCTTGGTGGTGCTGGACATCGTAGAAACGTTCAGATCGGAGACGAAGTGGTGGAAGTCTTGGACGAACCGCTTGAAGCAGCCAAATGGGCTATGCGTTCCCCTCTCCCCACATTGTCCACACCTGACGGGTATTGGCAGTTCTTGAGCGAATCCGCTGAAGGAATGAGCGCGCTTGCCGGGACAATGGGGGGTGTCGATCCGGCGATGATGTTGCTGCCTCGTATCTCCCAGTTTGGCAGAGCGTGGGTGTGGGGCAAGAAGATGGTCAACAAGCCAATCGATTTTCTTAATCCATCTACTGAGGTCACGGCAGAAGTCGGACGCCTTGTCTCAGATTATCTTGCAGATGAATTCGCGCTGGTTACGACACGCGTGGCTGAACTGGCTGTGGGTTTGTCAAAACGTATTGATGAAGACATGGTGGCACGCCTTGTTGCTAGCCCGACGCAGGCTACAGCGAAGGCTCTCGGGTTGACGTTGGACGACATGGAGGAAATTCTGCGTATTCACAAAAATATGAGCGGCGTTGTTCGTCAGGAACTTTTCGATCAGGGCATGTTGGATGATTTGTTGAACTGGTATGGCGAGCATGGCTATCAACGGTTTAAACGCGATCCCGAAAAGGCAGCAGAACTGATACGACGCGGCCAGTTTGCAGGAGAAGAAGTACGGTTACCGGGGGCACCATTCTCATCGGCCCGTCGGGCAGCCACAAACTATTACAAGTCGCGTATCCATCCTCCGGGTGGTGTCAACGATGAACTGTCTTGGCTAGAACACATCAAGGCGATACCCGGTGCGACAGCGATTGGCCTGTCTTACTACCCGGCCCGATTTGCAAGGAAACTTACGACATATGTGCCGAAGAAGGGCTATATGGACGTATTGGATGCCGACAATGCTATTTCAGAATTTACGAAACTGGTCGAAATGGGGATGATGGCGCACATGCCCCGAACCGAAATTGATCGCATGATTCGCCTATTCGCCACCGGCAATGAGTCACAGCGATGGCTTGTACAGACTGAGTTCTTCATGGACTTCCTTGGTCGCTCTGGCGCATTGGTCAACGGGGGAAAGCATCTCGAAAAATTTGTGGACCGGTTCCTACGCCACGCAGATGCCAGATATTCGTTTCTTTCAGACGACGTTGTTGGCTTCCGTCGCCTCAACATGCGCCGTGCCGTTATCCCCGGTGTTGAACATGCCGCCGAATTTTCTCGTCTCAATGTCATTCCCAATTATCGGCAACTCGGGGGACTAGCCCGCCACCTTTCTTTCTATCGAAAGATCGGATGGGGGCTGCACGCGCCACAAATTGACAACATGTTTGCACGAACATGGCGTCCTGCCGTGCTGCTTCGATTGGGATATGTGGCACGTAACGGTGGTGAAGAATTGTTCTCATGGATGCTGCGGGAAGGGCCGTCAGGTTACGCCAATCATCGTTTGGGACGCACCGCATTGGACATGGAAATCATGTGGGACGGGTATGGTCGAAAGGTATTGAAAGAGGTCAAACCTGAAGAAAGCCAGTCGATTCTGGCCCGTGGCCCGTTGCGTGTTTGGCGGTCCATCAACGAACTTTCCGGCGTTGGAGACTTTTCGCTTACGTTGAAAGGCATCGAAAAGGCGATGTTTGATCCTGACAACATTAATCGATGGAAGTTTATGACCTCAGAGCAACGCATGGAAGCATTTGTGCAGGCTCGCAAGGCAGTGGTTCGTGAAACTGAACAGGGTTTCATCGCCCGTCAACTGCGGCATCGTTTCATGGAGGCTGAAGCAGTCGGCCAGAAACTATCCTATCTGTTTCACAAGGCAGGTCAACGTATTCCCGGCAAATGGGACACGGCCACAGGCAAACTTACGCAGGCAGATATTGCCCGTATGCTTGGCAAAAGATTTGATTCCAACCATGATGAGCGGGTACGACTTATCCGGTTGTCGATGACAAACCCGACAATCATGGATAGTTACATGCGTAACGTCTTGTCAACTTACGACACGTATACCAACTTTGAGGGTCTGCATCTTGATTCGATGCTTCGCAAAGCCGGATTCGGTACTCCTACTCAACAGATGTTGAAGTTGCCACTCAACTACGAAAAGATGAAGTTGCAGCAAGTCGTTAACCGTGGAGCAGGAGATGTTGATGCTTGGGACAAGGGTGTCGCTGCAACGCAGCGCCTAACCTATCTGTCGGGTGATCCCGGCAGCAGGGGCGCATTGTTCGAAATGGCTCATTTTGTTTCCCCAGCGCAGGATGCCGTGGGGGGAGACTTGCATAGAACGATGGGTCGGTTGATAGATGCTGATCCGGAGTTGCGAACAGTGCGTGTTGCGGGTCGGGAAGAAACCGCAGAACGGCTTGTGGATGCTGAACCGGGTGTCGTTATCGAAACGTTGGAGGCTCCGTTGGGGCCGGGGAGTAATCGTGAGCGTGTTATTTATGATGCGGGGGTTCGGGATGCGCGTGACCGTGGCGACGATGTGATTGAAACGGTTGTTACGACTCCGGTTGAGGAGTATGCCCAAGTCCAAGATGTGACAATGAAATATGAGGGTGCGCTTAGGGCTGTCGGAAGAGGTAAGAAGACGGCAGATACGCGTCTCGCTAACCATTGGCGAGGGGGTCGTCCTTATGTCGGTCAGATTATTCGCTTTGTGGACAGTGAGGGTCGCGCTGTTTATGTTCGTGTCAAACGGGTTGAAACTTTGGAACGGACGCAGCGTGGACAGGCGTGGGTACGGGAGCGCACTATTCCCGGTCAGGATCTTCCGCAGCGCGAGGTTCACTATATTACGAATGCGGCAGAGGCACGGGGAGAAATTGCAGGCATTTACCATATAGAAGAAACAGCAGATGAGGCAGGCGAGATCGTTAGTCGTCGGGTTCAGGATCATCCGGGTGATGTCGGATACGAATTCAGAAACTGGAATGTTCCCATTGAAGACGATCTACGTGTTGCCATGCGCCGTTACGAATCTGAAGGGTTTGAAACAACGGCTGAATATCAGAGCCACATTCGGGGCTTGACGCAACGTTCTGGAACAGACAGCATTATCCGTACCGAATTCGAAAAGATCGACTCGGTTGAACATACTACTGCAACGATTGTCGCTGGCGGTACTTCACAAAGCCAGCGCGTTATCCCCGGCAGCCCAGCAGTTGCCCCAATGGGGCCGTCGCAATTCATTTGGGAAGAACTTCATTACAACCATCCAAACTTTATTGAGAAACTTTCCGAAGCATTTGACCAAGGTCATCTTCCCATGACACTATTTGATGATGCAAACGTTCAAGTATCTGGCACATGGGACGAAGTAGTCGAAAATCTGTTACTGCTTCTTCCAGAAGAGACACGCTACATCTGGCGCGACCTGTTCCTTCCCGGCGTCGCAGATACAGCAACCGGCCAAATTCTTTCAATAGGCAAACTAAACGACCGCATCCTTGCGTTCCTTCTCCACAATTCGAATCCTGCACGATTCACAAACGACTGGTCAGAGATCCTGACCCGGATGCACGCCGCATACAAGGCCGGATTGGGTACCGTGGAAGGACAACAGATGGCACGCTCTGCCGCACGCGCCAACATCGCCTATACCTCGCATGGTGATCGGATAAGCGACCCGCTACCTCCCGGCTATTCACGCATCTTTATGCCGATGCTTCCGATTGAACATCGCGCACAACTTATTCAGATCCTTTCCGGTACAGATCCAACCGATGTCGGACGGGTTACATGGGTTGAAGAATTGGATCGGAGACTCAAGGATGCCTTCCATGCTGTCGGTCGTGACCATAATCCGACAATCGTTTCACATCTTCTTCATCCACAGTACGGACCTGATCCGAGTGCGACAGCACTCAACTACTTCCGCGTATCGCAAGAATGGGCAGATTCTGGTGCGACTCACTTCCCACTTATTGTTGCATCAGCCGACCCTGAGGTTGCAAAGATTGTAGGGGAGGTTCTGGATGAAATGCTTGGCCCGTTGCCACAACGGTCCCGTGTTGGGGCATTGCAGGTCAATTCGGAAACGTTGAATAATACTCCCGGTCAAATCTTAGAAGAACGTACTCTCTTCATGCCCGACTTGACTATCGAACAGACACAGGGTGGCATTGTTTCATCTATCACCCATGCTGAACTTGGTGGCAGCATCGATCCGATCTTGGCGGATCCGTTTTACGGGTGGACAGATAGCGGTTCTGTCGCGTCATCGGCGTTCCCCGGCGGAAACGGTGTCAGCAAAGAATACGCATTCGGCATGTCTTCCCATCTGCTCAATCCCGGCTTGGAAGGTGTGGAAAGAATCCACTATATTGACGATGTTCCACAGGTTTCGAAACAGATGGTCTATCGGCATAAGCGTGATGGGCGAGAAGTCCAAATATCTGCGGCTGATGAGCGTCCAACAGAATGGTATGATACTGATGATTGGGAACTTGTCTCAGAACAGTGGGTGACAGGCCATTCGTTGCAGGACTGGATCGCAGATTCGGCATCACGAAACATACCTGAGATGGAACACTTCATGTCCGGGGTTGTGCAAGGGGTCCGCGAAGTTCAACATCCGTGGATCAGGGAAGTTTTGCAAACCAATAAGGTTCGTGAGGTCAGTGCGGAACGTGTCCTTCATTATGCTGAATGGGATCGGGCACCTAAGAATCTGTTGGCGATGATTCCTGCTACCAATGAGGCTGGTGGCAAAATGGAAGTCCCTGCCAAATTTTGGAAGACGTTGTTGCAGAACTGGTTTGAAGGTGTGGTCAATCCGATGATCGGTTCGATGGTGCGTGAACCCATGTTTCAGCATTATCTGTTGATCGGGACACAACAGACTGCGATGGTGCGTCGCATCTATGATCTGCCAGTTCGGAAGACGACGCAGTTGAAGTCATGGTTTGGTGGTGCGGGTGCCCTTGATAATGAGGGTCAGTTTATGATTCCGGTATTGGAGGACTTCATAACGGGTGCTTGGTTAAATGTCACATCAGAGTCGCCTGTGATGCTGCGTCGTCTTGGGCATATTCTGGATAACGAGAACCAGTTTGCGTTCAGAAACTGGCTGGAAGAAGTCTTGGAGACAGCAGCAAAGCATGAGGTAGATGCGTATACCAAGTTGCTGCGTTTAACTGAAAATGATGAGGTGATGACAAACTTCTTCCAATGGGCAAAGAATCGCAAACTCGTAACTGAAGTACATCGTGATGTTTCATTGAAGCGGGCTTTCACGTTGACGGGTGCTTACATCGATGACCATCGAATCCGTTCACAGTTTCAGGAAATGGTCGGAACTCTGCTGCCGTTCTGGTTCGCGGAAGATAACTTCCTTCGCCGCATGGGTAGGGGTTTGCGGCACAATCCGAAGATGGTCCGCAACCTGCATCTGGTAATGATGGCCGGGGTTTATGGTGGTTTGATCCAAGAAGATTCTCAAGGCGATAAGTGGTTGATCTATCCCGGTTCCGACATCGCAACTAACTTCATGTTGGAAATCGCTGACCATTTTCCGATTGTCAACAAGGTCGTCGGTGGCGGTTTGGGGGTTGTAGCGAACGAACCGTTGGCTTCAAGCCTCAACATCCTTCCCGGCTTCGATGCTGAACGCCTTGGACAACCCGGCTTCGGTCCCCTGTTGGCTATCCCGATCAATTGGATGGCGTCACGCGATCCGGCTATTCGCTCTATGTACGAGCCGAATCTGATCGGTGCCCGGTATGGTTCGGAGAAGGCGTCGGATGTGGTATTGGGGCCGATTATTCCAGCGGTGTTGGCACGTACAGCACAGGTGATTGGAATCAATTGGCCCGATACGCGTGCCCGCGACAAGGCAGCGATGGATGTGTTGCGACTGTTGGCGATTCAGGACAAGTTGCCGTCGCAGGAAGAGATCGTCGCATTGGAACAGCCGGAATTGTTCGAAGAACATTTCTTGTCGAAGATCGACATGATGGCGCATCAGTATCAGATGCTGCAATCGTTGACTTGGTTCGGCGGGTTTTCGACAGGATCATTTTCGGAACTTCTTGTCCATGATGGTTGGGAATGGAGTAACGAGTTCCACGAATTGTTAGAGGCTGGTGTCCCGTATGAGGAGGCGTATCCGATGTGGATTGATCGTATCGAAAAGGATACGGGTAAGGAATTCAACCCGATGGAGTATTCGCCGTTCCATTCGTCTGCTACAACGAAGCGAACCTTCGGGGTGTTAGAGGCGACAGCGGAGGCTAACGAATGGTTGGTGAATAATCGTGCGTTTGTTGAGGATTATGGTTTGTCGGCAAGTTTCTTTATGCCAAGAAAGGTTGATTCTTCTGATGATAGGTATTCGTCGGAGGCGAAGCAGCGTGCTGTAAATTATGGATTGCGGGATTATAAGACCCCGGCTACGTTCTTGTCGGAATTGTATTATCAGGCTTCGTATCCGGAGTATCATCTACGCCGTGTTTCTCATTTGGCTAGGAAGTATGCGTTGACGGCAGCCGGATTGCCAAGCACCAATGAGGATCGCAAGTGGACGGTTTGGTTTGATATGTGGTCGAATCGTAACCCGGTATTTTCTTCACGTATTTCTGGTAGCGATGCACAGGATCGTAGAGATGCTACGCTTGAGGAGTTTCGTCGTCTTCTGGCGGTTCCGTCGCTTATTCCTGATGGGTTGCATACGGAAGATTTGAAGGAGGCGATGCGTACAATCGTTGAGTTGGATAGTTTGTATGCAAGGTTGAAGAATGATCGTACTGCGTCGGCTCAGAGGCAGCGTGATTCGTTGAAGTATCTGTCGTACAAGTTTATGGAACGGTTTATTCAGGGGCGTCCGTGGTTGAACGAAATGTATTATAGTGTATTCTTGCCACAGTTAGGCGATACGTGGTTGGCAAAGTTGCAAGCAGGAGTTATTGATGTACCTAGATTGGCGGCGTGATGGCAGAAGATATTGATCCTGAATTACCTCAAGATTCTTTTCCTGACATCCTTGGCGAAGGTACGACGCCACCGTTCGACCCGGCTGGCGACGACGACGACTTTAACTTTGCGGAGTTTGCAACGATGCTTGGTGGGTTTACAGGTATAGTGCGAGAAGGCAATGCGCCGCCTGAGCAGGTGCGACGCAATCAGGCGATTAAGCATATCCATTGGGAGGAAGGTGGCCTGACGCGAGCGGGAAACAAGTTTACTAATTGGGTACTTGGTTTGAATTTGTGGGCGGAGGATATTCAGAAGGTTGGTACGGGCGCAGGGCTTGGGGGTCTTATCGAATATTACAGCATAGCACCACAGGGTGGTGATCCAACGATACCGGGCGGAACGCAGATCCTTGACTTTACTAACGACGCGGATCAGGTCGCATTCGGTGGATGGTTGCAAAATTATGGATGGAAGTGGATTCCAGAATTTCGAGACATTATAAAACAGGCTGTTACCCGTGTAATCGAAGCAGAAGATCCTGAGAAGCGACCTATCGAAGACGATATTACGAGAGCCATTGTAGAGGGTGGAGTGACTGGACTGGATCCGGAGGAGGTAGTACCTGAAGCAGAAGAAGATCTAGGATACACCCCGGAATTGATTCAAGGGTTGATGGCAGAATTTGGTGATCTTATCTCTGACGATGATGTTTTCACTGATAAGGGAACACTTCTTCAGCAGGCATTCGAAGAAGCCGCCGGTTGGTACACGGCACGACTCGCCAGCGAATCCAGATGGATTCTGGTTACTAAAGCACCGAACGATGCTATTCTGGGTAAAACCAATGTCGCGTTTGTTCTCAGTTTCGACGGTACCCCATACGGGGATGTGAACACGGTTATGGATCTGTTCTCTGGCGGACAGTTGGGGCCACCCCGTGCCGACGCATTTCTTCACGATCTGTGGCGTAACGAGCCAAACAAATTTCGACAATTGCAGCAGGAATTGTACGCTTTGGGGTACATGGATGATCCGATAGCAAATTTGGGAGTTGAGCCATTGTGGGGTGATATGTCGACTACGGGGCCGGATGTGACTCTTCAGGCATTCCATGATCTACAGGTCGATATGCTTGCTGAATCAGTTAAGGCAGAACGAAATTTGGAGTCGCTTAGGCCGTTGGATATTCGTGCCAGCCTTGTCGCAAAGCGCGCTCGGGCGGCAGGAGAACATGCTACAACGGAGCAGCAACTCCGCACTGAGGTTGCTAATGAAATCGGTGGCAGGGCGTTACAGGCCGTGGAGGATCTTGGTCAGCAGATCACTCCGAAGGGTCAGCGTGAAATCATTTCGCGTGTCAACGAGTTGGTGGGTGAAATGTCAGGTGGTCAGCAGGAGCGGTTGTTTGGCGAGGGTGGAACGGAGCGGGAAGTTGCGTTGGCTGAAGCAGTTTTGGCAGAATTCTATGGGATGCCTGATTGGGCTGAAGAAGTCAGATTTGGTCACCATGATTCGGCTGCGTCGTATTTGAATTATGCACGCAACGTGGGTGCTGTATCTGAAAAGGAATATCAGATGTTGGAGTCGGGAACATTGACGCCGAATAATTATGGTCGTGATAAGAATGATGCTGGTATTCGTAAAGATATTGCGACGGCAAACTTTTTGAAGTTCCTCAACCATGAGGGTACCCGTAATGTGGCGGGCGATCAGGTATTGGATTTGGCTGAGTCGGTATCGAATGAACAGATTGAGCGTGCGTTGGTGATGTATGCGAACACGGTTGGTTTGGCTAATTTGGATGTGGCGAATGCTCCGGATTACATGTCGTTGGTTCGTCGGGCACGCAATACGTTGCCTGCGTTGCATGAGCCGAATCAGGAGTTGATTGAGATGGGTGCTGGTGTGGTGGAGAAGATGGGGATTGAGCGTTCTACGCCGGTTGTTGCGTTGGATGCGATTGCTCGCAGCATGTCTGGTGTGGGTAGGGTACAGCAATCACGGATTCCAAATGTCTGACGATGAGGTAACGCAACAAATATTGCAAACAATGGCTGCTGATGAGGCGGCTTTGAAAAACTCCGAAGAGGGGCAGAGGCGTGAACGTGAGAGACTGTCGTCTGCTCTGAGTGATTCTGAAAGAGATCGTGAAGAACAGGTTCCGGATACGGCAGGAGCGGCTAAAGTTGAGGAGTGGTTTAGGGGCACTTTAGATTTTGTTCCCGGTGCGGGTCATCCTTTAATGGCTAATACAACCCGTACTACTGCTGATCGTGCGCTAGTTGGTAGTTCACGAACAGAGTTTAGACCTCCCCGTGGAGAAATTGCTTGGAACGACAAACATAAGGATGCGATGTGGGATCTTCGCCTCTGGGCGTTCCAAGCAGCACGCAACATGTTTCCCGATTCTCTTTATCAGGAAGGAGGAGCGGGAGATTACTATCGGGGAGATGCGGATCGGATACTTCAGGCATCAGTCGGGTTTGGATTAGAGGCGTTGGATGAGTTTCTGACTGGTACGTTGGGGATGTCTGAGAATGATTTGTTGTTGAGCGAGTGGGCTGGCGAACCGGAACAGAATTGGTATCGGAGGTGGACAAATCCGGTTCTTGAAGCCATCGGTGAGGTGGTTGTTGCACCGATACGAGGGGCAGAGAATCTTTTGAATCTGCTTCCCGGCGAAGACGGGGGTTTTGCTATGGGTGGCGAACGTCTGACTGGTACAGGTAGAGGCAAGTTGCAGGGAACTGACTTCAGGGGCCAGTTTGGCTATGAGATACCGCATCCGGGTGGAACTGGGATCAGTCCGTTTGAGCAACAAATGCCCGGTCACGATACTCGGTCGTGGTGGTGGGGAGAACCGGGTGATAGCGAAATTGGAGATAATCTGGTTCCGCATACTTGGCAGGATCTTGGAATTATGGCAGGGATTGGGTTGGCATTTCCCTATGTTTTTCCGGGGGCAAATGCGGCTATGGGGGCAGCGTTAAGTAAACTCAATCCTGTTAGGGCGCTTTACAATGCTGGCCGATTGCCGAATTGGCTGATGCTGGCAATGCGGGAGCGCGTGGCGGCTGTACAGGCGTATCAGGCGAAATGGGGGCGTCTTCCCGAACAACGCGATTTCTGGAATCGTTATCAGGCAGGAGAATATTTTCCAGAGGCAGGAGCATTTGGTGTTGAAAGCAGTATCCCGCAGGGTTATGCAGGGGTAATAACACCGGACAATCCGACGGGTCGTTTGACCCCCACGCAGGTGGCAAATATGAAGCCGGGTGAAATCTTTACTGCTGATTTTCCGGTTGGTCCGGCGGGCGTTGGGCAGACAGAGCGGGCTTTCGGTCAGAAGCCTTTTGCGGATGCGTTGCCGCAGGGTCCGGTTCCGGCACCGTTCAGACCTATGTCGGAGTCGGGGACTGGTCCCATATTCGGGTCTACGTATAATCCAACTGGGCGCTTTATGGATGTTTTCGAGGGTCGTATCGGTAACATACCGACCAAGCAAATACCTGACGATATTGCGAGAGAAATTATTCATACTCCAAAGTTGGAGTTGAATCTCGAAACTTCGTTGAGAGACTTTTGGCAGAATCGTTGGGCGGAACTGTCATATAAAGAGCGGATAAGTGTAACAGAAGCAGCCATTGCGCGTGCTTACGAGTTGAATCCCAATGCTGTGCAACTGGATGAACGATGGTTTGGGGAGCCGATAGAGATATTTTCCTTTTGGGATGACAAGCCGAATATTGTAGATCATGTTACTCAGTATGGAAGGGATACAGCACGATTTTTTAGAGGTGGGGCAGAAGAGCATAGTCTGAGGGCACATGGATTTAGAAATTCGCTTCCACGTATATGGGCGAATTGGATGACTAGGTGGGGTGGCGCGCTGCTTACCAATGAGGAGTTTCAAGGAATTCTTATAGCGGCAGATCAGCGGAATATTGACAGATGGCATATGCCGCCTGCCAGTAATATATTTTGGGGACAGGAGCCGTCAACGACAGACTTCCTAAATATGACTCCTGAACAAAGATCCAAAAATATGACTCCTGAACAGTTGTCGGATTACGTACAGCGTCACTTTCCGGGCCATGAGGATTTTGTTAGTCAATATGTCGCTCCACCGGAGGGTCCACCCGGTACGCCTGCTAGGGAATCCCAAGGCTTTCCGACTGCCTTAACTCCGGAAGAACAGGCACAGGACTTATGGAGACTAAGCCCGGAGGATTGGACAAGAATATCGGATCGGTTAAGCCCCGCTGAACGGGGTCAAGTAGCAGATGCGTTTCGGGCTATTCATGGCTGGCTTGGCGGTGAGGCCGAGATGCTGTCGTGGTATGAGATACAGCGTGTTGCGGGCTTCTCGCAGGAAGAGGCAGCGACGATAGCGGAGGGTCCACCCGGTACGCCTGCTGGCCCTGAGGCAGAACCACCCCCTCCACGGGAACGCCCCACTATATCAATGCATAGTCCGGAAGAAATTCGAGCGCGGCAGGAGGCTGAAGCAAGAAGACTGGCTGGGGGAGTGAACTATGGAAACAACCTTGCGAAAGAAATGGCTGATCAAGGAATGCCGGTAACACCTGCCGAATTTCAAGAGGCACTGATCGAATATTATTCAGACCAGTTTGACATGATTCATCCAATGGAAGGTTTGGAAGGCCCACCCGGCCTTGGTAGTCCCGAAGTAGTTGTTACCGAAATCGGAGAAGGGCATCCGGTACTTAATAAGGCTGATTGGATGGAAGCACGCATTGACGAGTTTTATCAGATGCATCCAACTTCCACTCAGACTGGTGGAGCGTTATCAGAATTTGGGGACTACCCGGCTGAGTGGGATCATGTGCTGTCTCCAGAAGACAGGGCGGCACGCTTAGAGGGACATCCAGATGCGGAAGCCATTGAACGGCGAATAAGACAACTCAAAGAAGCATACTCTGAAACAGGAGAGCCGTTTGTCGCGTGGCGACCTGAACCTGATCCTTCAGATTATGTTACGGAACGTGAATATTCTCGCGCACATAATAAGTGGGAAGAGGAGATGTGGCCGGATTCCGATCCACCCGATATGCCTACTGGTGGCGAATCCCGTGGTCTTAATCTGACCCGTGATCCTGCATTACCTGACAGTTCCTACGAAACGTTTGGTCAGGAGATGCTTGATGACGTTTTTGCTATTGTCAGACAGCACAAAGACCCAACTATTCCGCGTCAAACTGGGGAAGATGCATTAGAACTTGCACTCAGGAATCAATGGGATGCGTTATCTCCTGAAGATCAACACTCGGCCTATCGTTTTTATCTGGGAGAGATTGGTGAGCAGTGGCGACCGTATGATGTTGATAATCTTTCCGCAGATGAAATATCTGAGTTTATTACCGCGACTGTGCGTTGGCATCAAACAGGTACTCATCTTACTAGAGAAAATCAGGATGCTTTGTATCGCCGTGATTGGTTGGATCTTGCCGAATCGGAGCGTGTGCATATAGAAGAGTGGTGGAGGCGTATGCATCCAGAGCAGGCGTCGGGCCATGAGACTGATCCGTTGGATCAGATTGAAGATATTGCTAATGTAATGCGTTGGTGGAATGAGGGCGGCGGGTCAGGACTTGCTTCACCTACAGAGGGTCCGCCGGGTACTCCGGGTGCGCCTCAGGCGGGAGAACTTCCCGAAGATGTAGAAGGTTTCCTTACCCCTGAACAGTTGGAAGCCATACGGGAAGACATAATGGATCAGATCTTCCTTGATGAAACAGGACTTCATGCAGAATTTCTTCATATGGGGCTTGGTGAACTAAGCGAACGTACATACATCGAAGAACTAATGCGCTTGGCGATGGAGGCACAAGCCGCAGGAAAAGAAGAAATCACTTTTCTCAACAAGGTCTGGCGTGCAGACGAAGTAGAAAAAACTCTCTACATGCAGGTTCTCAACAGCCTCTCCCATACAGAACTTTTAGAATTCCAAACACACATGGTCGAATCAGCACAATCGGCTGCCCGTGGTGGCCGCATGGATTACGACATGACCGGACAAGAACTACTGGCTGCCCTCTATTCCCTGTACCCATCTAAGTTCCCTGATTTCCCTGACTTAGAGGGCGGCATAACTATGACAATGGATGATCCGCCAGAAGGGTACGAGAACCTTCCTCCAGAAGAAGTAGAACGGGTGCATCAGGAACTTATCGATTCAGGGATTTTGGATACGACCCCTCAACAGTTGTTCGAAAGGATAGGCGGCTATGAGGTTAGGGGCCGTATCGGTGAGGGAGAAACAATTGCTGGAATGAGTGTCCCTGATGAGCAGGGGCAGCGTTGGCTACGCATAGATCCGGATCGTATTGTTCAGGTGTGGCGTGATGGTTTGGCAAGTTATGAGTCTCCAGCGATGGATGCGTTGTTGGAGATGGGGGTCAATTTGGAGGAGTTTCAGGGGTTGCTTCGGCGCGGGTTCCGTGTCGATTTGTTGACGAACTCTGAGGGGTTCATGGAGATAGTTAATAGTTGGAGGGGTGGTCGTCCTCATTCCGGGAGGGGGTTGCGGTTGACTGGTGAGTATGCGTTGATGGGGTTTATTTGGGAGCATGAGATGCAGCATTTCATGTTGCGGCATGGTTTGGATGGGAGGGAGCGTGGTTTGCGGGAGGTGCCTGCGAATGAGGCTGCGTTGGAGCGTTTGGGTTTGGAGCCTGTAATACAAAGAGAGGAGTACGACTATTCGATGGAGGCAGAAGCACGGAACGAAGCGTCGTTTGAAGAGTCGGGAGAACTTATTGATCCAAGGGAGTTGGGGGATCCTGAGTTGGAACCTGAGGTAACGGCTTCACCCGAAGGCGGCGACGATCCGTTGGAATACGCATGGCGTGTCCACGGTGAAACAAGCCCGAATATAGTACGGGGAGATTCCCAAGCCCCATATTCAAATGAACTTTCACAATTCTATCTTCCGGGACCGATGCGTGCATTTGGAGAACCGAATCCGGTTAGGATCGAACCTACTGGAGAAGAAACTGCTCTATATCCTACTGGTCAAGCGGAACCACGTTCGGCTGGTATCTACGGTAGCGGATCGATTTCATATGCAATCGATCCGAATCTGCCCGTCATCACCGTACACGGCGGCAACAACCAAAACTTGGTTCTATCCAATTTCTATGAAGCACCGTTTGAATTCGAGGGACACACATTCGCAAGCGCAGAAGGCGCTTATCATGCATTCAAACGTGGACGATATGTACGCGGCTTTGAACATCTAGGTGGCGCGGCGGCTCATGCGCGGGCGCGAAAAATAAATGTTCCGACTGATCAATCGATTACGGATGATTTGATGGATCGTATTTTGGCCGCAAAGTTCCAACAGGTTCCTGAGTTTGCGGAAGAGTTGTTGGCTACGGGGCTGGCACGAATCATACACCCGGTTCGTGATCCGCATTGGGGTACGGATGGGGATGATGCGTTTGCTCAGGCGTTGATGAATTTGCGGGACTTTGAAATGTTCCGTAGGGAGCATGGGTATGATCCTGTTGCGGGTGAGGCGGATTTGGAGGATTGGCTCGAATCATACACCCGGTTCGTGACCAGCATTGATAGGCATGCGGATCCACCGGAGGTATCCGTTCGTACACCAGTAGAGGTCGAACCACTTCGGCCAATAAGGGATGTCTACCGTGACATGATGGCAACACTTACGTTGCGTTTAGACGACGTTTTCGGATTCCCCCCTATGGATCAATTGATAATGATTGGTTATGAGAATGAGGGGGAGTTAGGTCTTAGCGGAGTAGTTCATTCTACGCAGTCGGGGTTCGCGGAGTGGACGGATAATATCGATCTCATTTCTGTCAATCCAAGGGGGGCGTTGGACTGGCTTGAATGGCATCGGATGGGGGATGCGACCCGGCAGATGAGTAACGAAGCACAAATGTTTATAGAGGAAATAGAAAATATGTGGTTGGGGACCCCAGTTCATAGGCAGGGGGGTGATAATGGGTGGCTAGCAAGGAGGATTGAAAACGGTATTAGGTCTTTGGATAAGATCGTTACATACGT
>Ga0098044_1000505_pt1 | contig 20839 bp, 16 predicted proteins | sample 10_taG_FD_75053 | JGI IMG/M metagenome (GOLD analysis project Ga0098044, IMG submission 75053) | Marine viral communities from the Subarctic Pacific Ocean - 10_ETSP_OMZ_AT15264 metaG | ecosystem: Environmental > Aquatic > Marine > Oceanic | place: Pacific Ocean | collected 2015-01-16 | reverse complement strand
CTGGCTCACGCTGCCCACGCTGCCCACGCTGCCCACGCTGCCCGTGCTGCCCGTGCTGGTTACACGTGTAACCATGCTGCCCGGCGCTGCCCGTGCTGGCTGGTATGAGGGAGCCGGGGCGACCGGGGGGTGGCCCTTCCTCAGAAGCGACTTCGGGGGCACGCCGCCGCCGATCCCCTCCCCACCCCCCAGATCGCTACAGTATATCTCCAGCAATTCCCCGATTTTTATCTATTATAACTATTATCATGAAATAATCGCTTGACTATTCATAGAAACTCAGGATATATTGATACGTGGACGCTGATCGGGTTTCTTCCCCGGCCCTGATCGCTTCACTATAGCACCCAAGTGGTGTTTCAGCGAGCAGGAGGATCGCTATATAAAAAACCCCTTTTATTCTCCGGGGACGCGAGGAATGAATGGCCAAACCTTTAGACCCTAAGCACCACCTAGTGTTGGATTATTACTTCGACAACGGCTTCAGCAAGAAGGAAGCACTGCTGAGCGCCGGATACGCCGAAAGTACGGCGAACAACTTCGCGGCCAAGGTGTTTGACAGGGAAGATGTGCAGAAGGAAATCAAGCTCCGGCAGAAGAAGCTCGCAAAGAAGTTTCAGCTTACACAGGACTGGCTCATCCGGCGCTTTCTGCGTCAGGCTACGGCGGGTGATACTCTCGCCCGTTTTAAGAAGATCGAAGAGGATGGGTCTCTCTCATGGGACTTCACTGGTGCAACGAAGGATGATCTAGCGCTAATACAGGAGCTTGGGGTTGATTTCTATACAGAAGGCCGGGGAAAGAACGCAAAGAAGGTCAAGAAATTCAAGATCAAGACGCCTGACGAACAAGCGGCTCTCATGGCTCTTGGCCGACACCTCGGCTTCTTCCATGATAAGGTTGAGATAGTAGGATCGCTGGCTGAGCGTATTCAGGCCGGTAGAGAACAAGCGTACGCTAAGGCGGAAAAAGACCGCGAAGTCGAAAACACAATCCACTAACTAAAAAAAGCGGAATAATGGCTACACGTGTAACCAAAACCCCAGACGACATGCTTGCGGAAGACATAAGTTCTTTCATAGCAGACCCCTTGGGCTACGTGATGTACATGTTTCCGTGGTCTACGTATCAGCCGATACAGCAAGTCGAGTTGCAAGAACCATACGCCTCCCGGTTCCCGACCTGTAAGTACGGCCCCGATATATGGGCGTGTGAGTTCTTGGATGAGATACGGGATCAAATCCTAGCTAATAAATTCAATGGCAAGGATGCAGTAGACCCGATCTACATGGCCACCTCCTCGGGTCATGGAATTGGAAAGTCGGTTATGGTGGCTTGGCTTGTAAAATTCATCCTCGACACACGCCCATTCTCGAAAGGCACGATAACAGCGAATACAGCAGAGCAGCTAAAGACCAAGACGTGGGCTGAGGTAGGAAAATGGCACAAGCTGTCTATGACTGAGCATTGGTTCACGTACAATGCTGGGCGAGGTGCGATGAACCTAGCACATAAGGATCATAAGGAAAGCTGGAGATGTGATGCTCAAACTTGCAGGGAAGAAAACAGTGAAGCATTTGCTGGACAACACGCCGCATCCTCGACTTCGTTTTATATCTTTGACGAAGCATCCGCCGTCCCCGATAAAATCTTTGAGGTGCGTGAGGGTGGGACCACTGATGGGGAGCCTATGGTATTTGACTTTGGCAACCCCACACGAAACTCTGGGCGTTTCTTTGAAGAGTGTGCAGGGCGGCTTCGCCATCGTTATCGGGTGCGTTGCATTGATAGTCGAGAGGTGGCCATCACCAACAAGAAGCGAATAGAGGAGTGGAAAGAAGATTATGGGGAAGACAGTGATTTCTTCAAAGTCCGCGTCAGGGGAATGTTTCCCAGCGCCGGTAACTTGCAGTTCATCCGCTCAGAACTCGTTACAGAGGCACAGCACAGAGAGCTACCTCCGCAGCAAAGATTTGATCCCTTGCTTATCGGGGTTGATGTTGCACGATTTGGTCAGAATGAGACTGTAATCTATCCACGAATTGGAATGGATGCCAGAACATGGCCAGCACAGAGATTCCAAGGAATGGATACCGTTCAAGTAGTTGGACAAGTCATTGAAATGATTAGGGACTTCCGTTCGCGGGGGATGAATTACGATGGACTATTTGTTGATGGCGGCGGCGTTGGTGGTGGCGTTGTGGATCAGCTTGCCTCTCTTGGGTACGATCCGATTGAGGTACAGTTTGGCTCAAAGCCTGTCACGGCTCCGCACACGTATCGCTATCGCTCCGACGAAATGTGGGGTAATCTACGAGATGCGCTCCCCCGGCTATGCCTACCAGCCGATAACGAACGAAACGGACTCGACCTCAAACGCGACCTTACCCAGCGCGAATTCGGGTACACCTTGATGGGTAATAAAATTCATCTCGAAACGAAAAAGGATATGGAGGCTCGTGGGGCCACCTCTCCTGATATCGCGGATTCTCTGGCACTAACATTTGCAATGCCGGTGGAGATGCGTACCAAACCCATGGGGGTTTCTAATGCACCCACCATGTGCGTCCACGACTATGACCCCCTAGAATATGGAGAATTATAATGTGTATGGGAGCAGCACCCGCACCAGCACCCCTACCACCGCCCCCGCCCCCGCCCCCTATCCCCCCGACACCGGGGCAGGAAGCTGAGCAAATCATCAATGCTCGCAAGCGCGAACGACAGATTGCTCAACTAGCGGTTGGCCGCGAGAGCAATATAGGAACTACATCGCAGGGCTTGACTAGTGAAGCGACGAGTGCTAAAAAGACCGCTCTGGGAGCTTAATATGTGCATGGGTAATAGCGGTGGCATAGCCCAGTTGATCAATCCTAGTAGAGCTATCTTCGGTGACAATATAATCGGGCGGATAGGCTCCCCCGAAAGCATTGTCGCTGACAAGGTAGCAAAGGATAATGTTCAGCTTGCCAAGTTCCTTGATCCTTCTGGTTCTGACAAGCGCCAGAAGACTGCGGATGATAAGGCGTTTGCTACACGATTATCCGCACGTGATGCCGCTCTCGATCGTACTCCCAGAGGCGGTGCTGAAATTAAAACCGGGCCTAATAAGTATAGTCCCAAAACTAAGTTAGGAAGTTGATATGTGCATGGGTAATAATAATCCTCCGCAACAGGTTTATATGCCGTACCCCCCGCAGCCAGTGCAAATGGCGTCGGTAAAACTTACCGATGAAGAACGCAAGGAGACAGATGCTGAGACACGCGCTAGGTTCGCTGATGCAGCAGAAAAGAGCGAGATGGCTGATGCCAAAAAGAACGTGCTGGGGACGAAGACGGATAAGTTAGGGAAAGCCTGATATGGCAGACCAGATAAGGCGTGATAGACTCGATCGCCATCTGGCACAGTTGAAGATTGAGCGAGAGAGTTTCATCTCGCATTATAAAGACCTGTCTACCTTCGTAAAGCCCCGCCGCGGTCGATTTGAGATTAGAGGTAAGGTAAACGACGGGACTAAGGTCCATAATTCGATCATCAATTCTGCCGGAACACAGGCACATAATACGGCACAGGCTGGCATGTTCGCTGGCGTGATGGCTCCTACGCGTCCGTGGTTTGCCTTCGGTCCTCCCGATCGCGAGATGCGTAAGTTCAAGCCGGTGCAGAACTGGCTACACGATACAGCCGCACGTATGCGATCTGTGTTCAATCGATCCAATCTATATACTATGGCTCCTACGATGATCGGAGAGCTCTTGCTGTTCGGTACGGGTGCCATGGCGCAAATGGATGACGATGAAACTGTCACGCGCTTCGCCACGCACACAGTTGGCAGCTACATGATAGGACAGAATGATAAGGCCGAAATCAACACCTTCGCCCACGAATACCAGATGACCGCGGAGCAGATGGCGATGAAGTTTGGCGTGGAAAACATCAGCGTCGAGGTGAAAGAAGCGCTGCGTACCGGCAAGCACTCATGGTTCCCGGTCGTGCAGATGATTGAAGAGAATCAAGATTTCATCCCCGGCGGTATGTTCGCTAAGAACAAGCAGTTCTGCTCAGTACGGTATGAACCACATAGCCGAGGAGAAGATCGAAATAAGTATCTGAGTATCTCCGGATTCGACGACTTCCCGATCTACGCTCCGCGCTGGGGTCTTACCGGCGAGGATGTATACGGCACGGACTGCCCCGGCATGGTGGCTCTTGGTGATATACGTGGCCTTCAGGTTTCAGAGAAGCAAAAAGCCATGGGCATTCAGAAAATGGTTAACCCGCCATTGACTGGGCCACCCTCACTCAAGAATGTCAATGTATCTACCCTACCCGGTAGTCTCAATATATACAGCGGCGACCCGACAAGAAATAAGCTGGAACCTGTTTATCAGGTGAACTTACCACTGCATGAATTGAAAGAGGATATCGCTGCGACTGAAAGGCGTATCAACAATGCCTTCTTCGTAGACCTGTTCTTGGCCATCTCAAATATGGAAGGTGTCCAACCCCGGAATGAGTTGGAGCTTAGTGAGCGAAACGCTGAGCGTCTTCTCCAGCTTGGCCCTGTGCTAGAACGGATGCAGATTGACTTTGCTGACAGAATGATCAGCAATACCTTCAAGCGCATGATGAAAGAAGAACTTCTTACCCCGGCTCCCCCTGAGTTGGAAGATCAGGAATTGGAGATCGAATATATCTCCAGTCTGGCACAGGCGCAACGAGCAGTGGATACCAAGTCCATCGACCGTCTGTCTCAGTTTGTCGGAGGACTCATGCAAGCGGGCATGTCCGATGGTAAGAAGTTCGATGCAGATAAGGCTATCGAAGAATATGCTACTCTCATAGGCACTCCGCCAAACCTGATCTCCGAAGATGAGGCCATAGCAGCAGAGAGACAGCAAGAGCAGCAACAGGCTCAGCAAGCGCAGATGGCAGAGATGGCGTCCAAGATGGCACCGGTTGTGCAAGCGGCTGGACAAACGGCTGGCGCGGCTGGCCAAATTGCTGATCTTGATCTGGGTGGTGATACTATAGCTGCTCGTCTGGCCGGTGGTGGTGGTGGTGGTGAACCTCTGCCGGAGAGTGAAGCATGATGGTTCTCCACAGTGAGCGCTTCCCGCAATTAAGATAGAGGATATAGGGGATGGATAAGGAAGTATACGATACGAGCGATGAGAAACAGGTCAAGAAGCGCAAGAAGCAACGTGATCTGCGAAGAGAGACTGAACTCTATGAGTTAGAAAAGATACTCTCGACCTACGAAGGGCGATCTTTCCTCTGGCGTTTGATTGCGTTTTGTGGTATATACGAAGCAGGAGTGACGCACGAACTTGAAACTTTTCGGCAATTGGGAAAGAGGGATATTGGATTGTGGCTCCTTGCAGAAATTGATCAGGCTAACCCAAAGGCTATCCCGGTCATGACACAAGAAGAGGTTACACGTGTAACCAAGGAGAAGAACTAATGGCGGAAGAAATCTTCGACGGGGCAGATGAGACGGAAGAAGCCCAGAATACATCAGTGCTTGGCGGTTCTGATGATCAAGATGCCGGTAAAACGGCAGACGAAGCCATCGCGGAAGCGATGGTGGAAGACAAGGCCAAAGACGCAGATGCGGACAGCAAAGCTGACGCACAGGATGCGGCCCCTTCAGAATACGCTGACTTCACACTGCCTGACGGTGTGGCCTTGGATAAGGATGCCCTTGCGGAATTCCTACCCAAAGCAAAGGAGATGAACTTGTCGCAATCGCAAGCTCAGCAACTTGTAGATATGCGAGTGAAAGAGCAAGAAAGTGCGTACCAGAGCTCCTTGGATCAGTGGGAACAGACGCAAGAGACTTGGCGTAAAGCTGGTGTAGCCGACGAAGAATTCGGCAAAGGCAAATACGACGAGAGCATCAATACCGCAAGGTTTGCTGTCCGTGAGATAGGCGGCAATGATTTGATGGATGCGTTGAACGAGACGGGGGTGGGAAACCATCCTGAGATTATCCGTGCTTTCTATCGCATGGGTAGCGCAATGAAAGAGGATAACGTAGCTGTCGGCAAGGCTCGCGGTTCTACACCGAAGACCGCTGCCGAAACAATGTACCCCGATCAGGGGGCGTAATCCTAATATCCACAGCCACAAGAAGGAATAATCCCCATGGCTACTTTGAGTGTACAGAACCCCACTCTGCTTGATCTGGCAAACGTCAGTGATCCGGATGGGAAAATCTCAACGGTTGTCGAAATCCTCAATGAAACGAACGAGGTGCTCGCTGACATGAGTTGGGTGGAAGGCAATCTGCCGACCGGCCACAAGACTACAATACGTTCGGGCATTCCTGCTCCCACATGGCGCAAGCTGTATGGTGGCGTGCAGCCCAACAAGTCCACTACCGTCCAAGTCACGGACAATACCGGTATGCTGGAAGCGTACGCTGAAGTTGATAAGGCGCTTGCCGATCTCAACGGAAACACCGCTGCCTTCCGACTTCAGGAAGACAAGCCACATATCGAGGGCATGAACCAAGAAATCGTTGATACCCTGTTCTTCGGAGATGAAAGCACGGAGCCCGAAGCCTTCACCGGCCTCGCACCCCGCTTCGCCAATCTCTCCTCTGACGAGAACAGTGATAATATCATCAACGGTGCTGGCTCGGGCTCGGATAACGCCAGCATCTGGCTTGTTGTCTGGGGTCCAAATACTTGCCACGGTATCATCCCCAAAGGCTCTACTGCCGGTCTTCAGATGACCGACAAGGGTCAGGTGACGCTGGAAGACGCCTCTGACGGTTCGAATACCGGTCGTATGGAAGCGTACCGGACGCACTATCGCTGGGACGCTGGCCTCACGGTTCGCGACTGGCGCTATATCGTTCGCATCGCCAACATCGATAGGTCTCTCCTGTCGGCTACCTATACTTCAGGTGCCTTCTCTAGTGGCGCTCATATCCCCGATCTCATGTTCCAAGCTATGCGTTTGGTGCCGAACTTGAGTATGGGACGACCGGCGTTCTACATGTCCCGCGACATACTGACGTGGGTTGGTCGCCAGACCGCTGCGGCAGTTCAGGGCTCCACGCTGACGACTGATATGGTCGGTGGTAAATTGGTCGAGAGCTTCCACGGTATCCCGATGCGTCGTGTTGACGCTCTCGCGGGTGACGAAGCTGCCCTGACCTAATCGGAAAGAAAGGAAATAATCCGATGATCTTGGACGAACGCGCTGAATTCTGCGATGCCACGGCTCTTAATACTGGTGGCGCAGGAACTTATCTGGTTGGTGATGTGATGGACTTAACGGTCGCACGCGATATTGGCCAGTCTAAACAAATGTATATGGTTATTCAAGTGTCCACTACCGCCACTTCTGGCGGCTCGGCCACTGTACAGTTCCAGTTGGCTTCCGATAGCGTAGCCGCTATCGCTGCCGATGGTTCTGAAACCATCCATCTTATCACCGATGCAATTGCGGTGGCCACTTTGGTTAAGGGATTTCAGATGATTATCCCCGTGCCGATGCAAGCCGGTGTGCCGTACGAGCGTTACATTGGTGTCGAGCAGGTCACTGCCGTCGCGGCTCTTACTGCGGGAGCGATTAATGCGTTCCTGACGTATGATCCCCCGGCGTCTTGGACCTCTTACGCTGACGCAACTAACTAACTGATTGAGCTAGGGTGGGTACACGTGTACCCACTCTTCTCGACGGAGAAAGAAAACATGATTGTAGACTTCAAAGAGACTTTTCGTGTGCCGGGGTTTGGACGTAAGCGTTTCCAACAAGGCGTATGTTATGATGTACCGGAGGGTTTACGTAAGCACCTTCCGTCCAACAGTGTGATCCTCCCTGACGGGTGGACAGCCGCAACTGCCGCGGAACATGACGAGCTTCTTGCTGGTGATGTCTTTCGGTCGAATGCGGACAGTATGGAACTGGCCAACGAAAAGGCTCGTGCCGATCTGGCTGAACAGCGCATCGCCAATCTAGAAGCTCTTATTGCCAAGTCTCCGAACGAAACTACGACTGAGGATGATCTCCCAGTCGAAGCCTTCCCGAAACCGCTCGGCGGCGGTTGGTGGGAAAATGAAGATGGAACCAAATTTCAGGGAAGTAAGAAGGACGCATATGCTGCATAAAATATATACTTTTACGCGGTTTGCTCAGTGAGTTAAGACTTAGGTACTTGGGTACACGTGTACCCAAGTTTCCCCCCTTTACCCTTTTAGGAGACGGACGTGAGCCATACATTATCCGTAGTCAAAATATGCAACATGGCCCTGTCCCATATCGGTGCCAACTCCAGTATAGAAAGTCTATCTGAGGCCAGCGCCGAAGCTCAAGCCTGTGATATCTGGTACGACTTCAGCCGCACTCAGACCCTTGAAGCAAACAACTGGAACTTTGCCCGCAAACGCCTGACTCTGGTCACACACGCGGATGATCCTCCTTCGGGCGTCTGGGCGTACCGGTATCAGTACCCGTCTGACTGTGTGATGATCCGACGCCTCCAGAATCCATCCGGAGATGTAGCCGATATCACACCATTCGAAATCGAGATGGATGATAGCAACACGGGTAAGACCATTCTTACGGACCTCGACGAAGCAGTTGCGGTATACACGTTCGATCAGGAAGACACCAACGTGTTCAGCCCTTTCTTTGTCGAGATGCTCTCACTTGCGCTGGCCACCCATATAGTATTCACGCTCACCGGTAAGGGTGATCTGAAAAATAACCTGACTGACAACTTCATAAATATGTCACGGGTCGCTCCGTCACTCAACGCAAATGAGGAGAAGTCACCAGCACCGCGAGATGCGCCTTGGATTAGGGGTCGTCAATGACCACTTTTATCCAGCCGTCATTCGCGAAGGGTGAACTCGGCCCGGCGCTGTATGGCCGTGTGGATACGGCTGCGTACACTATTGGAGTTCGCTCTGCTCGGAATATGTATGTGCATAATCATGGCGGCATGAGCAACCGGCCCGGTCTTCAGTTCATCTGCCCTGTCAAGGATCATACGATCCAGCCTGTCATGATAGACTTCCAGTTCAAGAGCACGGACACGTACATCCTTGAACTGGGCAACCAGTATATGAGGTTTATCCGCAACGATGCACAGGTGCTTGAGGCGACCGATACTATTACCGCTGCGACCAAGGCCAATCCCTGTGTTATTACGGCTGGAACACATGGCTGGTCTAACGGGGATCATATCTATATAGAGGGCGTCGTGGGGATGACGGAACTCAACGGTCGCTGGTTTCAAGTGGCCAATAAGACTTCCACAACGGCTGAACTCACCAGCGTGTACGATGGTGGTGCGACCGGGATCGACAGCAGCGCGTATACCACGTACTCCAGCGCTGGTACTGCCGGCAAGGTCTACGAGATCGCTACACCATGGGCGGCGGCTGACCTTAAAAAACTCAAGTGGACCCAAAGCGCTGATACTCTAACGGTCACACACAACAGCTACTCTGTGCGGGAGATCACGCGGACAGATCATAACGCATGGACGATAACTGAGCCTACCTTCGCGCCTTCCCTAGCTGATCCGACAGCGGTTGCAGTTTCCGTCAACGGAGCTAACAATGGAGAGTATTGGAAGTACAAGGTAACGGCTATCAAGGCCGAGACGTTTGAGGAAAGCCTCGCTGGTGTCAATAATACTGGTCTTACTATAGCCTCTACCAATAATACCAACCCGGTAGCCGTAACTATCACGAGCCACGGCCTTACTGATGGTGATGAGGTAGAGATCAGTGGCCTGACAGAGATGACAGAGCTCAATAACCGGCGCTTTCAGATCAGCAAGACTGATGCAAACGTATTCACGCTCAACGGGGAAGATGGGTCGACCTATACGGACGAGAGCACTGGCGGGTCCAACACGTGTCGTGCCCTATTCGACGGTACTGGGACACTAGCTTCACCTATCGGCACCACGATACCTGATAACTCGATTACATGGGCGGCAGTACCGGGTGCGGTCAAGTATACGATCTACCGGGCTAAGGGCGGCTCCGGTCGCTATGGGTTCCTCGACGAGACTTCTGAACTAACGTATGATGATAACACCCCTGCCTTGAAGGAGACTGATCTTGGCATCTCACCCCCTACAGCTAGAACTCCCTTTCTTTTCGCAAACGATTACCCCGGCGCAGTTGGATACTATCAGCAGAGACGGGTGTTCGGCGGCTCCATCAATAACCCAGACACTAGCGAGTACAGTCAAACAGGCAACCAGTCCAATTTCACCCGTGCCTTGCCAAGCAAGGCGTCAGACGCAATAGCGGCTACTCTTTCATCTAGGCAAGTTAACGAGATCAGGCACTTCGTAGGCGGCACCGATCTGATGATCTTCACGGACGTATCAGAATGGCGTGTGAACTCCGGCGATAACCAAGGCTTCGCTGCGGAAACGATTAGACAGGAACCCCAGACAGAGTGGGGTAGTTCTCATCTGAAGCCTGTCACTATTGGTGGGGATATCCTGTTCGTGCAGGAGAACCTTACGCATGTGCGTACGATGTCGTTTGATCTGGTCAAGGATAAGTTCACCGGCATCGACATGACGCTGCTCTCGCCCCACATCTTCGAGACGTATACCATCTCCAGTTGGGCGTTTGCCAAGACGCCTGATCCTATAATGTACTTCGTACGCTCTGATGGCAATGCAGCGACCATGACGTTCGAGGCTGATCAAGAGGTACTGGCGTGGGCGCAATGGGATACAGATGGTGAATTCGAGTGGACCGCAGCGATACGCCCATCCTCTACCGCTATTGATGTCCGCCCTTACTTTGTGGTCAAACGTATTATCAATGGCAATACGGTGCGCTTTATTGAGAAGCTGCAAGACCGGCGCTTTACTGATGTACGCGATGCGTTCTTCGTGGATAGTGGACTGACGTATGACGTGCCATTGACTATATCCGGTTCTACTGCGGCTGATCCTGTCGTGGTCACGGCCACATCCCATGGCTTCTCTGATGGAGACGAGATAGATATCTCTGATATACAGTGGACGCCAGCATTTGATAGTCTGGATAATGAAACAAACCCTGATCAACTTAACGGTCGGCGGTACTTTATCGCTGACAAAACAGCTAATACTTTTACTCTATTTTCAAATGAAAGTGGAAAGCCGATTACGGCTATTACAAGGGCTACTCCGGGGGTGGTTACTGCTCCTGCTCACGGTTTTGCTAATGGGGATATTATTTGTCTCAACGGCATAAGTGGCATGACAGAGGCGAATAACAATGTCTATAAGGTGGCGAATAAGACTACCGACACATTCCAACTGAATACTGCGGCTGGCGCTTCGGTTAATACATCAGGATTCACCGCGTATACCAATGGAGGGAACATATTTCACGCTACTGACGGCTCTGGCTTCGCGGCGTATGTATCTGGAGGGAAGGCCCGTAAGGCCGTAAGCACCATCTCCGGACTCAACCACCTTGAGGGCGAGAGTGTGGTCATGCTTGTGGACGGGGCAGTGGACACCAGTAAGACTGTAAGCGGGGGCAGTATCACGCTGACGAGGAAGGCCAGTCGGGTACACGTGGGTCTGAAGTATATCAGTGACGTGGAGACGCTGGATGTCGAGGCCCCGACTGGCGGCACGGTCCAAGGCCAGCCCAAGAAGATCGCGAAGGTTGTCGTGCGGCTGGAGAAAAGTAGGGGGTTGCTAATTGGACCAACTTCTGATCTACTTATAGAGTGGAAGCAGCGAAATGCAAGCGAGAATATTGGAGAACCTACAGCGATGTTAACGGGGGACGCGGAGATTGTATTGAAGCCGGCTTGGAACTCGAACGGGCGGCTTTTTATGAGACAGAAAAATCCACTTCCCTTCACGTTGTTGGCGGTTATTCCCAACATTGAAGTGGGGATTAGATGACCAAGTATGAGATCGTAAAGGGCAAAAAGAAGCACGCATATGAACTACAGCGTACCATGCGTGAGGCCGATAAGATGGAGATTATGGCCAGTCACCTGAAGACACCGAAGGAAGCTCTTCGCGGCGTACTGGAATCCCGTGGAGAAGTGTGGGCTGGGCTGGCTGATAAGAAGGTGGTATGCATGTACGGAGTTATCCAACTGAGCGTGCTGGGGGATGCGGGGATGCCGTGGTTGCTGGCGTCGGATTTGATCACCGTCCATGCCCGGCGCTTCCTGCGTGAGAACAAGAAGTTCATCGCGGCCATGCGGAAGGAATTCGGACAGCTTGTTAATTATGTAGACGAGCGAAACATAGAGGCCAAGCGCTGGTTACAGTGGTTGGGCTTCGAACTTGAGGAAGCAGCGCCGTACGGAATACTCCAGAGGCCGTTCCACAAGTTTACAATGGAGTGTAGAAATGTGTAGCCCAACACTAGTGATCGGGACCGTTGGCGCGGCTGTCTCCATAATGGGTCAGATGTCCTCGGCGAAGTCAGCGAGACAGGCGGCGGCTGTTCGGCAACAGCAGATGCAATTGCGACAGGCGCAGCTAAAGAACGCTGCCACGGCTGTAGATCAGGAGATCGCCGCAGAGCAAGGTGCTCTTGATCAACGGCTGCTGGCGAATCACAGAGCGGGCGAGAGAGAGAAGGGTTTGCTAGATGTAGGGGGAGCGGCGCGTGGTGTGCTTTTACTGCCCCGTGATACTTGGATGGACCTAAAAGAGGAGCTTACCGGAGAGATTACTCATAAGGGTCTCATGCTGAAACAAAAGAGCCTTCTGTTTAAGCGGAACGCGGAGATAAGGAAGGGTAATATCCTTGCGGATATCCAGATGTCCCAGTCCGAAGCCTCAGCGTTTCGGATAGGGGATGAGGCTACGCAGACGAAGTACAAATTTGGTATGTTTAATACAGCTCTAGGTGCGGCATCGAAGTCGGTCGGTCCTGATACAGAATGGCCCAGTTTTGGCGGCACAACTCAGTCAGCAACTCAGTCAGCGTTTAACCAAGATGTTAGTACGCTGGGGGCATTCTAATGGCTATTAGAGTACAAAGCGGCGGTAGATTTGGCTTCAGCAGGGTAACCCCTGAGAGTATCGGCGTGTCTAGGAGCGCTAACCCCGCCGACCGTAAGCAATTCGATATGAGCTCTACGCGTAACTGGGGGGCAGCAAGCGACGCGTTGGCTACGATTGGCGAAACCATCGTCAAAGGTGGGGCCGACTGGAAGGTGGCGCAGAAAGCTCTAGATAGGCAAACGGATCAGCGGTTGTTAGATAGCGCCAAAGCTGAGTACAAAAGGTTCCAGACTAATCAAGCGGTAGGACCTAACGGGTGGTCCAAGCTGAAAGGGACTAAACTTGAAGCCGCGCACTCCAGTTATATTAGCGCGGACATCACTGAGATGGCTAGAATTCGGGCTACACTGCCCCCTCATAGGAATCTACCTGAGAAATTCGATCCGGTGGCGAGTACGTATCATAGCAACTTCAAGCTCAATATTGGCACCAGCACGATAGAACAAACAGAAATAGCAGCAAAAACAGCAGAGAAGAATCTGCAAGAAGCAATTAAGGAGCACGCTGTATCACATCCCGGTCACTTGACGCCGATGGGGCTGGAGCGACACGACTCATCGATGACTGAACTCACACAGCAGGTAGTTAGGCAGATTACTCGCGCCGGTATTGCTGATGAAGACGGTGCGGTCTTAAAGCAAGAGCTTCAGAAAGAGCAATCTGAAGTTAATAGTGCTATCATGCAGCGTCTTCTGGATGGGCATAATCCGGGTGGCGCACAGGCTTGGTTGCTTCGTGAGACTTCCAAAGGTCGCCTCAATCAGAAAACTATAGACCTGTTCCGAGCAAAGATTGATGCAAAAGTTGAGCAGGAGAATGTACGACATACGGTGGATACGGTTAACGGTATGCTTGGTCCCGAAGCAACGGTAACTGAGCGTATCGAGTTGGCCAGAAAACTTACTGAGGATGGGCGCGATGCACATCCTGATCTTATAAAAAATGTGACAGCGGTATTCGACGATCAGCAACGACGTAAGACGTTTGAGACTAATACCGCCAAATCGAATGACTTGGAAAAGGCGATGGCTCTTATTGCGAGCGGTGAGGTTGAGGCATTCTATCAATTGCCAGAAGATTTGCAAGCTACGATAAGTACTGTGCCGAATATGCGTGCAATCTTCGATACTGCTTTAAAGAATAAGGCACGCAATCACACTGTGACTAGCAATCCCAAACTCACATTAAGATTGGATAAAGCGGCCTATAGCGGAAATAGAGCGGAGGAAGAGTGGTTTATAGGTCTGGCGTGGCACGATCTTCGTTTCTCTCGGGCATTCAGCACCGACGATCAGGAGAGATATAGACTTCGCGTTCTGGAGCTAAGGGAAAAGCATGGGAAGCTGGACGCTGCTGCGGTGAAGAAGCACCGGGAGGACTTGGAGAAGAGTCGAGCGATCACTCGCGTTGAGAAGGTGGTTACGACATGGATGGACAGTGTTGGACATTTTAACACTACCTCAGATAAAGGCCGAATGGCGCAAGCCATATTCAAGCGGGCGGTGTTCGCTGAGGTACTGAAAATGGGGCGTGTCGTCAGTGACCAAGAGATCGGTCAGATTGCCAACGCTATGATGAGGAAGGTGAATCCAGACGAGGGGTTCGGAACTCGAACTCACGCGGAAGCTCTTCTCTACCCCGGTAGGATATATACACAGCTACCGGATGATGCTCATAACAAGAAAATCAACGCCAATATCGCAGCGTCCATCAACCAACTGCCCAAGTTCCATGCGTGGCCTGTCACTGAGACTGAGATCAGAGATAGTGTAAAGAGGTTGTTTGATGCCAAGATACCGGCATCTGAGTTTGCCGTGCTGCGAGATATAGAGCGATCACGCGAGGTATCTATGGACGAGACATTCGATGGCAGAAACTTACAGGACGAGGATGATGGCTTCTCCTTCCTTGGCATGTTCCGCTATATGCTGGGCGATCCGGATAAGAGCATTACTGAGGGCTTCGGAAGATATTATCGTTCCGGCAAGGACAAGATGCAGCACCTCCAAGTCCCTCCGGAGAATGATTTTCGGTTGCCCCCCAACTCCGCCGGTGACCTGAATGATCCGAACTTATTTGGCAATAGAGACGCGGTGGCAGAGCTAGAAGCCGCCGTTGATAGAGAGAACAATCCTCCCTCCATACCCGTTAATAAGACCGATCAGTCCAGATTTGTACCTCAACATACTGTGCCTAAGGCTCCTGAGGCTCCGGCTCCTGAGGCTCCGGCTCCTGCGGCTCCGGCTCCTGAGGCTCCGGCTCCTGAGGCTCCTATTGAGATAGAGTTGAAAAAAACCAGAGACCTTGTGGATTTGGCTCTGAATACCCCCGGTGGGACTCCCGCACCTAAAGTTATTGAACATATAGATGATCTAATCGCGGTATCTACAAGAGTTGAAGAAGAGATAACAGCTAATGCTACGGCTGAAGTGATGTCTACGCCGGAAGCGGCTAAACGGCGCAAGAAGCTGATTAAGAGTCTAAAGAGTCTATCAGAGGTGAAGAAAAATATCCCTGATAGCTCTAATGTGGATGAACTGAAAAAGAAAGAGTTGCAATTAGAGTTAAGTAAAAAGATGAATATTATATTCGACGATCTTAAAAAACTGAAGAAGACGGGTCAGCCTGTAGGCCCGGCCCCGGCTACGATTGTTGATTCTAAGAATGAGCCAATGCGCCCTAATGTCGATAATCTGATAGGGAGTCAAGAGGAGTGGGAGAAAGAGAAATTCGAAAATTGGGACCCCAGAGACGAGCGTTTTGCGGCCAACCGTGCGGCAGAGGCTCAAGCGATCCAGAATATGTCTGCGTTACAACGTAGTATATTCCAAGACCAGAATATTCCCTATGAATTAAGGGGGATGGCCGCGCTCATCATTGGCTTCGAAGGCGTGAGCCAAGAGAACCTGACCAAAGATAATAAGCACAAGGTATACAGAGACGGCAAAGACAAGAAGGGTCGGCAACTATGGAGCCAAGGATATGGCGTCCGAGCTAAGAAGAACTCCAAGCCAATATCGGAAGAAGAAGCACGTAAGCAGCTTGTAGAGGCCGTATCAGGGGCGGCTGCGGATATCTTAACCTCTTTGCCGCTTTTCCCCATGAACCCTATGCAGTTTCGGGCGCTAACATCACTAGTCTACAATGTGGGCGGGACCGCATGGCGGAATAGTGATGCGCTGAAGGCTCTGCAACAAGACCCGCCTGACTTCAAGACATTTCGGTTCGAGGTGGAAGACAGTAAGGAGGGCTTCGTCAAGTTTGAGGGCAAGTTTAATCAGGGTCTTTTCAATCGTAGAAAGCGTGAGATGCAAATATTCTTTGGGGAAAATTGATGGCAGATAGTACAGATGCGCTGGCCGGTATACTTCTTGATCCGCTCAACGAGGATAAGAAAAACACGGACGATCCCTTCAGCAATAATGTTGTGCAGATCAATAATGCCAATCCTGTATCGCCGGATGATACGCACTTCAAGTTAAATATCAGCGACGGGTCTACTGCGTCGTCAGCGCAACGTGCAACAGATGAACTATTCGAGAGGCAGGGTGGGTTCCCGATAGGCACCACGGACGACGCGAACCGGGAGAGCACTAGACAAGCGGCTAAGGTCCGACAGGCTGAGCGTGATACAGAAAACGCGAATATTACCAAGAGCTTTGTCGCCTCTTATCCGCGCGTAGCTATAGCTACCAAAGGCGTAGTATCAGATCTGGTGAAGACAGAAGTCGCCGCTAAGGAGCTACATGGCTTTGGGCCGGGGATGGTTGAAGGCTTCAGGGGGATAGTTGATAGCGTCCTGAACGCTGTCGATGTAGCGGGTGAGGCTACAGGCAGTCAGTCCACAGAGGATTTGGTCGAGGGGTTGATCGCTGAGCGCTTGGCAAGGCCACACGGGAAAGCGCCGGATATCTTCGAGGCCAAAACTAACGAGGAATATTTCGACTGGTTCATGTTCACGCTAGGGCAAACCGCACCTTCCGCTGCTCTAAGCCTAACGACGGCGCTGGCATTTGCTAAAGCTGGAGGATTGATTGGTACATCTGTTGGACCCGCCGGTACTGTAGCCGGTGCCACCATCGGTACTCTTCTGGGCGGCTTTATTGGTGCGTTCCTGCCATCATCCATACTGGGCATAGGAGAAACACAGTCAACGCTCAAGGCTGAGGCCCGAAAGGCTGGACTAGGAGATGTAGAGAACCCTTCTCTTGCCATCAGCACTGGCCTCATGATCGGGGGTCTAGATGCTATCCTTCCCTTCAAGATCACGGCAAACCTGTTCCGCAAAGGATTCACAAAAGAGGCTATAGGCGAGGTGCTGAAGGGCATGGCCGTCAAAGCTGCGGCGCAGAAGGCTGCGGCTCAGGCTGCGAAGAAAACCATTGGTCGCCGGGCGGCTAGAGCGGCGGGTAGGCTAACGCTGGATACCAGTATTGAGGCCGCTACAGAAGGCTTTCAGGAAGTTATCAAACAAGTGCGGGTGAAGCATAGCCTCGGCATAGATATAGATGACAAGGAACTAGCTAAAGACTTTGTTCGAAGCGCACTGGCCGGAGCGATAGGCGGTGGAGGTATGCACATATCAACTTCCGTTGTGTCTGACGGTATCACACGAGTCCGTCGCAAATTGCATACTATGAATATCATTAATGAGCAACTGAAAACAGATGCTCTTCGCAATGCTGATCCTGATTTGAGTGCTGAGCATACTACTCAGATTCTGGTGGAACAGGGCATCACAGAGGTATTTGTCAGTTCAGAAGCGTTCATTTCCTACGCGACTCGCAATGGATTCAGTGATACTATAGAGCGACTTGGGCTTCAGGATGAAGTCGTTGCCGCCTTGGCAGAAGGACGGGCTATTCGCATACCTGTCAACACGTTTGCCAGAGAGATTATGGGAACGAACGATTACAATGTGTTGTCTGCGCATATTAAGACGAGCGAGCAAGAGAAGGGTCTTGATGACTTGGCGGATATCTTGGCCGAAATTCCAGACCTTCAGGTAAGTTTGACGGAAGAGTTAGATATGATGGGCTTCATGACAGAGGCTGATAAGTCTCATGTCGCTGAGGTTATCGCAAAGCTGACTCCAGAAAATGCAGCACAGGCTCTGTTCGAGGCTAGTGCAGCACAGGCTAATGTGCTCTCCGTACTGCTTGAGAGGGTTGAGGCTAAGAGAGGGACCATAGACGCTCAAGTTCGGCAAGGAGCGGTAGACTTCATTAGCACCAAGCTGGATGACGTGGATCGGCGTATCGTGGAAGCACAGGAGGATTACGACGAGGCTCTGGACGCTGGCCGGAAGACGACGCGCATCCAACGCCGTATAGATAAGCTGTTCGAGGAGAAAAATCAGCTAGAGCAGGATCAAGCGGACCTGTCCTTGGCTCCTCTTCGTGCGCAGGACATTAACTTGAGTGACGAGCTTGTGAAGTCCAGTAACTCTGAGCGCCCATCGCTGACAGGTGTGGAAGCCGACCAAGAATTGCTTCAGCTTGCCGAAGACTATCAGCGTGCGGCCAAGCTCCCAGTCAGGCGACAGGATGATAACGCCAAGGTCAACAAGCAGCGAGCCAAGCGCATATCCGCTGCGTACGAAGTTTTGAAGAATGATCCTACGAACAGTGAAGTGCTTCTTGCCTACCGTGACTTGTTGAACGAGACAATCTCCATGTGGGAAGTGCTCTCTAAGATCATCCGAGTGGAGTTTCTGAAGCCGGGGCAGATCAATCCGTATCAAAACGACAGAGACCTGTCTAATCAGGATATCCAGAACAACAAGCATCTGGTTATGGAGCCCACCAACATCGAAGGAGATATAGCTTCAGATCACCCGCTGCTCTCTACCACCGGCATCGTCGTAGATGGCTATGAAATGCTGGGCATGGATGTATTCAACATTGTCAACGAAGTGTTCGGCCACGCCAAGGAAGGGTTCGCCCATGATGCGCGGGGCCACGAGAACGCATGGCAGTCGCTGATGCTTATGTATTCAGATAGCGCTCAACGCGCGGCTACGACTGAGACCAGAGGGTTTAACTCACGTATCGACTTCCCGACCGGTGAAAGGAACCAAAGCCCGCCCATCGTGGAGCGCAAGGCCGGTATCTTACCCAAGTGGGTCATCGACAATGGACGGGTCACCTTCACTGAGATTGACCCATCCCTGCCGGTGGGCAGTCCGGTGGTTGCGACTGAAAGCCCACGTCCCACACTCACCGCGCAGCAGAAGATATTGCGCCCCAAGACGATCATTACCAAGGGTAAGGCGCTGATCGATCTCGGCGTGTCCATCATCGAGGGGGAGACACGGGCGTTCAATATTGGCTACAGGTCGGCGGTCAAGGAAGCAAAGACGCTTAAAGGGAAGGTGGCTGCTGCACGACGGGCTATCCTGAAGTCCGCGCTGAACAAAAAGAACAAGACAGCACTGCTTAAACAGTTGGACAACATCACCATAGAGAGCACGCCCGCCCGCACGCAGCAGAAGCTGACCGATAAGCTGTCTATCATACAGGCTAAGGCCGCGGTCCTAATAGATAAGCAGCGCCGCGCGGAAATCAAAGACGCTCTGAAGAAGGTGCTGAAACAGGCTCGCCCTAAAAGGAACAAGACTACTGGTCAGAAGCTGGGCAAGTCCACGGCTGTCATCCATGACGCACTGGCTGAGGTAGAGAAGGTTTTGTCTTTGAAGCCAGAGGAAGCCGCCGCCAAGTTAGAAGCTCTAATAAAAGACAAAGAGCTCAGGGCTATCACCGCCAAGGAGTACCTAACAACCCAAGCGCTGCACATGGTTATCAATCCTGATACTATCGATATCACGGAAATGGAGAACCTATTGCTGGACGTGCAGGAAGCGAAGTTGGGCGGTGAACAGTTTAACCGGGAGAGTAAGCTGAAGCGCATGATGGAGATCGAAGAGCGCAGCGCCCGGCTGTTCGAACAGATTGATCCTGTCGATGGTACGACAGAGGGTGAGGATGGTACGACTATCCTGCACCGTGCGGGGCGTGGCCCTGAGTGGAAGGTCAAGGCTGTTGCAGTCGAGACGTGGGCGATCATGAACCCATCTGGCGCATGGTGGAACAAGATACTCCGCATCCAGCGCACCAAGAGCAAGAAGGAAGCGGAGCGGATGGCGCAGGAGCTTGGCCTGTTTGACGCGGCTCGCGCGTACAATGATGGGATGAACACGACAACTAAGATATTCGAGACCGTCATGATGGACCGTCTCGGCATGACCAACAAGAAACACTTTCGCACTCTACTGTTCGAGCAGGAGACGGAGACGGTGAAGATCGATGACGGCAGGAAGTTCACGCACGCTGTTGATCCCAAGACAAACACGGCTGAGGCTAAGGTGCTTACGTTCACTAGAGCAGAACTTATCCAGCGTGTGGCTGAGCTCAGGAACACCAACACCCGTGAGCGTTCCATGCACATAAAGGGGAACGCATACACGGAAGAGATTATAGACGCGCTGGAATCTGAGCTCAGAGAGAACGAGCGCATCATGGTGGATACGTACATCGAGATATATGAGCTTGGCTTCTCACGTATCAACAAGGCTAACGCCAAAGCATTCGGTGTATTCTTGGACCGGGTGCCGGGTGGTGCGTATGTGCCTACCAAGGTGGAGCTTGGCATAGGGGAAGAGGAAGTCACGTGGATGAGTACGATCACTGATCGCAGTGAGGTCACGGCCAGCGGACTGAAGCCGCGGAAGGGTGGCCATCGTCCACTACGCCAGCGCTCAGCTTGGCAAGTCTTTCAGTCGCACACGTCTGAGATGGAATACTTCATGGCCTACCACG
>Ga0098044_1000493_pt1 | contig 20975 bp, 10 predicted proteins | sample 10_taG_FD_75053 | JGI IMG/M metagenome (GOLD analysis project Ga0098044, IMG submission 75053) | Marine viral communities from the Subarctic Pacific Ocean - 10_ETSP_OMZ_AT15264 metaG | ecosystem: Environmental > Aquatic > Marine > Oceanic | place: Pacific Ocean | collected 2015-01-16 | reverse complement strand
TTATAAAGCTCGATATCATATTTAAGAAGTGTCTCAATAATCTTGTTTTCTTTTTCTCGCGCATCGGGATCGAGGGCAACGCAGACTGGCGTATCGTTGTAGACGATTTTTCGGATGATATCGGAGTCAGATCGCAGAGTGGACCCCAATATAGGTACGCTGTTTCCGGCAGTAATGGCATCAAAAACTCCTTCGACAATTGTCAAATCTTCATTCCAGTCAATATATAGCTCATTGAACACAATGTCCTTAGATGCTCTGGGATTCTTATACTTGTATGAATCTCCGTTATAGGATCTCGCAATGAAATAGCTGACATCGCCGTCATCATTAAAGGACGGGATGATAATACGGTTGCGATATTCGCCGCTAAAACAAAATCCAATCTTCCACTTGAGAATCTCGGCCTTTGTTATACCACGCGATTGCAAATACTTTTGCGCGTAAACGCCTGTTGCTGGAACTGCGCTGGTGAGGCTTACGAATTCTTCTGGAAGATCCAGAGTGGGCAAAGGGTCCACACGAGGGCCCTTGTCGAATAGCTCAGCAAATCTCTCAATATCGTGGCGGCCCGTGAGTTCTTCCCATCGCTGTAGGTGGACAAACGTGCCAAAACGACGAACCAAGCGCCTAATGTTACGACCACGATAGTCGCATACCCAACACTTAAAAACGTTCTTATGAATGTTAACAGAGAGTTTAAGCTTGTGATGATCGCATGCCGGACATTTGAAAAGTGTTTCTGAACCATTAGCATGAGAATATCCTAATATGTCACACAGAATCTTGTGCTTCTTTTTCTCGCTCAATTATATCTCCCGCTCTCGCGATTATAATTGCATCCGCCCGATCAAACGATTCGGGTTTAGGGTTGCCCTTGTGTGTATATTGTACCTTGAAAGTGGGCTCGTTGTCAAGTAAATATTTCAAAACAACTTGTTTTGCTTTCTCTCCTCTCGGAACTTTAATGCCGACTGTCTTGCGGGCGGTGGAGGCGCCAATAAATTCTGGTTCGATTTCAAATAGTTCGAAGAGAAGCCACGCAACGACGCCATTAAAGCGCGTGAGAGTGGAGAGAGTTTTGGCTGATGACTTGCCGCCCATAAACATGTGGAGCGATTGCTCGATATAGATATGCTCAATAGGAAACTCAGAATCTCCCACTAACTCATCATCATTATTAAGCTGGTACATTTCGTAAATGTCCATCAACTTTTCTTTTATGGCAATTGTCTTAGCGAAAAAACCTTTGTGCTTTCGCAAGTCAATTGAATCGTAATACACCAGCACATTATCAGTTACGACAGCAAAGCCTGTGATGCTAGTGGAAATATCCACACCGAGAATCATTTTATATATCTATTTTTAATTTAAATGCTAAATCTTGATCTTCTTCTTTGAGCACAGGATTTGCAAGAGTTGCAATACCAATCAAGTTCTTGCTCTTATCATAGATTCCAATTTTTGAAATATATACCTGTCTCTTAAATGAAGCACTATAATCACTATAACTCGAACTGACCGTATTGGCAAGCAATCTTTCGGAATTTTCTTCATAAACATGCGAAGAAGTGTAATTAAGCAAGTCTTGGCCATACTTGATAAAGGAGGGATTGTTTGAATAATTGACCTCGCCCTTCTTTGCATGGGCAAACATTGTCATAACTTGTGTTTCAGTTGTGCCCTTAAAGGAGAGACCGAAAGATGCACTAGTAAAAGTTGTCCCTCCAACACTAGCTTGAGTGTTTCCGTCTTGTGCGCCGGCGGCAAACTCGGCCCAGACCGGATTACTCCCGCCGCCCCCGAGCAGGATTGCATCATTGGTTATTTTATAAGAGCCCGTTAAGAGAATTATGCCTTCGTCATATAAAACAACACCACCCACTTTATTAGTATTATCAAGACCGTCATTATTGATCCCGGTAGCTAAAGAACTAGTAACTTCGATCAACTCCCCGTTTTGTTTTCTATCTTGAAGCTCTCCGATTAACGATCCTGTATAATACCACTTCAAAGATAGGGAGCCGGGCTTGATTTTAGATCCATAAAATATCGATGGAATGTAAATCATGTTTAATGTTTGTGTGTTCTTATTTCCATATGAAGATGTGACTGCATAATGAGGGCTTCTTGCTGAATAGAAATTTAGACGGCTTCTTAAAGAAACATACTGGGCATTATAGTCATCGGTATCACTATAAGGGGTGCTAATCAGTTCTCTAATAATTGACGCAGACAAAGGATAGGCGCCGTATAGCGTGGTACCAACTGCATTAGTTGTCCACTCATCGCCGGGATTTAAATCTGCCGCGACTGCGGCTGCCGACCTTGAATGAATTGCGGTTCGAAAACTTCCGCGCGCAGAATCCTTAGTAATAAAAGGATAAATGTAATTATTTGTATTCCCATCGCCCGCGCCGGCGTCGTTTTGAGATTTCTTGTCAATATTGTATTCATAGAGACTAATGAAACCAGGAGGAACATTGCGAACCTGTGCACTAAATGCACCAGAGTGTTCAGGCATATTATTATAATAAACCGTACTATTATAAATGAAAAACTCACTTTGCGGGTGAGCCTTCATCGTGTTTAATAAGACGTCTTTTTGTTCAAATTTCTTGAACGACATTTTTTAGTAATCCAGTCTAACTCTTAGAGTAATCTCGTTATTTGGATCCTTGCGCAAAGGCTCTGAAAGTTTTGCGGTGGCAAGTAGTTCGCCTGCAGAATTGTATAGCCCAACTGTCGTAATATATGAAACTGGCTGATCTGCAGCAGATGTTTTAACTCTAATCTTACTCCCGGAAAGATATGTCGGATTAGAACTATAGTTGAACTTGTTGTGTGGCACCCTGCAGAAGTAAATTTGCGAGTTAATCTCTGTCGTATTGTTAAATGATAAAGTCTTGATTCGATGTCTCAGCGCATCACAAGAACCACTAATAGAGGCGCTAACCAGTGACTGTACAACCGTTAAAGGCGTATAGTTGGTGCTAGCGCCACTTAATGCAGAGCCACTGTTGAATTTCGCAACACCACTAAACAAAGAAGAACTTAAAACAAGTGTGCCAGCTTGATAGAAGACAATACCATGGGCAACATTGCCAGAAGTATAAAGCACCCCATAGTCGCCGGCAAGAGTATTTTTAACGCCGGCATTTGTTCCTTCGGATGCAGAAGCATCAGTCAAAGTAATGAGTCCAGAATCAAAAACAGTATCTCCAGGTGTCCCATCTCCCCAAGAAGCAGAAGATACAGTGAGAGAAACAGAGCCTTTTTTAATCTGATCTTTGGTTAAAAGCCGAGAGAAATTAACAAAGAAGCATTGTTTCATTTGAGCATTGTTATCAACGAAGCTCAAATCACTTTCAAAAAGCTCAACTGTATTACTAGAACCAGTGAAACCCAAATAAGTCTGTGCAAATTGATTATACATATTAATCTTTTTATCAATTTGAACGCCGGTACCTGCGACAGCAGAAGCAGAACAGCCAGAACTCTCATCATAGCCAACACTGATATCAAAGATATGGTTGGCCGACGAACTTAAATAAGGATAATCGTATACAGATTGAAATTGACCGTGGGTATAATTCTTAATATTGGCGCCGGCACTATAGGCGCCTGTGAGAATTGTACCGGTAATTGGAATTGCCTCATGTAATAAAGTTCGCGTCGTTGTTTTGTCCGCGTTTGTTAATTGTTGAAAGTTTAATACTGGCATTTAATTCTTAATCCTTATTATGATGCGCTTGCATACCGAATGATTCTTAGGGTGATCTGTTTCATAGTCGTGCTGGCCTCTCCATAGATATATACAGTTGTATCAATAAAATCCCACTTTTGTGCGCCGGAGAACCCAAGGCGTGCGTTTGTTCCAACAACATCTGTTGAGCCGTATAATGTATAATAAGCGCTACGAGAGGTCGTAGCCGTAGACTTTGTTTTCAATGCGTTGAATACGCTAAAATTAAATGCTCCAACTGTACCAACAACCCCATTAGTAACAATTATGTTGTTTTCTGTTTGTGAGGTATTATAGGTGACCCCATTGTTAATGAGCGGAATTGTCCATTCTACATAATTGGACATAGAAGCAACGTTGGAGGCAGCATCGCGCGAGGTAAGTGTAATGTCAATATCTGGATTACCATCGGCATCATTTGCAAACTTTGAGCCATTCGAGGCTCCCAAAACTGCTGAAACAAATCGGCTGTCTACCCTTACGCGTGCTGCAGGATCCAGCAGACCAATATTCTGGGCAGATAAATAATTAGTTATATTCGCAGGAGTGGGAACAATACCGTCGTTTGACGAATCTTTAAGGCCGAATTCCATTATTAATTTTCGGCCGGAGGTGAGGGCCGTAGTTAAGAATTTATATTTGGAATTTAATGCCGTAGACTTTTCAAGTTGTTCCGCTGTTTCTGCATTTACTGCGAGATAATATATCCCACTGTTCTCATCAACAGCGTTGGCAACTTTCGAGGAGTTGCTAATCTGTATTCCTGGCATATAATATAAATCATTGCGGGCAATATTTAAAAGTCCGTAATTAATACCGGGCACTTTGGTGTGTGCTACAAAAACAGGGGTTTGCAAAATAGTCAAGTCTTGGTAAGCGGAGCCCGTTGCGCTAACCCATTGTGAATAATCTATCTCGTCGTCGCCGAGAGCAAAGCGCGAGATCTGGAAAGCTCCCTGTGCCATCCTCTTTCTACCCACATCTGTTAACACAGCGTCGAGGATGATATCGCCGGAGTTATCTAAAAAAGACATTTATTTATCTCTCTCCTTCATAAATAGTAATTATATTAATTAGTCTTCAAACTTTTTAGGTGCCCGCATATCTTATAATTCTTATTGGAATCATTAACCTAGCGGAAGTGGTCACACCTTCTATATATAGGGCGGTGTCGATATAATCAAACTTATTACTTCCACCAAGCAAGCTAGTATTGGAAGTGCCATAAGTAGAGTATTTATAATTAGTGGTGCCAGTTGATTTAGAAGTTAACATATTGTCCACTACTAAATTAATTGCCAGCGCGCTGCCACGAGGCCCACAAACAACTGAAATATCTAAATCAGAAGAGTCTGTTCCTGTTTCATATACTAAATTGTCAATTGTCGGTGCATAAAAAGTACTAAAATTTTCTATATATCTCGGCTCTGATATAGAAGTTGCAGGGTTCAGTGTCTCAAAATTAACTTTTGAGCTTCCGCGTGCACTACTAAATTTAGATTCGCCAGCGGGAATCAACACGCTAGTAAAAAACCTATTGTCACAATAAATATAGACTGCGCTGTCCAAAAGCTCAGTTTGTAAAATAAAAGCCTCTCTATCGGCAGCGGTGCGCTTGCCGGAAATAGGATCCGGGGTCCCGGCGCTCGTATTATAAGAACCAGTTGGACTTAAATCAATTCCAGATTCTATAATGAGTTTTGTTTTTTCAGAAACATTAGATTCTAAAATGTGTGCCGATTGCCACCCAATACTATCTTTAAGTTTGCTAGTAGTTTCATCATTAACAGATAAATAATATATTTCTCCTCCTTTTGTATGTGCTGGCTCTAAGGCGCCTGTTTGAGGCAATGCTGAATTTTCTAATTTATCGTTTATTTTTAATATCGGTATGTAAAGCAAATCTTTTCGCTCGTGATCCATCAAGCCATAATTGATATTTGCATTTTGTTGAGAAAAGGCTTCAAAAAGTGGAGTAGTAGATGCATTTATTAACGTCGGCGTGCCGGCATGGCCGTCGATCTCGGTGCTCATCAACGAATAGTCTATTTCATCATCTCCGAGAGCAAATTTAGCAATTGTGAAATTTCCATCTGCCATATATTTTCGGCCGGTATCAGTTAGCGTTGCATCAATTACGATTGTGCCAGCTTTGTTTAAAAAAGACATGATTATGTTGCATCCTCATAATCATAAGTAATGTTCAAATCAATTTTTTTGCCAGTCTTTCTAGACGTTAAACGAACTTTGAATGTTTTGCCCCACAAAACATTATCTTCAACGCCAACACTTATATTAGTCAATTGTGAATGTGCTGTTTCGTCAAAATCGGCGTTATTGTAATTTAATGCTAGCTGTCCATATGTTGGCTTAAGTTGTAATAAATTTTTCGCTGTTCGTGACGGTTCTTTATAAACGTCTACTGCTAAATCTTCTTCGTATAAAGAGTTGAATCGTGCATGTTTATAACCACCATCGTTCACTATCTCTGCTTCATATATCTCAAATACATATCCAGGCTGCTTGTGTTCATTTAGCGCCCTAAATAAATAATAATATTTTTTGTTTGCTGCTCTTTTCTCAAGAAAACGATAAGTGGAAGATACCTCATTAGAGCCGGGAATCGCCAAATCGATTAAAGCAATTTCGTGGCCACTAAAATCAGAAAACCTCTCTGGTTTTTCGTTCATTCGAAAGATCTGAATATATCTGCTCCTCGACACAGAATCAATTTCTAATTTATCACTTATTGCTAAATTATTGGCATTTAAATAGTCATCTCGAAGCACTAAATTGTCGGCGTTAATATTTGTTGGATAAGTAGCAGGAACAAAAGTATCATCTTTTAAGTGAAATCCTATCTGTTGTGAATCATCCACAACCTGATAAGGCATAATATCAAGGGCTGTGGGAGGATTATCTACAACTTTTAGAGTTCTTGTAGTGAGGGGGATTTCAATTATTTTTGCTGTGTTTTCATAATTAACATAAAAGTCTGCTTGATATGAATTACTACTAACATCCTGTGCGGAGGTAGCGAGGGTATTTGTTGCTGCAGACTCGCCATAATCAAATGCCGTCATTTTAAAAGCAAGGGGTGGTGTTGGCTCATCTGTTGAAGGATCGTACCATTCAATACATTCTACGGTCTCGCTGTCGCGCGTGACGCGGCCTTCCTGGTAGGCCGAGACCGTACCCACCAGCCCTTCTGCGGTATTAGCAAGGACTCGTGTCAATGTTAAATCTGAGAAATTGTATTTTGCTGTAATTGCTAAGATATATGCATAAATATTATATGTATATTCCTCGTCATATTTTACTTGTGTGTCGTAAAACTCAAATTCTGTTAAATTTTGAAGACCTGACTCATCGTTGTATGCGGCCAAAATCCAATTATTTTGTATGGTGATGCCTTCAGCGTCTTTTTTCTCGATTCGATATGCTACGGTTTCATGATATTTTGAATCACCAGATAAATTATAAATTTTATCTATGGCACCACCACCATAAAATTCTTTAATAGATGGACTTGATACCGTGCCCGCGCCGAGACCTACGGTGCGATTTTCATAAATCGAACGATACTCGCCAACATTAAAAAGATCATAAACATTATTGGGGCTGCTCATTCCAGACTGGCTCTCGCCACCAACAAAATATCTTAAATTAGATATCATGCCAAGTGTATTAATAGAGTTTTGAAATCTATATGTACCGTCCGTGTCAAATGGCATTGCTCTATTAAAAACCCTAGCACTATCAGAAGAATCTCCTACAAAATAACCATCTGTAGTGTTAGCGCTATAATCATTATAGTTATAAGACAGCATCTCAAAAGCATCAACTGAGCGTAGAGATGCGCCATCGGCTTCTATAATTTTTGACGAGCCACTATAATAGTCAGAAACCTTAACAAAGTCTATGCTTTTGGGCGCCAAAGATGTCTGTTCTGTAAATACTTCTTTCAGCGTATTAAGAAATTTTGGCGAATAATCGTATGCAGCTAAAGCATCTAAGAAAATACCAGTGGCGCCGTCTTCATTAAAGCTTGTAAAACTAGTATCGACTGAAATCGAATCTCCTTGAGTAAAATCAATTTTTATATAATATGGAAAAGTTTTGTGATTCGTAGCCGTGGGGACCAACAATTCCGCAACAGCGTGCTCGTCAAAGAAAATATTTGAAAGCTTGCTCTGAACCGTTGCGGCCAATGCAGCATTCGGAGTATAGTTTCTAAATGAAGAAGTTAAATAGTTTTGCATATGGAGCGTTTTATGAAGATACTTTCCATAATCGTCCCCACTATCCATTATATATTCGTCTGCGTTTGTTACTTGATATGGCGGAAGTGCCGAGTCCCAAACTTCTTCGAACCAATTAACACTTCTATATCCAGTTGATTCTTTCCCAGGAACCAATGGGTTTCCCAGCGTAACCCAGTCTTCTATATCTGCGTCAACAGAATAATCAAGTTCGGAGTTGCCATCATATCGATTGCCCTTATATGATTGAAATACATAATAATCTGGGAGAGTGTTTTCATTGAAGCCGGCAATATATTCTTCATATTCTTTTGCATAATAATTATATGCATACGAAATCTCGACTTCTTTTGGGGAACTACTTAAATTCCTTGCTTCCGTCGTCGAATAGGGCATATTATAAAAAAAGGTATGATCATCAAATGTGTCTGTTTGATACAAGGAAGGATAACTGTTGCCAGCATAGGAGCCCCCAAGAACCAAAGCTTTCCAATGAGCAGCGCTATCTATATTGTCCTCAAAGCCAATTATACGAACAGGAAAGCGATAATTAAATAAAATTTTATCCGATGAAATTGATGTTACCTGTTCTCGATCTTTTCCTAAATTTGCAGCAATTTGATAAATGGCTGCTGGATGACCTGATGGTTCGAAATCGAAATTTGTAAATTCTATAGTTTCGCCCGTGAGGGAGGAGCTTACAATGCTCCAATGGCCTCCGTTGATGGTTCTAAAATTCTCACCAGAGCCAGATAAAGCGTTTAGATCAATATATTTATATTCTTTTTGAATATTCGACATTATTAATAGCCACCTGCTGTAGAAGTGCTTGTTACGCCTGCGGAACCAGTAACTGTAGTTAGTGTTACCGAGATGTCTTGAGCCGCTTCTTCTTCAGAAATTGCAAACAATTCTATTTGATCGATTCGTTTATCCGAATAAATTCGTTTGTTATGCGACTCACCAATAGGGGAGAGATCTATAGATGTGGCGAGAGTGGTTATCGTATCTTTTATAATAGAAGAAAAAGTAGTATTTGGGGAAGTGCCAAATCGATCTCGTAAATTTGAAAATTCAGAATTTGAATACTCTATTTCACTGGGGACCATGGTTGTGTTGAATCCGCTCTTCTGGATCGAATCACCCCAATCATGTCGGCCTTCGAGGCCGGTGTATTCGGGTTCGGGGGCGCCAAAAGAGCTATAAAATTTCCAGGTGTTCGACGCGTCGGCCGGTGACTGTTTATCATATAAAATTCCCACATCGCCATCTTTAATATATCCGGCTTTATCATCGTTATACGCCGACGCGTTCAAATATGGTTTTGATACATACCCATCACCATCTCTGCTGATACTAGAAAAAACGAAATGATCGGGCGTCTCTAGAGACGGGGCGCCTTTGGCGGTACCGGCTTTCTCTTTCATATACCCCTGCAAAGCTTCCATTACTCTTTGGGCAGCGTTCATGGTGCAACTCCTTTGTCCATTTATATTTTCTCCTATTTAAATTGCTTTAGTGTGCCGCCGCCACGAACATTAATATTTAAATCAATAAGGTCGGCTGTAATTGATTCAATATTTGGGGTAGTGTTTTTGGCTTTGATATCTTTTATTGCGAAGTTTTTAGCTTTCGATAATGGTTGATCCAAAGTAAAAAGGGGATCATTAAAATCTTTAAAGTTTTTGCCGACATTTATCAAGTTGGGTTTTAAAAGGCTTATAGTTGGATCTAATATATTTAGATTCAAAATTGTTTCAGTATCGGTTTGAGTCGGAATCAATGAAAAATCTATAGTATATGTTTCGCTACTTAAAACAGTGCACCCTAGTGCTTCTAATACATCAAGAGCCGCTATATTAGTGTCTCCATTAGAGTTTATAGTTGATGATCCTACTCCTTTTGAACGCAGGGTTCCCGATATTTTCTTAATTTTATTAGTTTTTTTGATTTGTGGGACACGATTGGTTCTTTTTCGTGTAGCGGCTTTAGAGGAAACTATCGGTGATCGTTGGGCCCTGGAGCGCGCACGAGAAGATTTAATTTTTGGAGAGCGCTTCCTATTAGTTTTATTTCTATTTAAATATTTTGCCATTTATGATTCCTCTCTTTTGTAATTAGCGCAGGCTGCATTTTCTAGCGCTGGCTATTTTGTCCCACATAACTGCCCCAGGATGCATCATCCGTTGACTTTACTTCGCATTTTTCGTCGCCACCCTGGCATTCAAAGTACATCAGCTTGATTTTGCCGAGGAAGTCGAGGAAGTTGTAGCGACCGCCGGAAGTCTGGGTGGGGTCTTCGATTTTAGCGAAGATATATGCATCTCGGGAGCCATCCACTGTGAAATAAATTCTCGTCCAATTGCCCTCGGTGGCGCCCGGGTCTTCGTAGAAACCGCGGTTTGCGTCCCAGAATTCTGCGATCTTCTGGATGGCGCCGTGGGCGCCCGTACCCGATTGAGGTGAATATATATACGAGGGCCAGCCGGCGTCTTCGGTCTTCTTTTCATAATCGTTAGTGTTATCCCAATCCAAGGTGATTTTAAACTCTACGGTTTTTCCTATCTGTTCCCACTTGCCTGTCTCGGCTTCCGCGCCGGCTTGGTCGTCGCCGTCATCCCCCGGGAGATTCGCTTGGTAGTTGGCCTCGTGAATTTCTTCTACACCAGGATAAGACTGCAATGGAACGTCGACGAAATAAAAGGTTGTTAAAATATCTACATTTCCCCAAGGTTCCTGTCGGACGTCACCGGTGCCGGCCAGATTGTGGTTTAGACCTTCGTCAGATTGGTTATTGGCGCTAGTGAGTCCATACTTGACATGCCAAGCAAAATTACCGGTACCGGTGGTCTGATCGGTATCGGCTTGTGGATTATAGGGTGCGCCGGCGCCTCCTTCGTAAGCTTGGGCGAGATAGTTCATATCATAAAATAGCTGGAACAGGGCTGTAAAGTCTCGCAACCCTTCTAAGGTGCCAGTGGTCGGGCCAATCTGACCATTTATTGTATTAGCATTATCAAGTACTTCGTCGGGATCGCCATTAAAAGTATTTTCGAGTAAGTCGCGATGAACATTATACATAAGTGGGGCGTAATTCCATGGAGCTTCGGCTAAATTATCTCCATATCGTTCCATAACTCCATTAATAAAGAATTGATTAAATTCATTATTAATATTATTATAGCTACAAATTTCCTCAGCTAATGCCAAATATTCATTTAAAGAAGCTAATACAGATGAATATGAATCAATAATTGACGTAAGCAACAACTTTGATCGATCTAATATTTTAAGTCGAGTTTGATAATATGTGCCAGCGCTGCAGTACAGATCTGTACCACCTTCGTTATATTGACTTGGGTCTCTGGAAAAATAATCCGCTGGTAATTGTGATATTACATCTTGCCACTCAAAACACATTAATCGATAGTCTCCTATGCCAGTTGAGCTAGCCACATTAAAGCTGCGAGGTATAATTTCAGTATATTCGGTACCAAGATTTAAAGAATCCCAATTGCTCTGGGCACTGCCATCTATTAATTCGTCCGTTGATACTCGGGTGAGTTTGGTGGCGAAATTTGCGCTCAAGCTTGCGATGTTGGGGCCACGATGGACCACGTTGCTAATTGAAGCTAACGGATACAAATCGCCAGTATTCGTCAAATATTCTCTTACTATAGGATCTCCGCCGGCCGGGGTAGCATCGTGAGTGGGGTAGCTTTCTCCAGGCGGTACACCAGTGGTATCGTCGGCACCTTTGATAAAATAAGCAGCAGTCCTGCCACCGCAGATGAAGCCGATCTTGTTGAGGAAACTAAACCATGTATTATCTTCGTGTTTGTCACCGGCTGATTGACCGTTCTCTGGTAAGTTTGTGAGGCCTTGAACACCTTCGGCGAGGTTCCAAGTATATCGATCTCGGGTCATGCTATATGGCACAATTGCCATATTTACAAAGCCCTTGCCAAACCATTGTACAAGTTTGTTGATATCTATCATATATGATAATTTGCTGCGTTCGTATAAATATTTTTCGAAATCGAAGAACATATATCCACGATTAATAACTGGCCACTCGTTGGTGTGGAGGGCCATTTGCGCATTGTTGACTGAGACTGGGGTGTGCCACCCGGTCCATAGTGATTCCATAGGGCCCTGATATAAGAAATCACAATCGTTCCATTGTGTATAGAAGTCTTCATATCTGTTTTCAAGCCAAGTTTCTGCGTCTTGCCCGCTAGCGCCGAGGTTGAGCCAGTCGAACAAGTCCCTAGAGTGGCCATAGTCGAGGATGCTCCACGCCGACGAGTCGACAGAGCGTTTGTCATAAATTATGCGATTACTAACAGGCCTCTTGAATAAAATATTGCTTCTCCCTAATCCGGAATTAAAATTAGATATTCTTGTAGTCATTTTATTAAATAACTGCCCTACCTTCGTTGCATTTCCTTGATTTGGGAATTTTATTCTTAAGGCATTTAATTGTATTAATAATTCTACAGTTTTTCCATAAACACTTAAGATATAAGAAATATTATCTAAAAGAGATTGAAGGCCTGTGTTGCCGGTGTATGTTTTATATTCTTCAATCAATTCTTCAAAACTACTAATAATATCACTATGCGTTACCTTTGTTGTTTTATAATATTTTCCTTCTAAAGATTGAATTGGCAGATCGCCATATGGAAGATTTTGCATATCGACATAAATTATTTCTGCGGCTGTGGCCAATGAACCGTCTTTTATAAGATGTTCATAACTAATTTTGCTTGTGCCAATATTTGCTAATGTAGGATTATTTGGAGGTAGATTTGCTGCAACGGCCGGGAGATTTCCCAACTGCCAGCCTTGGTTTTTTGCTTGAGAATGCATAGCACCCAAATTTTCATCATAATTCTTGTGAAACTGGTATCCATTTGCCCGCGGGCGGGAATAGTTGGTGTCATAATTACCGAGATTTTCTATAATTTCGTTATCAGAACCATCATATCGAACATAGGTGGTGTTGTTGCTATTATCATATGGAGAAGTCCATGCAAATATAGCTACATTTTGATATGCTTTACATAGCCTGTTTGCAGGATAGTCCGCTTCGAGATCGGTGTCGCGGAGTTCGTCGGCGAGATTCTCATCTGTAAGAGTTATATCCTCTGTCCATGTTGTATATTCTGTCGGGGTGGCGCCAAATAGATTCGCAATCAGATCGGGAAACGCTATATCAAACGCGATTGAATATTTAAATATCTTGTTAGAGTTTTCATCTAAGAGAGTATCAACATGTTGAAATTTTTCGAGATTGGTGGCGACGTAGGTGGGTGATGGGTTGCCACTGGAATCCTCCCATCTAATAGCCGGCATCTTTTGATTCGACATGGTGGCCCAGGCGGCGGCGCGCTCGTCGCCGTACAGTTCCTCGTAGATGCGGAGATGTTCACGAGCCAAAGAACTTTCACACTTCATATCACAACAATCAATAGCTGGATACTTAGATATCGAAGAATCTTCTATTATCGACCAAAAGGCATCTTTTTCTCCGTTAACAATTTCTTGGATTTCCTGCTCCCCAATTACCATAGATACGTAAGTCTTCAAAGGATCAAAATTAAGTATAAGATCGTTAGGATCGCTGTCGCTAGCAGGTGATCTAAGGAGTAAAGATATTTTTATCTTGATATAATCTGAATAAACATCAATCTTATCAATAAAGGGTACAGGAAGGTACTCTCCTAAATATTCTGTCAAATCACCTTTTAATACTAATCCTGACATATTTCTGGCTCCGTTACATATCCATAAATATCATAATATGTAGTATTTTCTTCTTTGGTCTCGCAATCAAAATCAAGATCGATATAATAAGATTGCTTATTAAAAATTTCTGCACCCTTGCAAGCTAGTTTCTGATCGACTGCCGCATCAGTCAAAAAATCGAAATAATAATCAACACTAGCGGTAGTTAATGTCTGCCTGCTGTGCACAATTGGAAATTTCGATATCATATAGCCATCTTGTATTTGGGATTCTTCTTCCTCGAAGTATTTTCGCGAAAGATTATCTGTGCCATCAACTCCTCCGCTCATGCCCATTAGTTGAATTTTGCCATTCCAATTTTCTATATCGCCAGATCCTGATCCATTACTAGCAGAAAGAAGTTGATTGCCGCCAACGCCTGGGCGCTTGTTATAGAGTTCAATCTTTGTCAGAGAAGGGGTCACGTCCTCGGGTATCTGGCCCGGGCCAATCCAGCGTATGGATCCGTATGCAACTTCCATATTTAAAATTGAAGCGGTTAGGGCTTGGAAGAAGAGATTGCGGCCGCCGGCGAGGTCGCTGCCCCGCTCAACCAATGTGTTGCCATTGGAAGCAACGGGGTGAGCGCTCTCAGTAGTGGGTGGATAACTTGAGGTGCCGTACCAACTACTCGTAAATTCAAAAGTCAACGTATTGATCCCATCACCAATTGTTACCGTATCGCCATTAAATGGTATCGATCCTGTGAGATCGATGCTTCCCGATGCTATTGATGCTGGGTTATCAACAAACTCAAAAATTTCAATATCAAAATTTTCGTTGAATAATTCAGTATTCAGTTCTTCTATATAAAATACAGGATGCTCTTGCTGTAAATACACGGCTTTGTTGTCAGCAAAAGTGTTGTATGATAGGGCATCAGAATCTTCATATCCAGATGGATTAATTAAATTCGAAGTTATATCATCTAAAATATCTTTTGTATATAGAGCAGTAATATTAACTTGAGGAATTCTAGTTGTTACAGGATCTACATTAATTGAAGAAATTTCTCCTTGTAGGGTCACAATTTTCCATGCGGGAGCCGCTTGTGTCTCTCCATTAAAATGTGCATCCCCAATCATTGCTTCATATACATAATTATCTTTGCGAAGTTCGGCTTTGGTTGGATTAAACTCGGACTCAAAATATCCCTCTGTTTCGTTATAAGTTTGTGTATCTAATAATCGATTATTATCAACGTCTTCGAACAAAACAAGGCTTTCTAAATATTGAGTTTCCTCTTTGATTCTCTTGTGAATATCATTTTGAGCTTCTTTAGAGCCGCTAACTAAGCCTGATCCGGATGCCTGAAGGTGTGCATAATCAGAATCATATAAAATACTATCATCAAAGAACGCATAATAAGTTGGCTTAAAACTTCCTTCTCCTAAGAGATATCGCCCATAAGAAGTTAGTTTTAAATCATATACTTGCTCTTTTTTATTTAAGAATTTTGCCATGGCTTATTTCTTCCCTCTTTTTGAGAAAGGCTTTTTGATGCCCTTCCCTCTCTTAAGAGTTTTTTTGCCTTGTCTCTTACTCTGTTGCGTTAAGCCTCCCGGGCGTGTTACAATCGGAGTTTCGAGAATTGTAGCGGCTGGGCCTGTAATCGCCGGGCCTTGGGTTGCCTGAGTTATTCCTGGCTTATATAATACTTCTGCGTCAATCTTGATCTTCTCAACAAAAGACAGAAAATCATAGGGCCAGTTATATCCAACCTTGTATGCGCTATCGCTCGACTCTGGGGCTATCATCCTTGAGAGTCTAAAAAGTTCACTATTAAGTTGGCCGGCCTGATCTACACGCAAATCATAATAATCAGCTTGAGACTTCTGCTTAACTTTAAAGACCATCCATCGTAAGTTTTCATTATCCATCAAAATACTTTCATTAAGAAGCTCTGTATCCATTAGTTCGTGTGCAATTGATTGATATTCAAGCTTAATTTCTTTTGAATCTCTCGGAGCTAAATTCTGCCACATGTAAGAAAGGTCGTCTTTATCAAAAGTATATTCAAACTCAAACACGTACATTACCATAGGAGTAATGCTTTCGTTATTAATAAAATCAAATTGTGGGGGAAAGATATAGCGATCCATCTTTTGCAAGAGTTTTCTGATTGATTCGCCGGCAGTACCTAATGAATCGCCAGTTTCAGTTCCGTCTGTTTCTGCGGTGGCAGCTTCATAGCGCTGGCGGGGGATTTCAATAAACTTCTTCAGACTCAGGGTTTTTGTGCTTGGAACAATCGTGATTGGCTCAGGGGCGATAATATAAGGAATTGCAACTACAGCCTCTCGAATTGTTCTTGAATCAGCCAATTCGCCTAGCCGAGCACCGGGAGTGGCCCTATCAAATCCGACCAAATCTGGGAGCGATCTCATATTTTTATACAGACTCTGGCCGGCTACTACGTTTCCGTCATTATATGTGCTTCCGGTATTAATGCATTCATAATGATATTGTAGCCAGTCAACTGGAATGTCGCCCATTTCAAGGAAAACGCCCTTGTCTGGATCCTCGGGAATAACGCCAAACTGGTGCCACATACCGCGAGGAACCGATGCGGAGAAATTGGTCGGGAGAGTTAAGTTGCCATTAAGTTTAGTAATAGGGTGAATGCCTTCATCATTAAAGTTTAACATCGGTGTTTCAAACTTAGGTTGAATTACCCACCGCTTTCCTTTAACTTCATTTCGTGTGAATGCTGGCATCCCAAAGCGATCTACTTCGATCAGCGGCACTGTTTCAACTCCAAATAAATTGATACTAGCACTTAATTGCATTGCATTGTGATTAATACATTGTCCATCATAGGGAGCGAAAGTTGACGCAGTAGGGCTATAATTGAATGATGGGATAAGAGGGGTTCGACCATTGAGGTGAATCGTGTTAGCTCCAAAAGCCGACCCGGAGGCGCCTTCCCAACCAGGGTCGGCGCGCCAATATCTTACTTTGGTTTCAGCAAGAATTTTGTCTAAATCATATGCAGTGCCGGCAGTTGGTCTAAAGATAAAATCGGCCCAAGCCTCTCCATGATAATAAGGCGGCGTATATGCCCAATTGAAACCATTAAAACAATCCATGGCGCCAGATTGAGCGAGTTGGTAATCAACATAGATAGAAGAAGAAGCGTATTGCCCCGGGGAGGTTCCATAATTACCACCTTGAACGCCGGGGTCGGAGAAGTTGCTTTGATTACCAATGTTCAGAAGCCTGTTCAGGTTCAGATAGTGCCCTCGATTTCCAATTGGTCTTCCAGCAATATCGGGACCGAAAGCACTTGGGCGACTATACATTGTAAATGTTTCTTTATAATTTGGATTGCTATGGGGATCTTGTGGAAGCGGGAAAGTTCCTGTCATCCATTGGCATCGGCCGCCGGGGTTGACGTTCGAGGCCTCAGCGACAGAGGCGCTATTGATTGCCCTACCACCATAGACCCCAAATGAGCTAGTCGCGCCGGCGCCGAAATAATAATGCGAACCACTATTTAAGCGCGTAAAGTGGGGAGCAAGAGCAGCATCGTGTTCATATGTTCGGGCGCCCGTCATAGAACGCCGCATTTTTAGACGGCCGCCGTATACAGAACCTTCTTCAAATTGTAGATCATCGCCAATGGGAGAAGAAACCAATTTCGTATATGTGGAGTCTTTTAAGAAGAAATTGCCGACTTCACCAAAGAAGTTTTTGGCCATTCGTGTATAAATAGTGGGAGAGGATACAGCGCCATTCCAAGAAGCGGACGCCATCATCCCCCCAGATGGATGAGCTTCTAGGTCAACAAATTGTGTACCATTTAAATATGTTTCTGGAGTAATTATTGCCTCGAATGGTATTCTTTTATTAAACCAACTTCCTCTTCCTTTCCACATGGCGGTCGAGCCGGGGCGCGACCACGAAGCGATCGTGCCCGTGCCGAGGCAAGTAACTGCATGCAGGTCATCAGAGTAGCCAACCTTGTGCGCCGAGGCTGTGACGCTAGCCTCGGAGCTAGTTATATAAGCGGCAGAACCAGAAGCGTGGTCGTCGCGATAAAGATAAGATCTGTGAACTCTATCTGGATCCGTAATAATGGGGTAATCAACTGCGAGTCCGGATTTAATTGAATTATAAAGAATTCCAGGGGAGTGGAAGGGTATTAGGCCCGGGCGCACGAGTCCCCCCGAATTTTCTAATAATGCTCCGGCGTTTACAGAAGCGGTTGTGGTAAAAGAGGAGCGGCCACTAAAGCCATGCATATAAGAACTAGAAAACGCTGATACCATTTGGAGCGTTCGTTGGACCGGATAGAATCCCTTGTAGGGGTTAAACTTAATGGCGGCGCTACACACTAGTTTAATTTCTTTGGCGTTTAATAAAGTTTCGCTTTTAACTCCTAGGAAGTCACCGAATTCGGAGTTGGAATAATCGAGATAGAAAGACGAAGTAGAACTATTAATTCCAGTTTCCGGGAAGCCGCACCAATCGAATTTCCTCGGATTAAACAGCCCATATTTAAGGTAATCTTCTACATGATCACTGATTCTAAATTCTGGCACAATCGCATAATCTTTTGTAAGAAGTTTAAGTTCGTGATTATAATCGGCATATTGATCATACCACGGGGAGGAGGGATTCGATTGGAACTGAGACGGGCTGCCGAGATTGGGGTTATAGCGTGCGTTGGCGATGGCTTTAATTTCATCGTCTGTTAAAATTGAGTTCCAAATACCCATATCAGCTAAAGTACCTTCAAAATTATTACCATCACCACCAAGATAACAGTCTGTTCCGGCTCGCACAATACCTTTCCATGTACCAGTGGGAGTAGTGCCTGATTCAATTACAGTTTGCTCTATTCCATCAATATACATTCTGGGAACATTGGTGGATAAAGACGCATCATAGGTAACGATAATATGATGCCACTTACCTTTAGTAATTGATTCGCTGGGAGTTTCCCAGAAGACGCCAGCGGCATTCCAATATGTATACAAACGCAGACTGTCTGCGGCGTCATCTAGATCTATAACTAGATCATTAGCGAAGTAGAATATGCGATCATATCCAGAAGTACTATCGCATTTCATCCAAGCACTAAATGTCATTTGTTCGGTCGAGCCTTCGGCCGTATCGTTGCCGATAATGGCGTTCCATGTGGCGGCGGTGCCAATATTTATATTGTCATTGGTACCATCAAAAAAACATGTATTGAGTTGAATAACGGGACTTGGAATATCTGTAGAAGGAATTGGTCTATTATTATCAGCACCAAAGGTTCCAGTACGGTCTTTTCCACTACTATCAACAGCATAATAACCAGCCGCTGTGGAAGATGACAATGCCTGAGAAGATGAAACATCCGTATTCAGTCTCCACCAACCCTGCAGCGAACTGGCGCCGGTATAAGTGCTCACCGCATAAGACGCAGTATTGGGCGCAGTAAAGCTGGCCGTCAAAGAATAAACTTCGGGGGTCTTCACAATAATTCCGGCCTGTTGTCCGGCTTCCCAGAGAGCCTCGCCGGCACCCACAGCGAAGCTGCTAGACAGTGCCCATGAGCCCGAGCGGGGGAGACTTCCAGTTTCAGCAATTCTAACACCCGTTGGAGACACCAAGGAAGACGGGGAAGCAAGCATGTGCTTTCTGGCATATAGGGCGCCTGGGAATAAAAAGCGCTGCATAGAGCCACCGAAATCAGATCTAACAATAGGGAGATATGTGTTAAAATTTGTTCCCAGGAGGTGTACACCACCCCAAGAAGAAGATAAATTGGCCATTACATATCCATTCTGAAGTTCACCCGATTTTGGACTAAATTTAAGAACGTTATTATTCGCCCAAGTTTGAGTGGCCGCTGAGGTCCAACTAGGAGTGGCGCCGAAGGTTCCGGTCACAGCCCAATCTGCCGGGAGATCTGGGAGCCAGTAGAGAGTGGAGTAGAAGTAGTAGGGAGCATATTGATCTTTTCCTGGACCATTGAAAGTTCCACTTGGCAACGTTGTTCTTGTCAAGAAGTCTTCCGGCGGATCGAGGGGCCATGCGCTTTGACTCACGCGGACGCCGTAAGAGTTGGCGATTGTGTTGCCTTCAGTTACTCGATTTGCGGCCGAGTCTCGCCAATATTTATTATTGTATGTTGCCTTGGTGGTAATGCCTCCGGAAAATTCGTTTCTTAAAGATGGGAATAAGTTTTCTGTATAGAGAACCCAGTTTAGATTATAAGGAGTACTACCGGCTCGGATGATGCCTACTAAATGTTCATACGCGGTTATTGTCTCATCGGGATCAAAGTTGGCCACATTATCAAGATTTGGATCGTTAAACCATATTTGTTCATTATTATGAGTTATTTTAATCGTTGCGTTGTTCTGGCCCGAGTCATCAAAATTAATAATGACCGGGCGCCCACGAGTTGTGACTGGTGCGAGCCTATAGGACATAATGGAATCTCTGGAAGAAGTAATTACAGAAATCTTTTGATTTTTTCTTTCATTGCGGAGGATTGGATGGTCTTGTTGTCTGGTGGCACGCCAGTTCCAGCCATATGTGTCTTGCCGGCGCGTCAGAAGAAGGTTGAGATACGTGGCGGAGCTACTAATTTGAGGAATTGTGCCCCAATTGCTAGTTGAGCTTTGAGTTATGACATTCGCACCTCCCTGAGTTGTCATTGGGGCACCATTAATATATAAATCACCACTAGACGTTGCATTAAAGCCTAACAAGTTCGTACTTCCAGAATTGATGGGATCGATGGTGTAGGTATTCAGCTGGGCGCCTTGGGCAAAGCCTCCCATCGCAACATAGTCTCCTGATGGCCATTGGGGGTCATAATCATGGGAAACGTTACTCTCCATCACATAATCAAAGAATGTGGAATATGAAGCGGTCCCACCAGCACCAGAGGGTTCTAAATAAAGGCCTGCGAAATCTCCCCATGTTTGGGCCTGACCATAATATCTATAGTCTACCTCTGTGAAATCACCTCCCAAGACTATCGAACTGGTTACCCAAGCATATTGTTTGTCCATTCGGGGAATTTGATGTTGAACATTAAAGTTGTCGTATTGTGCAGATTGTTCAAAAATCTCGATTCCCGAGTGAGAAAGGAAAGTCTTGACACGGCCAGCGGGATTTCTGTTCACCTTGAACATGGCAGCACGTTGGTTAAGGGATGCGCCAGGGAAATTGCC
>Ga0098044_1000492_pt1 | contig 20975 bp, 13 predicted proteins | sample 10_taG_FD_75053 | JGI IMG/M metagenome (GOLD analysis project Ga0098044, IMG submission 75053) | Marine viral communities from the Subarctic Pacific Ocean - 10_ETSP_OMZ_AT15264 metaG | ecosystem: Environmental > Aquatic > Marine > Oceanic | place: Pacific Ocean | collected 2015-01-16 | reverse complement strand
ATGATGGCTAGTAAATATAAGGCAATGATGAAAGAAATAGGTGACGTATCTAAGACTTTAGAAGAAGCTTATGCTGATGGCAAGCTGAGTGCTAAAGAGAAGAAAAAGATCATGAAAGAAGTACTAGACGTACTTAAAAGTGTAATTAATTTAAAATGGAAAATATTTTAAGGAATAAGATATGGCAACAACAGTAACTGCGGGGACTTTAATTGTGTCTGTGTCTGAATCTATTAAGCTCAATGGTATAAATAGAGGTTCAAATAATGCTAGTACTATCTCTTCAATAGGAGAAATAAGTAATAGGATAATGTCTGTTCCAACTGGAGGTACAGATATAATTCAGTTTGCTTCTGCTCAGGGTGCAGGAACATTTTCTACTGCTACTTCTGGAGCTGGGACTGTGCATTACATGAGATTTACAAATCTTGATGATACAAATTTTGTAACAATTACTTGTTCAGATCATGTTACACCAGGTTCAAATACAGATTTATTTTGTATAAAATTAACTGCTGGTAAGACATTTATGCTAGGTGGACTTTTATTTGATACTACTGATTCAGGAGCAGATGGTGATGATAATGCACTTGTTGCTGGTAACACAATAAAAAATATTCATGTAGTAGCTGATACAGCTGCTGTAGATTTAGAAATGTATATAGCGAGTACGTAAATGACAACAAAAATAACAGCATCAACTTTAAAGGTAGACATAACAGAAACTATTACTCTTGGTGGAGTGGATAAAAGTTCTGGTACTTTATTAAGGATTGCTTCAATAGGTGAAATAGATAATAGGATAATGTCTGTTACAGATAGTAGTGGTGGTACATTAATTTTTGGAGTAGCTACTACTGCATCAGGATTGGCTCATGCTAAAGGTAATGTAAAGTATGTTAGGATAACTAATCTTGATGATGCAAATTATATTATTCTTCAGTTAACAGAAGAATCATCTCATCATTGGGAGTTAAAGTTAGAAGCAGGTAAATCATTTGTATTTGGAGATGTAACTTCTTTTGATGACCAAGCTGATATTGACAATTTTGCTGCAACTGCTATTACAAAGGTAATTGGAAAGGCTAATTCAGCTGCATGTGATATAGAATTTTACATAGCGAGTACATAAGATATGAAAATATACATAAACTATAAATGGGTTTGTAATACATCTATACCTAATATCAAAGTAGTATATATATGCCAAAGCAGATCTGGAAAATAGATCAATTTCATGGTGGGCTGAATAGTAATTCAGATCCCAGGGATATTGCCCCAATTGAACTGTCAGAAGCACAGGATGTAATGGTAGATGAAATAGGTAAGATTAGGACTTTGGGGGGCACTTCTGCGCATGATGCTGGTAGTCAAACTGTTGTACATAATCCTGGTTATGGTTTATTTCAATTTAGCCATGATAGAGTAGGGGGACATTTGGGGCATGGTGATGTAGATTCATTAGATACTGCTGAAACAGGGGATGATTATTTAGCAATGGCTGATATTGGTGCAACTGTTTCGATAGATATTTATAGTAAAGAGAATGATGCATGGGGTTCAGAAGTAATTAGTTTAGGTGGCTCTGCAGGAATAAAGCCTATTTTTTATATTGCAGATGGAGTTTTAAGAGTAGGTGATGGGAATTTTGGGGTTAATAATAAAGCCCAATGGCGTGGATATATAGATAGATATTTTTTCGGAAATGGTAGCGAAGGATTCTCTGGCCAAGAACATGATAATGGAATACGAGTAAATGGGTGGTATTCTACTGATGTCTCTCTTAAGGCTTTAGAGATATTTCAAATTTATGGACATAATGTTTCATCTACTGCACATGACGATGGTGAGCAAGATGAAACTAATCCTATAAAGATTAAAGTTGTTAGTCATGCTAATCATATGATGGATTCAAGTGGTTCAGGAGATCAGTTATCATCAAAGGCTGATACTATTTTAGCACGAGCTGCATTTTCATCTTCTTCACCTAATCTTGAAGCTGAAACAAATACAACTCCAGGGTATGCACTATTTTGTGAACCTGGAGATAAACTTCTTATTTCAGGGAATTCAAATGCTCTAAATAATAGAATTTATACAGTTAAAAGTATTTCATCTGATGATCCGAATACAATAGAGTTTGAGGAGGGTGTGACAACAGCTTCTGCTGATCATTTCTTCATGGTAAACTTATCAAAAAGTGATTTATTTGATCAAGATAATATGGGATTTGAATTTGCAGTGTCTACTCTATATGATGATTCAAAACAGGAATCGTCTCTGTTTAAATATAAATTGACAGGTACAAATACAACAGGCCATGCTACTGATATGACTAATGCGGATGGAGCGCTTTCTGCAGATACTGATGATTTTGATGGGTGGATCATAAAAAATCTTACAGATGGAAGTTCTGGTATAATTACAAGTGTAACTGCTAATGGTGTAGTATCTGTAGCAGGAGGACTTACTCTTGGTAGTGATAATAGTTGGGACGTGAATGATGAATGGGAAATATCAGCAATGCCTCCTCACGCTATATGCAACAGGGGTGCTACCACTATGGTTCATAGTAGTGCTGGATTCGGGCAAATGAAAATTATTTTTCAGGTGGAGAACTATCTACCCTCATCAGATACTGGGTTTACTCCTGCTCCTTATACATTTGAAACTGGTCCTAAAGGGGCTAGAGTTTCTGGATTTAGAGTATATATGAGAAAGGAAAATACAACTTCTTGGTATCTTCAAAATGAAATTGATGTTACAGATGGAAATAAAACTATAGGTTCTGGTAGTGATTATAATATGTGGGATAGTACCTATATGACAAGTTCTAGTCCTTATGCTCCACATGCAGAAGGTAGCTATATTAGTTCACTTAGAGAAGTTGAAACATATGAAAGTATGACTGGATATTCTGCAGATATTAATTCTGTAGGATTTGATGGACTTGGATCGGGATTTAAAACTGCTGTAGTAGCTAACAGAATTGTATATGTAGGACATCCAAGGATTAAAGATGAAAAAGGTAATTTAAAAACCTATGGAGATGCAATACTAAAGTCCAGTGTAGGTAAATTTGATTCATTTACGCCTGAAAGAAGACTTGAAACAGATATACGTGATGGAGATGAAATTGTTAAACTTGAAGAATATGCAGACAGATTACTAATCTTTAAGAAAAAGAAAATGCAGCTTTTGAATATATCTCAAGAATTAGAATTTTTAGAAGAAACCTTTTTACATAAAGGTATATCTCATCCAGTAGCTACTTGTAAGACAGATTTTGGAATTGCATGGGTTAATAACCTTGGATGTTATCTATATGATGGACAGAAAGTAAATAACTTACTTGAAAAAGGCGGTAGACAAATTATAAAGGAGAGTGACTGGGCAACATTTACTACTAATGAACCTATGATTGGATATATCCCAAAGAAAAGACAGTTAGTTATTGTAGATGATATTACTACAAGTGGTACTGGAATTTGCTTTTTATATGATATAGTAACACAGTCTTGGATTAAGGGAGGTAATGCTTCTTTTACAAGTAATTCTTTGACAAATTTTATTACTGATTGGAATGGAGATTTGGTCCATGCACATACTAATGGTGTTCTATTAAAGTGGGATGATGCTAGTGTAAATCAAGCAATGATTGATATTACTACTAAAGATATAGACTTTGGACAGCCTGGTCAAAAAAAGAAAGTATATAAAGTTTATATTACTTATAAATGTAATGGCACTATTCCTGTGATTAAATATGATACAAATGGGGATACAGGATTAGATAAAACATTTAATGAGGCTTTTAGTTCAAGTGCAACTCAATGGACAACTGCTTCATTTACTCCATCTACTTCTAATGACGCTAATAATATTTATTCTATTAGATTAAGAATCTATTCTTCAGGGAGTACCACTACAAGTACTTTTACAATTAATGATATATCAGTAGTATATAGATTAAAATCAGTGAAATAATATGCCTTATACATCGGAACAAAGAAGACAGCTACATTCTAAGCAATCAAGACTTCAAGTAACATCTGGTAAACCATCCCCTAGAGAATTAAAAGAAGGAGTACCAGTATTAAGATCAACTGATGAAGGTGTAGTAGAATATGTTAAATATAATGGTGAATTATATAAGAAAGTTTTAGATAAAGTAGGGAGCACATAGCATTAATTACAATATACACGAAAATGTTATGTATTTAGAAATAGAGTTTATAAGTTAAAATGAATAACCAAAGGTAATATTATGTCATATAGCGAAGGAAGATCATCATTTTTAAGGGACAAAGGAGGAGAACGTGCCACTGAAAGAGCAAGGTATGAGTATGAATTAGCTAAAGCTGAAAAAGCTGCTAAGAAAGATTCAGATAGAAGTTCTATATGGCAAATGGTAGGCAGCGCTGCTGGTGCTGTGGGGGGCTTTTTTGCAGGAGGGCCAGAGGGAGCATATAGAGGAAATCTTGCTGGAAAGGAAGCAGGAAGGTGGGGATCAAGATTAACTTCAGGTTATGATCCAGAAAACTATGCTGTAAGCACTGATGTAGGCAAGTTTGATGTTAGTCAAAAATATGAGCTTGAAGACATAAATAAACAATTTCAAGAAGCAGATGAGTCTCGATTTTGGCAAGATGTAACTGGTACAGGAGTATCATTGATGTCATATTTACAACCACCTGAGGACCTTGAAGGGAAGGATTGGTGGACTGATACTGAAGGGGGAGGAGCTCCAGATTGGCTAAGAAAGTTTCATCCTCAAAATCCAGTCCTCAAGAGTGGGAAAAGATATGCTAGGGTATAGAATTTATGCCAACATGTAGAGAGACTTATGGAGATGGATGGAGTGGTGATTATCCAAATTGTCAATATGGAACAGAGACAACATCAACTGCTGGAGAATTGCGACAAGAAATTGGTGGGACAGAAGGGATATGGGCTACAATGGAACTTGATCCTGGAGGTAACTGGCGTGAGAAAAAAGGTTATATGTCAGGAGGCTTTGATCCTACTACTAAAGGATTGGATTTTGGGAAAGATTTCAGAGGGACTACACTTGAGGATGATTGGCAAAAGTATTTTGATCCATATGATACTGCAAAAGAGGAAAGACTTACAAAACAGGCTGGTATTGATATTGGTCAGCTTAAATCTGCATGGGACTTAGAAAAGAAGCAACTGGGAGAAGCATGGGATTTAACAAGAGGCCAGTTAGGAAAATCACAAGCTTTGGCATCGACAGGATTAAGGAAAGGATGGGGGACGAAAAGAGGAGCACTTGGTGCTCAAGCAAGATTAGGTAGTAGACAGGCAGGAATAGCTGGTGAAGCTGCTAGGAAAAAGAGTGGGCTTGCTTATTCTGGTACAGCTGCGGAGATAGAAAGCAATGTTAGAGGTGATGTGATGGATCAATATAGTATGGGTATGAAAGCAGGAAAGTCTGCGTATGACCAGGCAATAGCTACTGGAAAATTAGGATATCAGCAAGAAATGACTACTGGAGCACTAGGATATCAACAAGCTTTAGATACAGGTGAATTAGATTTAAGAGAAGGTATAGTTGATATTGGTCAAAAACTAGAAACTGGAACTTGGGCTTATAGAGATGCTTACACAGAAGCTATGGAGGCTCAAAAAGAGACTTACCTTGGCGACGATATTTATGAGTCAGGTAAACGATTTGGTTAATAATTATGATCAAAATAAAAAGTAAAGGATTAGGAGACACAGTATCTAATGCTATCAAGAAGGTATCTGGTGGTAGGATAAAAGAGTGTGGGGGATGCAGTAAGAGACGTGATTGGCTTAATGATAAATTCAGGTATAGAGCTTTGGATGCAATTGATAAAATACAAAATAGGAGTGTAAGATAATGCCTAGTTGGACACCAAGACAACCAAAGATAGATTACGGCCCTGAAGATACGATGAGGGAGTTGTCACTTCTTATTCTTGGAATGGTACAACAAAGTTCTAAAGATGCAGCAGATGTAGCTTTACTTGAAAAAAGGATAGCTGGTGAGGGAACTTTACTTGACAAAAAAATAGTTGCTGAAGCAGACTTATTTAATAAAAAAGCTACTCTTGAGAAAGATATTCTTACTACTAAGATTGAACATGATAAGAATCAAGACCTTACAAGATTTTTATTAGATCAAAGAACTGAGCTTGTTGGTAGAACTAGCGATTTAGAAAATAGCTTTAGAAGTTTATATAATATCTCATCAGAAAATGCAACAACTGCTAGTTTAGAAATATTGGATGGGTATACTAAGGATAATCAAATTGATATAGATAATATTCAAAAAAATATAACAAATAGAATTCTTTACAATAAAGAACTAGAAAATTCATTAACAGATTTAGCTATGCAGGCACAAGTATTGAGAAAAGAGGGGCAGGACTTTGCTGGTATAAATAGAATTCTTGAAGTAGATGAATATGAAAAGTTTGTAGAGCATGCAACTAAGTCTATAGATGAAGGAGGTTTAGGATGGAGCGGAACATGGGGAGCAGATAAGGCATTCTATAATGTTGATCCTGCAGTAAGAGCTACTACAGGGATTCAAGCATCAAAAGATTTAGCAAGTCCATACATAGATACAGCGACAAGTCAATTTACAGTAATGAAAGAGTTATTTAATGTTGATAATGTTGAAGATTATTTTGAATATGAGATGGCAGGACAAACTGTTAAGCCTGATGAAACAATGTTGAAAAACTTACAACAAGCATTTATTCAGACTAATGATTATAAAAACTTCTTAAGACTTGTAGAGAATGAACCTGGTGGCAGGTATGAAAAGTTCTTATCTCAAAATCCTGCAATAAATATTGCTTATACAAATTTGAAAGAGGCAGATGCAAAAGTGACTCAGATTATGAGTGATGTTATTGCTAAGTCTGAAGATCCTGATGCTACTCCCTCTGATCTATTTAAGGTTTCTATAAAAGATATGAATACCAAAGATGAACTTTTTACATCTTTTAAAAATATATCAAAACAGGTACCTGTAAAAGACCATCAAATTTATTTTAAAATAATAGAAGATAAGCTTGGTGGGGGAGATCTTTATGATGATTATCTTAAATGGAATAAGGAAGATGAGGGGACTGTGAATGTTAATATAGGAGGAATAAATATACCTGTCCCTCAGAAGGAAGTTCCTGTTGATTTAGAAGGGATTGATGAAGATATGATTTCCAGTGAGATGGAAAGGTTAGCGAAGAGCAAGGGGCTTACTACCATACAAGCTTCAGATGATAAGATAAAAGCACAATTGAGAGATATGGCTATAGAAATCTTGAAGAATAGAAGAGATGCAGATGTTATATCAGAGAATGAAGCTAAAATTAAAGAGATACAATCTAAAGCTCAGTGGCTAAGACAAATGGAGCAACGTGATAAAGCAGGTTTTGGCTATGCAGGAGGGCCTTTTTAATTATGAATATAACAAACAAATTTGGTATTGATATTATAAAAACATTAAGGATCTAATATGCCACTCCCCAAGGAATACTTCAATTCCCTTGAAGATATACAAGCTGAAGACCCACTTCAGAATGCATCAAGTTATAGTCCCAATGATTACTTATATCCTAATTATGAAGATATTGAAAGAGTAAGTGATAGTGGTAATGTACTTGATTTCTTAGGTTCAGCTCTGTGGGGAGGAGCATCAGGCTTATCATGGGGTGTTTCTGCATTTGCAGAACCTGAGTCTGAGAGTTGGGAGAGAATGAACTCTGCACAAAGAGCAGGTAAAATTGTGGGTGAAGGTCTATCTTTATTTGCACCTTGGGGGCCTTTTGGTTTAATGGCTAAAGGATCAAGAGCTATTGGTGCTGTTGCTACTAAAGCAGGAGTAAGAAAGGTAGCTAAGACTGCTGTAAACAGTGCAGTAGCAAAAGAAGGATTTGCAGGTGCTACAAGTAAGATAGGTAAGATAGCTAAAGAAGCTGATGTAAATCCAGAATCTATCATATCAGGTCTCCAAACTAAATTCTCTAGAGAGTTTGTTAATTCACTTGATGATGATGCTATAAAGTTTATACAAACCTTAGAAGCTGATGGTGCTGAAGCTTTAGTATCTAAAAGAGCATTAGAGCATTTATCAGGCAAAGCTGTTAGGAAAGCTTTTACTGAAGCAGGAATAGAAGAGATAGCTGAGAAAGAAGTTAATATGATTACTAAAGGTATGATGGAAGGCCTGAAGGAAGGTAGATATATTAATGATGCAGCTCATTGGATAGAAAGGAAGATAGGAGGAGAGCTACCAGGACCAATAAAAAGTAAACTAGCTACTTATTTCTCAATGGTGGTACAGGATTTCGCTATGATGAATATTCATGGTCTTGGACAGGGGGCTATAAGAAATGCTATTAAAGATGAGCACTTTGATCCTGCAAGTACGATGGCACACTCTACAGCAATGGCATTTGGCTTTCCTTTAATAAGAGCTGTTGGTAAAGGAGGAGTTCAGAATATATCTACTGGTGTGAAAGCATATTTTGGTAGGTATATGAAAACAAATTATAAGCAGATAGGAGAAAAATATGGAGATACCACTCTTAGAAGCCTTGCAAAACTTATGTATAGTCCAAAGAAAATGGGTGATATTAATGTATATGCATTAGATACAAAATTAAAAGTAGCAGGGAAGACATATAAAAATATCTCTCAGATACGAAGGGCTGTAGATACACTTCCTAAAAAAGAACTTATAGAGTTAATGGAAAAGACCAAGGGTGTAGTTTCAAGAAACATGACAACTGGATGGTGGAAAGCATATAGAGAGGATTTCTATCGCTCTATCCCAAGAATAGCACTTGGTACTGTAGCAATGAATCATTGGGTACTAGATAGGGATCAATGGGGGAACATAAGTTCAGAAGAAATGGCCTCTCATTTAATAATGTCTGCTGCAATGGTAAAAGGAAAAGGTGGATGGGGTCATAAAGAAGCAGCAAATGTTATGGCTGATTATGTACCTTATCTTAATGCATTAAAGATAATGGGCGTTGATACTAAGGGTGTTGAAGATGTTATAGGATATCATAACCATAAAGATTATGTAAAAGGATTGGGTGCATCTTTCTATAGTCATGATGTTGGTAAGGAAATATTCAAGGAGTTTGATAAGGTAGTAGAAGGATATACTTTTAAAGAGCATGATAAGCAGGGGTATGACGATTTTAAGCATTCAGATATCAGGCAAATGTTTGATTGGTATAAATCTATGAAGGTATTTCAAGAGGATTTTACAAAAACAGAAGGTCTGGATATAAGAACCTTTGATAAAGATACGTTAACTAAACTTGCTACAGCTGTAGAAGGTATAAGGTTTAATACTGACGGACCTTCTATAAGAAAACTAGGAGTTGCGGGCACATTAGTTAAGATAACAAAAGAGACCAGGGATAATTCTGAAGCACTACTAAAAGATTTTCTCTTTCAGGCTGGTGAAAACTTTGGATTGGAAATTAAAAAAGGAGCTGATGATAGACTTGTTATAAACAAGTCTTATGGAGCTGAAGGAGAACATATAGGAAACTTACAGAAGATTAATAATCTTATAGACTGGATGAGTGACCAAGGTATGGTAACTATTCTTCCAAAAGAAGGTCCTAGCTATAGTAAGATTGTTAAGGAGAGTCGTTATGATAAGGATACATTTGAATCAGAGTTAGGTAATTTTATAGGTGACCAGATAGCGAATATCAATAGACAATTCCCAACTAAGGAGAATCTTGTTGTAGACCTAGATCCAGCAGATTCAAACTATTTCTTAGACTTTCTTAAAGATGCAAAAGATATAGAATCTACAGATAGGATGTATCGTATAATAACAAATACCATAGATCCTGAAAGCAAGTATCAAACTAAAGATGTAGATTTTAGAAAAATGCTGGTAGAAATGTTTACAGTAGATGCAGGTGGTGAGAAAGGATTCCTTAGAGATATAGCAGATTATTCTGGTATAATTGCTAGAAATACAACAAAGTATAAAGAAGGTAATGAAAAAGAACAGTTAGACATACTTACTGATATAGAAGGATCGCTTATTGAGTTAAAGCATACTTTTGAATTAATGAAAATAGGAGGTGCTAGAAAAATACTTAAGGAAACATCTGGTTCAGGTGCAATAGATATAGATTCTATTAATCTGCTAAAAGAAAAATCAACAGAGTTTGCTTTAAGTAACTCAAAAGATTTCAATACTAATATGCGTGAAAGAGTGAGAGATAGTTTTTGGGATAGAAAGTTACGTGGTACTGTAAGAGATAGAAGAGCATACCCTTTACTTGCTGAAATGCTTAATCATAATCTTGCATGGTTTGGCCAAGATGGAAAGATAAAGATACAAAGTGAGGAAGCATTAAAAGCAAATTTAGGTCTTGGTAAGGTAAAAGATAACGAAGCAATAAGTAAAGCTTATAAATATATTAAAAATATTTTAGGTAAAACCCTTGTAGAAGAATCTGAGCTTGGACCATTTAAGACAGAAGACATTAATCCTGCTAAAGTATTAGAACTTTATAAATGGTTAGGTTCTCGTCAATTAAAAAGTATTGATCTTGTTAGAGATAAACTTGAATTAATTATATCAGGTAAAGATAGTGATAAGGGAGTTATTCAGAGACTGGGTACTGTTGTTCATCAATTAAATAATATTAAAGCTATAATAGAAAAACCAAATGAAGGCTCATTAAGAGATAGTATTGAAACGTCACTTGAAACTTTGAAATCATTAAAAGATTTCTTCAAGGGTGATGATGCTATAAATATTACCAATGCTATAAGGATATTAGAGGGGAGAGTTAGAAGTCTTCCCACAGGGGAAATAGAGGCTATGGGAGGCATGAGAGATATTACAGACCCTTCTATAACTGATATCTTAACACAAACAAATGCAATTGAAACTCAAATTATTAGTGCATTAAAAGCAGAGATGAATTCTACTGATAGTATGCTTAAGCTAGTAAACAGGATGGAAAGAATAGCATTAGGAGATGTGGAGTTAGGTTTAAATATAGGTGATGCTAGAACAAATATAGACCAACTTTATGCTGAATGGAATAAGGAATACTCAAGGATAAAGGAGACTGAGGATACTATTACCATAGAAGAATTAATGGAGAGTGTTAATGAAACCAGTTCATTTCGTGAGTATGGTGCTATAGCTGAAAGACTTACACAAAAAGTAAATGAACAGGTATTACTTAATAGTAAGTTCAAATCTATCAACGATATGGGAGAGAAGCTTCTTACTGGAATAGAAGAACAGAATAAGATACATCACCACAAAAGAACAACTATGGATATAGCAAGAGATTATGGTCTTGTTAATGAGCATAATGAATTGAAGCCAGAATTTAAGGAGCGTTGGGCTGATACTGATGTAAGGGTAGTTCAGAGAGTATTAAAAGATGTGATAAGAGAGGGGATATATAGTGATAATGAAAGATACCCTACTCTAGGTGAGAAGCAAAGGGCATGGGCTGAGTTTAGGTTAAATGATGCTCCAACTTTGATGATGACATTTACTAATACATCTCCAATAGAAAGATTAAAGATAGTAGCTGCTAGTGAAACTGATAGATCAATAGTTACCTTTGCTCCAGATACCCCTAAGGCAGCTAGTCCAAATGTGAGGTACTATAGTGACAAGGGTTTTAAGGTTGGCTATATTGAAGATTCAATAACAGCGAAGATAAATGGTAAGCTTACTACTATTAGTTTAGATTTTTATCAAGGAAGCTCTAAGGACAATGGTGGAGAGTTTATACAAAATATAATTAAAGAAGCTATAAGGTCATCTGATACTAGTTCTATTATAAATGATTTTAGAAAATCAGGATTTGTTTTGGATGGAACTCAATTAAATAAATTACAGGCTAAAGATAGTAATTTAATTGAAGTACCGTTCTTATATATGAGACTATCTCCTAATGACAGAATAGTATTTTCTTTGGATAAAAGCAATCTAAGGAAGATGGATACTGAGTATGAGAATTGGTTCAATAATGCAAGGGATAATTGGTTCAGTAGAGATGCAGAGCGTACGAAGTTTGAAGAAATGTTTGGGGATTTAGTAACTACCAGAGAGTCTGATATAAGGCATATTGCTGAGTTAAAGATGTTAATGCCTTATGTATCTGATCTTGGTAAGAGAAGTGAGATTAAAAAACTTGTTAAGCTATATGCTGGTGATGGTACTCAGGCTGAAATTTCTAAGTTATTAGATAATGTCTATAAGAGATCTTATTTATCTGATGGAGGAACTACTTCAATGCTAAACAGGAAAGTGTTGGATTGGTTTGCAAAGGGTCATTTTTCTAGAGCTAGAGAGCATAGAGATATTCAATTAATGGCCCAAAGTGTAATAGATAATGGATGGAGAACATTATTAGTTAATGATGAAGGATTTGGTAAGTCAATAAATAATATATTCTCAACAGATATAAGAAACATTTCATTAGATGGTTTGCAAGTGGTAGATAAAGCTATGAATCCCTCAGGATTACCATCAACTAAAAAGTTATTGAATGATCTTATAACCAATATGCGTGATGAGATAGTAAATAATCCTGATGAGTTAAAGAGTCTACAGAATTCATTACTTGATGGTATAAAATTTATATCTGAAAGAGGGATGAAACTTTTAATGACAGCTGGTGGAAATTATAAGACTGTTTTTGAAAGAGGAGGTCCTAACGGACAGAAAACTGTTATATTCCAGGTTGGAGATGGGAATCAAATGCTTGGGAAAGGTTTTGCAATATACCATCCAGACATAGGAAAGTATATGCCTACTGATATTGATGTGATGATAGGAGTATCAGCAGCTAAAACATATGATGGCACCAGTTTAGCAGGAACTCCTATAGAGGCTCTTCCATTAGTAAGCCTTGGGAAGACCAAAATTAAAGGAGATATAGATTGGAGTAATTTAACTGGGAGTAATAGAATTTGGTCAGATAAGAATGTGATAAGATTAGACCACGATGCATTTGGAGTTTCTTTTGGATCAAAGAATACTGATGGAGTTGTGATGCCATCTTCATTGGTTGATCTTGGAACTAATGTTCAGGTCAAAGAATTTATAAAGGCATCAGCTATTGATGGTAAAACAGCAGAGTTTGCTGCTATGAAACAGCAACTAGTTGATGGGAAATCACTTTCAGAAACATTATATGATTTAAATGAGACTGAAGGTAACTATCTAGATAGTGGAAGTGCAGGATTAGCTAAAGCTATGGTTACATATGGAGCTTCAGCAGATAATCCACTAATAGCTCCACAGCTTATAAGACTTCTTAGGTCTAAAGCTTTTGATATTTTTGGAAAGAATGTAAATAAATTTGGTGGAGAGGATAATTTCATTGTTCCTAATGTACTTGGTGATCTAGGAAATCCAGTCTATGCTGATGTATTTGGTACTGGTGGCACTACTAAACAGTCAAGAGTTGCAGCAAGGTTTGGTGGAATAGGATTAAATAGGAATACGCTAAGTAGAAGGATAGGGACAGATAATATTGGAAATCTAAATGGTGAAGTATTTATTATAACTGATAGTAATGGAATAGATCACAAGGTTAAAATAAAAAATATTAATAAGGGTGAGTTAGACTATCATAGTAGTTTTTATGAGAGGCTAGGAGAAACGGATACAACAAAAGGATATCGTACTAATAAAAAAGGAGTTATTGTTGAAGATTTTAATCACCATAAAAATCCTCTCTCTTCTGCAGATAAAAAAGAGCTTCAGAGTTTCTTTGAATATCTAAATGGAGAGGGTAAGAGAGGAGGCTTTTGGAATAGAGGAGATGGTATAACTTTAAGGCATTTAGTTACACTATTAAAAGGAAAGCCTATTGGACCTGATAAGATTGATTCTCAGTATATACCTACGATGGATAAGTTTAATATAGAGCTTGGAGTAGTTGGTCATGCAGTTCCAGTGATAGGTCATGATAAAGGAATCTTCAGAGTACAGAAAGTTTTAGATAGGATGAATGGACTGGTTGAGATTAATTCTTTTGACTTAAGGACAATTCTCCAAAGAGATAATGATGGTGATCATTTCTATACACATACAAAATTTGATTGGGAAAATACTAAGGCATTCTCTAATGAGTGGGGTTTAAAGAAAGATTTTTATATGTTTGATAAGACAAGAAGCCTTGAGTCAGAGAGATATGTTAATCCATTTGGAATAGGGTTAAATAAGAATGGAGAGCATAAGGCAGGTATGGTGCCTTCTGAAGTAGGATTCTCAAATCATGCTAGAAGAATGACAAAGAATAGTATGCTTATTGGACAGGCTATAGGATTGAGAAATGTTATAGGATGGATGAATAGACTTGGTATACAGTTTGATAATAAACCGTTATTAAAGGACTTAACTGGTGTTGATAAATATATTGGAGACCAATGGAAAGTTCTAGAAAAATACTATGACTCACAACAGAATACTACTGATAAGTTTGGAGGTACTCACGAATTTGTTGATAACTTAATTAATTTTGTATTTTTTGGAGATAGAATATCTGGTTTACCAAAAGGAGATAAGGTATTTGATAGACACAATGTAGAGCAAAATGGTATTTTTGATATGGGAAATCCATTCTTCAATAATAATCCATCAACTATTAGTAGGGAAGTATTCAATTCTATAGCACGGGTAATGAAGCGTGTTAATATGGTAAGCAATGATGTTTATGATGAAGCTGGTCCTAGGACACCAGAGGCTAGGGAATTGCGTAAAGCTAGAGAAGATTTGATTTCTCTTTTCACAAATCCTACAAACTTTATATCGAAATCAATTCAACGTAAAATATCTTTATTAAGATACCAAGGTGATGGAGATGGAGCAAGGCAACTTACATCTGAGTATTTAGAAATGTTTTATCCAACTAGAACAGGTGCTTTAATGGATAAAGGAAAAAGATTAGAGATGTATGGAGATATTATTAATAAAGGATTCTCATTTGATATTGTCCCTTTAAGATTTAGTTTTAAAGTAACTCCTAGTGCAACTGAAAGGCTTGGTGACGGTAAGTATAATGAATTTTGGAATAAATCCCCTAATGCATATAAGATGAGGAGAATGCTTGATCTGGATATAATGAATACAGATAACTTCTATGGGAAGGAATTGAAAGGGGATAATTATAGGAATGCATCTTTGTTTGTTGATAACATAGAAAGCTTTGTTAATACTGTTAAGATGTTTGGTGAAAATCCAGTAGATATAATTACAAGTTTAGGAGATATTGAATTAAGCACAAGTTCCTTTAAAGAACGATTAACGGCTACTGGAGAAAGAAGGGCAAAAGGAGCTGTAGAAACTAGTCTTTTAAGGTACCTTGCTAATGACCAGTATGAAGATCTATTAGGAAGCTATAAATATGTAAGCTCTGATAAGTATGCAAATCCTGAAAAAGTAAATTCACTACATAACAGAATTTTAAATTTAAGATCTGCTATAGATGTCCTAGACAATCAAATATCAAAGGGTATGGTTGTAAAAAAAGATGCAGTTATTATAAATAAAAGTGATAGAGGTACAAAGAAAACTATCAAACATAAGTTTGGTGAAGCAGATGTCTATATGATTAGAGGTGCAGTGAGACTTGTGGATGAAGAGAGAGCTAATTTATATTCATATGAGAGCATTGAGAATGGTAAGAGAATAGATTATGGAATGTTAAAGTATGTAACCAGGATAAATAAAGATACAGATATTTGGGTACCTGCTGGGAATACACTTATCATAGATAAAACTCCTATGAAAAGACAGAGTATGTCTGATACAATGGTAAGATATTCTACAGCTTTAAATGCTGTTACCAGAGGGACACATGATGAAATTGATGGAAGACAGTGGGAAGCTGCAGTACCAGTAGATTTCATGAAAACAGGTATGGATAAAAGAATATTTGCTGAAGAAGTAGAAAAACTAAGGTTTACATTAAGCCATAGCTACTCAAAAACTTTAGATATAGTAAATGACAGACAGATCAAGGCTTTAAGAAGTGGTATATATAATTATAGTGGAGTAAAAGATGAAGCTGATTTCAATGCATTCATGAAAAAATGGGCACCAGATGCAACGAATGAAGAGCTTATGTGGAGATATCTTTTAATGCCACAGTATGTACAGGGAGCTTATCTTACTACAGGTGATAAGGATGTTGTACCTTATTTTAAGATGAACAAGCATCTAGTTACTACCGCTTCAAAATGGGCAGAGAATACAGGAAGACAGGAATGGGTAAAGAATCTTATTAAGGATGTTGAATATATAAAAGATAATCCAAATGTAAAGGTTGATCTTTCTGCATGGGACAGGTCCTCTATGGATTCAGTATTTGATGGCTTTAAGAAAGCAGGGCAAAATAAGACTGCATTACTTTCTATGGCTAAGATGATGGGAATATGGTGGGATGATCCTTTAGCAAAAAGATATTTTGATAGTATAATTCCATCTCGAACAGCAGGATTAAAAAAGATGCAAACTTTTTCTGGTGAGAAAATTATCATGAGAAAGCCTCAGGATAGTAATAAAAAATTTACAGATATTATGAATGGAGGTAATAACTGTGGGATGTAATACAAAGTATCCTGGTCAGGTAGAACATGAACAAAATTTAAATAAGCTTTTTGATCAATGGGAATCTGATAGATTAGTAAGAGCAAGATTTAGTGATAAGGTAAATGGATATGATCAAGAAATGTCTGCTAGAAATATGCAGTGGTTCTTGAGTCAAAGATTAGGACTCCCTATAGGATCTGATCTTAAGTTAGCTGATAAAGAAATAAGAAGAGCTTCAACAGAGATAAAAGATTTCTCTCAAAGACTAAGAGGGAAGTATTCTAATTTAGCATGGGTAGTACCTGAGGGTACATCTAAGCAGGACCCAACTTCCAGAAAATTCTATAATGAGCTTGGTGGAATATTAAACTTTGAGCGAATAAATATGAATAGGACTCTTGATGTAGGTTCTTTTATAGCTAATAAGTTTTATGATGCATATGCTTCCATTGGCTTAGATGGTAAAAAAGCTTTAGCTAAAATCAAGACAGAAAGAGAAAGGGTAGCATCAGAGGAAGGGATTAATTTTGCTGAATTTGTTGGACAAATGGAAAAGTTTTTAGTTAAAGATGAAGGGAAACTAATGGGTCAGTTTCATAATCTTGTAGAACTTAAGAATATTGATTTCAAAAAATCTGAATCAGATTTTGTTAATGTAGATGGAGAAAAGGAAACTGTAAATCCTTATATATATCAGGCTGCTAAAAGAACAAGAAGCTATCTTAATAAATTAGGTGATGTTTATTTATATGGTTTACAAGACTTAAGAAGCCTTGCTGCATTAAGGTATGCTAATACATCTGATATAAAGAAGGCTAGAGTAGCTAGTAGACGGTTCAAAGATTTTGATGATAAGATAGTTAATGCTATAAAAAATATTAAAAAAAATAAAAAAGAAGGAGGATATTACCCTCACTTAACTTATGAAACTCTAGCAAATGTAAAAGAAAGATTAAGTAATGCTATGTCAAGAGGTGGAGAGGCTTCTAAGGTTGACTTCACTGATATCTCTAAACTTATTTTAGATTCTTCTGTTGTTAAAGACTTACCAGAAAGAACTAAATCAAGGAATAAATTTATTGAGGATTATTGGATTAAAGATCCTTTATTTGTTTTAGATGAGTATAGCGCTCAATCTACTGGATTCAATAAGCTTGTTAGAACACAAGCTGTTTACATGGAAGCAATAAAGAATATGCCTAAAGATCATAATCTTGAATTTCTTGGTGGAGTTAAAAGGTTTATTGAAGAAGAGTATGCTGTATTTACAAGAGGATTAGGAGAGAGACCTGAGTGGGCTAACAATGCTGTGTTAACAGCGAATGCATTTCAAACTGCGACAAAGATGGGGTTAAATATTACTGGAGCAGTAAAGAATGCTGCATCAGCTATTCATTATTATAGTAGAGTAGGATTTGGTCAGTTAGGTAAAACCATGAGAGCTATGACTGATCAGGATTTTAGATCATTGATGTATATTGTTGAAAAAGATGCTGGGTTTCTATTTTCTGAGGTTTCTCCAGAATTATATACAGAAGGTACTTTTACAAAAGGAGATTTTGATCAAAGTAAAGTAATGTATAATCCTGTTACTGGAAAAGTTACTTATAATAGAGAACCATTTATAGATTTTCTGAAAAGGACAGGACAATGGACAATTAATAAGTCATTATGGTTCCATAGATTTACAGAGAATTCTCAACGAAAGTGGATGTATAGAACTGCTTTTCATAAAAAATATGAACAGTTATTAGACAGAGGATATAAAGAATCAGCTGCAATTGGATTTGCTAAAAAGAATGCGTTGGAAATGGTTAATGCATGGGCATATGAATATGCTGTACATGCCAAAGCAAAAGTTTTAAGAGGGGAATGGAGAACAGTAGATGAGATGGAAGGTCAGGTCATTGCTAAAAAATATAAAAGCGGAGCAGTGGGGGCAGCTTTAGAAGCATCTATGCACTTAATGCACTATCCATTGTCCTTATTTGAATCACATTGGGCTACCTTAAAGGGTGCACATAAAGCATCACTATCCAGACAGTTTGATTCTGATGAGCTTCAGCATTTAATAAGGTTTGGCGCAGCAAGTGCTTTTCTTTCACTATCTTCTGTTTTAATTAATGCAAATCTATTTAATATGTTTGAAAATGAATCACAAGAAAGAATACAAAGAGGTATTTCTGATGTAAGTGAATATGATGATCCAAATAAACCTACATTTGGTTTATTATCTGAAGTATCTGGTACAAACATTGGAAGTCTAAAATTTGCTATGATAGCTTCAGGTTTAATAGATATGGACCATTCGGATTTAAATAAAATTATACTTGGAAACGTAGATTATTCAGATAATAAAGATAAAAATGTTGAGAGATATAGATCATATCAATTATCTACAGCATGGGGTATGCTTAAACATAAGATAGCTCCTTCAATTAAAGAGGGTAGACCTATGGATATGTTTAGACATATCTTTAAGTTTTACCCAGAGGAATGGACAAAGCGTTACCATGAAAAGATTTTTGGAAAGAAGAAGAAAGAGCAGAAGAGAAAAAAGAATTCTTCCTTATTAACTTCTTTAGATATTATATCTAGAATAGCACAAAAAGGGGGATATTAAATACCCCCCCTCCCTGTTCTATGTACTATCTTAGGATTTACCCAAAATGCTTTGAAAAAGTTAATCCAATTTCATATTTAAATATAACAAATATAAAGAACACTCCTAATACTGGTGATACTAGTATTTCAAATTTAAAAGGATATAAGTATATTTTACTGTAGTTAAATCCAAGTTCTATATCAAATATCTTTTCTAGTTTCATATTAGTTTAATCAACTCTAACCAAGCATCATAATGCATCACAATAAATGTGTCACCTCTGTTCTCTTTAACAGCTGTGGCATCACATGATTCTGGTACTTTAATCCAATTAGCTATATGCTTTCTAGTCTTACATTGTATTTTAAAACCACCTACTAAGCAGTCTACATCAGGAGCCTCACCAAGACTTCTACCATCTGAAGCATATGCTCTTACTGCTTTAAAGCCAGCTTCTTTTGCTTGATTAACTACTAACCTTTCAAACCTGTTACCCTTTGCTTTGCTTGGTGAGGACATTCTGTAGACTCCTTGCTTCTAGTTCATCAATTTCATCTCTTATACCATGTAATCTAAAGTCTATTTTAGTAACATCGTCTTGCAGCTTATCTACTAAACTCTGTACACCAATGCTACTTACTTTAGTATGATGAATAGTTTTCTTATTTGGGGAGCTTAAGAACTCTAAATTCTCTTCCTTATACTCCTCATTATTATCCCTAGTTTCATAGTAGTCATCCCATGGGATATGATCTCTTATTGTTTCTCTTGTCATTCTCGTCTCCTGGATCGTGATGTGTTATGTAATCATGTTCTTCCATTTCGCTTCCATGTGGAGCAAACAACTCCTGTTGGCGAAATCTTTGTTCTGCTATTTTTATGTACTCAGGATTTAGCTCAATCCCTACCCATTTCCTGTCTAGTCTTTGTGCTACAAAACCTGTAGTACCACTACCAAAGAATGGATCTAATACAGTATCACCTACTCTGCTTCCTGCTTTAATGCATAATTCAGGAATCTTTTCAGGGAATACTGCAAAGTGTGCTACACTTGATGGCTTAGTATTGATATTCCAAACTGATCGTTTATTCTTTAAACCATCTTCTGAAAATCCAACACCATCAATTGCATACTGATTGTCCTTGCTTGCTGATTTACCTGACTTGTGTGGCACTCTGCCTAGTTTAGCTCTCTTATCTGTCTCGAAATGAATGCTCTTTTCAGCGATTGCCTTATAGTCATAGTAATATTTAGGACTTTTTGTTAGTAGAAAGATGTATTCATGTGACTTTGTACACCTGTCTTTTACGCTTTCTGGCATAGGATTGCCTTTAGCCCATATGATGTCTTGCCTCAAGAACCAATCGTCCCTCTGGAGGGCAAATGCGAGCCTCCATGGTATTCCTACCAAATCCTTCACTTTTAGCCCTGGAGGAGTAGGAGCTCTACCATAAGATAAGTTACGAGGTCCTATATCACGTTCCCCCTCCTTTCCGAACTTCCCACTGCTTGCATAGCTGTCACCAATGTTAAGCCAAAGCGTACCATCATCTTTCAATGCATCCCTAACACCTCTAAATACCTGTACCATATGATGTACATACTCTTCAGGTGTTTCTTCCAATCCTAACTGTTCATCTTCACCATAGTTACGCAGTCCCCAATAAGGAGGACTGGTAACCACAGTTTGAATACTCTTGCTAGGGATGTCCTTGATTCTATCTAATACATTACCCTGCAGTAGGTTGTCCATT
>Ga0098044_1000489_pt1 | contig 21009 bp, 10 predicted proteins | sample 10_taG_FD_75053 | JGI IMG/M metagenome (GOLD analysis project Ga0098044, IMG submission 75053) | Marine viral communities from the Subarctic Pacific Ocean - 10_ETSP_OMZ_AT15264 metaG | ecosystem: Environmental > Aquatic > Marine > Oceanic | place: Pacific Ocean | collected 2015-01-16 | reverse complement strand
TGAACAAGAAGATTCCTTTCAGGAATCCCTCAACCAAAAAATACGAGTAAGCGAAGGAGGCCCAATACAGGGCACCGAAGGCGGGTTACGTCTTGACATGTTTGATCATGACGATCCTGAGTTTGATGAAGCTCCTTGCATATGTGATCTACCTGATCATGCTCAAGATATCATAATGAATGAGATAGAGCAAGAAGATGCCTAAACAAACATATAAAATACAACAATTCCATGGTGGTTTAAATTCTGATGCAGACCCAAGAGATTTAAGAGAAGGTCAATCACCAAATCTTGTTGATTGTGCAGTTGACTCGGTTGGAAGATTAAAATTAATGGGAGCGACAACAGAGGTTGATGGCAGTGGTAATAGTTTTACCCACACTCCTTTAACTACCAAGAATAGAGGACTGTTTGTAATAAGCAGTGATAGACAACTTGATGGCGGCTCTGGTGATGAAACTATTATATTTAGTTATGATAGTGGTGATGATAAAGTAGATGCAAAAGATAGTGAAGGATGGGACGCAGATGTTATAAGCCCAGGCGGAGCAATTGATCCTGTATATTATGCGGCTGATGGTGTTGTTAGAGTCGCTGATAAGGCTTTTAGCCAAAGTACTAGATGGTTTGGTTATATAACAGATGAGAGGTTCAATGGCATAAATGGTGATTCTGGGGCGATTGGATGGTATGATGCAAATCAGTCAATAGCAGCTCCAACTGTAGGTAAGTGTTTAATATCTACTCCATTTCAAGGTACTGATACTAATGGAGTTAATTCAACTGCGAACCAGTATATAGGTGAGGTTATTGATGGTAGTGCTGCTCAATCATCGACTAGTGTTGCTAATCCACAGGTTGCTGAAGGTAATGCTGTTAACCTTAGGGTAGGAGTTCAATATAATACATTACTACTAAATACTGCTTCAGATATTCTTGTAGCAGGTGGGTCAGAAGCTGATAGTAAAAATAGTCCGTATTCTTTTGCAGATAATAATCTTCGTATCACTGGTTCTACTGGCACAGCCGCCTTATCTAATGCTACAGATACCGGTATTGCTGACGGTATTCTACCATCTGATTCACAGAGCTGGGCTATTCCATTTTTTATCACAAGCGGCAGGCAATATAATGATCTTGATAAGATCAGAATAAAACTTGGATCAAGTACTGATAATTATCAATGGCATATTAATAGGGATGAAATAACGGCTGATTGTTGGAATTTTATAGTTTGTGCGAAGGGCACTAATGATGCTATTGAAGGAACACCTGATGATTGGGGAGAAGTTTTTGGTTATTGGAATGTTATCGTTGACAGAAGGTCTACTGGATACATAGTTGATGATGGACCCACTTGGCAGATGGGTTCTCCAATGTTTATTCCAGTAGCTCCAGATGGATTTCCAACTGGCGCATACACATTTCATTATACTTGGTTGTATGATGCTGAAAATAAACAGGAATCATTACCGTATCAGTTTGGAGACATTGATACAACTTATTCTGGCGAACATGACGCTGGTGATCATGCTACTGTTATGACAGACAGTGGAGAATCTTTTATACAGGATCAATTAATAGGAAGGTTGATTAAGAATACAACTGATGGTAGTGAGGGAGTTATTACAGATAATACTTCCACTACTGTTACTGTTGGGGCTCTTTTATATGGTAGTGATAATAGTTGGGATACTTCTGGCGATGATGATTATGAGATACCACCTGTTAATGTAAATAAGCTAGCTATTGTTAGGAGTCCATGTTTACTTAACTTTGATGTTTACACAATACCTAAACCAGGAGGTACCTATGGTATTAATAAAAGAATTAGTGGAGCTAGATTATATTGGAAGTCAGAGGATAATGATAATTATTTTCTTATAGGGGAATTAGACTTTATAGATAAAGGGTTTAAGTGGGTACAAGAGGCTGATATTGTTGCTTACTCAATGGAAAATACTAATAATACTTCTGGTGATTTACTTGGAAACACTGCTTTAGTTCGCGGCATATCACCAGATTCAGTCAACACTATTGACACATTCAAAAATATTAATGGATATTCCAGTGAAACAAAGTCATTGGATGCGCAGTTCAAGACAGCTGTAATACAGGGAAGACGTATTTATATAGGGAATATAAAACAAGACGGCAAGACACACCCTGATAGAATATTAAAGAGCCAAGTAAATAGGTTTGATACATTCCCACAAGGAATGGGTGTAATTGATGTAGCAATTAAAGATGGTGAGAATATAGTAAAATTGGAAGCGTTTGCTGATAGGATACTTGAGTTTAAAGAGAATAGTTTATATGTAATTAATATATCTGATAATATAGAGTTCTTAGAGGATACTTATAGGAATAAAGGTTGCTCTTATGATTATCATGTTGTTAGGACAGATCAAGGAATTGCATGGTTTAATATACATGGTGTTTATTTATATGATGGTAAACAAGTACATAATCTACTTGAACAGGGCGGTATCCGTATAATAAATGAAACTGATTGGGAGGCTTTTATTACAGACGGAGTAGATGGTAGTGCAGATGACGCTGATATGGGCAGTGCACAGATTGGTTATATACCAAAGAAAAGACAAATACTTATCAAGAATGAGAATAATGACGTCTTTCTTTATGACTTTGTTTTAAAAGCCTGGACAAGTGGTTTAGCAAGAACAGCTGAAACTACTCATATGACAAACTTTGCATTAAGTGCAGATCAGGACTTATTTTATATTGATTCTACTGATACAGATATAAACACATGGCAAACTTCACCTCAGGCTTCGACTGGATTTTTATATGAAACTCCTGACATTGATTTTGGAGAGCCGGGAGTGAGAAAGAAAATACATAAAGTTTATGTAACATATAAAACAGCAGCTAGTGGTAATGTTGTATCAAATGTAATTGTTGATTATGATGTTAATGGAGGTACTACATTTCCATATGATTTCGCTGATGGAACTAACTTTGCAAGCGCTGAATTGGCATATGCTAATGGATGGCAGGTGGCTGTATTAAAACCTGACGTATCATCTGAAGCAAATAATATAAAATCTTTTCAGTTAAGATTTCAAGTTCAGTCTGGTGAAACTGTGCCAGCCGGTTTTGAAATTAATGATATAACAATTGTATATAGAATGAAGCATATTAAGTAATGCCATTATCAAGAGAAGAACGAAAGTTATTACATCAGAAGTCCAAGCAACCAACTCTTGGTGTCGGCAAGCCAGATGATAAAGAAGGATATGACGGTGATATTTCTTTTAGGCAGATAGATGGATCTGGCACTGTTGAATATGTAAAACAATCAAATGAGTGGGTAGCAGTTGCTTCTTCTGGTGAAATGCCAGCAATAAGAATTGTAGGAGGGACTAGAGGAACTGCAGGCGGAGCAGGAATTTCAAGCCATGATGGTTTAGCTGGTTTAGGAGATGATGACCATGAGCAATATTTATTGATTGATGGTTCAAGAGCAATGACAAGTACAATGATAATTGGTTCTGATGCTGATGGAACTGATAGGAGTGTTGTATGGGGTCATTCAACATTGAAGACAATCATGGGTATTGATGACTCATCGGATGCATTTGTTATTAACACTGACGCAGCCTTTGACGTCACACTTGCTAATAACTCATTCTCAATTGATGCATCTCATAATGTTATTATTGCTGGTAATTTGACTATCGCAGGTGGAGATATAACACTAGCAAATGGCTCAACGATAGACAGCAGCGCAAGTGCTGGGACTTTATTACTTACTGAAGATATTGTTAAGTCAAGCGCCGCCCTACAATCTACAACTACTATGACTGTTGGAACTGATTTGACTGTTACTGGCGGCGATATTGTATATGGCAATGGCCAAAATGCTACTAATACAATTACTGCTACTGCTCATAATGCAGCGGGAAAAGCATTAACTATTTCAGCAGGTAATACTACAGCAGGTACAACTAATAATATAGCTGGTGGAGCTCTTACATTTCAAGGTGGACAAGGAAAAGGTTCTGGTGCAGGCGGTGATATTATATTTCAGACTGCTAATGCTGGTAGTTCTGGTAGCACACTAAATTCTCTAGCGACTGCATTAACTATTAGCGATGACCTTACAGGCGCATTTGCAGGAGATTTGACCGTAGGAGATGATTTATCGCTTACGTCAGATAATTCCGTCATTAGTATGGGTGATGGTGGCCCCTTTAATATAACACATTCAGGTGATGGAGCGACTATTGAAGGACTTGGAGCTCTCGTAGTTGACTCTGCTGGATCAACTGTAACAGTTGACGGTCATACAGGAGTAACTTTACAATCAACAAGTTCAGGGGATATTTTGTTAGATTCTGCTGCTGATGTTGTTTTAGATGCTGCGGGTGGAAACTTTGAGTTTAAGGATGCTGGAACAACACAATTAACTATTGATGTAGATGGTACTGCAGGAGATATTGATATAAATCTGAATGTAGATGGTGATGATTTAGTTTTTAATCAGTTTGATGGAACTGAAGTTATGAGAATAACGGATACTGCTCGAGTTGGAATAGGTGATCCTACTCCAGAGTCGTTACTTCATATGAAAGGAGCTGATCCAGTTCTAACTATTCAAGATACTGAAACTGGAGCTGCTTCTGCTGATGCAAGGGTAAGACTTGCTGAGTCTGATGGGTCTGGTGATGTTGAAAACTACTGGGACATACATAACTCAGCTACAAATTTATTATTAACAAGAAGTGATGGCACTGGTAATGTAGTTATTAGAAGTTGTTTTATTGATGACTATGCTGTTAATATAAAGCCTGCGGATTCCACAAACCATATGACGATGGGTTTAGCAGATAAACAGAATAATTATTCTTTGTTAGGTATATATTCAGCTGCTGCCGCTTCTATATCTGGAGTAACTGCTGATACTAGCTTTGATAATTGGTAAGGTAAAATATAATGGGTGATTTTCCAAGATTAGCAAATTATAAAACATACGCACGAGTTCCTCCAGATAGATTAATATCAGGTTTTCTCACAGTTAATATCAGAAATTCTTATGACAACAGTGATAATAAAGACGATACAAATGAAGTATATTATACTAATTGGTCAAGCGGAATGACTCTTCCTACGGGTTCTAAAGAATCTAATCCGTATGGAAATACAACACCTCCCGCCCCTAACAACCTAGATGCAAGTACGCATTTAGCAGCAACAGACCGCACTGATACATATCAATCGTTTGGAGATTTTGATTGTTTCTTATTTTGGGTATCAGGTGGAATGACATTGAGTTCAAGTTTGGTATATGGAACACAGCATGATAATCCATCGGGATACGCAGAATCTGGGACATGGTTTGAATCAATTACTGATCCAAAATGTAACAGTTATATAAGGTCTCAATTAATTGGTCGTTCAAACAATGCCTACGGTCATGGTTCAAATTATTTACAAATGGGAACCAAGACTATAAAAAGTTTAGGAAACTCTATCTCCGATGATTTAAATAACTCAGCATCGTCTTATGGTGAAGATGGATATCACACTGAATATGTAATGAATACATCAACTTATAGTGACCAGCACACTGCTCACAATAATAAATGGGCATTAGATGATGTTGAAAATAATTTATTTTATTCTCCTGTTGAATCAATTCATATAACTGGTTCTCATCGTTTTGCAGTTACTACAAATACTAAAGGTGGAAGTCCTGATTTATATGCTTTAACTCACCACGACTCAACTTTTTATAGTATAGTAGTGGGTATTAATTTTTTTGGATACGATACAACTGCGGGAGCTACAGTTGCTAATAAAATAAGAACTGATTATAATATAAACGTATTTTTTCAACCATTTGGAGAAACCCCTACTTTAGATTTCTCTACGACTGAATGGGCTTCATAATGATAAATAAACGATTAGAACAATAATGAAAAGTTTAGTAAATTAGAGGAAAGCCATGCCAAACGGAAAATCATTATATAGTACATTCGCAGGGGCTTCCGCAGCTGAAGGTAAGGTTCAAGCCGCTGAGACTGCTGTAAAAAGCATTGGTGATTTGATGAAGGGTGAACTTCAAATTATGGATTGGGGTCAAGGACAGGCACAGAAACTTATAGGCACAGTTTCAGAAGGAATAAGTCTTACCAGTACTTTGTTTGGTGGATGGGAAGCTAAGCAAGAATTTGAGACTGCTAAAACTGGTGTGCAGAGTCAAATTGCTAGAGAGTCATATACTGGCGAGGATTATGAATCATTTATTGGAACGACTGAGGGTAAGAAATATCTTGAGTCATTTGCTCCTGAGGAGACTTGGACTTTTAAAGAAGGCACTAAGTATAAATTTGGAGAGGGTAAAGATAGATATTCTTTAGGAAAAGGAACTATCTCAGGTATAGGAGAAGGGGCTAAATACGGTGTAAAAGCTGATTTAAGTATGTATAAAGAAGCAGCTCAAGCTCCTCCCGCTGCTCCATCTGGTCAATTTTATGGTGAGAAAAAGGGATTTGACTTGGGAGATATTACAGGTGAGAAGTCTATCTTTGCAGCTGGTAAAGAAAAGTTATCAAACCTTTTTTCAAAGAAGGCTGTTTCGGGTGCTTATGACCCTACGAATATGAGTGAGGAAGCTCGAAAGATGTATGAATATCAGACGGGATTAGATGCTCCAAAAACAGCCAAGAAAAGTGGCAAAAAAACAGATATGACAGTGGTTTCAGAGGAAGCTGTTCCTTTCGAATCCTCAGTTCTTAACTTCAAATCCCCAGTTCTTAACCCTGACTGGTACAATCCACCCGAGGATGAGTATTAATATGGCTGGCAAATCACTAGCAGATAATCATCTTTCAAGCCTTGCCAGTAAAGGCAGGCATGGAGATACAGATATAGCTCGTACATCTGAGGGTAAACTATGGCATGTTAACCCTGCAGAAAAAGCATTGATTGGTATGATGGGTAAGGAAGGTGAAAAATTAGTGGATGCTGTTGGTTCTGGAACTACTAATCCTGAGACTGGATTGGAAGAACAGTTTGTTGAACCAATGACAGCCCTAGCAATTGGTCAATTTGCTGTACAGGGTTTTAGTCATTTATCTGGTCAATCAGCAGAAAAAGACCAGGCAAGAGTTGAGCAGCAATATATAAATGATGAGTTAGTTGCTTTAGATACACAAGAAAAGGTTCTCCAACAAGGTTACTCTTCAAAAGTTAATGCAAATATGGCTGAGTATGGAATGGGAGTTGATGATTTATCATCGCAGACAGGTATAGCAAGAGAAGATTTGAACGAACAAACTAATAGAGCAATTGAAAAGAGTGGTCTGGTAACTGCTGGTGGAGCGCAGGATAAAAAATCTATAATGTGGGATCGTATTTCAGGTGCATTTGGTAGAGGTAAAAAAAGTTTACTGGCTTCTTTGGGTTCTAAAATGGGAGAAGTCGAAGGATGGTTTGAAAGTCAAAAAGCAAATATAGCAGCTAATAGGGCAAGTCTTATGAAGCAATTAGATTTTGCTAAAAAAAGAGAAGAATCAGGTTGGTTTGGATAAATGGCAGTTGAAGCATATGACGTATTAGCGTCATTTAACAGAATGTTACAATATCAGGAGACTAGAGAAAGCCGTAAGGTTTCAGAGGCTCTTGCCTATATGCAAATCGCTTCACAACAAAGAGCTCAAGATATAACTGTAGCTGGTAAGAATCTAGAAATAATGACTTCAGTAAATCAGCAGTTAATGACTAAGAAGGCTTCTGAATTTATTTATGAGTCAGGTTTGTCTGGTTTGTATGCAAAATATAAAGATGATAAAGATGCTTTAAAGAACGCTCGTGATGAGTTAATAGGAACAGGTGGTTTCTGGGGTACTGATGAATATCAAATAGGATTAGATAAAGATACGGCCAATGATTTAGTTTCTGCATTATGGTCAGCTCAAGAAGCTCAAAACCCTGAAGCGATATTAAAGATAGGTTCTAGCTTAAGTGCATTGGCAGACCCTTCACATAAGAAGACAGCTAAGGAAACAAAGATTGTTAAAGCTCTTGGTAAGCTCGGATACTTTTCAGATGTAAGCGATAAAGGTGTTAGTGAGTCTGTTGGAGACTTCTTGGATATGGATCGTCTTTTAAATAATCAGAATCTTATCTTAAAAGAAACTGAAGAATTTTTAAAGGGTGAATATGAAATACAAGAAATAGATTTATACTCTGATGCCGCTAAAGTACTATCCTCATTGGAATTGGAAGGTGTAACTGAAGAGAAAGATGTCACAGATGTTGATACAACTTTACCTCTTGATGAGCAGCTTACAGAGTTTGGAACTTCAGCTAAGACTAAGCAGGGTGAAATAGAATTAATATCAAAAGCGATTGATGATATGGAAAATCAAGTAAGAGATATAAAGTTTATTCAAGGAGCTGGTAGGGAAATAACGCAACAACAAAAAGATTTTATTGATAGAGAAGACGAGATTAAATCTGAGTTTGAAAAACAAATATCATTACTTAACAGTGATATAGAACAACTTGAAAGAAACCAAAGAACTTTTAAACAGGAATTAAACGAAAGAAAACTCGAATCCTTTATGGATATAAAAAGAGAAGCGACTGGCGGCGCTTACAGTCCATACTCATAAAATATGCCTGACAATCTAACTAAACAGTTCATGGACGACCTGTTGAAGAAACAAAAACAGGGAGTCATGACTCAAGTTCAACCATTGGTGTCTCAAAAAAGAAGTCTTGGAGAGAACCCATCCCTATACGAACAACTATTAGGCGATGTATTGGTTGATCTTGATGTTCCAGATGAGCCTGAAAAAGCATCAGGTGTTCTTCATGGAGTTGGTTCTGCCTTATGGCATTTTGTTGACAGTGCTCTTGTAGGTATTCCGGGTATAGGTGTAAAGGCTGCTACAGGTGAAAAACCATATAGTTTATTAGAAGGTAAAACAGAGGGACTTGCTACTGTTGGTGGTGTTATTGGTGAAGCTGCTGGATTCCTTGTTCCAATTAAATGGGTAGGAATGGGAGTAAGAGCTGGTGTATCTGCAGTCACTAAAGCTGGAACTTCAAATCTTGTAGGAAAGGCTGTCAAAGAAGCTGGTGATGTTGCTGTAAGGTCAGAGATAGGTCTTAGTAGAGAAATAGCTGAGAGAGCAGTCTCTACTGCTTTAAAAGAACCTCAGGTTATGAAGAAATTTATTCTTCCAAAGTATGAATTAAGTTTGGATGAGGTTAGTAAGGTTAAAGATGTTGTAAGAGGATCAATATATGAATCCCTAAAAAGAGAGTTTCCTGACGCAACTGATGATATTTTAAAAACAGTAGGTGATGAAGCTACTAGGGCTCTTACTACAGAAGGTGTACATATAAATAACCTTGGTAGGCTTATAGAAAAAGGTCTGAACGCAAAGTTTGGAGTCGCTGAGAAAAGTAATATAACAAAATATGTTGCAAGAGCAGCTGAGATGGGAACTTCATTTGCTATATATAATCTTATTTATGATGGCGTTCATTCATTGGCTGGTGAAAAGGAATTTGATCCAGTTGCTGATGTTAAAGATGCCTTTATATTTGCCGCCTTTTTACCTGCAGTTGAAATGGTTGGTGGTGGCGGTAAGGTTCACATAAGAAAGACTGCCACGAATCTTAGAAAGACCTTGAATAACATAACAAAAGGATCATCTAATAATTATAAAGGTCTAAACGAGGAACAGGTTAATGGTCTATTAAAGATTATATCAAGAGATAATTATTTAAAGGATACAATAATTGGCAAGGAAGCTGGCAACTGGGCTTATAAGAATTTACCAAGAGAAGAAGCTGTCGATGCATTAAAGAGAGTTGTCGGTTTGGTTGATGTACCAACTGTATGGAAAGACTTTTATAAATATGCTGGTGAGGACTTTATTGCTTCATTAGGTAGAATGACTCTTGGTGCTCTTTATTTTAATATGCACACCATAATGGATACCAATCTTTTAAAAGCTTTACCACCTGAAGAAATAATGGCTCATCTACTGGTCGGAGCATGGTTTACTAAGTTAAAGAAACCACTATTTATTGAGAAGCATCCTCATTTAAACAAGTTTGAAGAAAGATCACTGGCTTTACAGTATCTTGGAATGAATCCCGAAAATATATCTCATTACGCTAAAGCATTTGATAATCAGATGCACTTAGGAGCTGCTTTTTCTGGTTTGTTGGCTAACCCTGTTGTTAACAGGATAGAAAATATATTTAGCAGTGAAGAACTTAGGAAACAACAGGAAGGCGGGCAATGGGGAGAACCGGTAGGTTTAAAAGAAAACATACCAACAAGATTAAACTTGGTTAGATGGGCTCATAATTTGTATGAATACTCTGCATTGTCAAGGAATATTGATGAACCTAATTTACTTGAACGTGTAATCAAACTTGACAATCTTACTGTTACTCAACTGGAAGAAATACAATCCAAGCTTGAGTCAATTGAGATAAAAGAAGGTGTGAAATTATCTGAAGATAACTTCCATGACTTTGCAACGGAAGCTCAAAAGGGAGCATTGGAAGGCACTGGTAAATTATATGCTGAATTAATGGTTAGGATAGCAAAAAGGATTGGGCTGGAAACAGATCATGAGTTGGGTAATGAAATTGATATAGACACCCCAATTAGAATGGCGAGACTACCTGATATATCACAATATATTGGCAATGCTGAATATCAAGAGATTATATTAGCTCATAGAATTAGAGATACTCTTGATGAACAGACAAATCTTATTCAAACAATTAAGCAAACTCCCGGTGAGGAATTAAAAGTAAGTGATATAGATAATTCACCAGAATTAAAACATGACATCAAGAAGGAAATTGATGCTGTGATGGATAGACTTAGGGTGGAGAACTATGGTACAAATTATCCTGAGAATATTGACCCGATAGAAAATTCATTCTTGTTGGCTTTGAGTTCTTATAGACAGACCAGCAATAGAGAAGCAATGTTTAATATGGTTGATGGTAAGCTTGATAATCTTAGTGATAAGCAAAAGATTTTATGGGAAATTTTAGATGTAAACTTTGGTGAATCCGTTCCTAAAAATTTAATGAATCTTGTTGGCACGATTGATCTCAAAAAGCCTAAGGATACGAAGGATGACGAGTGGGATAAGATAATTGATAATCGTATAGAGTTATCAAGAAAAATAACTTACCTAGCTAAGATGTGGGGCGAGGGAAAAGTTACAGGTGACTTGAAGATGATGGATAAGGCTGGTCGTGTTGAATATGAAGAAGCTAAAGACATTGTTGGACAGTTTGAGAAGGAAGGTTTCGTCTTAGATAGAGATACCACAGAGATACAACGTAGGTATTTCTATTCAAGAATAATGTCATCACCTAATATTACATCAAAGCACCTGACGATGATTGATGGGTTAATGGCTCATGAAGTGGGCAGAGTAGAGAAAGAAAATGGTAGAAATGTTTTAAAGATTTGGAATGTAGAATCTGTGAGAGCTGCATTAACTGATTTATATGGTGGCACTGATAATCAACATGAAATTGAACCTCTTGTAAAGAAATATAAAGATGTTTATGATTCATTGCATGCTGTCAAGGGTAAGTTTGTAGATGTTCAAGATGGTATACCGTTAAAACAAGTTGAAAACTTACCTCTTGCGATAGAAGATGCTTGGATGGTATCATCACATTTTGATAAGCAGGTTCTTGTTCATTATGAAGATGCAAAGAAATCTGTTGATATGAGCCTTGGGTTTTTAGACAGTGTTGATGGTTTATTTGAAAGTTTATATGATAAAAATGAGTTGGGTGAGAGAACAACAATAAAATCTATTGATAACGCAGAACAATCTGATGCTATAGTAGCAAGAGTTGAAGGTATTATAGAAAAATATAAAAACGATCCACTTGTTGGTGAAGAAAATATTAAACCACTAGAGCTTTTAATTAAAAGGGTAATAGATGGAGAGACCCTTGAAAAGGTAATGGCTGGTGTAGATAGTGCAGCTAAGGTAATTGAAAAAACTTTGGCTGATTCCCGAGGTGAAAGTTTGGCTTTAGATTCTGTGTTGGAGACTATAAGATTTGATTTGATGAATTATTCTTCTGATAGGATAATGGGTAAAAGAAGACTTGATAGGTTAACCGCTAGACTTACTGAAATATTAAGAACTGAATTGAATGTTGATGTCCCAGAAGATTTATCACTACGAGAGATTGCTGGTAAGTTTGCCGATGCAGGCAATTTAAGAAAACTGGTAGATCATATGGACGTGAGCGTAAGAAATTGGCGTAAGGGCATTGACGAGGAATCATACTTTGAACAGGAAGCTAAGATAGCTGAACAGTGGAATGATTATTCTACCAACAATATGCCACATATGCCTGATGTATCACCTGCCACTATATCTCAGAGGTATGGTAGGTATAATGAGTGGTTAAAAGGTAAGGAATGGCAGAATTTATTAACTGAGTTGGATGAGAGAAGGGGTCTTTTTCTACAAAATCCCACGCCTAAAGGTGAAAAGGCATTGAAAGCAAATAGGAATAGAATTAGAGAAGAAATAAGAAATGCAATATACGCTAAGCATATGCAACTTGGTGAAGATATAGAGTATGGCACTAAATATGAAAAACTTCCAGATCATATTAAGAAAGAGATAGATGACTTTAACAAATATACATGGCCTGCTTTAATGGCAATATCAATAGGTAGAGTCAGTGTACCAAGTGCATCACTGTCATATGATAAGAATGGAAAACCAATATTAGAGATAGGGAGATCAAATGCTGGGACAGGTCTTACCAGTGAGATTATAGAAGAGCTAAGAGGTGAAGGTGTTTCAGTTGTTACTCTTGATATGACTGGTGTTTATAGAGGAAGAAAGACTAATGTTAATACAATAGAGGATATTGATAATGTAATTGAACAGGCTAAACCTCAAGACAGTATAAGTAAGAACCTAACTGATGTATTTAGACTCGAAGACGCTCAGGAAAGACAGGAAGCGACTACTCAGAGTGAGGTTGAAGTATTCTCAAAACCTGTAAGAGTTCCAGTTAGTTATAATACTTCTCTAATTGTAGGTATTGGTGAGCTTACTGATGGAAGATTAAATAAATGGTTTGATTCGTGGTATAATGATAAGGTGTCATTCTTGGATAGCATTGCAGCTGATAGGAACAGAACGAATGTTGATAGAGAAAAAGCTAGGATGGCTTCTAGGCATATAAAAGTTATATATGGTGACTTTGGAGGTGAGAGAGCCCCTACATCGTCTGACGTTAAACAAATGGTAAGAGCTGTTTATTGGGATAAAGTTTCCAATACAATGGTCAACGATATGTTGGCTTCAGCGGCAAACTCTGGTGAGTTAAACAATCAAGCAGCTTCACTGTTTAAGTATGTAACATTAGCGGAAGGCACTGGAGCTAAGACAAGAGCTTCGGAACAGTTTTATAAAGAAATGAAAGAGGACGCTGTCTTTAGTCTTAATGGCGAACAAATTGCTGCTATTGATGCATACTTAAAAGAAGGAGCATTTAATATTGTTGGTCTTGGAGATGAGTTGTCTGGATCAGGCTTAAACGCAAAATTTTTAGCAAAAAGAAAGCTTGATCAATTAAAAGGACAGAATATACCCGGTAGGGCTGATCAAGAAGCTGCCTTAGATAAACTATTAGCAAGTATAGACAGCTCTGCTTCCAATGCTCAGTCTTATATGGGTACAAATGCTGCTCACTTAATATATTTACCAAAGGGTAGAAGACTAGATGATTTTGAGATGCCATTCGGAACCGCAGGAGCCAAACCTTACGGATGGTTTAATGAACCCGGTGAAAGTATTCTTTTAAAGTCAAACTTTGTATATAATAGAAAAATAGCAGAGACACTTGACGACTTAGGAATAGATATATTAACAACTCAGTCAGCTGCTAAAGCTTTTAATGCTGATTTTGTTGAAGTTACTGAGAAAATGATAAAGGATAACAATATTAATACAATGGAAGGCGCTGTCAAGTTGGCTCTTCAAAATGTAACTGGATTTAATAAGGGTCGTATGAAACTCGAGAATATATTCTTGGGTAAGGTTGAGGATAGAAAAGCATTAACAAGCGTAACCTATGGCCTCACTGATTTTCTACCAACCTTGGGTTATAAATCTTTCATGAATGACTATGTTGGTTATGAAAACAGAATTACACAAGAGTTAGGTAAACTGGCAAGTCTTCATATTGGTCAAGGTAGAATTGCTACTGCAGATTATTTAATGAGGGTTCTAAGAGATGAAAATGCTTTGTTTGAAGAGTCTTCAAATGGTCTTATATCAGCGTACTTAGAGGTAGGAGCTGACCCATCTTCTATTTTAATGAGAGAATCAATAAGAAGAATAGCTGTAAGAAATATTGTAAATAGTTTAAGAAAGCCAAAGGTAGATGGAGCTTCTCATTCTATCTTAGTTCCTTTTTTAGAGGGATCAATACCAGTTTATAAGGACGGCAGACAGACGATTATAGGTGGCAAGAAGCTATCTCACTTTGACGGCATGGCTGAGATAAAAGATTTTAGAAAGGTTCAATATGTTGTCGAGGTTTCATTACCAACAATGGTGTCAAGGGATAACGTAAGACGCGATGTACAGATTGGTAGAGACAAGGATGGCAAGTGGATTGTTCAAGACCCATTGGATACGTTAACTGCGAAAGAACTAGACTCTCAAATTAAGAGGATCGAATCACTTGAAAGAAGTATAAAGGGAAGAAAAAGACTGAGATATATGCATGAAAGACTTAAGCGTTTTAATGAAAGCCAAGATTCTAAAGATATGGATTCAAAATTTTATCTTCATTCTCTAAGTCTAAGGATGCCTAACCTTGGTGGTGATGTGGCTGTTCATAAGGTTGAGGGATTTTATGATAGAGCTGAGGGTAATGTAGTGGGTGTTAATATACATGATATAGCACAAACTCATCAGGCAGACTTTGATGTTGATCCTGTGTTCAGTTATAATGTTAAGCCAACAGAAGTAGCCAATGATATATTTAAATTCGCAGGTCATTCAATTGATGCTTATGTATATGAATCAGAAGGCCCCGTTATAAATCCATTTGGCACTACGAACTCTGAACTTGGCAGGGCTGGAAGTGCATACCCCAAGGGTGATAGTATAAACAAACATATACAATTAAATATGCAAGCCAAGGATAGTTTTGGTAGAATAAAAAGATTGTCATCGTCTTTATCTGCCATACTGAGAGCTGGAAAAGATGAGATTAACTTTGGTGCTGATGTATCAATGATTGATATTGCGGGTACTGAAGGAAGATTAAGACTTGGTGGATTCCTACAAAGATATAAGAATGTATTACAAAGCCTTATAGACAGTGTAAAGAAACCTAACTTTGCATCTCAGGCAAGTCATAGAGATTTAATGAAGTTTATATTGTTCGATGGTAAGCTAGAGGGTGATGAAAAATTAAGGGCTGATCTAGGTAAATATGGTGAGGAAGGATATGAACAGTTCTTCAGAATAAAAGGTGAAAAAACTGGGTACGAAAAGGATGTCCTAGAAGATATAGTAATGGAAAGTCTTACGAAATTGTCACAGTCACAGAGGTTTCTTACAGATGTATTTGACACAGGAGGAAGAAGACCACCAGAGGCCAATGAAATTGCTTATATGAGAAGTAGTTTACACAGGTTCACTACTAATCCTAATCTTGAAATTTATCATAGTTTGTTGAGTAGGTACAGTGGTCGTAAAAAACAGAAAGAATTGGTAACAGCTCTAAATAAATTATACTTTCTTTCTAGTGAAGGTGACGATTTTAGAGAATGGCAACACTTAAAAAAGAATTATAGAAAGGTTCGTAAGGGTGAGCCAGCCAAATCAATAGTTTATATAAAGAATCCTCAGACTATAAAGGATAGTAATGTTGGCAATTATATTGTCAGTAGGTTTGGTCAGTCAGATTCAGACCTTCGTGGATATAGCAGATCAATAGAGAGAGGAAAAGCAAAACTATCTGCTCGTAAGGTTAGTGATATATTAGATGAAATAGATGTAATATCATCTCTCAGTGATTCAAAAACTCATGAAAAGATAAGGGATATGATAGAAGAAAATGATAACATTGTAACAAGACAGTTATCAGAATATGTGTTGAAAGATATAAGCAAATTATCTACAGTTAATGATCGTGTCATAGAAGATTATTCATTACTGTTTCACAGTTTAAGAGAGGAAAAGGGTTCCATACAGAGATATATATCTAAGGCAGGTAGACATCAAAGTAATTCAATTACAAGAGCAAGAAGAAAGCTGATGCATATTGATGCTCTTTTAGATTATTTAACACAAAAAGAATCAGATTTAGTTCAACATATAAAGGGAAAACCTGCTGACGAAAAGAATCCATTGACAAAACATTTTGATATAAGGACAAAGAATACAAAAAAGAAGAAGGGATATGTAAAATTCGACAATCCATACCCTAAAGGTAGAGCCTTTGTTTATAGAAGATTTAGAGATAGAAATGGTAGGCTAAAGTTTATCAGAAAAGGATATATAGAGCCTTTAGGTTCTTTTCGTTTTGAGGCTGGTCATGAATATGTTATTTTAAGAAATCCTATTAGAAATTCAGCTTGGAGCAACGAATCATCCATTGATGCATATGCTATGCTTGAGGTTGTTGGTGATTTACAGGTAGAACATATATTACCTCACTCACCTGAGGCCACAAAAAATAAATTCGTTGCGGAAAGTGAACAGTTGAAACATAATCTTGGTAGCTTAGCCAGTCAAGTATATAAATTAGCTGAAAGAAACCCTCATCAGGTAGAAAATTGGCAGTTTGAGAGGTTGATGGAAGATTCTTTAGTAGATGACTTTATGAAAAGATGGCTTCGTAGTGCTGATAACCAATGGGGTGAACAAGATCGTGATATTACTTATAATGAGACAATGTCTAGTTTAGTTAGATATTTAATTAAGCCTGAGCCTGTGTTTAGAGCTGCTTTTATAGCTAATACCAATCTAAAGATGCCTGCATATAGAATTAACAAAAGGTTAACAAACGCAGTTTCAAGGTGGATGCTAAGAGAGATGCATAGCGAGGAGTTTGAAAGTATATTTGGTAGCTATGGCAGAGTATATAGAAGGAAGATGGATAATGTTATTCCAGACGAGTTCGCAGAGCTTTGGCAGAGTAGGTTATATTTTAATGACAACTATTGGCTTCGTGAAAAGAGTCCTGTATTTGAGCTTGCTTTTGAAAAGGGATGGTTATATATGCCAGCAATGCAACATCATCTTAGGCATGAGCTATCTAGGTACCATGATAGAGCTAGAACAAAGATGGATGCTAGTGGAGAGATGGATGTAATAATGCAGTATGGTACTTACAATGATATATTAAATGACATGAAATATTATAGGGATTCGAGAAATTATATGAGTTCAGAAGATAAAAGCCCTTGGGAGTGTGGATAATGGCTACAAGATGTGCACCACCTAAACAAGGAGAAGAGTTCACAACATTTAATTTGAATAAGTTGCGCCAATTATTTGATGGTAAAAGAATTAAAGATGTGGATGGTAAGGAACGTTTTATAGGTGAAGCTATAACAAAACATTATGGATTTTCTGACGCTGAGGGTAGGAAGATGTTTGAAGAAATAGTATGGCGTGGTACATATAAACCAGCCATTGATTCTTTCACTGGATTTAAAGAAGCTGATTTTAGAAGGGTTGCTAATGAAATTCAGAGAGAAGCAAAGAATCTTAATAACCCCAAGCTAAATGTTCTAGAAAGATTTGCATTTGTTAAGAGAGGTGTGATGTCCAAGTGGGCTATAACAAATTGGATGAATAGAGAACTAAACAATGCTACTAACTACGAACAAACGCAGTTCTCACATTATTTAAGCGCTCATATTGATTTGTCAAAGTATTTAAGAACTGAGATATTAAAAAGAACCGGTAGGTCTAGGCTTATACCCGGCATTAAGGAAGTCAGGGACTTAGAGAAGTTAGAGAACAGATTGTTAACTGAATTACATAACCCAAAGTCAGATGCTCAAATTAAAAAGGTAAATGATATAAGGCAAGAAATTATTAAGGTGTTCGAGTCTGAAGGTGGTCAGGTTTTGGAAGAACTGAGAAGATACTTAGAGACTACTCCAACAAAAATAGGTACAGATAAATTTGGCAATGATATTCATCAAGTAATAGATGATATGACTGGTAAGGAATTTAGTTATAATGTTAGAAGAGCTGGCGAATTATCTAGAGGAGTATTAGAACGTATGGGTACTGTTTTAATTAGAGGCCTTGAACAACACAAAACTGTTATTAGACAATCTTATCTAAATGATAAAAGTAATAAAGCTTTATTAACAAGAACAGGTAAACTTGTAAAAAGATATGAAGAAAAAATAAATGATGAAGTTAAAAATATAGTTGATGGACTTAAGAAGGGAAATTATTTCCCACACTACTTACTTGAATCGTTTGTTAAAATAGAAGGTATAATGAATAGAGCTGAGAAGGATGGGTATAAAAATCCAGAGAAAGATTTTAAAGAATTAGAATCTGTGTTCTCTAATATGAGGAGCAAGCTTGGTGAGCCACTATCTGCTAGGTTTAGGAGAGGAGTTCCTTTTGAAAATTATATGAAGAATCCTTTAAGTGTACTAAGAAAGTATTCAATGGATGCTATTGCTTTTAACAAATCAAATTATATAAGAAGTGTTTACATGGATGGTATACAAAAGCTGCCAAAAGATTCCAGAGTAGCTGAAGGGTTAAGAGATTATTTGGATGACATGTTTACTGTGGCAGAAAAAGGCTATCAAGATAGACCTGTTTGGGTGAATAAAACTGTAAGAGCTTTAACGGGATTTGAGTTTCTTAGTAAGATAGGATTTGGAGTTGGAACTGCTGCGAGGAATACATTTTCTGGTTTCTATTTTTTACAGGGAGCAGGTAACAATTCATTTATAAGTTATTTAAGAGACTGGAGTTCAGAGGGAAATAGAAATATTAGAAAAATTGTAAGTGAGATTGAAGAAGAACAAGGATTTAAGTTTGCCGACATGTCTGCTCCAATATATACTGAAGGTTTTTTACCAACTGAGGGTGTTAAGGTAAGAGATATTGACTTACGACCCGACGCTGATGGTAATGTAGTTTTACAATGGAAGGATGGTAAAGTATGGAGAGCATTCGATTCTGCTTTAACCTCTGCTGCAGGTAAGGGTGCAATATTTCAGAAGATTACAGAAAACTTTTTAAGAAAACATATGTGGAGGTACTCATTAATGACTAAGATTAATGAGATGATGGAAGGCGGTTTGAGTGAGTCAGAGGCTATAAAAATAGCAAAACCATATGCTCTTGATATAGTTAATAAATATGCATTTGCATATGCCCCACATCAAAAGGCTCCCATAATAGGTGGAACTGCAAAACCTATGGGTTCATTCGGTCAGATAGCTTTTCAATTCATGCACTTTCCAATGTCATTCTTACAGTTACAGTCTGAAATATTAAGGAAGTCAAAAGATGCAGCAATAGCAAAACAGTGGGATAGTCCTGATATGTATGTACCATTAAAGTTTGCTGGTTTATATTTCTTTACACATATGATGAGTGGGGTAGCTAATCTAGACTTTCATAGGTTAATGGAGAATGATACTGTTGAAAGAATAAAAGATTTAAAAGGATTCATGGAAGGCAAAGAAGATATAAAGGGTAGAGGATACATAGGTCCCGCTGTCGGTGATCTATTTTTCTTAGCTACAATGTATGATTTTATAAAGATGCCTGATACTAGGTTAAAGGATTTAATTGTAGGATATAATGATGCTTATGCATTAACAGATGAACAGAAGCAACAAAGATTACTATCTACATTAAATGTTCAGCTATCAAAGATAGTTTTAAGAGATGCCAAAGCTCTGCAAAATGGTACTGGATGGAATGTTTTAATGCATGAGTTTGGGTTGTATCCAAGAGCGTGGACAAGAGAACTTAGAAAAGGCCCAATTCTTAAACCATTTTTCCCTGAGCAACAGAAGAACGGTAGAAAGAAAGAGAAGACTCCAGCTCAGTTGCAGGCAGAGGTGAATGCTCAGAAAGAAAAAGAATTGACAAAATTATACAGGGCAATGGGTGTATGACGAAAGGACTCGTTGTATAAAATACCCACCACCCTGTTAATAACTAAAGTATATTCCAAGATTAATTTTTTCAAATAGAGTTATTCTAAACTCAAAACTATTCACATCGTGATGTCTTTCGAGAAATATTGAAATTGGGAACAGTCTTATATTGATTACAGAAGTATCTAAGATACTGTTTTTCATATCACAAATTAAAATACCAACTAGTTCATTACCTAACTTAAACATTTTTATTCCCTTCTTGTTGATTAATGAATCCATAGACTGCTATTAGTATAGCATCTGCATTGTATAACGTAACTTTTTTATCTGTGTATTGTGTTGCTATTTCTTTTAATTTGTTTTTTCTATCTTTTTTTTCTTTAGGTAGTTTCATCTTAAACTTATCTTTATAATATTTCATCCATGTTTGTGGCGTAACAAGTACAGTTTTAATATCAAAGGCTGCCAGTATTCCTAACCATTCTCCATAGTTAACTCCAAATGTAAAGGCTGCTCTTGTTGCATTAGATGGTCTTGCCCATACTCTTTCTACATATGCAACAACATTTTCATTACTAACAGACTTTATTATATCAGCCATTTCTTTAGAGTTGCTTGGGCATTTAATAACCTTATCTATTCCACCAGACCAGATTGCTACTGCTCCACTTCTTCCGGGATCTATACCTATAATCATTTTTAACGAAAATCCTTTCTTATCGGAATGTTCATATCAAAAACTTAATTCATAACTCAATTTAGAAAATATGTAATTTTTTATCCAATTATTTATCTTTACAATAAAAGCACTGTTTAATATTTTTTCC
>Ga0098044_1000488_pt1 | contig 21033 bp, 24 predicted proteins | sample 10_taG_FD_75053 | JGI IMG/M metagenome (GOLD analysis project Ga0098044, IMG submission 75053) | Marine viral communities from the Subarctic Pacific Ocean - 10_ETSP_OMZ_AT15264 metaG | ecosystem: Environmental > Aquatic > Marine > Oceanic | place: Pacific Ocean | collected 2015-01-16 | reverse complement strand
TAACCTGAACTTACAATCATTGGTTCATTGAACTCATGACGAAGAGCTTCCAGCTTTTCCATAAACCCTTCATCCATTTCACATTCGTCTGTACCTTTACATTTAAGTTCATTTACAGAAAAGTAATTCCACATTATTTTTCCTCTTCTTTTGTTTTAGTTGTATCGGGATGATGACCATTATGCATTCGATAAAGTCTATCTATTTCAATCTCTAAATTCTGTATCCTTACTTCGACAGCACCATCTCTTTCAGATCTCTCCTTTAAAATTTGTGGAGATAATATATCTTTACTCATAGTATCTATAGCCGATAAAGCTACTGCTTGTCTAGCCTCCACTTTATCAATCCTTGTAAAGATTTCAGTGAGATTTTTTCTGACTTCATCTAATTGCTGTACAATAGAACGTATGGTAGCCTTCAGTACTCCCCATGTAGCAGCAAGTCCTGCCAGTACTGTCCCTAATGTGACAAGTTCTCTTGGTCCTAACTCCAGCATTATTCATCCTTAATCTTAGTACTTTCATACAATTTATAAAGTTCTTCTATATCTTGTATAGGAACTACTTTACCTGCATTACGTAAAAATCTATGGTCTTGTTCTGTTAGCACATCAGGCATAAATCTATTATCCCATGCATTTTGTATAAGTTGTTGAAGAGCATTATTTATGTCATACTTACCATCTTGTGTAATACCTCTAAAATAATCTTGAGAAGTAGTAGTAAGAGGATCACCGTCTGTTAAAATATTAAAAGAATCGGCTGCTCTCTTTAATCTTTTATAGTCTCTTATTTTTATATCTTGTGAATCTAGATAAGCATTAAATAAAGCTTCAGGATCATTGATAGTTTGATCTTTATAGGCAGGTGAATCTTTAAATGCTTGTCTACTTCTTTGAACTTGTCTTGCCAAAGCAGGTAACTTCTTACCTAATGCTGTTGTTAGATCAAGTCTTTGAGTCTGAAGACCAGCCAGATTAGGCCAGAGTGCTACCTGATCTTCAGTCAATGTATTACCATACTTACCTACTGCTCCTAATCCATACTTCTGTCTTTCCTTCAGACTACTCTCATACTGAAGTCGTTTTCTAAGAAGAGGAACAAATCCCATCTCAAAAGGACCAACACTTTCTAGTAAAGCTTGTTCCCATATACCGGGTTGAAGAGGATCAAAATCTTTATTAGCTAATTTTAATGCAGCTTCTGTTATCATGGAAGGTCCGACAAATGGACCCATTGCTTTATCCCATAGACCAACTCCTAATACTCCCCAATCAGGTTCCTCTCCTGATAAAGCTGCTTCAGATGTAGCTCTAGCTATATATTTAATATAATCATAAGGATCAATAGGACCAAGATTAATAAAGTCTACACCTAATCTATTATTTTTATCTCTATTAATAGGACTTAAATAAATTCTAGGAATATTTTTATTATATGCAGGACCAGCTTCATCAATAGCTTTATCCTGATCTGGAGTTATTCCAAAAACATTCATTGATTGTCTAACAGCTACATCTCCTCCAAGTCCAGCTACAGTCATTCCCCCTAATCTTTTAAAACCTTCTCTCATTAAGATAGGATTACCTGATGTAAGATCTCTGTAAGTATACTTACCAAGATTAAGAGATGTTCTAATCATTTCAGCAGGAAAAGACAGAAAGTCTCCTATAGGTGCTCTTCTTAATTGTTTTAATCTTTTGTTAACCAGATTATAGTTAGGCATTAGATTACGAGTACGTTCAGCAGCCAACTCCATAAGCCGATCCCTACCCATTGCCCCACTCTTTAATTCATTTTTATAAGCTTTCTCAAGATAATTCTTTGTCTTATTAAAATGAACAAGCTTAAACATATTATCTTCATCTCTATAAAGTTGCATAGTTTTTTTAGCTATACTTCTTGGAATACCACCTGTAGCCCTGTCCATTATTTTTGTAATTGTATTATCATAGCCATCTTTAACCATATCTCTTAAACTGGCTCTTACAGTTTCAGCCCTAACATCACTATCAATTACTCCAAGTCTTTGCAGTTCTCCAATTTCTTTAGCAAATTCTCTGTCATTTTTTCCAAGCATTCTCTTAGCTAGAAATGTAGCTTGTCCTTTACCAAAAGGAATAAAACCATTAGCCGTCATTATAACTACATTGCCCATAGTATTTCTACCATGTGTGGCAGGAGAAGCAACAGTCTTCATTATCTGAGATAATGCCTTCATTTTAATCCAATTCCTAATCCAAGGCGCACTAGGAGAAGCTAATTCTAAACCATTTTTAATAATATCTTCATATGCTTTATCAACAAATAAACCTCTGAGTGGATTATCAAAATTCTTCACGGCTTCTCTACCAGATTGTCCTATTCTATCATCTATTGCTTTACCTAAATCATATAGTCTATCTGCATCTGGATTTATATAAACAGGATCACCTGCTTCTGTAACTTGTTTAGGATTTAAACCTCCTCTGGTAGCTATAGGAGCAACTTCTCTACCAGCCCTATCTACTCTTTTTCTTGTTAAAACTCTTTTCATTTCATTAAGATAGTCTTGCTCTGCTTTAAGAACAGAAAGTTTTTGAAAAGTTTTTCCAAAGTTTTTGTATGGATCTTTATATTCTCCCCATAAAGCTCTTAATTCAGGAGGTTGATACTTTCTTTTTGAAAATGGTTTAGTGGCTCCTCTGGAAAACTCAGCTAATTTAGTTATAAATTTATCAGGATCTTCTCCCTTCCATCCCTTTCTTGTAACAAGACGAGTTGCTTCCGAAGGTTTCATTCCTCCTGCTATATATTTTAATACTGGTTCTAGATCTTTATTAGCTATACCTACTTGTTCTTTTAAATAAGTTTCTGCATCTGATTTAATCTTATTAAATTTTTCTTCTCCTACCTTTTTTCTAAGACTATCTAATCCTTTCCATGATGGATCATCAAAAGTTCTATAAGATCTATTAATATAAGTTCCAAGATTTTTATCTATCTTAGCTTTCATTTTACCTGTTCTTAATCGTGATCCTACTATAGTTGATAATTCATCTATTGAATCTCTCATTTCTTTTACAAGTAATCCTACTTCTTTAGTATCTGAATTATTAATTAATTCATCCATTATCTTTACATCAGAATTTTCTCTTGTAGCTCCAGCTAAAGCATCATTTACAGTCTCTAATACTTTTGGATCGTTGGCTTTAGAACCATAAACATTTTTCATTGCATGTTTAAGACTTTGACCAATACTTTCAGTAAGTGTTACTGCTTCTCTACTTGCTCCATCTCTTCTTATAGTAAGGGCTAAAGTATCATAATCTGTTCCTTTAGTAGAAGACCAATTTCTTAAAGGTACTCTCAATCTTTCTAGTAAACCTACTACAGGCACATCATCTGATATTATAGAAGATTTATCCATTCTATTAGCAGCACTTGCTATTGCTTCTATACCGGGTTTACCTGCTCTTAAATAGAAAGGCATCCAAAGAGCTTCAAAAGCAGGAACTGAAAGAAGATTATTTATGAAAGCCTGACCATATTGCCTAGCTTTAGGATCATCAGGATTAACAGCAAGTGGTTCAATAAAATCCATTGCTTCTGGAAAGTGTTCTAGAAGTACATTAACAAGATTTTCTTCAGGATCTTCCACCATTGTAGCACCAATAGCAAAACCAGTACCATGTTTTAATCCTGTTCCTAATCTTTTTCTAAATCTTTCAGATCTACTTAAAACTTTAGGAATTTCATCAGCAACTTCTTTAGTAGTTTTAGTTACTGGAACTAAAGCTGTTCCTGTTGCAACTGTTCCTTTAGGTTGGAGCCAAGGTGCTTTAGCAGGAGTTATTTTTGCTGGATCTTGAAATGTTATTCTTTTATTTTTAGTTGTAGGATGAAATTTTTCAACCATTTCTAAAAATTCGTCTACTTTTTTTTGTCTTCTAGTCCCACCCACTGTTTTAGCAAGATTATATATACCTGAAGCAGTCTTCATTGTTCCTATACCCGGAGGCAGATAAGATATAATATGTCCTACAGCATTTTCTGCTCCTCCTGCTAGACCTTCTCCATGATAAGGATCGAAGAACTCTATCATTTCTTTTCTTAAATCTTCGGGAAGAATGTCAGCTAAATTATCTATCTCTCTTTCAACATCTTCAGCCATACTATCACTAAGAAAAAGATCTTTACCAAAATTTCCAAGACCACCAACAAGTTCCCCTAGGCCTCTTCCTATTATTCTACCAATAAGAGTTCCACCTTGCTCTATCTGCTCACCAGCATCTAAAGCTTCACTGTACTTTCGATATTCTTCTTTAAATGAAGTAGGATCATAGCCGTAGTGTTCAGCAAATATATCTATTTGTTCCTCTGTTGGGGGAGGCCCATCAGCAAATATCTCATCTGCTTTGGTAAGCGTATCCTGAAAAGTCTGAGATTGAAAAGCTGCTGTTCTTAAACTAGCCATTTATTGTACCTGTTATTGAGGTTTACCTGTTAAAGCAGGACTAAGTGTTCTACCTCTAACTTGGCTACTAATCTTATCAGCCATCTTAGATTGTTTTTTATCTCCACCTGCCCCTCCTGTCATTCTAATCCTATGGATTGCCTGAGCTCCTATTCTAACTGCTTTTGTTAATGGTTTTCCTTCTTCTAATGCTAGAGTAGCCATAGTTACTCCTATAAAATGAGCTTTAGATGCTTCAGCCGTACTTTCTAGAAAAGAATCAGCAATCTGATTATTAATTGCTGTAGTAATTGCTGCTACATCTTTAGAGTTAACTTTCTTTAAACCATTATTCTTAATCCAAGCAGCTAATGCTTTCATTTGTTGTGCTTTCGCCTGACCAGCCGATATTAATAATTTAGTATCTGCTTGTTGCAAAGCTATATTTGTTTTTAAAGCATTAATAGCTTTTTGACCATCACCTTCAGCTTCTTTTAATAATTCTAATCTTTTATCAAGATATTCTGTTGAACCTGCGGTAGCACCTTCTGCAAGAGCATTTAAGAAGCCTTTAGTAGGATCAGCTTTACCTACAGCTTCTCCCATTTTAACTAAAGATCTCCAGAAATTAAGTTCATTTCTTTTATTTCTAGATCCTTCTATAGTTTGCTGATCTGCCTTTACTTTACTTCTCCACTCTTCTATTAATTTTTTCGTTTCCTTTCGTGAAGTCTCTACACCTTCTAGAGAATCTGTAATTAAACTAAGAGCGTCTATATCTAAATTTTTCTTTGGATTCATAGGAGTTTTAATTTCTGTTTCAGATCCTCTCATTCCTTTAGATTGATCAACAATAATGGAAGCATCTTTCTCAATCTCAACAAGTTTCCCATCTACATATGTATAATTTTTTCCTGCTTCTATATTATCAACAGGATCTTTAGTACTAACACGCTTTTCCGTTCCTTTTCCTAATTTAGCTTTTACTATTTCCTCATCGGTAAGCGTACCAATTTCTATAGAAGTACCAAATTCAGGATCAATTAATTCTTCTCTACCTACAGTTTCATCAACTATTATATCTTCTCTAGGATCAGATGCAAGTCTAACTTTTTCAGATTCAAGATTTCTTTCAGTATCTTCTATTATACCCTCACTTACTTTTCTTTCCCCTACTGATTGAAAAGGATACTTTACTTGTTCTGACAGTATTTTTCCTCTTTCTTTCGCACCAGCAGTATCTGGTCCTCCATAAAAAGCAGAAATAGGATTTTCTATATCAGCCCTTTCTTTAGCTAGTTTACTTTCAGGAGATTGAGTTGTTAAATTTTTCCACAAATTTACAAGATCTCGCCAAAGAACAGATTGGTCTTGATCCCTATCAATAGTACCTGCTTGTCTCTTTACCACAGGAAGTCCAGATAAACCTCCTACAGATCCACCTTCTGCACCACCAAATAATGTTCCTAAACCTTTCCCTGCTTGAGCAAAATAATTTCCCCCACCAAATCCTCCTGCCAAGCCAAGACCTGTAAGACCAAGACTCATAAGAGATTGTCCTGTACTTGGTTGTGCGCCCATTGTAGTTTTAGTCTGATCAAAAGTTCTAGCAAAAGGATTACCATATACCATTCCTGAATATTGTGCTAATGTTTCTTGAGGAAATTGCTGTTCTTCTAAAAATCTATAATAAGCTTCATCAAGTGCTGACTGAGCTAATGCCTGTCGTTCTTCTCCTGCTGCCTTCTGCGCTCCTAATTCAGATAATCCAGAAGTTAAAGCTCTGGTTCCCATTCCAGCTATATCTCCAGCCATACCTCTTTCTCTGGCTTTCTGTGATTCAAAAGCTTGTCTAGCATCTGTAAATGCTTTTTGTAATCCCTTAGCTTCTATATCAGCCAGAAGTTGTGATTGTCCTCTCTGAAGTTCTGCTGCTTCTACTCCTGCTCTGGAACCTAAACCACTAAGACCACCAGCCCTTATAGCATCAGCCTCAAATCTAGGCATAATATTTTTTTCAAATTGTCTTTGGGCTTCTCTCTTTTCAATGTCAGTTACTGCTCTTTGGTATGGAGACATATACTCTTCAGCAGTCTCAGGTGTAAATCTCTCTCCACCTGTCTCAAAAACTTCTGTAGCCTTCTCAAGAAAAGGTGCTGTAGTTCCGGGTAATCCTGCAAGTCCTGTCAGAGCAGCCTCTTGATCAGGAGTCAGAGGAGCTATAGTTGTACCTGTATATGGTTGATAACCTCTAGCTAATTCTCCTTTATATAACTGTTGTGCTTCCCCTAGTATCTCTTTAACAAAAGGAGATATTTCTTCAGGTAATTTAGTTGATTGAACAACAGTTGAGGTAGGAGTGCTACTTCTTTTTGTTCCAAATAATGAAGATAAAAAACCCATTTCTTATACCCTTTCTATCATTGGCCTAAGAGCAGCAAGACCATCTATTTGATTTGGTTGTTGGTCTGTGCCATAGGCTTTTTCTCTAATATGTTCTACTACATTATCCATTACATCTGCTCCTTTATCTGCATTACCATTACCAAGAGCAGACATAGTATGTGCATCCACCACATATTCCTTTGGACTGACTGCTAATGTAGCTACTTGTTCTCCTCTTTCCTGTATAGGCATAAAGACATTATCCTGCATACCATGCCCATCTCCTCTAACTCTACCTTCAAACTTTCCTCCAAGTGCCATGCCTATTAAACCGCCTTGGGCTGTTGGAATTACTTCTTCATTAATAGAAATATTCTCATCAACTCTTGATATACCCAATAAATTTTTAGAAGCCTCGCTCAATTTTTTCTCTGCTTCTGGTCCTAAAGAACGGCTAACTAAATCGTCCCATAAAGCAAGTCTTGTTACTTTTTCTATATGCTCTTCTTTATCTTCAGGTGACATGTTTCCTATAACTTCTTCTTCTGTATTTATAGATATTTCTTCTCTAGGGCTTTCAAGAGCATCTCGATTCCTCCGTTGAAGGTTTTGTATTCCTTGTGTCATAAAATCTTTTGGCTGATTTCTAAATCCACCTACTTGTTGCGAAGGATTTTGTTCTCTTCGTTGTTGTATAAATCTTAAATCATCTTGAAGATCAGATGTTTGAGCCATTTTCCTATGGTCTAGAGCAGCCTGTACTGGTTTCCTATGGTCTAGAGTAGTTTGTACTGGCTGAAATACTGGTATATTAGCACGTTTACTCATATTAATTCCCCATCTGTCTAGAAGTAAAGTTACTGATGTCACCTTGGGTATCAAAGTTATTTTTATTATTGTAATTATACACTAGTTTCTGCTGATTCCCAAATTGTTGTGGTATTTTTTGTTGCATAGAATACATATCATCTCGCACAACCATTCCCTTGTTATGAATACCAAATAAAGTTTCATTGTTTACTATACCAAAATGTTCTGCCATTGTTTTCATTAATTTAAATCCTGCCAAGATGTTTCCGATCCAACACTAACATAACCTCTAAATTTACCACTACTGGCTGAGTAAGATATATCTCCCTTTCTGGGACGACCTATACTTGTTATTGTTACCACACTAAAAATATTGGTAGATGGTGTATTCCTTAATTCTAAGTCTCTACTATCAAGTTCGTTAATCAACATTGATCCCCATCTTTGAACTTCCTTATACATAGTTTTAATTTCTTCATTGGTTAAATACATTGGTAAGGTTGGGTATCTTGCCATTATCTTCCCCCATCTCCTTGTACTCCTAATCGGATAGATCCCCATCTCCAACTAGCATTATTAGAATCACAAGATACCCTTACCTTTGCTTGCCTTCCTCTAGCTCTCAGGTCAACCTTTTGTGTTGTATTTGCTATATCAAACTCTTTTGTAATAGACTCACTACTTTCTGGATACTGTTTGGAAACAAGATGTAATTTAATCTTACCAGTAGTTAAATCAAAGTCTGGTATTATCTTATTCATAAACATGATAGCATTACCATCATCAATATCAAAATCAGCAGACTCTACAAAAGAAGTTAATGTTGCACCATCTCCAGTAAAGACATCTGCTGGTTCATTGTTATATAAAAAGTTTCCTGTCGTTGTAGCTCCAGTAGTTATTGTATTTCCAAAAACTTCCCTATCTTTAAATGTTGTAAAGAATGTATCTCCATATACCCAGTATCCCTCATCAGGAGAAAAGACTACATAGCTGTCACATTCTGTTGCATCATTAGAAACAAATAACCATATTATTTCTTTAAATTCCGAATTAATTCCTGTATAAACTTTATCATAATAAGTTGTATTAAGTTTATCAAAGACAAACCTTCTTACTGTACAATCCAGTACTTCCACTTGTCCTGTATTGGCATAGAAATTATCAAAGCCCATCCAATAAGTTATACCATTATAATCTATACCTGCATGTGGCCCTATCAATCCACAGTTCGTTCCTGCCTGTTGAAACTTAAATGTAAATGGAGGACCAGCAAACTCCATCAGCCATAGTGAATTATCTGTCCATATATTAATAGCATTCTTTGATCGAACTGCTCCTACTATCTTAGTTCCATCTGTAAGAACAACTTCCCCTGCTGTAGAACTTACTGAAGGAACCCAATTAGATCTATCTCCCTGATCCGACCATCTAACCAACATAGGATTAAATGTACCACTTACAGTAGCAGTAGGACTAAACTCATTAGCTCCCAATGCAATTACATGTCTGTCATTAGGAGAGACAATCAGAGAATTTACACTAATAGGAGATGTTGTAACTGTTGTAGCTCTTATAGGAGAAGTCGAAGCCTGAGTAATAAAGTAATACATATTACTTCCTCTTCGGTTCATCAGTACATTCTCACCCCAATTATCCATACTCCATTGTGCTATATCAAGAGCCAGATCAGTAGCATCTGCTGAAGCTTCTTCATCCCATGCCCTTCCTGATCCACCCCCTGCTGTTTGTTTATAAACCAATGCTGTCATATTAAGAGAAGATGTTACATCTCCACTTGCACTTGCATTAGCAGCAGCACTAACAATTACTTGTGTACCATTTACTGAAACTATGGTAAATTCTGGACCTCCTGCTGCTGACTTGGTAAGATTTAGATTACCTCCTATTGTAGCTGCTACAGAATCTATGGAAGTATTTTGAAATACGATAAAATCATTAGCAACACCACCGTGAGCAGAAGCACAGGAAACAGTGACAAGTGCAGAACCACCAGTAGCTGTAATCTTGCTAAGACCCACCGATGTAGGGTCTGCTGCATTATAGTCAGAAGCTCCATATCCTACTCCTTGTGTAGCTACAGACGGTCCTGTAGCAATATAATAATTAAAAGTAGCTGATCCTGCCTGAGTTGAAGTAGCACCAGCATTACCTGATATAGATATTGTAAATACATTTGTATCTACAATGGAAGTAATCTGATAAACATTACCTGTTAAACTAACATCACTTCCAAAGGTAGCAGCCGAAGTAAATAATACCCAATCATTCTTTTGTCTTCCATGTGATCCATCAGAACAACATACTCTGGTAGATCCAGCACTTGTTCCAAACACATTAGCCAATGTAACAACAGTAGTAATAGGAGTTATATCTGTTATTCGATCTCCATCATGTTCGTAAACTTTATCTGGAGTTCCAAAGATAGCTCTCTTCTTATTACTGTTATCTTTCCATGTTATAAGATCTCTGGCAGAACCATCGAATGCAGTAGATACTTTTGTTTCATATCCTCTGATATTCTCTGGTTTTCCAGCACGAAACCTTACCCTATTACCATCAAACCATTTGCCTTCTTCAGCATATTGGGTAGTCTCTCTATTAAATCCTTGCTGGAAATCAAATTTTGCCAGTTGAGAAGTCATTTACGATCTCTTAAAATCTTTTAACATTACTGTATCTATTGTTGAAGCACTTCTTACATTATAGACAAGCATATCTACAGCACTAGCTGTTGTTGTAGCAGCAGGTACAGAACCACTGGGAAACTTCCATACTGCATTATAACTAAGTGTTCTACTTCCTGTACCATCTTGTACTACATAGATACTTCCTGTCTGTCCTGTTGTAGCATTACTAGGAGCAGCTAGTGTTCTATTACCACCAAGAGTTACAAGAAAGTTATTACCTGTATTCATTGATACAGCAACTGAAGCTGCATCTGTAAGTGTAGTAATAAAAGATTTTACTGGTCCTGATACTGAAACTATACCATCTGTTCTTACTGTACTGGTAAATACAACAGAAGCTGTAAAATGTTTATCAGCTACAATCGTACTTGATACAGATGCAGGAACATATCTTATATCAGCAAGAGAAGTATCAGGAATATTTGTAGCACAAACACCTACATCTTTTGTAGCTGCTGTACCTAAACCGGGGATACCAGCAGCATTAAGAGAAAATACAGAAGTTCCATTTGTAATATAGTAGCCATTACCACTCCCTACAGTTACTCCTGTATTACCTGCTACTCTAAGTATAACAGCATCAGTAGCTGTAGTATTAGCTGATACTGCATTTCTAATTGCATAGGTCTTGGGTGTATTTGGTATTAAAACAAAGATAGAAGTATTAGCTCCTCCTACTGTTCCTTTAAATTCTAAGATAGCTGATCTGGATTGATCCTGACTTCCTTGGTTTTCTGTTAGGGTTACGGTAGCAGCCGATCCTATAGAAACTGTGGTATAGGAGGCTACAGCCTGATCAACAAGACTAATAACATTATTGAGAACTTCACCCCATGTATTTGGATTGTCTCCATCACCTTGCTTGGTTAGACGAAGATTTGTTGTATATGTACTTGCCATTTAACTTACTCCCATATCCTTACCTTTGTATCTTTTTTTACACCTTTCTTAGAACTTACTATTCCCGGCATTCCTGAAAAATAAATACAGGAGATACCTGATACATTATCTAACATAGATGTCCACATTCCATCCTTTTTTAAGTATACTTTAAATACATTAGTTTGATCCATCATACCTGTAAATACAATTTGTTCCTTCTTAAATACTTTTGCCATTTCTTTTGTTGTAGCACAATGAGCAGGTAAAGATGTCATTATAGTTCCTAAAATTAACTCCGATTTTTTTTCTTCAGCATACAAAGATCCAGAAAGAAAAAGAAATAAGGTATTTAAAATTAATATTTTTTTAAACATTACTCTTCCAACTCAGGCCAATCATAAAGTATTCCAGATTTATTACCATCTTTATCTATAACAAGCCATAACTTAGCTATATCTTCAACACTAGAACAAGCAGCTAAAGCATCTTCCATTTCTGTAGCTTTAGTTCTAATTGTATTTCTCCATTTTTTAATATTAGAAGGAACATCTTTTCCAGTATCGTAATGTCGTATATACGTCCAATCACTTTTAGATAATATAAGAAATTGTTGGTCCTGAATCTCACTTTTTATTTGTATTTTAAGAGTATCTAAATCTTTAGCAGTAGAAGTTATTTTTCCATTAATGTCGGGTCCAGACCAGTCATATAATCTAGAATCAGGAGGAGTATCAGAAAGTACTTCTACTATTCCTCTTTCTTTTTTTTCAGCACTAGACCAAATATTCCAATTTTTTGGATGCCTGACTCCTTCATCATCTTTCCATCCTTTACCCGGAAATATTTCTTTATTTTTGTATTTAAACATTTATATCCTCCTAAGCTACCCTACCGGGGTAAGGTATATTGGATGAAGCAGCCAGAGTTCCGGTACGGGTCATATTACCACCAGTACCATCGTTAGTATCAAAAGCTGTTACTGCTTCCGTAGCAGTTCTGTTTATAAAGAAAATTGGTGAAGTACCTGTTGGAGTAGATCCATCAGACCCCAAGTCAACAGGCCCACCATCATAAAATTTCTTTAAATTTGCTGCTACACTTAAATCTACATATTCTGCTGGATTAAAATAAAATTGGGCCATATCCCCTGTAATTGGTCCAGATGGTGTAGAACTAGCCCCCCAACCCCATTTGCCTCTTGTATAATTTATTGTTTGATCTACTGGTGATGTAGAAACAGTTGCTGAGTCTGAAACACCATTAACATATACATGACCCACAGTGTTTCCCAGATCCCAACTGGCAATAAAATGTGCCCAACCTGCTGTAGATTTAAATGAATCCGTTGATGTAGTTACATCCCAAATATAGCTAGAGGCTCCGTAAATGCCGATCCTCATACGATTAGAACTGCCCATGTATAAAAATATAGACCCACCGTAATTTTGAAAAGGGTATCGTGCTGTTCCAGAATCATCAACGGAAGATGCTTGCCTGAACCAAAAAGATAGTGTACCAACTTTACTATTTGATAACCCACTATAATCACTGGTACGTACATAATAGTCACCTCCATCAAAATAACATCCTCCAAGATCTTGAAAAACTTCTTTAATACTACCTGCTGCCATTAATAGATTATTTTGAAAAACCATTAACCATACTCCTGTGTTAGTATTGCTTGTATACTTTCACCTGTATCGTCACTAGAAATAGAAGCAACAATATAATCCAATCTATCTACTGCACCATTAGATGTAGAAAAGGTTGGATCAGTACCTGCTGGAAACTTCCAAGCAGCATTCCAAGATAATGTACCACTACCACCTGACTGTACAAAGAAGACACTACCTACTTGACCTACTCTAGCATTAGTAGGTCTAGCCATTGTATGTGCTGCTGTAACAGTTGTCAAGAAATTCTGTGCTGTACTAAAGTTTAGAGATACAGAAGCTATTCCATTAATAGCTGTTGTATGCACAGCAGCAGCACCTGATTTACTAAGCTGTAATAAGCCTTCAAGAGAAGTATTTCCTGATACCCTAGCTGTACCTCCTACACCTAAATTACCTGTCATTGTAGTATTACCTACAATCGTAACTGTACCACCAACATAAAGATTAGTACCTATAGATACGTCACCACTTACAGAAACATCACCATCAAAGTTAGCATTACCTGTAACTTGGAAAGTACCTCCTACAGATACATTAGTAGCTACATCAAGATCACCAGATACAGATACATCACTTTCAAATATAGCAATACCAACTACAGTAACTGTTGAACCTAATTGTGTAGCACCAGTAGCTGTTAGAGTACCTCCTATAGATGCATTAGTAGCCACATCTATATCTCCTGATACAGATACATCTCCTTCAAATACGGCTTTACCTACTACTGTTACAGTAGATCCTAACTGAATAGCTCCAGTAATTGTTGCTGTACCACCAACTGATATATTACCTGCTGTATCTATATTACCTGATACAGACACATTACCATCAAATACTGCATTACCAGTTACTTGAGATGTTCCACCTACAGAAACATTACCAGCCATATCTACATTACCTGATACAGAAACACTATCCTCAAATATAGCAGCCCCTGCAACAGTAACAGTAGATCCAAACTGACTTGCTCCTGTAGCTACAAGTGTTCCCCCTATAGAGGCATTTGTTGCTACATCTATATCTCCACTTACCGATACATCTCCTTCAAAAACAGCTTTACCTACTACTGTTACAGTTGATCCAAGTTGTGTAGCTCCTGTAGCTGTAAAAGTACCTCCCACTGAAGCATTAGTAGCTACGTCAAGATCTCCAGATACAGATACATCACTTTCAAATATACCAATTCCTGCTACAGTTACAGTACCTCCTACATAGAGATTACCTCCTATTGTAGCATTATTAACCGATATATTCCCGGTTATATCAACAGGAACATTTGTAATATTGGAACCGTCACCATAAAATGCAGAAGCACATACCTTACTACTAACATGTACATCTCCTTTAACAGTCACATTTCCACCTATAGAAACATTACCACCTACATCCAGAGTACCACCTACGGAAGCATTCGTACTAACTCGTATAGCTCCACCAACTCCTAAGTCTCCTGTCATAGTCGTATTGCCTACAATAGTAACAGTACCTCCAACATAGAGATTTGTTCCTATTGAGACATCTCCAGAGACAGAGACATCACCATCAAAGTTTGCATTACCAGTTATCTGTGCAGTTCCTCCTACAGAAACATTCCCTGCCATATCCAAATTACCACTAACTGATACACTATCTTCAAAGATAGCTGCACCAGCTACAGTAACAGTAGATCCTAGATTGGTAGCTCCTCCTACACTTAAATTACCTCCAATACTGGTATGACTTGCTATTGTGACTGTGCTTAGAAAGTTAGCTGCACTTCCAACACTAAGAGTAGATGCTAGAGAAGTTGCTCCTGCTACAGTTAGAGTTCCATTTACATTTACAAAACTACTTACAGAAGCCCCACTTTGAAATGTAGCTGCTCCTACAACATTAAGAGGTCCAGATACTGAAACACTTCCACCAACATGAATATATCCTGATACTGAAATATTTGTAGCTATACCAAGTTCTGCTTCTACATTTGTAAGATTTGAACCATCACCATAAAAATATGCAGCCGTTACATTACCACTTACTTCTACATCATCTGCAAAATTAGCTTTTCCTGTAACTTTAAGAATATTTCCTATAGAAGCTGAAGTAGCTACATCAAGTCTTCCACTTACTGATACATCATTTTTAAATTCTGATTTAGCTGTAAAGGTACTAGCTCCTGTTACTGCTAATGTCCCACCTACTGAAGCATTGGTAGCTACATCCAGATCTCCACTGACAGAGACATCTCCTTCAAATACTCCTTTACCAACTACAGTTACAGTAGACCCTAATTGTGTAGCACCAGTAGCTGTTAATGTTCCTCCCACACTTGTATTACCTGCCACATCAAATGTACCACTTACAGTTACATTAGCATCAAATATAGCATTTCCTGTTACAGATAAAGTCCCATCAACCAGAGCATTACCAACAGATATACTTCCACCGATAGAAGCTGTAAGGCCACTTAGATTAGAACCATCTCCATAAAAAGCACTAGCACATACTTTATCACTTACAAGTAAATCTCCACTAACACTGGCATTACCATGTACTCCAAAAGTACCTGAAACTTTTATTGCAGTTGTTCCAAGATTTAAAGCACTAGCTGTTCCATCTCCTGATTGAACATTTGTTAGTGAAGTCTTTACTCCAGTATTCGTTGTACTGGCATTAACCTGTAATAACTGCTTATAGGTATCTGATATTAATTTTCCTGTTAAGTCTGTCATATTGCATCCCAACTTTTGTTAGCATCATCATACTTTGTTGTATGTGTTGTTTCTGCCAGAGTTGTAGGATTTACTGTTATCCATGTAGCAGTCTCATCCCATGTAATTCCTCTACCACCTGTATCAGGTCTAGGATTTCTAATAGCAGGATTATCTTTTACATTTGGTACTTTATTTTGAGGGTTATTCTTTAAATCAAATTGACCTTCAAAATCCTGTGGACATACCACTAATCCATAACTATTTAATCTCATTACTCTATGTGGATATACAAAACCACAAATATCACATTGAGCTAGAGCATTCCTTTGTGTAGCCATTAATTATAAAAAGTTAGACGAGGCAAGAGATAGATACTGGCTCTTTCTCTATCTTCTTCCATAGCTCTTCCTAACTTTTCCTCATAGTTTATTTTTAACATAGCAATTTTTGTGTCAGCTACCAGAGGTCTTTTCATAGACATATAGTAAGCTAATCCACAAGTTAATGCTGGTAAAAATCTTTTAGGTACATCTGCATTTTGATCAGCAGATTTATTTGTATCTTCAACTTCTTTAACTATTTCCATCTTCAAAATATCTGTAGAATTTTCTGGTATAGGCCATACAGACATTACTGGATTATCTCTTTTCCTTCTAATACTATACTGATTAGGTTTACCTGTTTGTGTCTTGGCAGGAATAATCATATATTCTTCAGGAGTAATACGAGTTAGTTTAACATCTGTATTATCTCTACTGATAACAACTTCAAGAGCATTAATCGTACTACTTGCCAGATCATATGTAGTAGTTGAAGCAGCTACTGTTACAGCCGTAGTACTGGTAGTCCAGAGAAGTATGCCCCTATTCTGCCAATCCCTTAACATAAGATTTATAGAACGTCTGGCTGAAGCTGGCTCATGACCAAGAGTATCTTCACCCCCAATCATTTCCATAGCTTCTTGGATTACTTCATCTATATCCAGATTAAAATTATATGTGCCTGAAACTGCCATTATGTTCCAATCGTTTTAATTCTTTTGTTAGCCCCTTCTATGTAAGAAGAAAACATATTAGGTAAAATAAAAGGAAATACTCCATGTATAATTAAACCAATCATAACTAGCATTCCTCTTATACTTTCAAACCATGTAAATCTTAAATGTTTAATATATTTTAATTTTACATCTCTTAAATGTTTAAAATTTATTATCATATCTTTACTCCATATCTATTGTAGATTCTCCCCAATCGGAGGGTCTGCAATTACACTCATCACATTTACACATATTCTTATCTTTATAAAAAGAACACATCATATTACAGTGACAGGGATGTTCACAATGTATACATTCATTGGTCATTTATTTTCTTGTGCTTACTACCATAAGTATACTTAAATTTTAAATAAATATAGTTACAAGTATCTTGAAAATACTCATCAAATGTTTCATAGTCTTCTCTATTAACTTTAGGAATACTGTAATCTATTAATGAATAATCATCAAGACCTTCTTGTACAGACTTCTCATAAAGTTCTTTATTAATCATAGGAAGCAGCAACTAAAGCATCTCCAGAACGATTGATCTTTCCTTTACCTTTACCCTTACCCCACTTACCGTAGGATTCATCTCGACTTGCTTTGAGTTGTTTCTTGGTACGTTTCTTCTTAACTCTCATTGCAATCGACTCATCTTTACGAGCTTTGTAGCCTTGTTTCTTTTTCTTTTTCTTTCCGATTTTACCACCTTTCTTCATATAACGAAGACGGTCTGCTTCGGACATTGTACCAGCCCTTGCCATTTCTGCTGGATAAAGTCCCACTCTTGTCATTCCTGCCATCTTAATCCTCCCTAATACATTTTATTAGAATATTTAGCATTACCAAAACCTTTTATAGCTTGGCCTACACCTCTTACGGCTCCACCTTTATTTCTTTTAACCATACCACCTGATTTTTTTCTACGAGTTAATCCTCTTTGTTTATTTAAATAATCTCTAAGACTTAACCCAGATTCTTCTAATTGCTCTTTTGTAACAGCAGCTAATTCTTTACCTCTTTTATCTCTAAAAGTTTTTTTACCCATTTCCTTAGCTTTAACTATACTTCTAGGTTCTCCTCCCGATAACATATCTGCTTGAGTTTTAGATTTAAATCCTTCTGGTCTTTTTTTAAACGGTCCTTTTTCAGCTTGAATCATAGGAATTTTTTTAATAATAGTAGAAGTTTTAGTTTGAGGTGACTTTCTAGACTTACGACTTCCGGGACGATCTCCCATTTTAGTTGCAATTTCTCTAGACTTACGACTTCCGGGACGACCTGCTAATAAAGTTCCTGTTTGGTTAGCTTTTTTATCTTTCATAGCCTTCTTATACTCTGTTGTTGCTTCAACAATAGGTTTTGTAATAGCAGCCGTTCCAAGATATGCGCTACCTGCACCTAAATTGCTAGCTTGTTTCGCTAAAGCTTTTTTCTGAGCAGCCGTTTTCGTTATACCTTTAGTTGCTGCTGATCTTACACTAGGCGTTTTCTTTTTTTGTGCTGCTAATCGTGTTATGCGTTCTCTACCTCTTGCTTGTGGACTTAAATTGCCTTTGGCTTTAGGTGGAAGAGGAGCTTTAATTTTTTTAGCAGCAGCTATAGCAGCATCTTTAGACTTAAATGTTTTATTTCCAACTTTATAAAGTGTTTTTCCAGCTTGTATTCCCTTCATAATAGCCTTTGCACCTAGTCCTAATGCACCTAAACCGGGTATAGCTGTAAAAGCTATATCTGCAACATTCTGTTGCGCTCTTTTCTGTGCTTCTTTTAAACCACCTTCAACAAATTTTGACTTGTCTTCAGCTTTTATTTTTAATTGTCTAGCCTGTTCTTGTATATTAGGTATAGACCTTTTTTCTCTTTCCGTAGTTAGATCTTTTCTTGTTTTTTTCTTCTTATTTTCTGTAGGTTTTTTCTTATTACTAAACTTTTTAGATACTGGTTGGCTTAATTTTTCTAATCTTTCTTCTTCTTTTTTTAAGTTACGACCCTTTAGGGACATAGGATTAACAGTTTTTCGTTGCTTTCTAACATTCTCTAACTGTTTTTGAAGTCTAAATTTCTCAGGTTTTCGTACTGACATAATTAAGCCTCCCCATATGTACTGTCTTTATCAGAGGTATCTATTTTAAAAGCTTTTCCTTGTTCATAATCCTCATCAACAACGACATCCTGTGGTGGACCTACAACATCTGGTCCCTTTCTAGCTGCACCATATCCTTGACCTGTAGGCTTACCTAGTATCTTTTTCAGATCTGGCGGATACTTTAATAATGTATGTGGTCCTAATCCCATTTTAACCTCTCCTTTTCTTCTTTCGTAATTTCTTTAATGTCTTGGCAAACCTAGCTCTTTGTCCTAATTTACCGGGAGCCTTCGCTGCCTTATTTAAAACTGACTTAGGAATAGTCTTTCCCTTCTTAATACCTAGAGACTTACGTAACGCTCCCGGTTTCTTAATAGCCTTCTTAATATCTAATTTCTTTTTCTTTTTAATTCTACCACCTCTTTTTAATCCCGGCTTCATAATCTCTTGTCTAATACTAGCTCTATTAACCATTAATCATATCCTTCTGCCTTAACTTGACCACCACTTCGTTTTTTTCTTATGGATTTAAGATAATCTTTTAGATATGGTTTAATACTTTTTTGTGTAGCCTTCGGATTTTTTAATTCATCTGTATATTTTCTTAATGGACTTTTAGACATTATCATATCCTGCATCTACTACCTGACCACCTGTCATTTTGTAGGTAATCTTACCACCATGTTTTTTTCTAATTGTATCGAACCCTCTAGATGTAGGGGCCATCATTCCATAATCTTTCAATAGATTTTTAGATTCTTCGTATTTTTTATTAACATCTTTCCTGTCTTGCTTTGCAGTATCTTTTAATTCTTGTATTCTCTGACTTTGATTTTTTCCAGTAAAATTAGGACTCTCATTAATTTTCCTTATATTTGTTTTTAAATCCTTATTAATTTTTCTTATTCTTCGTTTTTTCTTTTTAAAAATATTAGGAGTTCCCATTCTCTCCCCACCACCTTCAACAGCTTTAATTTTTTTTCTATCTGCTGGTGTATATAACATTTTTTTTGTATAAGGTATTGTTTCTCTTGCTGTAAAATTTGACATTTAACCCCCCTATGATGCTCCCTGTGTTATGGTATCAGGACCACCAGCAGGTGAAGCAGCAACTGCCATATCATCCTGTCTTGTCCTTCTAGCCTGATTACGTAATGTTGCTATAGCTGTTTGATATTCGTTCTGCCATACTGGAAGTGTATTCCAATCTTTCATATACATTGTAGCTTCTACCATGCATCCTGCAAAGAGAGCTTGATAACAATAATCACTAAAATAATTTTGGGTTGTTACACTTGTACCTGTAGCAGAAGCTAGAGGTAATGGCTGAGACTGTGATTGTATTTCTACTGTCAATGCTGAAACTGGTGTAGGTACTATCTTGATACTAGAATTATTTTTTCTTGTATAGTATCTAGGTGTACCTGTAGATGCACTAACAGGCCAGTAGTCATTAACATATTCTACTGTTCTTTGAAGTAAGTTGGTTACAGTTGTTCCTGTACTTACCTTAAAGTTTACATTACGAACAATACGAACTCTATCATTTAAAGACACAGCACCAGCATTGGCAGATGATACTGATATATTAGTATATTCATCTAGTCCAGAGTCATCTAGATCTTTAACCATACGAAATTCTGTTTTCTTAACGAAAGCCGAAACTTGACTTGCAAATTCAGTAGAGTCGTTCTCAGTCGTATTAATTAAATCTGTTTTTAAATATGCAAAATTAGGCATTGTTAGCCTAGATATAATGTAATTGTTGGAGCCATCGTTCCTGTTCCAGAAGTGGCAACACTAACAATACCAAAAACTCCTACTCCCATATCTCCTATATACTGATCATTAGAATCAGTTGCTCCTACACGGTAACGGATAGCTGTTCCTTTAGCTGATTTATTTGTAATCTGTTTTGATCCTGAAAGAACAATTTCACCTGCAAGAGTTGAATAAGTATGAATAGCAAGAACTCTGGTTGTCGATGGAGAAGGATCAGAACCAGTTCCCTCATCTCCTAAAGTTGTGTTGGTATCAATATAACGAAAGCCTGTTATGATTGCTCCATCACTACTTACATTTTGTGCTACTTTTACGTTTGTAGTCATATCTGCTCCTTATAGTAGTAGGGAAGTGACTAGAGCCACTCCCCCACAGTTAGACTTATGATCCTTGACTACCGAACCATCCTCTCCAATCTGAGACACCGAAACTATATCGTTCCCTTGCCTTAAATCGAAGATTACCAGTATCAAAGTCAGGTTCCATCTTAGTTTGAAGAGGTGAACGTACAAACATTTTAGTTCCGTTT
>Ga0098044_1000487_pt1 | contig 21068 bp, 26 predicted proteins | sample 10_taG_FD_75053 | JGI IMG/M metagenome (GOLD analysis project Ga0098044, IMG submission 75053) | Marine viral communities from the Subarctic Pacific Ocean - 10_ETSP_OMZ_AT15264 metaG | ecosystem: Environmental > Aquatic > Marine > Oceanic | place: Pacific Ocean | collected 2015-01-16 | reverse complement strand
TTTTTAAACATATTATCTAAGTTATTTACTAAGAAAGTTGCAGCAGGATGTGGGTCTGGGTTCATCTTTATCTCTCTATCATATTGTTCTTCAATAGTAAACATTAATTGCATGAATGCCATAACTCTGTCAAAGTTACCCATTCTTTCGTAAGCTATCAATTCTTCTAATAAAGGAACTGAAGGAATTAAATCCATATTATATATATGACTTCCATCTTCTGTCTTCCCCCTTTCTGTCCAAAGCCAACGCAAAATATATTTCTCTCCTGCATCTTTCATTCTGTCATTCATATGACATCCCTTTATCCTGGATACAGTAGAATTCTCTATTACTTTTGAGATAACATTGTCAGGCTGATCGGCGAGAAGTCCCAGTTTCCCCCTCCTCTTGAAGTACGATAGGACCTCTCCCCTATCATTCTCAAACATAATTTCTGCTCTACCATAATATTCAGATAATAACTCAAGATTTCTATTGTATATCTCGATATTATCTGGTCTACCTACATATTCAGCTACTATCTCATCATAACCATAATCAAATCGTTGATAAGATTTGTAAACATAGGCGGCATTAAGTGATTTACTTCCTGATTTATCAAAAGCTACTGGATCAAGACCGATCTTATAAAGTCCGTGCGGCATATCTTCAGGAGGGTGTTGATAAATTACTATAGCACCATCGACAGGATCGTTCGGCCTGTGAGGAAATTTCATTATCGCATTTAGCTTCTTTTCATGATCAGGTCTGAATCGTATCTGTCCTTCCTCTTCAAATAAGATGCCTGGAGTTGCGATTTTCCTATACTTCTCATCAGACTTAAGCTTGGCAAGCACATTATAGAGTTCCACAGCTGGGAAGACAGCCCCTTCATTTCTCAAGAAAGCTTCTTTTGGTGTGTTAGGGTGCTGAGTAACCATCAGGTTATAAGCCGCAGGATCTGCTTTCTTCTTTTCTTCCCTCTCTAGAAGGATATCTTCTTTAGCTTTTTCCCTTAACGCATTGCCCGCTGCATCAACAAAAGGTTCTCTGTACCATGCATCATCAATAAACCACCCAGCTTCTCCGACAGCTGTTTCATCATATACATTCTCATAAGATCTGAGTCCATATGCCGATGGATTATAGAACATAGCCTCGAAGTCAGCGTTTATACCACTTCGATTGTTACCTCCTGTACCATATATAATAGGAATTCCTACCATTATGTTACCATCTTTAAATAGCGGATACGATCTTTGATATGCCTGCATGAGTCCTGGCCAGTCACCAGCCTCCTCGAACAACATCCTCTCAGCTGTACGTCCGATGGATTTATGTGGAGAATCTTTAAAAGACAGAGCTAGTATTTCTGACTTATATCCCTTTTGAATGGATATTCCACTAATGGGGTCTTTCTCAATGTACCCACTTTTAACGTAGTCTTGCCTATCCACTAAGAATCCCTTCTTCCAATCGGTATTTTCATTCAAGAAGTTTATCATATGCTTGGCCATCTCCATAGTATTGGCCCAGAATGTCTTCTCAAATGCAGCTAATATGGCAATTGAACTAGGAAACCAGTTGTAACGCCAGACCATACCAAAGGCATTTTTATAAGAATAGCCCTTACGTCGGGCTTTAACTACGATCATCCCCTGACCGTTTTCTTCTGCTGTCTCTAGCTCATGATACCAGTAATAATCCATGTCCAGGAACTTGGGAAAAGTATCAATCTTACGTTGACGCTTACCCGTATTGACTGTTGCCAGGATCCTACCGAAGTTGAGATAGGCATAGTGCTCTCCCGTTATTCTTACCCCACCTACAGTGTATCCCTCTCTACATCTTATCTCCTGCTCATCCCAATATTCATTATATTCAGCTGTGCCTTCAGGAGCATGTGTATAAGTTTTATGTTTTAAGTAGAATTTAGCTGTTTCGCTAAAGATATCAGTGTTGATAAACTTAAGATAGTCTTGACCCGTATGTCGCACAGGACTTACTATCTGAGAATCGAGTTTCTCCCAGGACTTAGCTACTATTATTCCCTTATTGCTCATCAGAACCTCATGGTTCTGCATAGTACGCTAAAACGTAAGTTACAAAATTTCTGGATAACCTCTTATTTTGAAAATCTATCCAATTCCTTCTGTAGTCTAACGCTTCCAAGTACTTTTTTCTTAATACTTTAACCGTATCTTTTGTTAAATCCAATCCATGCTTTACATCTGTATGATTGTCATGTGCCATTCTATAAATCCCTTTCGTGTATTAGTGTATACGTAAAACTATTACCCCAGTTCTCCGCACTTGCCTTAAATATATTCATTTCTATGTCATAAAGTGAGCGATTAGGTTGTACCTGGCATCCTGCACTCCACTTATCTACCTGGGTACTGGATTTTCCAGCTCTATGGTGGTTAATACCAAATAATCCCGTATCCTCTTCACCCGTAAAGTCTATTTTACCATCTTTATTGCCATCTCGTAGCACTGTGCAAGCTTTTCTCTGGCATAATGCCTCATATTTTCCTTGGTGCTTGGCAATTTTCCACATCCCACGATATTGTCCCTCTTTTAGGACAGCTGTACCCTTGATATTCATAGGATTTTCCCTCCAATAAAGCCCTGGGTCTGTAGTAATGGGAAATGTCATGCTATTCCATTGACCTGCATACTTCCAGAAAATAACCATCCAGTCATTAAAAGCATTTGACCGCTCATCTTTAGTACGTATACCTACGATATTCAAATTAAAAGGTTTTGAATCATCTTCAAAAACCATATATCCCTTTTTTACTAGGACATTTCTTATATTTTCTATTGTCATATCCATATTAGCTAGGATCTTCTCTATTTCCTTTTTGCCTCTGCCCCCTAAGTGTACCTTTAGTGGTCTGCTCTCGCTCAACTTGTTCTCTGACTTTGTTGAGGGATTCCACAATTCCACCAATCGACTTGAGAGAGTTTGTGACATCAGTAGGTTTATAAATCGGTTTACCACCTTTATCTCTTTCTTGTAGATCTACATTTTCTAAATAATCTGTCAAATTGTAAACTGTCCTTATAGAAGCTTCCAATAATCTCATAGAAGGAGTAATCTGTAGATCTTTATATTTCTCAATTGCTTCTTCTATTTCTGCATTAGGCTTATATGAAGAATCTTTCATAAAATCCTTAGCGACTGCAATTCTTACCCTATCTTTTCCCATCGAAGTAAGATAGGGAGACTTATAATCACTTATAAAATAAACATATGAAAGCTCTTTTAAAGCTTTTTCCTTGTCTTCAGACTTGTCCTTCTCCCAGATCTTCTGGAATTCTGGTATCAATAAAGCTTCGGGTGCTATTACTACCCTGGAATTCTTTAAATCTAAAAGTCTCATTCATTACCATTTTTCTAAAGGACATGATTTCTTAGGAGCATAGACAATTGCAGGAAATCCACATCCGCATTTTCCACATTTATATCCCCTATAGATATCTTTACTGTCTTTTTCAGCTGTTACAGAATCCATCATTACCTTTGTTCTTTTATGTACCTTATCTCCCGTAGTTACATTGGTAACTATACGTTCTACAAAAGAAAATAATCCTGATTCCTTAAGTTCAGGACATTGTCCACATATCTCTGCTCTCTCTGTAGCTATTTTTTCAATTTCAGGATCAGCTTTATCTCTCCACTTAAGAGCTTTAAGATAATTCCCCCAGCCATCTTTAACATCACCTATAATACCCACTTACTTTTTCTTTTTAGCGGGTGCTTTCTTTTTTGTAGGTGCTTTAGCCGCCTTAGCTGCAGGTTTAGCCGCCGCTTTTGGAGCTGCTTTCTTTTTAGGAGCCGCCTTCTTTACTTTAGCATATTCCTTATGAATAATAGAAAGATCTTTTTCATCTAACTTTCCATCATTATTGACATCTCCTACAACTTTAGTTCTAATCAAAGTTGTTGTTTTGTGACCTATTTTTACTCTTGCCATTATTAAAAATTTTAATTATTAAAATATTTGTCGAAGACACCGCTTTTAGCAGCCTCTACCAACATCTCAAATTCTCCTTTATCAAATCTACATATTCCTTCTTTCTCCCCTCCGATAATAACCTCTTTACTGTCTACTCTGATCTCCACTGAAGGACAAGTCTTACATGTCCTGCAGAAAGTGATCTTTAACTCTTCATCGGTGTCTTTGTCATAACGCATAATGCTAGGGTTTCGATACATCCTCTTCTATAAAGACTGTATCTCCTTTTATACTATCAACTTTAACAACTGCCGAGGAATCAGTTGTTGCTGATCCCTCTTCAGTTGCATGCTCACCACTGCATGAAAAAATATATACTAATATGCCTATTAAGGCTATTCCTTTTATAGCTTTCATTATAATACCTTTAAAAACCCATATAGTTTCTCTTCTAAAATAGCTCTTTGTTCTTTATCAAACAAAGGTTTTACCTCTGGACCTCCTATAGATAGTCCTTGCATCAATAGATTTGCAGATCGCATTAACATATCTCTATGAAATGCCGCTTGACGCATTTTTAACTCTTCTTCCTGCATTTCACCATTTGAAGTTTCCTGCACAGGAGGTGTTTGTACTGTAGTTGCCATAATTATGTTTGTTTATTTAAAAAATTTACTAATTCTTCTAATTCATTATATTTCTTTAACTCCTTCTGGAGTTCTTCCCAACTCTCTGTGATCGGCATCTCATACCAATCTTCTATCATTCCCATTACTACGTATTTCTGTTTTCTTAGCTTAGTAACCCAATGGGCCTTAGCCTTTAATACCGTAATAATATTAATTACTTCTTTATTCTCTTTTGTCTTACCTGCCATAATTCTGTTAGTCTCTTCATTCCTTCATCACGGTTTACATGTCCCTTTTTTATCCTTTTAATTAAGTTCTTTATTATATGATTAAGTCTTCCATTCTTTACTTTGAACCTTCCAAGACCATGTAATAAGACATCATGCATCTCACCCTCCTGCATCACCTTCCGTGCATAACCAAATTGAGCTCTAGCTGCAGCCTCTACAATATCTATAGGAGTACCAGTTTCTTCACTTATCTCTTTAATTACTTTCTTCATTATTTCCATGATCTATTCTAAATCGAAATACTAATTCTATCTCTTCTTCCCCATTTGGAACAGATACTACTTTATTCATCTCCAGTAATCCTGTTTGATCGTTCTTTACTAATATTCCCTTTGTTTTAAAGTACTTTATATAATTATCTATATTAGAATGTGTCTTGAAACCAAACTTATTCCTTATAAGCCTCCTGGCTTCAGTGCCAAACCTATTACTTTCAACTAAATCGCCCTTGAGTTCCATGAATGCACTTAACACCTCTATCTCTTTCTGAGTTAAAGGCTGTGGGAGTATCACATTTATTAATTTTAAGTACTTAGGATAGAAGTCTGTCGCTTTGACTACTTCATTCTTGACTCTTTTCATAACATTCGCTATTATGCTCTATCACAAATATACAACATTTGGTCATAATAAGAAATATTATCAAAAAATAATAATTAACAACCTGCAATGGCTGCTATACAGATAAGAAAAAATACAACTGCAGTAAGCCTATCTAACATCTTGGTAAAGTCTTCATTCATATCCCAACAAGTCAGACCGCCTTATTCCCTCCCTCAAATTTTGCGGCCATGAATTTCCCAGAAACTCAACGACGCTTTCAACTGTCGCTAAGAATCCACCAGGGATTTTTGATTGAATATATAGATCTGAGACGTAGTGGCCTCTCTTCATTACACCATTTTGTTTTCCTGGAGAGGTATCCTTGAATATATTTTCAAGTGTCAGTGGTTACTTCCGCAAGTTAGAAAAAAAAATAAAAATAAAAAAATAATGTGAATAATTTCGTTTGAGTAAGGGACCAGAAAAAACACTCCCTGGGTTCAAAACCAAATGAAACTCCCCCCGTTGAAAGCTCACTACATTCTCTTCGTTCAGAACATTTAATGCACAATGCAAGCATTGAAGCTCATCTCACTGCGTTCGATGCACACTACCACTCGCTTCGCTCCTTTGTGTGACGCTGCATTAAAGTTATTCACTCGCTCACTCCGTTCGCTTGTCGCTCCTTCGTCACTCGTTGATGATGCTCATCACATATAAAGCACACAACAAGTTGTGATGCTCAATGATCCTTCGGTCATTGCACGCTAGTGCGTGACGCTTGCTTTATATCTGATTACGCATATACATCACTCATTGACTCACTCGCTCATCGCTCACTGCGTTCGCTCTTGCTCCTCGCAAGCTCGTCGCACAGAATTCTAACTCCTACTATTCATTGCACATGCATTGGATATGTGTCCACGGTCAGCCTTACGTGGAATTCGCCCTTTGCAGGGAAGGTCAGTGCCCCTAGTCGCCCGTATTGGGTTGAGGGATAGTGCACGTAATTAAAGTTGTGCTCATGCGAGATGCAGGCTTCCTTAAAGGTTCTGTAGTAGTTGGCACGATTCGTTTCTTCATGGACGCTTCCTATGATAATGACGGTCAGGCAGTTAATGCCCCTGTTATTCTCACGGCAAAGAAGACGGGTAATCCTTATACGATTATCAACTTCAAGCCCGATAGTGAAGCCTCCGTTGCAGAAGACGGCATCAAGGACTTAACGTCAGGATACAATTTGAGTATCTTCAACGTTGAGAGTATCCTCAAAGACCTTAAGGTCGGGGATAGAATTGCCATTGATGCGTCAGAGTTTGACTTCCTCAAAAAGGATGATGACTCTGCAGTCTCTGACGATGAAGACGAACCGTCGCCGTTCAAGGGTTAAGGTCCTTGAATTCCTACTATAGGTAGACGTAATGATACTGCGTCTAGGTAAAGAACGTATTAGCGTAAGGCTCTCAAGCCCCATTCCCTAACCTTTTCCCGTGGCCATTCAGGTCACGGGGATATAAAAACCGTGCCTATGCTTATGCAAGAAGACAAGTGGTTTTATGATACTACCTTGGTATTTGGTGGTGGTAATTTAACGTATTTTAATCCCGATACGTTACGTATAATGCGTGATTCAGGGACAGGTAATATCGAAGACGATACCTATTGGGGGTATAAGATTCTTGAAGATGAAGACGGAACGCTTGACTTTGTTAAGGCGACCATCAAACATATTCAAGCAATCTACGTTCTTCGTGAAGACAAACATTGGCTGCATCTAGATCCTTTATCTGATGCACTAACGGCTTGTTTTACCGAAACCACGAGATAGGAAGAATCCGTGGTAACATAGGCTCCTATGTGCAAGGCGACACTTCGTTTACGCCTGCTTCTCGTGCTAAAGCACGCAGATTTCAAACTCCTACTATTTATTGGCGTGAGTGTTCTTCCCACTTGCGTCATCAGACCGTTTTTCCTTTCCCTGCTGATAACAGGTGCGAAACGAATAAACACGAACCTTTCTTTTTTGGTCTGTCCCCTTCGGGGAGAGTGAAGAACATATACTGATGTGTGTTATTAGAGCCGACAAAAGTGCGTAAGTCTCTAGTCCCTCGCCAAAAAGCCGTTGACGTACTCCATAGGGAGACTAGGTCCGAGGGCACACGACATCATAGGATTTCGGTTTGATAGACATATCATTAGCTGTTTGCTGAAACAGACCGTTATCCTTCTTACAAAGCCTGTACAGGAGGGGCAATACAATACCTCCTATCCAGAATTCGCATCCATAGTCGTGTAGCTAACGGGCATTCTCCATTCGAGAGTACGTACCACTTGCAGATATACACGGATAGACTGTAAACCAAGGACAAAAACACAACCGTGTTAGTGTACAAAACTTGGACTTTACTCATTACCCATTTGTGGTACTGACTAGAGATAACGGCTATGGGTAACGATTCTGTTTAACGAAAAGCATGAGCCTTAACAGAGGACGGGCTTATAGATAGTGATTGATTTTTAGCACAGATACAGAGCTTGAGGCTGTTGGACTGTAGTGCTTGTTTTGATCCTATCATCTGTAATCCTACAAAGAGAGCATTCCAACCTCTTGCTGTAGGTAACTTAAAAAGGTGTCTCGCTTACGCTCGACGGTCTTATGAGTGATTCGCTCCTTCGTCGCCGTATTACATAGCCGTATCACATAAAGGTGTCTCACTACGTGAGACGAGCTTATAGTTCGCTTCGCTCACTGTATTACGTGAAAGGGGGAAACGGTATCGACAAATGTTCTTCAAGATGTAGCCGTGTCTCCGTTATCGTAAATGTTATGGCTCCCACAACCGCTAACGCTCACAGAAACAACACTCACTCTGGGCACACAGATCGTCTAACCCCTCCTATGAGATGGCAGGATAGAGTTCTGCACGTTCTTGGTGGTGTTTCCAAGGATGAGAGGGAGCTAATCCAGCGCATTTTTAAGGCGTTAAACACCAATGTATGTCTACCATTTAATGGGAACATATATAGCCAATTATGGTAATTCAGAGGCGTTCACCTTATTGTTTTGGTGATGTAAGGACCGTAAAAGGAGTTAACAACTCAAGAAATCATAAGAGTATATAGGGGTGATGAACCTACAGTTATAAGGAAGTCAGGGTCTAGACTAAGCTTATAGTACTCTTATGATGTAATCCTAGAATATGGGAGAGAAACATATTCAAGTGTTAGGGCGCACGTTAAAAAGGTCCTACAGATAGAGAAGATATAATCATTTAGTATTTCTTTGACTAGTATAGATATGGTAGGGTTCGATTCCCGCAAATCAGATGTTCACCTTGACAAGGACTGATTAGACTGGTTGTCTATTTATATGAAAACCTGTGAGAGATCCACTTGATCAGTGAGTACCAGGGTCATTGCAAAAAGAAAGAAAAAGATTTATCTTCACTCTATCTGTTAAAACTAAGGCTTGCGTGATTAACATGAAGACGCACATTCTCTGCTAGTAACAGAATTAGAATGTATAAAATATTTTTACTCAAAGTTTAGTGGCTTTGTAAATCATCACACTATGTCAGGGATTGACATTATAAACATCATCACCTAAAGCAAGTGGCTAAACTGCTTTATTTTATAATTCCAATAAGTTACAACCGTCTTAGTCCCATTCGACTTCCGTGTATTGGGTTTAGTAAGGGTGTATACTCTGAAACAAATGTAACAACAAGCAGGATAACAGCAATAGGCCTGTCAATGATACAAACGCTGTTTATAAGTATCATTATATCTATCACAACAGATAGAATTATATTCCTATCTAGATACTTGATTGTATACGATATGAAAATAATATCTGAGATAGACAAAGAGTTCCGTTATCATAGGCGTATGGATAGCAAAGCCATACTGGGGATTGATTTCGCACTAATAACAACGATACCAAAGTGTGTCTATGTCGGAACTTTTTGATTTAAGCTATAATGTATGAATACAATAAGGAAGAGAATACTTTTAGGGATTATACTGTTAATTGATATACTGATATTAGCATATTTTCCGATTTATTATTTAATCTATTAAAACTGATCAAATGGCTAGAAGAATGTCCGAAACCGCTTATGGTTTCAAATTTGTTTTATTGGTAGTTTCTACTCCTTTCACTGTACTATTGCTAGGAAAGATATTTGCAGTAGCAAGTGCTATTTTATTTAATTGGGAAACTCATGATGTATTACTCCAACAAATCCCTTTATGGGTTTTGTGGGTATTTGTAGTAGTAATATGTAATATATATTGGGGAACTTGTATTAATGATGATAGACTATATGGGGAAAGAGATTATTAAAATGCTGGGGATGATACAGGCATTGACTGTCTGCAGGGCTTATTATGAGCACAGACAGGACGGTGGTTCGAATCCGCCCATCTCCACTACTGTAATTGGCTTAATATTTAAACAATATTCAATTCAATTTCATATTTTTGTAACGTTTTAGTAAAAACGTAGGTTGATCAGCATTGCTGAAACTCCTTACAATTAGTTAAAATATATGGGGCTTGGCCCGATAACTCTCGTGAGAGAGTATAAAGATGTATTAGGGGGATTAGATCCCTAATATGTTGCCATCGCAAGATGGTCAATCTAAGCACACGGACAACAGGAACAATGGGGAAATCCCTGAGTTTCTATTTTGCATTCTCATGCAGAGTTGAGTCAGAAATGGCAATAGGAAAATTCGTAGGTATAGTTATGAACTATCTTCTTCAGATAGATAATAGTATATATCAGTTATAAATGGTGCTCTTGCGAGTATGCGTATATAACGGTGATGTAGAAGGCATCGCAAACTGTAGTTTAGTATTTTGTGCTCCAAAAGAGTATGAAGCTATTCTGTAAGGACTACAGTTAAATATGAGAAATCTGGAAAACGCCGTAAGGCATTAACTAGAAAGAGAAACACTTGCAGCGTCAATCATCGAAAGGTGACTAATTCTCTACACTTCGGTGAATAGAGAGTCTCCAGATCCCTCAAAGATCTGCAGATTTAAATAAGAAAATACATGTTAGGGACGGCCATCCTTAACATGCTATGAGTAAGATTTGAGTAGATGATGACGATACGAGTGGTCAACGCAATTGACCGTCATTAGAGAAATACCTTATGCAAATAAGGTGGATAAAAGGGTAACCATACGGAACTAGCCCATGAAAGATTCTCTACACGAAAGCCGTAATCTCAGGCTTTCACCACTTCGGTGGATAGTATCCTCGCCCAAAGCCAGGGCCAATACCGATACCATACCTGTTTAAAGCACACAAATGTCGAACCCCTCCTATGACGTGGGGAAAAGGTTAATAACAATTAAGTAGTATGGTTGGAATCCCAGGAGATGATAGTTAAGGATGTCATCTCCAAAATTATTTTAACACGCATAAACAATTTTAACAACTTTTAACAATTTTAATAATGAAAAACATATAAATTATGAGTACAATAAGTGAAGACGCAAAACTAAAATTGACATCCATGAGATTGTCAGCAAATCCTGAAGCAACTACTGTAGAAGATACAGATGGTATTGAGGGTAAATTAAATTTAACTAAAGATGGAAGGAAGTATTACATCGCAACTTTTCAGGATCCGACTAATCCTTTTGGAGTTGAAAGATACCGAGTAATTAGTCAACAAACGGACTCTGGAGGTAATGCCGTTTGGAGATCAGGAAATCCTGCACAAATAAAACAATTCATTGGTAAATTAATACCAGGCGATATTGTATCTAATGAAGTAGAAGAATACACTGTAGGAGATAATACAGTAAATTTCTATTCATGTGTTGTTCTTAAAGGAGAAAATATCGAGACAATTTTCCGACAACAAGGACATGAAATAGGTGGAACATCTGATGAAGATTATGATGCTATCCTAGATGCTATAGACGAAGATGAGTCTAGCGAACAGGAAGAAACTGCCAATACTACTGAAGCGACAGCACCTGCGGGAGCTTAAGCTAAAATAAATCTGTCTCATAGATTTTTGAAATCCACTTGACTTAATAGAGTTGAGTGGATTTCTTTTTTTTACTTACTAACTGACATAAATAAAAACAGATATGTTAAAATTTGACCATTCCAAAGCTGATATCTGGACTGCAATGGGTTATGATGCTGATGTCACTCATGATTTTATAACTAAAATGAGTGACTTTAGTAAATTATACTTTACTAATGACAGATTTAGGAATTCTTTTTCCAAGACCCCTAACTCTTATCAGATTCAATTCATATTGAATGATGTATTAGTTATAGACCAAAATGATAGTGCACATATGTTCCTCGCAGGACATTTAATAGGTGCATTCTTTTATATGCAGAAAGACCTTCAACGAGCTATTTTATCGGAAGATGTAAAGAGCTTTGTCAAGGATACACTAGATAAAATGAAAGATGATTCTGATGACTTTTAATTGCAAAAGTCATTAGAATTACTTAAATTGATCTATCTAGGTAAATGTTTTTTATTATACTTAAATCATTTATAAAATGACAAATAAACTAAAATTAGATGTAAACAATTTTGGAAATGTTAAGAAAGACATGAAAAGAATTGAGAATACACTACAACGTATTCAAAAATACGAGAACTATAAGAAAGTTCTTGATGATATTGCCATAAAGGCTTTAGAAAATGAAGATGCGGAAGTGAAAATGAATTTAAATGTTCAGATAACAAAAAAGATAGAAGTAATAGAAGGAAAAGAATCTCCTAAACAAATCTTAGATCGTATAAAATCTGCAGATAGTGCTGATTCTTTTATGAAAGCTATTGGAGACATTGAGAAAGTATTAGAAGGAGGAGCAACAGGCACAAAGAAGAATCAAGGATTTTTTCTTGATACAGATATTAATGACCTTACAAATGTTACCTTTTTAGCTATGCTTGAAGCAATGCAAACTGTTTTGGAGAAACAGATCAAGAAATTACATAATACTATTAAATAACTGTTATATGGGCATGGATATATATGGGGCAAATCCTATTCCTCTTAAGGGAAAGGAAGCCCAAGGAAACGCTGCTTTAGAAGCGTATGTAATAATGAAAGAAAAGATAGGAGAGTCTTTTAATGAATTACATGAAGATCAAAAGAAAGCAGTTCTAGAATTGGAAACAATAGTGGATAACTATAATCCAGGTAAATATTTTAGAGCAAATCTTTGGTCATGGAGGCCTATTCATATGCTATGTGAAACTATTATAAGAGAGAAAGATCTTAAAATACCTACTGATGGGTGGGGAGAGAATAGCGGATATGGTATAGAAGAACAAAAGAAATGTGATAGGTTAGCTAAAGAAATAGATATATTTCTAGATATGTTAGAAACAGCATTGCTAGTTAGTCCTGAACAGAAAGTTGAAGATTTAAGACTATATATTAATATGATGGTATTAAATGATGACTATTCTAAACCTTATGGTATATGTTATACCGATGGGAAATTTGTTGCTGCCCAGGATTGGACAGAATCTACAGCAAAAGAGTATAAGAAATATTTAAATGGTAAAGCAATAACACACAGTTTGCTTCCATCAGAATTTAGACTAAAAGACTCTGGCAAAGCAATTTATTCAAGCTATTCTGTAAGTTATACTCACATTAAAAAATTCTCTACATTCTTAAAGCATTGTGGAGGATTTAATATTTACTAATATATAGAGGTGTCGTGAAGACTCAAATTAAAACCAATCACCAATAGATTAACCGCAGGTAGCTTAGGAGTTACTTGATGGGCTGTAATCGTTGTGGTTTGAGCCTCTATTTTTTCAAAAATTTAAATATGAACAATAATAATACTCTAATTGAGATCATCTTAAAGGTGCTCCAGTTAAAAGAAGATTCAGAAAGTGGTAGCCCTCTTTCGCATTTAAACGAATCACAATTTAAAGGGCTACTAGAAAGTATAAATGTTAGACTTAGTAATGTAGAGAAAGCTTTTGAAGGATTATCAGAACTACTATTACGTTTAGATACTGTAGAAAGAACAATAGATAGATTAAGAAGTCAAGAAAATAAGACAAAATTGGATGAAGGATCTGATTTTGATATTGATAAATCAAAGAAAACTTTGGGAGAAGGTCCTTTAAAAGAACTTAAAACTGCTTTATCTAATAGAAGTAAAGCTCAATTAGGAGTAAAGCGTGGTCCTTATAAAAAGAAAATTACTAAAGCCAAGGAAGAAGGTACTGTAGTTTTACAGCATGGCCCACCTACTACAGATAATGGTACAAATGTATTTGGTGCCAAGACTACGAGTAAATATAATAAGGCTATAGCAAGAGCTTTAAATTCTTTACATTTTACTAAAACTGAAATAATAGCGGAAGTAAGAGCTAAACATGCTAAAACTCATAGATTTGCTGGTAAAGAGTTATTATATCAAGTGCGTAAAGCTAAGTGGAGATTAGATAGTAGGAGAAGAAGTGCTCTAGGTATAGATGCAAGAGGAAAACAATATAGAGGAAAACTATAAAAATGGGCAATAAAAAATATAACTATACTAAGGATGGTAAAAAGAAAATGATAAGAGTAAGTAAATATACAGCTACACAGGTTAGAGCTCTTATAAGAAAACTAGGAAGATATAGATTGTGTAAAAATGGACCTTGGCCTAATTCAGTAGGCTATAGGTTCACTTATAGAACACAAGTTGCAGAAGCATTAGGATGTTCAATAAGGTATTTAGATAAATTATTTAAGAGATTTAATTTAAGAGGATATATAGATGATATACAAATGCGAGAGAAAGCTAGACATCAAAAAAGAGAAGCTGCAAAGAGAATAATAACTTGTACTTTATGTAATGAAACGAAAGATGTAACACAATTTGGTAAATTTAGTAGATTAACTCTATGCGGGCGTAGAAAAATATGTAGAACATGTTTAAACAATAGAGATAATACTGAACGAAGGGTAGAAATGAAAAGAACTTATAAATTTAGAAACCCAGAAGCTTATGCCAGAACTATAATAGTTCAAGATATTAAAAGAGAGCATGATATAACTGTACATAAATCAGAACTTTCTGATGATATGGTAGAAGCAAAGATGAGAGCTATTGATTTACATAGAGAAAAGAAGAAAAAGTATTACGAGAGAGAAGAAGAACAAGTCGGTAAAAAAAGATGTAGTGCTTGTAAAAAGATTCAACTTCGTAATCAATTTAAAAAAGACTATGAGAGAATGCTTACAAAAGTAAATGGAGAAATTTATTATATAAATGTACGAAGTTTTAGATGCTTCACTTGTAGGAAAAAAACTGAGAAAAAGAATTATGACAAAAGGAAAGCCATTAACAAAAGAGCTAAAAGCTCAAATAGTAACAGAATTTAATAATTCTGGAGAGACTATGAAGAATATAGCAGCTAAATTTAATCTATCTTTGACTGCTGTAGGAAATACTTTAAGTGAATACTTTGAATCAAAGCATCCTGGTAATGGACAAGAGTTTGATCAATGGAAACACACAATAGAAAAGGAAGCTGAAAAAATAGAAAAAGCTTTTGGATCTTTAGATTCATTTCTAAGTATATTTAAAAGACGATAAAATGACAGAAGAAAATAATATAGATTGGATGTGCAAAGATTGTGGAGAAGATCGCCATAAAGAATGGCAAAAGAATAATTCTGAAACTCCTGTTAAAGAGAAAGACTATGTTAAAATAGCTTTTACTTGTTATATGGACGATGGAGAAGAGAATAAAGAATGGATGTGGATAGAAGTAGAAGAAGTAGGAATTAATAATAGTCTTATAAGAGGTAGAATAGATAATGAAGCTATTCATAAGTTAAAGCATAATCTTAAGTATGGTGATTCAGTATATTTTGGAAGAAATAAAATAGCTGATCACATGCCAAGTAGAATTAATGAACCTGATTTTGAATGGATTTCAGAAGTAAACAGGGGAAGATAAGGGACAAGACCGTAACATATCTGTTCAGCTACCCACGGTTATAGTTGAATCTATAATGTCAGAGCTTTAATTGGGGATAAAAAAACATGATCACTGGATGCAACCCATTGTCCTTTTGTTATAAAGGAGTCAAACTGTTTAAATATCCTATGCGAGGCGAGAACTCCGCTATTCAAATCCGATCCTAGATTGGTGTGGCCTACGGAGCCATAGGAGATTAACGACCCGTGACTCCTTTTTAAAATAACTTTGAGTTCTGTGAAGATACAGGACACTGCGGGGATGGAGAAAGAAATAATTGTATACCTAAATTCTAGGATTGTAATTGGGCGGAAGCTAAAAATAAATAAAAGGCCTCTTAAGAAAGATTACGCCAGGGCAGCTTTAGAAACCTGGATAAAGAAGTAACTAAGGAAGCAATCAGGGAAGGGCAAGGATCATAGATTTATTTATACTACGCATACTCTTCGAAGTCCCTCTAGATTATCTAAATTATCATCGCTTGACCCTCCTGTACGCTTAAATAGACAGTGCATAACTTTGTGGAAAATAGCTATATTTTGGTTTGGAAACCGTAACTATTTCTACTAACTTTGAGTTAGTGTGTGATAAAAAATTAAAGGATATGTAAATCCTTTTTATCTATCTTCCCCCACCTTACCAAGGGCTCGCTGTAAATGAAAAATATACTATCTAACATAAGATCCATATTGTATGTACTATATTATAGTGTATCTATTCTTTTGTGGATAATATTTTTACCTGCAATTGCCCTACTAACTTTTTGCAAATATTTAATTTTAAACATTTTTAAATGGAAAATATAGATCAACTTGCTCTGACAAGTGTCTCAATTATATTTATGTTTGGACTGCTCATATTAGCAGCATATATGACATATAAAGACGCTCAAGAGAAAGACTTAAAAAAGAAATAATATGAATAATTTTATCACCACTGACTTGAATAGAAGAATAAAATCCTACCTAATAAAATTTCCAATGCTAAGAGACAGCGATAATATGTTGATGGCAAGAATATGGCATGATGAAATTGCTGCCTCTCAAGGTCTTATAGAAAATGCTACAGAATTACTTATAGCCATTGCTAAAAGACAACTAACACCTTGGGAATCTGCTACAAGATGCAGAAGAAAAGTCCAAGAGAAGTATCCTGAATTAAGAGGACAGCAGTATAATAAAAGGCAAGGAAAAGCTAAACAAGTCAATAAAGAAATGAAAAGGAAGACTCCTTTTCAACAAGGAAATATTTTTTAACAAAATCAAAGGGACATGAAAAAAAATAACCAAATATTAAGTGACATTGTAGTATTTAATAAATATGCAAAGTTTATCCCAGAATTAGGAAGAAGAGAAACATGGGATGAGATATGTAATAGGTATGAAGATATGATGATAGATAAATATCCTAGCTTGATTGAAGATATAAAAGATTTCATGCCCTTTATAAGAAAGAAACAAGTACTAATGTCCATGCGAGCTGCTCAATTCGCTGGACCTGCAATTAAAAAATCTGAGTCACGGATTTATAATTGTGCATATTTACCAGTTGATGACTGGAGAGCATTTTCAGAGATTATGTTCCTTCTATTAGGAGGGACAGGAGTTGGTTACTCTGTTCAATATCACCATGTTGATAAGTTACCTGAAATACGTAAACCATTAGATAAACAAAAATACCTTATCAGTGATTCCATTGAAGGATGGGCTGATGCTGTAAGACATTTAATGGCTGCATATTTTGGAGAACGCAGAACTAAACCAATGTTTGATTTCTCTGATATAAGAACAAAAGGTTCAAGGCTAGTAACTGCGGGCGGAAAAGCTCCAGGCCCTGATCCTTTAAAGAAATGTTTATTCAATTTAGAACTAATATTAGATAGCAAAAATGACAGAGAAAAACTTACACCGATTGAAGTTCATGATATTGTATGTTACATTGCTGATGCTGTTCTGGCTGGAGGTATCCGAAGGGCTGCTCTCATCTCTCTTTTTAGTGCTGATGACGAACTAATGTTATCAGCTAAAGCAGGAGTTTGGTGGGAAACAAATCCTCAGCGTGGAAGAGCAAATAACTCAGCAGTTATATTAAGACATAGAGTAACTAAAGGCTTCTTTAAAGATATATGGACCAGAGTGAAAGAGAATGGGTCGGGAGAACCTGGCCTATATTTCTCACATGACCGAGAATGGGGAACCAATCCCTGTTGTGAAATAGCACTTCGTCCATTCCAATTTTGTAATCTTACTGAAATAAATGTTGGTAATATTAAAAACCAAATGGATCTTAATATGAGAGCAACAGCTGCGGCATTCTTTGGAACACTGCAGGCAGGTTTTACAGACTTCCATTACTTAAGACGTATATGGCAAACTACAACAGAAAAAGAAGCACTTATAGGTGTGGGAATGACTGGTATATGTAATGGTGTTATATGTCAGTATGATTTAGGAATGGCTGCTCAATCAGCTAAAGTAATAAACGCCGTAATTGCAGAGAGAATTGGAATTGCACCTGCGGCAAGAGTAACCACAATTAAACCGTCAGGAACGACCAGCTGCGTAGTTGGGACTTCTTCAGGAATACATGCCTGGCATTCAAAGTATTATATACGTAGGATGCAATGCACTAAAGATGAACCTTTATATAAATATTTGGTTAAACATCATCCTGAATTAGTTAAAGACTATAAAGCTATACCAAACACTGCAGTTATTGAGATACCACAAGCTGCACCTGAAACAGGTATATGTAGAGAAGATGAAACATCCTTAGATCTGTTAGAAAGAGTCAGTACATTTAATAATGACTGGGTCAAGAATGGACACAAGGAAGGTTCTAACAGAAATAATGTATCTGCTACTATATCAGTAAAAGATGATGAATGGGATGAAGTTTTTGATTGGATGTGGAAAAATAAAGACTGCTTCAATGGCCTATCTGTTTTACCGTGGGACGGTGGAACGTATGAGCAAGCACCTTTTGAAGCTATAAGCAAAGAAGAATTTGATAGACGTTATGAAGACCTACAAAAAGTAGATCTAACTGCTATTAAAGAGACTGATGATAATACATCATTAAGTCAAGAAATAGCTTGTTCAGGAGGTTCATGTGAAGTAGTGAATGTATAGCAGAGACTCATAGTTTATGATTGGTTTTACTATGAACAGAGAGGGGCAAAGCCCTTCTTTGCTCTGTTTTTTTTAAAATTAAATGTAAAAAAATGCAAGAAGGATATGAAGAATTTAAATTAAAGGTACTGCAGAAAGTAACAAGCAAGTATCTTGAACATCATGACCTTCCTCCTATTATATGTTTTCAAGGAGAGAAGGGTCAAAACAAACTTTTAGTGCTTCCTCCACAGATGTTTGCTAGCAAAGCATATAAAGAATATCTTCCTCAAATACTTACAGACCTTTTAGCAAAAACAGGATCAAAATATTTCTGTTTTATTATGCAGTGTACTGTAACACAAATAGATATAGGAGATGGAAGGGAAAAATTAAAACAAACTGTACTAGGAAGACAAATCCTTGAAAAGTTTAAAAAATATAATGAGGATGGAGTATCTGAACCTCATTTTGATGAGGAGGAACATAGATTATTAACAGATACTCTAGGAGAAGATAGAGTAGTTTTTATGTTTCAGGCTAAAAAAGGAAAAGATACCATGATGTCTTTCACAATAGAAGAAAAAGGAAAATTAAAACCTTCTCTTTCTTTCGATGAAGAGGCAGGTAACCAAATGGGAGGATTATTTGGTAATTTATTTAAATAAAATTTTATGATTTATTATTTAGGACCTCCAGGGCTAACACCTGATGGCTTTGAGGTTTGTACTATGGAAGATATTGTAAAATATTGTTCCCAACAGGCAGTTTTAGGTGTAGATACTGAAACTGAAGGACTTGATTTTCTGTCCAAGAAACTTATAATGTTTCAAATAGGAAATCAACATAATCAATATGTAATTGATACACGTATATATTCTATAGAAGCTTTAAGAGATATTCTAGAATCTAGAACAGTTCTTAAAATCTTTCATAATGTTAAATTCGATTATAAATTTATTAAGCAATGGGCTGATATAACATGTGAGAATATATATGATACTATGATTGCTGAAAAAGTTATTCATTGCGGGAGGCAAAATAAAAGCTATAGCCTCACAAGCCTAACTGAATACTATTGTGGTGTAGCATTGGATAAAGAGATAAGAAATAAGTTTGTTGGCATGACTGGAGAACCATTTACAAAATATCAAGTAGTATATGGAGCTCAAGATGTAGTGTATCTTCCTTTAATAAGAGATGATCAAATGATACAAATAAATAATCATAGTTTAGAAAATACTCTCAAACTGGAAAATGATGTCGCACTGTCATTTGCTGATATAGAATTTAATGGCATAGATATAGATCTGCAGAAATGGGATGAAATAGCAGATATATCAGGAGAAGAAGCTTTTAGAATTCTTGATAAACTAGATGCATATATAGAAAATGATGTGCTTTTTGAATCATTTAGATCTAAATCTATTCAAACTGATTTATTCATGCCTGTGGAAGAGCTACGGCGTGTAGATGTTAAATGGACCAGCCCTACACAAGTTCTTAAGGTTTTTAAAACTTTAATAGCTGATTTAGAAGATGTCAATGGAAAGAATCTATATAAGCATGCTTACTCTAATCCTATTATAAAAGACTATATAGAATTTAAGGAGAAGATGAAGCTATTTACATCTTATGGACGTGAGTTCTTTAAGTTTGTTAAATCAGATGGTAAAGTACATACTTCTTTTAATCAAATATTAAATACGGGAAGAGTATCTAGTAATAGTCCTAATATGCAACAGATTCCAAGTGATAATAAATATAGAAATTGTTTTATTACTCCTGGAGAGGGATGGGTCTTCGTTAGCTCTGACTATAGTTCTCAGGAATTATGTATCATCGCTGAAGGAGCAAAGGATCCTGTTTGGTTAAAAGCATTGAATGCAGGAGAAGATCTGCATAGTATATGTGCAGAACTTGTTTATGGAGAGGAATGGAAGAATGCAGCTGATGACAACTGTGCATTCTATTTGCATAACAAGCAAAAATGTAATTGTAAAGCTCATAAAAGCTTACGAACTAATGTTAAAACTATCAATTTTGGTTTAGCTTATGGAATGAGTGCAATGAAGTTATCTGAAACATTACAGATAACCTTTCAAGCTGCAGAACAGTTAATTGATAAATATTTCAAGGCTTTTCCTGCTATTAATAAATTTCTTAAAGCATTAGGCAATTATGGTAAGCATTTTGGGCACATTAAAACTTATTCTCCTTTTAGTAGGATAAGATGGTTTGATGACTGGTCTCCACGGCTTAAATATCAAAAGACTTCTATGAAAACGCTCGGACGTATAGAACGTGCTTCTAAAAATACTCCGATCCAGGGAACTGGTGCGGATATGACTAAGAAAGCTCTTATACTTATCAGAGAAGAGATTCAAAGAAATTGGAAAGATAAAGTTAAGTTAGTTATGACTGTACATGACCAAATAGATACTATATGTGCTAAAGAATGTGCAAATGAATGGGCAAATAAAATGACAGGGCTCATGGAAGATGCAGCTAAAGAAATCCTACCCAGCGGATTGCTTAAAGCTGATACAAATATTAC
>Ga0098044_1000486_pt1 | contig 21094 bp, 22 predicted proteins | sample 10_taG_FD_75053 | JGI IMG/M metagenome (GOLD analysis project Ga0098044, IMG submission 75053) | Marine viral communities from the Subarctic Pacific Ocean - 10_ETSP_OMZ_AT15264 metaG | ecosystem: Environmental > Aquatic > Marine > Oceanic | place: Pacific Ocean | collected 2015-01-16 | reverse complement strand
CATTGGTGTTAATGAACGCGGTCAGAAGCATTTTTTGGCCATTGAGGACGGTGTTCGCGAGTCGACACAGAGTTGGCGTGAGGTGTTGCTTGATCTGAAAGCCAGGGGAATGAATACACCCAAACTGGCCGTTGGTGACGGAGCGATGGGCTTCTGGTCGGCATTGGATGAGGTGTATGGTGCGACCCGTCAGCAACGGTGTTGGGTGCACAAAACAGCCAATGTGCTGAACGCGGCCCCCAAGTCAGTACAGCCGAAGATGAAGCAGGCGCTTCATGAGATCTGGCAGGCGGCAACGCGAAAAGAAGCCGAGGCGGCTTTTGAGCAGTTTGAGCGCATGTACGAGGCAAAGTATCCCAAAGCGGTGCAGTGCTTACACAAAGATCGTGAGGAGTTGATGGCGTTTTATGATTTTCCAGCCAAGCACTGGCAGAGTTTGAGAACGACCAATCCTATCGAGTCGACATTCGGTACGATCCGTCACCGGACGAAACGCTCAAAGGGCTGCCTGAGTCGAGACGGTATGTTGCACATGATCTATAAGTTGGGGGAATGTGCTCAGAAGAACTGGCGCAAACAGCGCGGGTTTAATTACCTGGCCAAGGTGGTCCAGGGTGTGAAGTTCAGGGATGGTGAAGAGGTGATAACAGCTGACCAGAAAGTCGCTTGATCAAATGCCTGAACACCAGATTTGACAATAACTCATAAATTCTCGGAGGCTAATGGCTCCGGGTCTACCAAGGTTAGATGCCCGAGACCAGACTGGGCTAACATGGTGGCAATATATGAGCCCACGGATCCGCACCCTATCAAGGCCACATGGCGATCCGCTAAATCAAGTTCACTTGACTGGTGGTCCACCCGGCTACAAACTGTAAGATCATCAAAACGGGCAATTCGGCAGTATTGCAGTCGCTTGCTTGACGAAAAAAAATTACGCCACAGCAGGTTGGAAGGTTCACGTCCAAGTCTAAATCCCTTAAGCCTCTGGCGTGAAGGCCGGCGACTGGTTGGTGATGCGCAATTAGGTATCCAAAGACCACCGTATGCAACGCTATCTCTTTGTGGTGCTTGCACTACAAGTAATAGGTCTTTATTACCTTTAATATGGGTATCCAGTCTTGGTATAAGGTCTTTAGCATAAAGAGATATTAGGTCTGCGGCCTCTTTGGCAGTACAAGGCATCTCTGCTGGGATGAGCGCTTTAGGCAGTTTAATCAGCAACGCCTGAGTAATTGCAACTTTCTGAACAGATTTCCCCGTCATTCTTTGCACGAAGTCCCGCAAACCGGCATCGGTATCACCCACATAGATTTTTCTTCCGATCGACACGCAGGGTCGCAAGCAACTACGTGTTGCCGGAGAAATAAGAGCCCTGATGGAAGGTTCTCGCTGCTGAACACGATTTCCCCAATAGGCATCAAATTCTTTTTGAAATTCAGAGTTTCTCCACGCATCTGAGGCAACATTTACGAGAAATGACAATGCTTCTCGGAAGACACCAGCTGCTTGCTTCAACAGATCACTACCGTTACAGCTGTTTCCGGACGACGGCAAACAAATCACTCCATCCGACTCAACGTGTGGCCATACGAGGTGTAATGATGGGTCACGAATGGCTACTAGAGGGAGGGTATCGGGGAAACTAGACGTAAAAAGCAGGTCGAGATGACGTCAGATTGCGCAAAGCCCACGTCGTAAAGATCATCAATCAATCCCTTGACCTGTTGCGACAGCGACACCTCGAACAAACGAATATCGACCTCTGGTTCATGCAAACGGCACTGTGCCAACAAAGCGGGCAATCGCGACGGCGTAATACCATCGGACAAGGCAATGCGTAACTGACCATGGAAACCACTGGCCGCAGCCCTTACGCTGTCACGCGCTTGCTCAAGTGCAGCGAACACGCGAGGAACATGTTCAAGAAACAGCGTGCCCGCTCGGGTCAACCGCGTGCTGCGCGTAGTACGCGCAAACAGCGACACGCCCAGTTCTTCTTCCAGTTCCTTGATGGCCCGTGACAGCGGCGACTGCTCGATATGCAGCCGCTCGGCAGCGCGGGCGAAATGGAGTTCTTCTGCAACTGCAATGAAACACCGTAAATGACGTAGCTCCATGAGGCCCCTTCATCACTCGTGCATGAGATGCACGAAGTCCCTGGTTGGTTGTTGTCCACCTGTTGGCCTCCAAGTGTTGTCATCCATGAGGGCTGAGGGTGCCGAGTACCGCTACGCTTACCAGAATCAGGAGCGCGATCGTTGCCTCAATGGTCACACTCAGTCGCAGGTGCTGTGCAGAGTGCGAAGGGACGCCGGTATGGATGTCACGTTCGAGCCGGGGCACCAACCACCAGCGATGCAAGGCGGCGAGGCCCAGCATCGCAGCGAACAGCGCCAGCTTGAGCAGCATCAGGTTGCCGTGCCGGCTGTGGAACAGCGGTGCGATGGACCAGCCGACCAGATCCCCGTAGTGAAAGATGCCGGTCACCACCAGGACGCCGACGAAGACCGTGCCCGGCCGCGAAAAGGTGTGCAGTGCCCGCCACAGCATGTGCAAGCCCTCACCCGCGGCGGGCTTGCCGTGACGAACGAACAAAATCAGCAAGGCGAAGATGGCCCCGATCCAGCCGCCGGCAGCGAGCAGGTGCGCCATACCAGCCACCAGCCGCACCGTACCACTCACACCCTCGCCACTGGCAGCATGTCCATTCCACGCCAGGCTGACCAGCGCCACGCCGGCCAGTAGGGTCACTCGCCGAATGGGGAATGGGCGCTCGGCGCGCTGCGACTGCCAGCCGAGTACAGCAAGCAGCAGAACCAGCAGGAATGCTCGCGTCAGCCCGGCGCGCCCAGCGGGGGTGTCGAACAGATACCAGGCCAAGTCGTCCCGCGCCAGATCGGAAACCGCGACCCCCATGATGCCAGCCGTGCTGCGCACAATCTCAATGCCCGCCAGCGCCAAGCCGAGCACTCCACAGATCAGGAGCCCCTGGGTCAAGGCCCATCTGGGCAGGGGTGGGTGCTTATCGCCGCTGGTCGTTGAGGCGGCCGGACCGTACCACGCGAATAGCGGCAATCCGAACAGCAGCATCAAGTCCAGGTACTGCATGAACCGAAGCGTGTAGTCGGGAAGACTGGACATGATGTTGGCGCCCGCTCATTTGATGGTGAAGCTGTATTCGCCAGTCATCGGATGGTTGTCATCACCGACGGCGCGCCATTGCACCTGGTAGACGCCTACTCCGAGGGGGTTATGCAACGTAGCGCGCAGCGTCTTGCCGTCGTTGATGAGTTCAACGTCGATGTGCTCGACTTTCTCCGCGGCCCCACCGTCCTTTATGACGCTCAGCTCCAAGCGCGAGGCGCGAAGTACAAGCTGTTCACTGAAGACGAGATCGATCTGCTGCGGTGTCGTGACAACAGCATCGGCCGTCGGTATGGATTTGACGAGGGAGATATGGGCCTGAGCGACCGATGTGATCAGTAAGCCGGTCGCAAGACAGGCACCAACAATCAGAGAGCGAAATTGAGTAGTACGGTTCATGTGCATTACACCTCTTCCTATGTTTAAGAATTTCGGCTGCAGCAACTTCGGCCGCCGCCTTCTGTTGATTGGCTGGACAGGGTGTCGCCGCTTGCCAGACGCGCGGGATACCCGGCCTGTTGCAACGTCGACAGCAGCGGATCATTGCCTTGATCGAAGTTGCCTCGAACTTGAACGCGGCCGGTGGCCAAATGCACTTCCACGGCATCGACTCCCGGCAGCTCTTTCAGCGCATCGGTGACTTTCGCGATACATGAGCCGCAGCTCATGCCCTGGACGTCGAGATCCACTGTGTTCATGATTGTGTTCTCCTCTTGATCCCGAAGCGGGACATTGGCCGTTTCATCGCATCGATCAGCGATAGGCTTGATAGACGCTGGTGCTGCCATCGACATGGATCAGCAGAACGTCGTAGGGGTCTTTGCGGTCGCCATAGAGCGGGCCGTCCATGCCAGGTGACCCGATCGGCATACCTGGTACGGCCAGGCCGATCGCCTCAGGTTTTTCTTTCAGGAGACGCTTGATATCGGTAGCCGGCACATGGCCTTCGATGGCATAGCCGCCGATTCTGGCGGTATGACAGGAGCCAAACTGTCTTGCGATGCCAAACTGTTCCCGTATAGCGGTGTTGCCGATATTGAAAGTGCGGACTTGGATGCCGGCTTCTTCAAGATGCTGGATCCATTCGTTGCAGCAACCGCAGTCGGGGTCTTTCCAGACTTCAGCGACCAACTCCGATGCGGTTGCCGTGCCAGCGCCGATCACGTAAAGCAAAAATAAACCCGCCAACCAGGAACCGCCTTTAATATTGGAATGCATCATATTTGCCTCGGTAATTCTTTAACTATCGACACAGAGATCTTATGGTGTTCAATCATGATTCAGTCCCCTGAATGCCGCACATTCTTTTATTCCGATGATAGGCGGCGCCGCTGTCACGCGGATGACTCTATCGTTACATTCATGTAATCCTCGTGTCATATATCCGATTTTATTGACCAGATTTACCTCGGCAGTTGAGAGCGTGACAGTAGAGATCTCAGCCATCAAAAAACGACGGGGCACGCCGATCTAGAAAATGACAATCAATTACATGTTATCGCCGGCCTCGTCGTTCCATGCTTCTTCCGAAAGGTTCCTGTTAGGTGCGCAGACTTCTGGTTTCTCATCCAATGGGTTAAAGTGATGCTGCAAAGAAGTAAATGTATGCAATCATGAGGCTATACGCACGCGTATACGGAATTTGGCACATACCTCGAGAGGATTAGTTGTTATGGGGCAGAATCAATCAGAACATCCACACCACGTGGATCCGTCGTACACAGATGCACCGCTCTCAGATCCCGTGTGCGGCATGCGAGTTACAGAGAATTCCTCCCATCACATGGAGCATGAGGGTAAGTCTTTCTATTTTTGCAGCACCAAGTGTTTGGGTAGATTCCGTGATGACCCGGAAAAGTACCTCGATCCCACCAAGTCGGAGGAACATACAACGCCGCATGAGCCCGGCACGACGTACACTTGCCCTATGCATCCGGAGATCCTGCAAGATCACCCGGGAACCTGTCCAAAGTGTGGCATGGCTCTTGAGCCATTGATGCCCAGTCTGGATGATGATAACAATCCAGAGTTGAAAGATTTTTCACGCAGGTTCTGGTGGACGCTGCCGTTTACTGTCATCGTGACAATACTTGCTATGTTCGGCCCGCAGCTTGGCTGGTTCAGCATGGGCGTGCAAACATGGATCGAACTCGTTCTTTCAATACCTGTAGTGTTGTGGGCAGGGCAGCCATTTTTTGTACGGGGCTGGCAATCAATAGTGAACCGCAGCCCGAACATGTGGACGCTGATAGGCCTTGGTACTGGAGCGGCGTTTATCTATAGCACTGTCGCAACGATAGCACCGGGCATATTCCCCGAAACTTTCATGTCGATGGGCCGCGTTTCAGTCTATTTTGAAGCAGCAGTTGTCATCATTTCGCTGACATTGTTGGGTCAGATGCTTGAGTTGAGGGCACGCTCGCAAACATCAGCTGCCATCAAGTCCTTGCTCGGTCTGGCGCCTAAGACAGCACGGCGGATCAACAAGGATGGCACTGAGGAAGATGTGCCTTTGAATCACGTACATGAAGGTGATCGCTTGCGCGTTCGCCCTGGTGAAAAAGTCCCGGTTGACGGCACGGTAGAGGAAGGTAATAGCTCATTGGATGAGTCGATGCTGACCGGAGAGCCACTCCCCGTAAGCAAGCGACCCGGAGACAAGGTGATTGGCGCGACGATGAATACTTCAGGCGCGCTTGTGATTCGGGCAGAGAAAGTGGGTTCTGCCACAGTGCTCTCTCAGATTGTGCAGCTCGTAGCGCAGGCGCAGCGTTCGCGCGCTCCCATGCAGCGCATGGCTGACTTGGTTGCCGGTTACTTCGTTATGGCTGTAGTGGTCATCGCCATAACAACTCTGTTCGTTTGGGGGTTCTTCGGTCCGCAACCGAGCTGGGTGTACGGTTTGATAAATGCTGTTGCGGTGCTGATTATCGCTTGCCCGTGTGCGTTGGGGCTGGCCACACCCATGTCCATCATGGTGGCAACCGGCAAAGCCGCTACGCAAGGCGTGCTGTTTCGCGATGCCACCGCGATTGAGAACTTCCGCAAAGTCGATACTCTGATTGTTGATAAAACCGGCACATTGACTGAAGGACGTCCGGCTTTTGAACAAGCAATTCCGGCAGGTGACATAACTGCCGATGAAGCACTACGTCTTGCAGCGAGCCTCGATCAAGGCAGTGAACATCCACTTGCCGACGCTATTGTGAACGCGGCGCGCGAGCGCGGCCTCACACTCAGTGCAGTCGACGATTTTGAATCAGGTAGCGGCATCGGCGTTCGTGGCCAAGTCGATAGTAAGTCGCTGGTCCTGGGCAATACTGCTCTGATGCAGCAAGACGGGATTGATGTTACCCACCTGACAAACATCGCCGACTCATTGCGCGAAAAAGGTGCGAGTGTCATGTATCTCGCCTCGGATGGCCAACTTGCAGGCCTGTTGGCTGTCTCCGACCCGATCAAACAGAGCACGCTGGAAGCAGTGCGAGATCTCCAGCAAGCGGGGATTCGTATCATCATGGCAACCGGCGATGGTATTGCAACGGCTAACGCTGTTGCCAAGGAATTGGGAATCGACGAAGTGCACGGCGAAGTCAAACCTGCTGACAAGCTTGACCTCGTCACACAGCTTCAAGCTGAAGGTTGTATTGTAGCTATGGCTGGGGACGGGATTAACGATGCCCCGGCTCTCGCAAAGGCTAACGTAGGTATCGCCATGGGGACGGGTACAGACGTTGCCATGAACAGCGCTCAGGTAACCCTGGTCAAAGGCGACTTGCGTGGAATCTCCACCGCACGGCACCTTTCCGATAGTACCGTCGCTAATATGAAGCAAAATCTGGGTTTCGCGTTTATCTACAATGCGCTTGGCGTCCCGATCGCAGCCGGTGTGTTGTATCCTCTCACGGGTATTCTGCTCTCACCCATGTTCGCCGCACTCGCAATGAGTCTCAGCTCGGCATCGGTGGTTTTCAACGCTCTCCGGCTTCGTGGCTCACGCGATTGAATGGGGCGATAACCCACGGAATGATGCTCTGATAACACAAGCTGCTGAAGAACAGATGTTTCAGCAGCTTGTGCCCCCTCATCCACCATCCGTTGATTAACGAGGCCTTAATCGATGCTGTTTCACCAGCGTATAGAATACCGGGATGACAATGAGTGTGAGGATAGTGGAAGAAATCATCCCCACCCACCATCGGAGCTGCAATACGCCTCATTACCTCCGATCCGGTATCCGTATTCCACATGATCGGCATTAACCCAGCCATGATGACTACAACTGTCATCGTTTTTGGCCGTACCCCCTCCACCGCGCCAATCATAACTGTTTGATATATAGATCATTGACTGTCAGCTTCGCCGGCTGTTCCAATGACGAAAGCCTCTGGCAAACCGGTTGCTGCTTAGCTCTCGCCCGCCATAAGCACGTTCATTACGGGCCCGTAATCCTCCTGTCATTATCATGTCAGTGACGGAGCGGTTATCACAGCGATTCTGCTAACGTTCGGTTGGATTATCGAGCGAGCGATCAATAATCGTTTTATCCAGCAAGATGTTGATGAGTTGAATGCTGTGGTCCAAGCACTGATACATTCACTTAAAACGGTACCAACGGCCTCTGCCTCACAGCTTTCCAAGAGCCTCTGGAAGACGCTGTATCGAGCTGGAAACCGAGAGTCGTATTCTCTCGATTATTTTGGAGCTTGGGCCAGAAGAAAACGGATGTGGCTGACAATCCTGTCTAGGTGAAGACTTAGAGTCCATTATTGACGCGCACGGGGGTTGTATTACCGTTACGCCCAACGAACAAGTTACTGCGTTCGAAATCTTTTTCCCCATCAGAATGGCTGTTGCAGCCACGCCAGGATGCAGTGGCACTTAGGCTCATCCGCTGAACTTCTCCGGCGGGGACACTTGCGATATGACCAGGCTAAACCACCTACAATCCATGCTGCCGTCCAATGTCCCAAGACACACCACTCCCCCGCACCATCGCGCTGATCTGTTGCCCCAGTCGCTGCTCAATCACTGGCTTCCACGGCACCAGACTGAAACCCATGCCGTCATCAAGCATCGCGTAACGCCCGCTAGCGAGCATGAGCGAGCGCCGATAGATGCTAGCCACACGCTGGTCGTCCGTGACCGGGCGATGCTCTAGGCCGGTATCCGCGGCAATGCCCAGTGCGGTTCGTGTCAGCTCGCGGTTGCGCAGCGTCGCCAGTAGGCTCCGTGCCAGAACGATCCGCTGCCCGCGCTTTTCTGCCAGCCCCTGTTCGACCAAAAAGTCGCTGCGCTGTTGCAGCGCCTCTCTGACCTCACTACCAAAGCCCAAATCCCCCAACGCCTTGCCACCACCGATTAACTGCTGATCCAGCCAGGTGGCACCGATCGCGCGCGCCTGACGCTCGATCGGTAGGTGCGATTTCAGTTTCACAGAGACGCCGCCTAGGCGCTGCGTATCGTACTGACGGCCTCGCTCGGGCAAGTCTTGCGGCAGATGCCAGACGCCTTCGGTCTGTCTTTCCACCAGGCCAGCACGGCGCAGAGCTTCCAGCCGTCGCACATGGGCTTCGACCACCTCGTGCGGATCACGCTCGAGGTGCGGTTGGGCCTTGGCAACAGCCAGATGATGGTCGGTTCGGTAGATGCCGTTGACGGCCATTGATGCGATGGTCTTGTCTGCGGCGCGGGGAGCCCTTGAACCTTTGATTTCCACCACTGCGCCAGCCGGGTACTGTTCCAGTTCCGTGCGCGGCGGCAGCGCGACATAATGCGCTTTGCCATCGGTGCCATCCACGATCAGATAGCCCTTGTCGTACAGCTCGTCGTCCAGTCCTTTGCCTGCCACGCGGCCAATGATCGAACGGCCGCCCTCGCTGGGCTGGAATACCGATAGGTCACGCTGCTTGCCGCTCATGGCCCGCTGCATGGTGCGGATGATGTCGCCGCGCTCGCCCATCGCCCGCAGCGTGGGTTCCGCTTCGGCATGGACAGCCCATACGCCGGTCTGCAATTCACTCGCCAGCCCCATGCGCTGCAAGCGTTGCAATGAGCGGTTCGTAGCACAAAAACTGCGTGACTGGAGGGTCGCGGCTTTTAACTGAGAGCCGTCCTAGAACAGCACCTCAGTTTCTAATTATGATCTCTCAGCAAGATGCTCGAACGAACTAACCCATGCGAACTGATCGGCAGGAAACCTATCATAAAGGAAATCCATCATTTGATCTCAATACATTTACTCCCAAATTCCGATCCATCACTTGCTAGCAATTGCCTAGGAACACAACAGCTGAACCATAGCATAACTAATCGAAAGGTTATTATTCCGTTTCTTGATGTCGAATCTTCTAAAACCTGACCTTACCCCCCGAATTTAGAACCATGACCTTAATAAGACTTCCAGTTAACCTTACCCAATGGTCATGACATTTTATAAATCTCCCTTAAAAGTTATGGTTGGGTCGATCGTGTTGGGGAGCATTCCAACGGTGCAACCACCTTCGTACCAGAGTCACTGAGTCTACAATCGCATTATAGAATGTGCCAGCCGCAGGTCTTATCCAGAAAAGAAATGCGCTTGCCCCACCTGCGAAAGGCAGATACACTTAATATCCCATACCATTGTTTTTATTAGTATTTATTATATCGCTTAATAAGTGCTTCTGTGTGCTGGTGGCAAGAGAAACATGAGCTCGACTGCTTGCATCAAAAAGGCACTTCAGTGCCTTTGCCCTGTCGATGGAGCAAATAGAGAGGAAGTTTTTGTGACTGAACTAATCATCGTTTGTGATCTTGAAGCCACCTGCTGGGTCGATGGTGAAACTGTGCCCATCGAGAAGATGGAGATCATCGAAATCGGCTGCGTCCTGTGCGACTTAGGCGGCAATATTGAAGATGAGTTTTCTACGTTTGTGCGGCCAGTACAACATCCAACGTTAAGCCCCTTCTGCACTGAGCTGACGAGCATCACGCAGACAGATGTCGATGACGCACCGATCTTCAGTGAGGCCATGACTTTGCTCGACGACTGGGCGGCGAACCGCCATACCATGTGGGGAAGCTGGGGTTTCTACGATTGCAGGTTGCTCTTGAGCGAACAAGAACGAAATGGCGTGCAATCATCATATATGCGGATGCCACACATTAATTTGAAAAAGGCGTGGCGAAGAACGACAAAACAGCGACGGCAAAATGGCCTTGCCGCGGCCCTACGTTATCACGAACTGACTTTCGAAGGGGTGCCACACCGGGCTATAGCTGATGCCCAAAATACAACTAGATTGCTCAAGTTTATTCCATACAGCGAAATTGAACTTCAACTGCCGCCAACCTCCGATACATCCGAGTCTCCTCGTAACAAGGAGCAGGAGTAATCGTGCGAGGGCTTACAGTCAAAGAAAAAATAGCCAGATCGATTGCCCGACATAAAAGGATAGTGTCGTTTCGCTCAGACTTCAAATCTATGGGTAGCGCCAGCCAGATCAGCCGAGCTCTTCGCGAATTGATAAACGAAGGTACGATCGTACGCATAAGTCACGGCATCTATGCTAAGGCCCGCCCCAGCTCTCTGTCGGGAAGGCCGGTGGCACAAGCGGGTTTGTCGGAACTAACCGAGGAGGTGCTCGAAAAAATGGGAATCCCCGTCAGGCTGGGGCAAGCACAAGAAGCTTATGCCTCAGGCAGGACACCAGATGTGCCGGTGTACACCGCATTCTATACAGGCGAACGCCGAATCACACGTAAGATAACGATAGGTAGAAGCACTGTCCGCTTTGAAAACAAGTACAACACCAAGCGGAAGAAAACTTACAAAGATTGGGGAGCTGGTTAATTCATTATAAGGGCACGAAATATCCGTTGTTCGGTATTTCAGAAAAATATTAACGGCCTCCGCATACATCCAAATAGTTGGGCACTACTAAGGCCATTGGTATATTAGTTAGGATTCTCATGGATTGTAATGATCCCATCAGGAATAAAGCCGTCAATCTCTCCATTATGGTACCCACGTTGATTGCAAATTACCCGACAGGTTCCAATCTGATAATCGCAACACGAGTGAGTATGACCGTGGAGCCAGTAGTCCGGGCGATGCTCTGATATGAACGATGCTAGATCACTGGCATACGCGGCGCTCAGCACGCTTGAATGGTACTCCTCATTCACCGATCCGAGGCCCGGGGCATGATGTGAAACGACCACATTCGTCGCTGCGGTAGAGCCGTGCAGACTGCGCCCAAGCCAGGCGATCGAGCGTTGATGAATAGCCGCGGCATCCATCGCCCGAAGTTTGGAATACGATGGCTCTTTGCGAATTTTTCTAAAATCATTCATCACCTGCTGGCACTCAAAGCCGGCCATTGGTGCATCTCCGAAAAGTTCGAAATCGGTCCACAGTGTTGCCCCATGAAATCGAACCCCGTCAATCTCGATCGACTCGTTCTCCAGGACATGAATGGGAGAACCCTGCGCCAGTAACTTCATTTTGTGGATCAGGCCTGGATAGCTTTTCCCATAGAATTCGTGATTGCCCAATACGTACAAGACCGGGCAGCCAAAACTCTGTTCGAGTGCCCACTCGACACCTTTGACTCCAACATGAATATCACCAGCGAGAACAACTAAATCGGCGACCGCATCTGGCGGATTAAACGGACTGAATTCCAAATGAAGGTCGCTGTAGAGGCGTATTTTCATGCATGATCTTCCTTGTCTTTTGTCAGAATCAAGTCTATCAGGGATCCGATTGAGCCATCACCTGGAGAACTGTTGCGCTTCAGATAAAGAGCGTTCATTCCCACGCCACGGGGACCTTCAACATCGGCAATGAAATTGTCGCCAACAAATAATATATTTTTGGCTGCAATCCCGCTGTGATCCTCCAGCCACCGATAAATCACAGGGTCAGGCTTGATGGCACCGACATCGTAGCTCAGGCACCTAAGCAGGTCCGGGTATTCCGGCAACAGGTCCTGCAGAACCCTGCCATATGGCGCCGCCAGATTGGAGCAAACCGCCAGGCGAACGCCCTGATTTATTAATGCAGTCAGTGTTGGTTCAACATCATCAAAAAGAGTCAGCGAACTGAGCTCTTCATCAACCTCATGGTGAAATTGTTCCAGCATCGCCGAAGGCACTGCTATACCGAGTTGAGCAAACACCGCATGAGGCGGCTTATTGATGGTCATCACCACTCTGGCATCGTCGGGATGCGGTCGCCTGCCCCGCTCCTTGGCCCACGCCAGAATTTTCCGATAGGGATGGTGCCGGACGCCAAAACGAATCAACGTTCCGAACAAATCGAAAACGACCATATCTGCCACGTCTCTCACGTCTGCCTCCTGGCGCTGCAATGAAAATTTTGCCCATGTCGCTAGCAATAATGTGTTTCGATTTCAGGTTCCGTCACCATCAATCAAAACCGGTTACCGTCTGATTTATCAAGAGATAGTGCCTGATTCTGTTCGATCTAATCCAGCTAAACCTGGTCGTCGAATTCTAATACCGACCTTTTTTAGCGCAGCAATGCAAGCCTCTCTTAATTCACGAGTATTCCGAGGATTGAGAGGGCCAATCTCCACATATGTAAAGCCATTGGCCTGACATGCTTCTCGTTTTAGACGATCATTTTTCACGGTCCGATCATGGCATTTTTGCGCAGCCTCCGCAGATATACCCCTGATTCTAGCTGTGTGAAAATGCTGTTCACCTTGATATTCGATCACGACTTTTTTATTCATGCACAGGCCATCGGCCTCAAGCCTCATCCCGGTATGTTGATACAGAAAATCCGGACGTACGTTACGTTCGAATACAATACCTGTTAGTCTTTGTACCTCTTCGATCACAGCATTCTCTGTCCGGTGCAATCCCCTTTTTTTCCTTGCATTGCAGGGACACCGCCCCTTACTGTACACCAGTGTACTTGCTTTAATTTCAACCGATTTAAGGCAAAACTGACATACCACACGAATACGTGAATCGACCGTCAACGGCAGATCTAGCAGATCTGCAACCGTTCGATTAACCTCCATAGCACTTTTTTCGAGTCGCAACTGCGTCAATCGAGATCGACGACTACGGCACTGAAGACCGCCAGACAATAGTTGCACGTATGACGGCGATAGCCCGAGTGATTTCGCAACCTCTTCATCTGTGCAAGTTTTCCCTAGGCTATCCAATCTAGCTCGCTCAGCCAAAATACGCAGCCGTGTTTGAGCTGCCTGACCTGGCACACAGCCAGTCTTTGCGTCTTTCAACCCCTCAAGGCCCTGTTTAGCGAATTTCGACAACGTTCTGAGCACCGTTTTATGGTCGCAACCAACCTGCTTGCCTACAGACCGACAGGAATGCATTTCTGATGAGGCGATAACAATTTCCGCTCTAAGTCTGTAACGACCATGAGCTTTAGACATGACAATATCTCGTAGCTCCTTTTTTTCTGAGGGAGATAGACAAATAAGAGGAGCTTTTAGAGCCGGCACTGATGCAGACTTTCGTGGAAAGTTATAGATTCCAGCAATTCCACTTTTCTTGAATGTATTTTCCAGTTCGATTAATCTCTTTATCCCCATTGAATACTTTCTTGCAACAGCCGACTTGGAAGAGGCGGAAGCAAGGTCCTTAATAGCACTCAAATCCCTGACCAATGCTGGACTGTTTGCCTCAGAAATAGCACTAGCTAGTAAACGCATTTTATTTTCGCTGCTTGACATCTCAATACCCTCAAAGTCAGTTTTTCCTACATAGAGGTTATCGACGGATTCGATCGCAGCTTTAGAATTATATTTCTGTATCTTATTGTATTTATTATATAAAGATTATCATGATTTTTTTTAATATTGCTTGTATTATCTTCAACACCAGAAGGCTTTGAAGAATCAGAAAGGTCTAATCGTATGACAGTGGTTATAGCTGCAGGGGTAATGACAGAAATTCCAAAAAGTGGTCTAAAGTCTTTCGTAGCTAGATTAGCAAAAGAACACAACGTTCAAATCGAGACATCGAATCACTCCAGTCTAGCTAGAATTATCACAAGGCTATCGGGTGATAATGTAACTCCTGACGAGACCGAAAGATTGATCATTGCGCTTCGCAAGGCAAAAGTTATTGATGATAAGTTGATGGTTGAGATACTTGGAAATTATTTAAACGAACTAAATGGAAATCGATCTGAAGGTAATATCTAGACATGCTGAAGATGAATCAATATTGAAGATTGATGCCCTTAAAACAAGTGAACTGAGATCAGTTAATTGACTTCGATTGCTCTACTATTTCCAGTAAATGATATTACTGGAAATACCTGACCTACATCATCAGGTGCCGCCCTCGATTTCTGCGCGACCAACTAATCTAATTAAATTCCAAGTTATCTCGTAAATCTGTGATCTACCCTTTACCCAGTCAGCAGCTATTACCTTGAGATTTAATATTGACGAAATTTCTAGTAATAACTGCTTCGGATAGCTGGGGCAATAGAATGGCAACCGTGTGTTGCATAGCCTATTATTGACCAAATATGATGGGTTGGGCTTATCGATGGACACAGATTATGAAAAGAAGCAAGTCGGTTGTTCTGATTTTTTTGACTCTGCTGTTGCCGATTGAAGTGAAGGCACAGGATCCTACAGTAGAATTCTACTCACCACTGGCACAGGCCTGGTATGAGGCCGGCGACTACTTCGAGTGGACCTCAACCGTGGCCGACAACGACGGTGCACAGGTAAGCGTGTTCTACCGCACATTCGGTGATCCGAATAACCCGAAACTTCTGATGCTGCACGGCTTCCCCAACTCCAGTTTCGATTACTACCAGTTGATTCCGCTACTGCAAAACGACTACCACATCGCGGTGCTGGATTTTCCCGGTTCGGGGTTTTCCGACAAGCCCTTAGATGGCTTCTCCTACATGTTGGAAGATAACGCTAGGCTAGTGGACCACTTTGTTCGCGAAGTCATCGGTTTCGATGACTTCGCGCTCTATACCCATGATCGCGGCGTGAGTATCGGGCTCTCGTTTCTTGGCCTGTATCTGGATAACCCGAACCCAGGCTACACCATCAATTATCACTTTCTCTCCAACAGCGGGATGTACCTGCCCCTGGCCAGCCTGGTGCCGTTTCAGCTCGCTTTGCTGGATTCCGAGGCGGGACCGGCGATGATTGCCCAGCGCCGGGCGCGGCCAAGGCTGACCGAGGGCGATCCTCAGGATGTGGCCTATGCCGACATCTTTGCCTTCAACGATGGCGACAGCGCGCTGCTACATGTGGGGCGTTACCTCCTGGAGCGACAGGTGCACGAGCAACGCTGGCTGAACAATCTGCCGCGTAGTCCGGTGCCGGTGGCCTATCTGTGGGGCCTGCAGGATACAGTGAACCCGGTGCGCATCTCACAGTATGTTTGGATGAATTATCTGAATGAGCGCGCTGCTCCCAGCTCCTACTGGTTGCTACCGATGGCAGCACATTACCCGCAGCGCGAGTCACCCGAGGCGGTGGCCAAGGTGGTACGCCTAGCACTTGAAGGCCGACTGCCTGATCGAGTGAACGAGGCGAATTTCATGCGCGAGTATGAGGCGAGTCGTGAAGCAAGCGACGCGGTATTTGTGGGACACACCACAGTGAGGGAGCTGGATTTTCCGAGCTCGATCGAGTATTCACTGGAGGGGTACCGGGTCGTTGAGGACTGACTCACTCTCTGCCGATGTAAAAAAGAGTTCTGCGACGTCCAAATATTGTTGATTACACTGTACTGTGGCCGCTGACTCACAAGATTCTTGCGCGACACACTGCGTTCTCATCCAGTGCACGAACAGTGTTCTGACACAACTATCTGAATAGACGTGCGCTCGCATATTCGGCTATATTGCCATGTGTGTGAGGTTTAGTATTTTAGGGACAAGGACTTGGGTTGTTTAGTTTAGAAACTGCGCTATTGAGTTAACGTGCAGAAAGCCAGGATAATCGCGCTAGCGCACGATGTAAATGTTACTGCACTTGGGAGTGCCAACCCCCAGTGCACCGCAGGTAGCTGGCTTGGTGCCAGGTTGGTCAGAGTTTTTGCCGCAGCCAATGCCGCCTGCAAGTTCAGCTGCGCAGTTGTCGGGTTCAATAGAATAAAACGCCATCAATGGTGAGGTGGCTGCCGGAGAATAAATTGCAAAAACACACAGCCGGTTGGGAAGTGAATTCTAAGAGGTTTATCGCTGATCAGCGGCAGTCGGTAACCCCGTGGCTGTCGGCGGCTTCATGCTCAGCAGTGGCTTCGCATACTGGGTTCCGCTTGGCTGCAGCGCTGCGTGCAGTAACCATACAATTAACTTCGCTCCCTTCGGTCGCCGGACGTGGGCTGACACCCACGCCGGTTATCATGGGGCGTTAGGCCGCCCGAAATGTACACCTACTTCATCGTCGAGAACGAGGACTGCGCTGAGTCGAGAATAAAGATCGGCTTTAGCAAGGATCCAGGAAAGCGGATTCGGGAGCTTCAAACTGGTAGCTCTAGAAAGCTCGCCATAATGGGCTGGATTGAATCAGGAGATCACTCGCTCGAAAGGGCCCTTCATCGGAAGTATCAGCAGCATCGGCTTAACGGTGAATGGTTCTCTATCGAGCCTGCGGACGTCCTTGAAGAGTTGAAGAAAATGAGCACATCATCGTTCATTTGCATTCAGTCTAATGCCGGAGCGTTTCTTGGTTGCGACAGGGATGCCGTTCCAGAGTATTTAGGGCCTTGGGAGTGGCTGGATACAGAATTGGAGGAATTCTGCCCGCAATGCGGCTGGGGTGGCGGCGTGCACTTTAATGAGGCGATCGGTTCTGAGAACTGCCTTAGATGTGGGTATCCGATTTTCTGAGTAACGTAAGCCTTGCATATCAAACGACTACCCTAGCCAATCAAGCTGACAATAAGATTTTTCGAGGAGCGGCAAATATGAGATACCACAAAATCTGTACATTCCTAGGATTTGGCCTCCTATCTACAACCGCACTTACTGCCGAAGTCAGGATTGGGAATGATGAGCTCAATACAGGCGCCATATTCATAACAGGCCAGATTGAGAAAGGGGACTACGAGAAGGTAGAGAGCATAACCCGCGACTACATTAACGTTGTTGTTAAAGGCAGGGACGACAAACTGAAGTACATTCTCAACAGCGAGGGTGGCGATGTTGGTGAGGCGATCAAGATCGGCCTGTTGTTTCGTAAGTCACTGGCCCAAGTGTATGTATGGGGAAACAGGCTGATTCATGAGTCAGAACAAGAGGCGCAATGGATACTGAATGAGCGTCAAAAGGGCTGGGCCCAAGAGTATGCAACACAAAACTCTGTTGTTTATTCTGACGGCAGACCACTTGCAGAGGCTGACTTCAAAAAGTGCTATAGCGCCTGCGTGCTAATGTTCCTGGGTGGCGTCCAAAAGCAGGTTAGCGACAACCATTATTGGGTAAACGGTTTCAGGGCAGATGAAACGTCGGATGTCCCTGTAATTGGCTTGCATCGTCCATACGTTAGCCAAGAACAATATGCCGGCCTAAGCATTAGTGAGGCAGAGGGCATTTACAAAAATCTTGAAGAGGCTGTGCGGAATTACTTGAGAGAGATTGGCGCCACCCAAGAGCTAGCAGATAGGATGTTTAAAAGTGCGTCTAATGAAATTGATTTGGTAAAAGACTCGGACTTCCGATCAATGTTCCACCAAGAAGAGCCATACTTTAAAGAGTGGATATTGGCTAGGTGTGGCGCATCTGATGACGGGGCAGGAATTCTTTCGGATTCAGACTACAAGTACAAGAATGATGTATGGAATGCCAAAACGGAAGAGGTACGTAGATTGATAAATAGCCAAGGGGGCGGTCCTGAAGATTACATGTACATATATGAGGACTACATTCCTGCTGGCTTCTCACGCGAAAAATACGAAGAAATCCTAGCTCGGGTAAGTGAGCACAATCTAGCTGTAAGACGCTGCGAAGAAAGTTCAGTAACGAGTCACCAAATGGAGATGTTTGCAGCGCAAGAGGACGTTCCTTAAAAATGCCTAACAAGTTCTTGCAGACGGACAAAATCATGCTGTCATGCCTTTTGCAGAAAACGCAAAAGCCACGCCAGCATGCTTTCGCCGCTGAAGAAAGGCGTTAGGCAACTACAGTGACACTAATAATCTCAGTTGGAAATTCTGAATACTTTGTTCAATGCTCTGATAGACGGCTATCGAGCAATGGCAAGATAGTAGATAACGACGCCAATAAGTCAGCGATACTAGTAACGAAAAATGGGCGCTTCGCCGTAGGTTTCTCTGGGCTCGCTCGCTCGGGGAGCTTTGATACTCAGATATGGTTTACTGAATCTCTTTGTAACAGCGCCTCTCCAAGCTTTGATACCAAAGAAACAATAGATAGATTTACGAGCGCCGCAACTAGCATTTTCAGGTCACATCCTAATATTAAAACGCTAAACCCTGTTCATAAACGACTGTCAATAATGTTTACAGGATATCTTTATCACCATGAGCCCCCTATAGGTGCATTGGCACTAGTTTCTAACTTTGAAGATCTTGACAATAAAACAGTATTGCCTGAAGCAAGAGATGAATTTCAAGCATACTTCCATCTCGAGCCTCGTCCAAATCCACCCCGTATAAAACTATTCGGACGGATTGGCGCTCAAACCGGTAATTTGTATTCTGTGGACTTTAATAAAGCAGTGGACCTTGCTGTCGACGGTCGGGATGCAAAATTTGTCGAAGAAAAGCTAGTAACCTACATAAGGAAAGTCGCCGCACATCCTTCTACTAGAAACTCGATTGGCCATGAGATATTTAGTGTTGTTATTCCTCGGGACCGAAGTTCGGCATTTAGTACCAATTATTACCCTTTATCGGCAAAGCCACAGATGTATTTCCCCAATTTTATATGTGCTATAAGCAATAAAAATAATTTTGCCTGTATGGATATAGCCATTTCTGATGCTGATCAGCTCGGTGCGCCAATGTCGGGCCCAAAATTAAAACCGAATCAGCCTTGTTGGTGTGGAAGTGGAGTAAGATATAAAGAGTGCCATGGGGCTAAGGCAGGCAACGATGGGTTCAGCATTGAATTTATTTCACAGTAACAGAGGGCAGGCAAGTTTGCATAACAAACGCCTTTAAAGTGACGCGCAAGCGCGCACTTGAGACGAGTGTTATGCATATGAAGTGCTTTTTGGAAGAAACTAAAATGGCTTTGTTGCATCAAATACTGTAGTGGTCTAATAAAACCGGACACCATTTAAAGTGGCAACAATATCGCATAGACAGAGGTTTTCGATGTTTAGAAGACGACTCGCATTTACGACAGAATTCAAATTGGAAGCTGCCCAGTTGGTCGCTGCATAGGGCTCTGCTCACTCTCCCAGGCCAATCGCTAGCTTGGTATCGGTGAAACTGCACTGCGTCGTTTGGTTAATTTGCTACAACTGATGACCAACCCTGAAATTTACAAACTACGTGTATAATGTCGAGTAATGATTTCACTGTAAGAGAATACACATGATCTATTTTCTTGGTGACGTGCACGGTCGGATCGATCACGTGCTGCCGGCGCTGAGTGCTCGTCAGGAAATGGCTGCCCATGCAATTTTTCTGGGAGACATCGACTCCAAGCAGCCATTTGAGGAGGAGATTCGTCCCCTAATCGATTCGGGAATTCGTGTCTGGTATATCCATGGCAACCACGACACTGACAACCGGATAAGCTGGGACAATTTACAAGGATCAGTTGATCGAAATCTCAGTGGTCGGGTGGTCGAAATTGACGGTCTTCGAGTGGCCGGTCTCGGCGGAGTTTTTCGGGGCGAGGTCTGGCACCCAAAATGTCAAGCAAAGGACGGCAGCTTGCCACAACTTAAAAGCTACGATGACTATATCAATTGTCTGAAGAGCAAGACGCCACCACGCCGGCATGAATTTGTCAAAGGCACTAAAAATGCGCTTAAACACCTGTCTACAATTTTTCCAGATACCTACGAGCGACTGGCTGAACAAAAGGCGGATATCCTGGTCACCCATGAAGCACCGTCGTGCCACCCACACGGATTCGAGGAGATAGATCGTCTTGCACAGTCCATGGGGGTGAAAATGGTTTTCCATGGTCACCATCACGACAGCCTGGACTATCAGCAGTGTGAGGCGAGACTCGGGTTCAAGGCTCATGGAGTAGGCTTTCGCGGAATCACCGACATGCAAGGCATTCGGGTGCGCGCTGGAAATTTGGACGAAGCACACAGCGACGGTCAGTCTCTAGTGGATGAGAAGTGCCCGTAGAATCAGGTAGGATCTTGCGCAATTTGCAGCCCTGACGGCGAAGGGGCGTCATCGTGGTTTGTCGCTATCGCCTGGCTGAGTAACAGCGCTGATGACACACCGATCTATCGATAGGGTCAGCGCATTTATGAGTTAACAAACGATAGCCCGTCAATCGACGATCATTTCGATTTCCAACGACATGCGTCTTTATTCATTAACAAATGATGACTATTGATTAGGCACTGTTAGTGAATATATCTGTGTTCAGTCATTTTTGGCAGCATTGTTTTTTTATTGCAATAAAATGAGGCCTTATTAAATTTACAAAGCAGTGAATTTATCGGATCAGTTATTGGCTCAGTAGTAAAATCCTTTCCAAGGTACTCATTCTCTATTTTTTTCATCGCACCAATAATCCTCTCAGTATTGGCCTTAGCTATCAGGTGCATGCTCAAATCGTAAAGAAAAAGAATAAATAGCTGCGCATCAGAATAATCACGGTTTGTCGGCACCTTGAGCAAGTAACTGGCAATTCGGGCTCTACATCATTAACGGGGGACACCGGCATTACATTAAACTGATTTTGCGACGATCACTTTAATGGAGAACACCGATGTCCCTCGCAGGCACAATTATAGGCATACCTGAGCTTCAGATT
>Ga0098044_1000483_pt1 | contig 21150 bp, 34 predicted proteins | sample 10_taG_FD_75053 | JGI IMG/M metagenome (GOLD analysis project Ga0098044, IMG submission 75053) | Marine viral communities from the Subarctic Pacific Ocean - 10_ETSP_OMZ_AT15264 metaG | ecosystem: Environmental > Aquatic > Marine > Oceanic | place: Pacific Ocean | collected 2015-01-16 | reverse complement strand
GGGTTGTGTCGGCGGCTACACCTAGACCTATGCGGTTCAGCTTGGGGTTGGTCTGGAACTCCAGCCCTGTCCCTACCGAGTTGCCTACCGCCAAAGCGCCTGCCGCTGGTGCTAGATCAGCCATGTGCCTACCCCTTCGTGACCACGAGGCCCACCACTGCGCCCAGGACGGCGACCAGTACGGAGCCTACCAAACCATAGACCACTTTCTTGACCGGCGCAAACTCAGCCGCCGTCACGAAGTCGCTCTCCATACGCGACTTGATCTCAGCGATCTCATGCTCGATGTTCTGGGTGCGCTCGTCGATGCGTATCAAGAGTTCCTCACTCATGGTCAGGGCCTTACTTGAATTGGAGGGTGAGTATGAGCCCGACAGCGGGCGTAGTGTGGACCGTGTCGACGTCGATCCTGAGTACGTCGTTCTCAGCAACGTCGTCTTCCGACGCATCCACGACATGAGGGGCCGACGCCGTGTCACTACCGGTCTCTCCCGTGTCCACCGTTAGCTCCGTGCTTAGCATGTCCGCAGCGGTGGTCAGGTTGTGGACCTGCACAGTCAGAACCCCCGTGGTTCCTGCTACGATGACTTCAGCGTGGACGTGCGCCAAGTCCTTCCCGCCCATCGCCTTGGAGACGTGGAGGTAGTACTTCCCGTCGCCAGTCGCGTTGTTGGCCCCTGGGGCGAAGACTACGGCCTGCGCCTCGAGCACGGGCTCTATGGTGACGGTCCCGGAGTCCACCCCACCACCGGTCACCGTGATCTTGTCGGAGTCGCCGGTGAACAGGCGGTTGCGCTCGTACCTGCTTCTCGAGTGCATGTTACGCCCTCACGATGGAACGCTCGGCCTCAGCCGCGACGCGCATGGTCTCGGCCTGGGCATCCGGGTACAGCGACAGATCGAGGACGGCGCCCTCGTAGTCGACCCAATGGTCTGCGTCGGGGAAGTCCGGGTCGCGCAGCTTGGCCTCCACGGAATAGGAGCCGCCCTTGTCGGCGCCATCCTCGCCGTAGTATGTGAGCCTGCACTGCCGAAGCTCTGCTATGTAGACCGCCATGAGCCCTGCTCCTAGTAGTAGGCGAGGTACTGGGTGGAACCGCCGATCTTAACCGGGACACGCCCGGCAGCGGCCCCGCCGCCCGATGTGGGGTCAGTAGCGTCCGCAGGCAACTCGAACACATCCGTACCGTCCCCGTCGAACCTGGAGAGTCCGTCGTCCACGCAGAGGCCGTAGTTGTCGCCACCCTCGGTCGGGGCCCTCTGGACATAGAGCGACGCCGCAACCGTAGCGGTGCCCGAGGTGAGCGTGATGGCTGGCTCGTCGACGAATAGGGAACACACCACCGAGTGCGCGCCACCACTGTTTATCACAGTGCCGTCCGGGTTGGCGTTGATGCAACTGATGACCCCAGTACCACCTGTGGTGGTGATGATCCCACGGGCAAATAGCTGGGAGGCGCTCGACGTGGTGCTGAAGTCGCGGTCGATCCTCAGCGTCATGCGGTCCAGCAGGGCAGAGCCATTCCCGACGGCCATGTACCCCTCGACGTCCACGTTACCCGTAGTAGTCATCCCGCCGAACTGGACGTCGCTGCTGGTCGCAATGTCCTGGGGGGTCGACAACGTCGGGTTGCCTGAGACGCCGTCACCGTCGGTCACGGTGACCTGGTTGGCGGTGCCGGTGATCGTCCGGGCCACAGCCGCGCCGGAGCCCGAGCGTACCACCACGCCGGTCGTGGTGAGCCCCGCCAGAGCATCGAGGTCTGTGTCCCATGCCTGCACGTCACTACCGATAGCCACTCCCAGGTTTGTCCGGGCTGTTCCAGCATCGCTAGCCCCCGTCCCGCCATCAGCTACCGCTACGTCCGTGCCGGTAGCGTAGTAGACGGCGTTGCTCGACACCGTTATCCCCGCGAAATCCGGGGTGGCGCCAGTGTGGATGTTCTGCGGGGTGCTGAGAGTGGCGGTTGACCCCGCGCCACCGTCAGTGATGTTGACCTGGTTGGTAGTCCCGGTCAGGACGCGCTCGTCAGTTAGCCCCGCCTCAACGCCGATGGTCACGAACGACGCGCCCGCGAACGACGCGCCCGCGTTGATCTCGTCCCACACAGCGGCGCCGGTAGACACATCCACCGCTATGAAGGCGTCGTCGGTGGCCGTGTTCACCCACAACGAGCCTACCGAGTACCCTGCGGCGTCGTCATCCGTGACGACGGGGTCCGCCACCGAGCTCAGGTTCGACTGCAACGCGGCGGAAGGGTCGATCCCCAGGTTGAGCCGTGCTTGCGCAGCGGTAGACGCACCGGTGCCGCCGTCAGCGACAGCGACGTCCAGTCCGCCTGGCCGGTAGGGTCGTGGGGCGTGCATTAGAAGGCTCGCTTTCCGACGATGGTGACCTTCATTGCCGCAGGGCTCGCGCCCGTGCCGCCGCGATAGCCGTACTTCGCCCTCACCTGGCGCGTACCGGTGTCGAGCAGCAGCGCGTAGTTGCCGGTGGCATTGAAGACGAACTCCTCCGATCCGACGGAGGCGTTGTCGCCGTCCCAGGCGTCGTACCAGTCCGAGGTCGCCTCCCACTTCACCTGGAAGGAGAGCACCATCCCCTGCCCCGCCTCCACGGCAACCTCGGCGTAGACCTCGAGGTGAGACGCGCCGTCGACGTGCAGAACCTCGGAGAACGAGCCTGCACCGTCGTAATTCCCAGGAGCGTCATCATCAAAGAGCTCCTGCGGGAGAGAGGCTGCCCACGGGTGCATCCCTACGTCGTGCTCTAGACTTAGATCGGCCATGAGTTGCTCCTATGCCTCTTCGGTGGCTGCGGCCTCTGCTATCTCCTGCTGTAGCGCAGGGAGAATCTGCTGGTTCGTCACATCTTCGCCGAAGTTCTCGACGGCCCACTGCATCACACCCTGAAGCTCTGGAGGTAAGGAGGCCACGTCCGGCGCACCGACGATTGCGCCCACGTCTCCTGGCGGCGCCGGTGCAGGCGCCCCTCCAGGGGCTCCTCCAGCCGCCCCCTGCTGCGCGGCGAGCATCATCTGCTGCTGCTCCTGCTCCTTCACCTCCATCCGAGCCACGATGCGTTCGCGGTTGGGGAACTGCAAGGAGTCGAGCAGGGCCGTGCGGTCGATGGCCTGCTGCTGGTGGAGGATGATCGCCTGCTGCTCCTCGAGCTCTCGCGCGGCACGAGACCCGCCCAGCTTGACCTGGACGTCGAACTCGAGGGTGTCCTCCATCTGCCTAAGCAGCCCAGGGAGGTCGATCTCCCGGAACTCGCTCGTCTCGGACTCGCCCAGCATCCTGAGCGTGCGGGGCATGGTCCAGAACTTCACCAGGTTGTGCACGACGTGCTCCGCCACGTTCTGGAGGCGCTTCTCCAGAATCTTCGAGCGGGCGTTGGTCCTCGTAGCTGCCTTGGCTTGCAGCGCCTCGATTGCCACACCGGCTGACACGTTGGGGGCCCTCTGCCCCCGCGACACGTCGTGGACCGCCGAGATGTCCTCCATGTCCCGGAGTGAGATTGTAGCGGAGTCCACAGCAGCCTGGTCAATGGGCGGGGACTGCATGAACGTCGCCTGGCCCAGCAGCGGGTAGACCTTGCCGGGACCGACGACGATGTTCTGGTGGTTGTAGCGCGCCCTCGGGTCCACCATCATCATCGGCTGGGCATGGAAGGCGGCGTGCCTGGATAGCTGGTCGCGGCGGAGGTTGTAGTCCCGCTGCGGGTCCATCAGATGCTGTATCTCGGACAGCCCGTAAAGCTGGTTCTTCACGCGCGTAGGGATGAACGGCGTGAACGGGAGGTCGATGTAAGGGCTCTTGCGGATGGCGTGAATCTTCTTGCGAGTGGCGTTGACGATGAGCCACTGCGGAGACTTCGCCTTGCGCCGCTGCTTCTCCGGGATCGCCAGGCCGTAGTCCACCAGGACGTGGTCGCGAACCCAGAACTCCGCCAGGCGCGCTCGGCGCGTGACTACTGCCTTTGGCGCCCCCTCGATCCGAGGCTGGAAAGCGGTGCCGTGTGGCGTGACCCGGTTCGCTGTGACAAAGGTGGACCTGCCGTACTGCTTGTCGCTGAGGTCTTCGTCCGCGTCGACTTCGTCGCCCCACTTCCGCTTGATGTAGGCGGTAGTGACAAAGGTCTCGTGAGCCATCCAGGAGGCGTCGTTCTCGGCGGGGTGGATGCTCGTGGATTCGTTGTCGAAGTAGAGGCGCTCCAGGTCGATGGAACGCATCGCGGTGTTGCCCTTGCCCTTATGCAAGTCGGGCTGCCAGTAGGTCTTGACGACACCAGTGCCGTCCACATAGGCGTCCCGCACCCAACCCCGCGCGTTCTCGAGCATGTTCATCCGCTGCACCGTCCAGTCGGCGGCGAGCGTCAGGATGCGGGCGATCTCTTCGTCGTCCGACTCCGTGGGCAGGACGGTGATCTTGAAGTCCTCTTCGGACATCGTCCCGACCACCTGCTCGGTGATCTTGTAGATGTGGTTGTAGATGAACTGGGGCTTCTCGCGACCAACGCGCTGGTCACCCCGCCAGAAGCGGCGGTACTCCTCCCACGGCCCCTCGAACTGCTTGCGAGCAGACTTGGAGGCGTCGAACAACCGCCAGAGCGCCGGGAGGAGCCGTTTCTCATCCAGGCGGTCTAGCGGAATGTTCAGGTCTGTTGGAGGCTGGTCCCCACCAATGTGGGGGTTGATTAGCTCCATGACCTTTTCTCCCGTGGGGGGTCGAGCTATACCTTCTCAGGCTTCCCGATGATGTCCGGCGCCTTGGTGTTCTGGGAGGCCGCTGGGGTCGGCGGCTCCTGCTCGCGCGCCTTGGTCCCCGGCGCGAAGATCGGGTTACCGTCGAACGCCTGCGGCGGCATCCCCGGCTCGCCCAAGTCCCGCCCCGCCTTGGTGGGCCCGCCAAGGTCCGGCGTCCCTGCGAAGTTCTGCGATGCCTTCGTGCTGGGCTTCTCTGGCATTATCCCACTCCCGGTATGGTTGGTGTCGGCGGTGGTACATCGCGTCCGATAGGCGGCGCCGACTGCCCGCCTCCCGCGTCCGTATCCGAGAACACCTGGCTCGTGGGCGGCCCCTGGGACACGCCCTTGCCCGAGCGTTCCTTGACTGCCTGAGATACCTGTCCCTGTAGACCCTCGAGAAGCACACGCAACTCGCTGATCGAGAACCCAGCCCCCAGGGCGTCAAGGACTGTCCCCTCGAAGCTGCGCAGTACTCCTGCGAGCTCGGGGGCTTCGGCTTCTAGTCTTGTCTGGCTGGTGGGCCCGGCCATCTGGGTCTCCTAAAGCGCCTCGTTCTCGATGCAGTACTGGAGGGCGCCGTTGATGACTGCGGAGGGTTCGGTGGACCTGCCGTGCGCGAGTTCTTTCACACGGATCGAGATGTTCGGGTCAATGAGGCACGCGATGCTGTCCTCGTCCCATGTAAGTCTCTCACTCACGAGGGACGAAAGCAACTCGCCCATGCTCTGTCCGTTCTGGACGGCCTGCGCCGCGAGTAGCTGCCGCTGCTCCTCATCGAGGTTGAAGTCCGCCAGGAGGAAGTCAAGATCACGCCGTAGCTCGTCCCGGTCAGAAGCGATCACCTCCACCATCTCTCGTATGGCCTCGACGCCCCCGGTGACCTGCTCCGAGGTCATCTGGAGCAGCACGTCGAAGGCGCCCATCAACCGACGACCGACCTCAGCAACAGTAGTAGCCTCCTCGACGTGGGAGCCCACCCTGCGCGCCGCCATCGTAAGTCGGCTCTCTGCATCGAGCTCCTCCTCCTCCTCGGCCTCGGGGTACTCGTCCCCGGCCTGAGGCTGGTGGGAGGCACAGTAGAGCCCGCCGGGCACCGCCAGGTTTCCGCAGGGCTTCTTCTGCGCATTGTGGGCCGCACATTGCATACGGGCAGGCGTCTCGATCATCTACGGGTCTCCTCTACCTCTCGCCAGTTACGATCCATCGCGAAATTGAACGCCCCAGCAGGGCTTTCCGAGCCGCGCTCGATCCTCGGCGCCTTGCGCTGGGGGGCCGGGCCGTCGTCCATGTCCAGGCCCGGCTCCGTGTCGTCCACGAATAGCGCGATGCCCCAGCATATCACAAGGTCGTCCGTACGACCTTTCTGCGCCCCGGTGGCGCCCGTCCTCGGATTCTTGGTGTAGGTCGACATCTCCTCGACCGCGCGGTGGTCCTTGATGGTGATCTCATCGTTCTTGATCGCCGACATGATGAAGCCCTCGAACGCAGGCTTCGTCTGCACGTTCGTCCTGAACCCTGGCTCCTTGACCACCGTCCCTCCTGGGGTAGTGGAGTGCCACATGTTCGGGTAGTCGAGGTTGTCGAGCTCGTTGATGACCGCGTGCCCGTGGTTGTTCTGCTCGGGCGCCAGCAGGGCCGGACGCGCCAGCTTGTTCATCCAGTACGCGTAGCCCAGCTTGTAGAGCTCACGCGCGAACTCCTTGGGCGCCAACTCCGCTGAGCGGAGCACCGCACACTCGTACTTGGTGTCGCGCCGATACACGATAGCGGAGGCAGGGTTGCCGCCGTCGCCGCCGGACGGGTCAGCGGCGATGATATACTCGACGCCGTCCTGCGGCCACTCGAACACCCGGAGTTCAGTCGCCTCAGCAGAAGGCACCATGCGTGGCTTCTTGCCTGGGTGCGCCTCGTTGAGTCCTTCGAGTGTGGCGAAGACATACTTCTCCTGGCGGGCCCGCTCAACCATCCGCATCAGCGAGCTCTTGGGGAAGATCGACTTCATGCCCAGCCGGAGGCGGTTGCCGTAGATGCGGACCAACGCGTCCTCCTCCGACAGCGACTCCTCGAACTCGTCAACCTCCTCCTGCGGGATGTGCGGGTTGTCGCGCATGGACCAGGTGAACAGCCGCACACGCTTCTCCGCATCGGCTACCTCTTCGTCCTCGGCCTGCGCCGCAAGGTCTTCGATCCACTGGTAGAAGTTGAGCATCGTGAGGGCCATAACGATCATGCCCTCTTGGTCAACGAGGCGCGTCCTGATCTCCCCGTATATCTTCTCGCTCTCGTCCTCGGACTCGCCTTCCTCATCCCAGATCACCAGCGGGATGCTGTCGCCCTGGAACTTCTCGCGCCCTGCCTCCTGCGACATGAGCCACAACGTCGAGCCGTTGGGGAGCGTGTAGAACATCTTCTGCTGGTTGAGCTTCGTGCCCTTGGGGAGGAACCCCGTCAGCATCTTCTGCGCGACGCGGTGCGCGAACAGCTTGTCCACGCTCACGAACCAGATGTCCACCGGCGGCGGGGGAGTCCAGATGAACGGGTGCGTCCCCATAGCCCACCAGGCTGCCTCGACGGCGGCGGGTGTCGTCTTCCCGCCACGGTTGCCCGCGATGAGCATCTTGACGCGTGCCTCGTCCACCGTGGAGTGGAACTCGATCTGCCTGTCGAACGGGACGTACGAGAGGGTGGGGTCGTCGCGGAGGAGTAGCTGGACCTCCTCGTACCGCTTGCCGAAGTCCCAGCGCGCGTCCTTATCAAGCGCGTCGTACACGCGCGGGTCCGCGCGATACGCGTTGCGCTGCCCGATGACCTCCTGAATCACCGCGCGCTCGTCGTACCTCGCCTGGACGATCTCTAGCTGCGCTGCTGTGGGCTGTCGCCAACTTTCCACGGGCGCTCCCTATATGGACGGGCGCGGTCACGCAACTCGCGGTACAACGCGTGCCCCCTGCTCAGCACACACTCGGGGCAGTACTCGTACTTCAGCAGGTGGTAGGTATGCCCGCAAGAGCAGGTGTACTGCATAGCCGCGTTCAGGTTGTCGAACGTGAGCGCCATCAGTTAGCCCCTGCGAACACGCTGTCGCGGTAATGCCGGTCGCGCTCCTCGGGAGACATGATGTCCTCATGCTTCTCGGTCTCGAGCTTCACCTCAAGGAGCTTCGTGATCCGCCCCACCGCATCTAGGATAGTACTATCTAGCTCGGCGTCCAAGAGCTCGATGCTCATCCGCAGCGCCTTGGTCTTCGCCTCGTGGTGCCTCTGGCGATCCAGCATCTGCAACGTGTCGCGCACGATGCCGGGACTGTGCAGGTACTCGAGCAGGCTGCGCAGCGGCACGGCGTGCTTCTTCGCGATCTCGTCTACAGCCATGCCCTCGTAGGCGTCGACCACCCACGCTTCCCACTCGTCCTCGCCAGGGAGGAGGTAGTTCTGCTCCTTCGCGCGCGGGCGCGCGTCTGCGGGAACAAGGACGGTCGTGTTCGCGGTGGCTTGCATCTTGTACAGCACCCCTTCCGCCAGACGCCGGTCACGGGACTTGATCGCACCATGCTCGTCTAGGTCACGAGAAGCCATGCCGGTCGTAGAAGTTAGCAGGGCGCGACTCGTCATCTGGGACGACGCGAGCCCGCTCCAACTCTTCTGCGACATCCCACGGCTCCTCCTCAGACCCTACACTGTCGGTCAGCCTACGGTCAAGAATCTGCTGCGCCTGCGCTAGGGCGGTGACTGAGCGTTGGAGACCTCGCTGCGCGCTCTCAAGGATAGCCTGCCGTTTGAAATAACCCTCGCGATGGGCTAACTCTTCCTCTGCCGCTTGCCTTCCGCGCGCGTATGCCTCACGATACAACGAAGCGACGAGCCACGCCATCCCGGCGAGGAAGAGAAGCGACAGAAGATGCCCGAACCAACCGTGATTTTCCAACATTGTCATAACTTACCCCTTGTATCCGCCAGTCGGCCGGTCTATACTCGACCAACGACTGAACTCCACCGCCGTGTTTCTCGGGGGTGGCGCTGCGGCAGCGGCGTGACACGCACATACTAGCACTTCCTAGAGAGCTTCGACATGGCTAGAGCCACTAGCGCACCACCAACCTCCCTACTTTCTCCCGCACTTACGTATTGCAGATTCCAAATCTCGGTCGTCCCACTCGTCCCACGCACGAAGAAGTCCCTCGTCAAGTGGAAGCCATACCAGACAGAGCGGGCCAGTGCGGGGCAGATCGAGGACTGGTGGCGAAAGACGCCCGACGCGAACATCGGCCTCATCACGGGCGAGGTCTCCGGCCTCTTCATCATGGACGTAGACGACGAGGAAGCTGTCCCTAGTCTAGCCGAGGCTGGCTTCTCGCTCGACACCGCCCGGGTCCGCACCCGCCAGGGGCTCCACTTCTACTACAAGCATCCGGGCTTCCGCATCCCCACGAAGGCGGGCGTGCTGCCAGGGATCGACGTACGCGGCGACGGTGGCCTCGTAGCCGCCCCTCCTTCTATACACGAGAGCGGGCACGTATACGAGACCATCGACGGCGACTACCCGATGCGCGGCGTACTGGCCGACGCGGGGAACGCGGCACACGCGCTGTTCAACGTGGACGACCGCCCCGAGGAGAAGCTGGTACAGGACGCGAGCGACGGCGATCACCTCGAGCTCAGCGACCGTACGCAGAAGTTCCTACGGATGGGCGCCAGCGAGCCGGGCAGGAATGATGAGCTCTACCGCGCAGGCTGCGACATGTCAGGCGCGAGGTACCGGCAGGATGAGGCGACGGACACCCTCCTCGGCGCGGCGTTGATGTGCAGCCCCCCGATCCCCGAGGCAGAGGCCCTAGCCACCATCGCATCGTCGTACAGCGAGAAGCGCGACCCGACGATGAAGGCGAAGAACAACCTCGGGCGCAAGGCCCCGGTCCCTGTCGCGGACATACAGCAGGACATCACCCCGCCCGAGTACATGGACCCCGAGCCCGAGCACGCGCCGGTCTTGGACTGGGAACAAGCCCGCGCGGACATCGTAGGCGACGGGTTCTGCCGCGAGAACCCATTCCGCGCGCAGACGGTAGCGGAGGCCATGACGCGCTGCTTCCACTGGATGACGCGCCCAGGCGAGGGCGACAGCGGGGGCATCCTCTACTTCTACGAGGACGGCGTCTACCGGCCCAACGGGACCGGCGTAGCGGAGCGACTCCTTATAGACTTCCTCGGCGACTACGCGACACGCGCCAGATGGAACGACGTCATCGAGTGCGTGAAGGTTCTCACCAGGGTTCGTGACTGGGACGGCACCGTGAACAACGGGCGCATGATCCCAGCCGACGCGCGACACACCTGGCTCAACCTCCTCAACGGCCTGTACAACTGGCGAAGCGACACGCTGATCGCGCACAACCCCCGCTACCTGTCGACCATCCAACTGACCGTGAAGCTGGAACGCAACGCGCCGGACGGCTTCATCGCGCGCTTCTGGAAGATGTGCATCCCCGAGGGGTGCGACCTCCTGGCGAAGCAGATACTCGGCTACCTCCTCTTCCCTACCACAGACAAGGAGCGCGCGTTCTTGGCGGTGGGGCCCGCAGGCACAGGCAAGTCCCGCTTCCTCGAAATGGTCCGCGCGCTACTCGGCGCCGAGAACGTGGGCTTCACCGACCTGCTCACGCTGAGCGACAACAAGTACGGCGCCCATGATCTGGTCGACAAGCTGGCGAACCTCGGGGACGATCTACAGAGCGGCACGATCCAAGACTCGAGCACCTTCAAGAAGGTCGTGTCCGGCATCCCGATGCGCGCGGAGCAGAAGTACCAGGCCGCGTTCTCCTTCCGACCAGTCGCCCGCCTCATGTTCACCGCCAACGAGATTCCCCGCTCGCGCGACAAGCAAGACGCCTGGTACGTGCGCTGGGTCATCCTCCCATTCACCAGGGTCGTTCGGGGGACGTCGGACGAGATCGACGCCGCCGAGTTCATGGACCGCGTCGACAAGCAGTTACCGGGTCTCCTGAACTATGCGCTCGAGGGGCTACGCTCCTTAGAGGACATGGGCAAGTTCGTAGAGACGCCAGAGACCACGGACGCCAAGGAGGACATGATGCGGGAGAACGATCCCGTCTACGCCTTCATGGCCGACCACCTTTCGTTCTCCACGATGCCCGCAGCGACCATCGCGACGTCAGCCGACAGCGTCAGGGAGAAGTACACCGCTGGCAAGGACGACCTGTTCCAACGCTTCGCCTCGTGGTGCGACGCCGAGGGCATCAAGTTCCCTGTCACGCGTCGAGACTTCAACAAACGGATCAAGGCCTCCGGGAAGGTCGTAGAGTCGAAGGGGTCTGAGCAGGATGCGCCGGGGCTCAGGAACAAGCGGGTGTGGCGCGGCGTGCAGATGTTGGACATCCGCTCAGGAGAGGAACACCTAGACGAGGAGCGGTACTAATAGATGAAGGTGAAGCCCCCGACATCTAACTCTAGTCTTACCCCGGTCTATTTGATCGGCGGATACGTGGGCATCGTCTTCACCTGTGCGCTCGTATTGCTCTCGAAACTACACCTAATTCCGCTAGATACGAAGGAAGCTACCACGCTAGGACTTGGATTACCCGCGCTGCTAGGTATCCTCTTTCTCAAAATCATTCCGATGATGCAAGACGGGGCCAAGTCTCGCTCCGCGCTGAATCAAATGCTAGAAAAAGCCTTACCCATTGCCCACGACTTGATGGAAGGTGAACTAGATACCAATGAACTGATCGAATCCCTGGCCGATCTTGCCTCAACGAAAACCGAGCGGCCACTTGCCTCAACGAACCAAATTGACCAGGCCAACGAAAAAGCAGATGCTGGGGAACTTCGATCCGCAACCATCGCACGCTTAGCCTTCTACGGAACTTCGAATGCGCGTATGGTGGCGAACGAACTTGGCGTAGATATCATGCAGATGGAAGCGTGGTTAGGTGATCCCGCCTTCAAAGAGGAACTGGCCGAACAGACGGTGCATGTTACAGCGGCACTAAGGCTATGATGCGAAGAGGCGAGCGATTCAAAGTAGTCCGGGACCAGGAATACGAACTGAACCAGCTTGGCGCCGAGTCTCCGCCGGACCAACCGGTGGCGCCCCCGAAGCGAGGCTGATCTCTGAAGTGCATGGGGCGTCCTGCCGGGCGCCCCTTTTACTACCTTCTGGCGAGGGACCATCCACATGGCAGAAATGCCCCCCGAAGACCTACTGATGAACGCGTACGGCGCCCTGAACCAACTGGCGCGCTGGACGATGGACAACCGTGACTGCCCCGAGGACACCATCGCGTTCGTGGTCGACGTGGCCTCCGACCCGGACGCGGACGGCGCTCCTCTCATCACCTGCCTGTCTCGGACCCCGCTCGCCTGCCCCACACCGCTGTGGGCTGTGACCCTGGCACGGATCGAGGAACAAAGGATCATCGTATGAGCGTGTACTACGCCAACGTCGACGGCGAGGACGTCACCCGGCACTGCACCTGCTGGGAGACCGAGGAAGAGGCGTGCATCTACGTCGCGGACTTCTGCAAGGCGGCTCACCCACCGGACGGGACCGGCGGACGCATGTGGGGGAAGCACCGCTACGGCGATGTCACGTACCTGGGCGAGACCAAGGCCGAGTACTGGCGCGCGGCGCGCGGGAACACCACCTCCGATAGCGAGTTCGTGAAGCACATCGGCAAGAACGTCATGCGCGTCTTCCACACCGATGAATACAAGGCCTCCCGAGAAGCCGATCCCCTGAAGACCACCGGCCCCCTGAAGGTCGGTACCATGCGTGAAGAGATCGCAGCCCGTAACCGCGAGAGAGGGCTCTCCGATGAGTAACCCATCCGGCTGGCCGTGGCGACTGAACCCGGCGACACACCATCTCTACGCCCCCGAGTTCCCCTACTGCTTCGAGAACTTGCAGGGGAGGGACATCGCACGCTTCCGGTACGAGGGGGACGCACAAGACATCCTCGACGCGCTCGCCCGCATCAAAGAACTGGAGGCGGAGGTTCTGGACCTGAAAGAGATCATTCTGGACCTGGAAGAGATCAGCAGTGATCACGAGCACGAAGCGCGCGAGTACCAGGCGATGGTGGACGGGCTCGCGGAAGACCTCGACGACTACAAGGACAAGGTGTCCGCTCTCGAGATGGACATCACCGAACTGAGAGAGGACTCGGGACTATGAGCGCCAAGGACAAAGGCATCGCGATCCTGGTGGAGCGCATGGACGCCAGGATGGACAGGATGGAGCAGTGCCTGCAAGGGCTGTTCGGGGCGAAGGAGGGGTTCACCGCCAAGATGGGGCGGGAGCAGCACGAATACGCCCCGGAGGGGCGGACGCTCGTAGACATCCTGATCCCCTTCACCACCGGGGAAGAGGTGTGGTGGCGGGGGAAGGAGTACGAATACATCGGCAGAACCTCGCACGGCCTCGCGATCCTCTACTCGAGGGACGGGGGGCCCATCGCCGTCGACCCGCGCCGCCTGGAAAGGAGCGGCGTATGAGCCTGTACATACGCTGGCCCAAGTTCGAGGCGTTGAGGAACCGGCAGCAGGTAGTCGTCGAAGCCGTCGAGCGGGAGAACGGGTTCATGCTCATCTCCGAGCCGCTCGGGCACGTCGAGCGGTTCATCCCCAACTGGGTCGTGGACACGCCGTTCCTCAGCGACATGGAGGACGCCGAATCGAAGCGCCAGTGGCTGCGCGCGATCCTGATAGGGATCGTCGGGGAGGCGCCCAAGCGAGTCGAGTACCAAACGCTGGTGGACTACGACTCCGCGCTACGGACACGCATCGAGGCGGAGATCGAGACCAAGTGGCTGCGCATAATAATGGGGGCGGCGGCAGATGGCTAAGAGACCTACGCGAAACGAGATCGCCATCGCTCTGGCAGACGCGGTGCAGGCTCTGCTCGACATCTCCCAGGAGCAGCACTCCTCGCCCGACGAGCGCGCCCTACTGCGGAAGAAGGCGACCCAATCCTCCGCCCTAGGGGGGCTCGTGCTTGTCGCGGAGATCGAGTTCAAGAGCAGGGAGAGCGACGGCCTGCAAGAGGTCATCGACGCAACCAAGGAGCGGCTGAGTGGCTAAGTTCAAGCGCGGCGACCGGGTCCAGTTGCCTACCCATGAGCGCGGGGAGAACCGGCGGTGAAGAGGTGGAAGGTCGCAGAGCGTATCTCCGTCTACCGAGGCTACTACCACGTCACGGTGCCGAGGGGAAAGAAGCTCGTCGTCATGTCCGACGCGTTCCTCCGCGAACTGATCGCCGACAGGGACCGACATGACGTGGAGCAGATCACGGTCGACGGCTTCCCACACAACCCCTCCGCGCGGTGCCGGGTGCGGAGGGATGAGGAAGGGAAGCTCTACGCCATGAACCACATGGGCGAGCGGGTGAGAGTCCCCAACCACGGGACGCGGTGGGCGTACCTGCCCGTCCACCCCTGCCAGGTCAACTACGTCACAGAGAAGGGGATGGTGAAGTGAAGATTCCTAAGAGAGCGCCGAACCTGTACGACGCACTGGTCACACGCGTCGTCGACGGAGACACCGTGGACGTCGAGATCGACCTCGGGTTCGGGGTCGTGAAGAAGGAACGCTTGCGCCTCTGGGGCATCAACACCCCGGAGGTGCGCGGAGAGGAACGAGAAGCCGGACTGGTCTCCGATCTCGAAGTGCGGAAGAAGATCGCGCAGCGGTGGATCGTCATCGACACCACCGAGGGCTACGGCAAGTTCGGGAGATGCCTCGCGGTCATCTACGTCGAGCAGAAGAACGGGGACATGCTCAACCTCAACCAGTGGCTCGTCGACGAAGGGTTCGCGGAGGAATACATGCGATGAACTATCGTGATACCCTGGCAGAGAAGGGAGCCCATAATGGCGAAGACCAAAGCTAAGCCCGGCGGCTCGAAGAAGCAGATCGAGAAAGACGCCTACGACATCAAGGTGCGGGCGCACATACTCAGTGCTGGACCGATGAAGGGCGAACTCCGAGGGAAGCCCGGAGCGAAGAAGCCCTCAGCAGGAACGAAGACCATCGTCCGCAGGGGGGACCGCGCTGTCCTCGAAACCACTGCGATCAAACGGAAGCCCGAGACCAAGCCGCAGACCAAGCGGGCATCACCGAAGTCCACGAAGCGACACCCCGACAGCCTGTTCCAGCCCGACAAGTAATCCCGTACTTAGCCCCGCGTCCGAGCGGGGCCTCTTCATGCCCGGGGAACTTCCGATAACGTGTTCGATGATAACGGGCCATTATGGTGCGCTTTTCACCCCTCCCCAGACACGAGTAACCCGTGTCCAGACACGGGCTCAGACACGGGATAGACCCGCTCCCTCACTGGGCTCACACGGGAGACACGGGTTTGGGGGTACATTGTTAGCGATCCCTGCACATCCCATGCACAAGAACATCCACATTCCCCGCTATAAGTAACATGTCCTCTAGATTCCGTGTCTGCCGTGTCGCACCAGTGGCCGCCTGGGTTTGTCCCGTGTCGGCTCCCGTGTCTAGACACGTGTCTGACCCCTAAATGACGAAGTTGTATGGGTCGTATCTACGATTCGACATGAGTCCACGCCCCTACAAAAGAGTTGATGCGGATGTTCCTGTGCATACCCGTGTCTAAGCTAGTTCTCACTAGAAAAAATCCTGGGTCGGCTGTCCTACCTACCATAACACAGGAGCGCGCGACGCCCGGCCGCGACCCCCGCCCACGGTGCGCCCCCGCGCATGAGGCGGAGCCGGTGCGCGTGGCGAGGCAGCGGTAATTTCCCCCAGCCTACGGCTGCCGATCCGCTGGGCGAGGCGCTTCCGCCCAACTCACCCTACGGGTGGCGATGCGGCGAAATGCGGCAGCGCAATGGATTGGTCCCCTACGGGGACAGGGGGCGGCGGCGGCGCTGTGTTGCTGAGACCGGGCTGAGCGGTGGCGCGGCGGCTCTGCCCATGCGCCACCGCCGAGGGCCGACATTCGGCACAAGTCTCAGCTTGCAGAGCGGCCTCACCCATCGCGCGCCGTCGGAGACCGCAGGCGATGGGAAGCTGCCGTCGGTCTTCGCTACGCGCCCCGCACATGACGACTCCCGTCGTCGCATGATGTGCGCTTCGCGCTGCCGAAGCGGTAGCTTCGGTGGGACCGGACCAGTCGAGCCGCCGTCTCTCTTCTCCATCCCCCAGATGGAAGAACGGAACTTCGTTCCTTCCATCCGGGGGAGGGAGAAGAGGTAACCCCATTTCGGGGTTGCCGCTAAACCGGCATTGCCGGTTTGGAGGTTCGGTCATGGCTCGACAGACAGTCGCATCGGTCGCCAGCAGCGTAGCTGACCTGAGCAGCAAGCTCGACAACCTCGCCGATCTCGTGGCAGCGAGCATCGTGGGTCCGACTCCGTCGGACAAGCCCAACGTCACGAGGACTACGTCCTCCGCCAAGGCGGACAAGGCTGCCGCCGCCAAGGCACGCAAGGAGGCGGACGCAAAGCGCGACGCCGACACGAAGGCGAAGCGGGAAGCCGAAGCCCTACGGGCTGACAAGGTCAAGCAGCTTCGCAAGCTGCAACGTGAATTGGGTGAGCCGGAGAGCCAGCTTGCAGGTGGCACGGACGCACCGGCTCCGCCGACGACGGACACACACAACCTGGGCCTTACCGTCAGGGACGGTAAGCTGCACATCGTGATCGCCCTGGATGGGGACATCGTCCCCACGTCGCAGGGCTCGAACGTCTACGGTCTCCTGTCTACGACAGGTGGCGGCATGAAAGACCGCCTCGTGTTTGGCGAGAACGCGACCGACTCCGTCGCCAAGGGCGTGGACCTGCCCAACGGCATGGCGTTGCAGTTGCGGCTCAGCAAGCGCATCTCGTAGCCACTCCGTGGCTCTCGGCCAGCGGCATCCGGGTCGCTGGCACACACTCACTCCGTGAGGATACGCACCATGCTCGAACAGGCTTACGACGCAGTGCTTACGGCTACGATCACCGGCGACGACTCGTCCCTCCGGGACGCCGAGCGCGACCTGGACGGCCTCGAGGACGTGATCGACGGAGTCCTCTCCGTCTACAACGGAGTCACGAGGCTCCGCCTCCTCAGCGACAGCGTGACCCACTAGGACACGGAGTGTCCTACCCGGCGTGGTCATCCGAGGCCGCGCCTTTCTTGGTGCCCGTCGGCATATCGCTGATGGGTCACACCTGCACCACGCAGGGGACGGAGTCCGACATGACGTATCGGAACACGCTCTTGGACAAGCTAACGGCGGCCTACTTGGCCCGCGACGTGAACGAAGTAGGGCGCATCGGAGCGGCCCTCTACGACCTGGGTGTCCTCGACGGCACGGACACCCTCGACTCCGTCGAGGACGACATCCTGGACGAGGAGCGCGCCGACCTGATGGGCGCCTTCTAGGCGGAGCCACTGCGGGCTGCATCCGGGCAGCCCCTACACTCACGGAGTGAGAGCATGACGCTGAGACTACGGACGGCGGAGTTGTTCGCCAAGCACGGGCCGGTGCGGGACGCGACGCTCACGGAGTGGGCCACGGAGTGGGCAGCGGAGCGGACATCCTCTCGGGACGACATGTATTCCAGCATCGCTCGGGCCTACGCGGCAACGGAGTTCAAGACGGCTTACCTTCGGCTCGTTCGGGGCAACTAACACACCTACCATCCACCCTTCGGACAGGTTTCACTCTGTGAACCTGTCCTCCGGGGTGGAGGGTAGGGCAACACTCGGCAACAGCGAGGAGCGGCATCATCGCCAAGAAATTGACCGTCAAGACACGCAGGACTGAGTGGACTCAGGACGAGGTGGACTCGTTCGAGTCATGGGCGGACGAGCAGGGCCTCTCCGAGGCTGTGTTGGAGGCTAACCGCCGTGAGCTCATCGCTCGGGAGCGCGCCATCGTCCCTGACGATCCGGTGGCTGAGTGGTTCGGCCACTTCGATCACGACGTTGTGGACCGGGAGCCTACGGTCCCCGCTGCATAGCGCACACCACGGGGGTCGCATCCGGGCGGCCCCACACACTGACGGAGTCAGGCAATGTGCACCACGGCAAGGATTCACGAGTCCGGCATGATCGAGTGCCGGAGGGACGGCACGATCTGGCGTGTCCGCAATTACCGGGGTGACCCGGTAATGCCCCGACGGATCGACAGGCCCACCAAGAGTGGGTATCGGAGCGTCGGAGTAACGCTCGACCGCAAGCGGGTGAGTGCGTTGGCTCACCGCCTCGTCTACATGAGCTACCACGGAATGATCCGTGGCAAGCGCAAGCAGGTGAACCACATCAACGGCGACCGGCACGACAACAGGCCGGAGAACCTTGAAGCGGTGACTCCTCGCATGAACGTCCGCCATGCGAGGGACGTGCTCGGCGCGAAGCACGGAGTGCGGGGGACGGACAACCACATGGCCAAGCTGACACCGACCGTCGTGGCCTACATCAAGTATCGCCTCAAGGTCAACGGGGAGCGGCAGGCGGATGTGGGTCGGGCTTACGGAGTAAGCCAGGCAGTGGTGTCCAACATCGCCACCGGCAAGACTTGGAGGGACGTATGATCGCTGAGGGTTACGAGGCGGGGCGCGAGTGGTTCGATTCAGTGGCGGAGGGTGAGATCGTTGACCTGGAATACACAGTCCAGGTCGCCCTCCGGGAGGGCGAGAGGCGGGACCACGCCCACGAGATGGATGCTGAGGCTTGGAGGGACGACTTCACCACCGGCGTCTTGGACGCCATGACCGAGGCCAAGTGGGTCTGTATCCCACGGAGTGCCATGGAAGGAGCGGACGAATGAGAAGATCGGCTGTGGATGACTTGACGCGCTTGTCAGCGGCAATCAACCCGGCGGGATGCGGCGAGAACGTAGGGCGCTGGGCTCACAAGACAGTCCCCCTACTGTTCGGAGCCCTTCCAAGGAGGGCGGCGGCGGAGTTCCTGGGTGGGGTCATCAAGGCGCTGCTCCGCCTTGAGCCCGGCATCGACGTGTTGGAGATCGCTCACGTCGAGCTTGCCCTGTGGAACAGGGAGCACGGTCTGCCTCGGGACGCCGGGGCTGCCGACCGGCACAACTACCACATCACAGACGGAGTATGAAATGGCCGACGTTCACACCACCATCGTCACGCACAAGCGTCTTCAACCCCGAGACACGGAGCAGTGGGCCGACCACTTAATCCCGTTCCTAGAAGCGCACGGCTACGAGACGGAGTGCGAGTCCGACGGCTCATGGTGGCTCGCCGCCTACGACCCCTGCTCCACCGCCCTCGACGATGACGCCCGACTTGGAGTCAAGGAGGATGACGAGATCATCGACGTGATCGCCAAGCACACCCTCTCCGGCTCCATGATGGAGGTCAGCACCTGCAAGCTGAGGGACGTAGGGGGCAGTGTCTACGTCTTCGAGGACGGCCTCTGCCACCACGACACACTGCACTCAGCGATGCGCCGCCTAGTGCTCACGCTGTAGAGCAAGGGACTCCTGTCACTTGATCGCCTTCCCCTCACTCTGTGAGGGAAGGCTCACAAGAGCCAGAACACACACCCACACGATGGGGCAACGACGATGGACCAGGAACTGATGGACGGCTTCGAGCGGCGGACCAAGCGCACGAGGGCGGCAACGGAGTTGATGACCGGAGCCGAGGACTTGGCTGCGAAGCTGAGCCGGGCGGAGTTCATGCTCAACCCGGAGGCTGGGCGTCTGGTTGCGAAGCTGTTCGCCGACGTAGCCCTTGAAGCCAAGCGGGCGCTTCAAGACTGCTACTGGGCTGAGGGTGATACCAAGGCCCACATCGAAGCCCGGGACGCCCAGATCGTCGAGCTTACGGAGGAGCGGGACGATCTCCAACGCACCAACGTCCAGGTGGAGGCGCACTTCCAACGCTTCTCCGCCTTCGTCAACTGGGTGGCTCAGCGTGGTCACGCAGACACCAACCCGACCGAGGTGATGGCAGGGGGACACGAGTCCTGCCCACCCAATGCCAAGCCGGAGACTGACCCCGGCTTCTAGGAGGCCCGGCTATGAGCAAGAGACACCAGGCTGTCAGGGGTGTCCCTACACTGCTCCGCATGGAGTGGTCAAACGGAAACACCACGGTGACGGAGTTACTCACCGACCGTCGAGTGCTAGCCAAGATGCTGCACTTCATGGACTTGGCATGGGCGTTCGGCGGCACCGCCTCGATCCTCACTCAACAGGACGCTCACGACTGGCACCGCTCCGACGAGTGCCTCCTCCAACTGCACCCCGACGTTTGCGCACCCCACATCTGGACCGGGGTGACTGCCAACTAACACCGGAGGCCCTATGGCCAAACCAACCGGCTACGTGATCGAGAGGGGCGATGGGCTACTGGCTCACCGCCCCATTCCAGTGGTAGCGATAGCGATGCTGCCTGCCTATCCGAGCCGAGCGAACGTCAAGACTGGGCCCGCACTCACCATCAGCTACATGCCGGTCGATGAGCCGCCGCACATAGCGGCGCACGCTTCCGGCCTTGATGAAGCAGTCTGCGGTGACTGCAAGATGCGCCCGCTGAGCCCCAGCCCAGCAAAGGATGGGTGCTACGTGATCAAGATGACCGGCATCCTGAACATGTGGAAACACTTCACCGACGGAGGCTACCCGGACGCTGACGAGGACGCCTACGTCAAGATGGCGCAGGCTGAGTTCGTCCGGTTCGGTGGCTGGGGTGACTCGGCGTGTCTCCCTCCGGGGCACGTCGAGCGGTTCGCCGACATCCCGAAGCGAGCAGGCTACACCCACCAGTGGATGCGGAGCATCGGCGCCCATCTCAGGCGGTGGATGATGGCAAGCTGCGACAGCCCGGAGGAGCGCACCCATGCTAAGGACATGGGCTGGCGCTCGTTCAGAGTCCGGCTGCCTGGTGAGAAGCTGCTGAAAGGAGAGATCGACTGCCCTTACCCCAGGGTGCAGTGCTGTGACTGCGGAGCGTGCGACGGGGCGGTGCGTGGGCGCCGCAAGCCGGACATAAGCGTCGAGGCCCACGGAGTGGTTCACAAGATCGCAGCGATCAGACGATACAGGGAGGCGAGCTAGTCCGAGGTGAACGTCGACGAGATGCTGAACGTGGAGGCGGTTGGATATTGCGTAGCCTACTCAAGGGAGTCGAGAATGAATAAGCATCGGACTGGATCGCCGACACCGCTCGCAGCCATCGCCCGGCTGCACAAGACCCGAGCGGACATGCTGGCTCTCATCATTGAGAGCGACGAGGACGGCTACATCCACGACGTAGCCAGGATGTGGAACGAGGCCGCCCCGTTCATCGAATCCGCCCTGGAAGCGGAGCATTACAACTACCCGACGGAGGCGGAGTTGAGCAACCTGCTCAACGAGGTCAAGGGGGCATGGTCGGCAGTCGAAACCATCGT
>Ga0098044_1000481_pt1 | contig 21220 bp, 27 predicted proteins | sample 10_taG_FD_75053 | JGI IMG/M metagenome (GOLD analysis project Ga0098044, IMG submission 75053) | Marine viral communities from the Subarctic Pacific Ocean - 10_ETSP_OMZ_AT15264 metaG | ecosystem: Environmental > Aquatic > Marine > Oceanic | place: Pacific Ocean | collected 2015-01-16 | reverse complement strand
TTATGGATTCGGGCAACTTTCTCAGCGTCTAGCGTCCCCGTCCATGCTTCCCTAGCGTATCGGCGCATATAGGCATCAAATACCCTAATAGCATACTTTCGCTTGAAACAATCACGATAGACACCACCAATATTGGAACGCTCGATAGCATCGGTGTGATAGATTTTCCAAATTTGGAGACAGCCAATAGCGTTGCCATTGTCGCCAACAGCGTCATCCTTACCATTGCTTTCTACTTGAATGAGAGCATTAACGAGTTGAGTTTGTTCAGGTGTAAGTTGGGGCAAAGCCAACAGGGTAAGGGCGAGTGTAATCATAGGCACATTATAGCATAGGTTTGGGCATATCGTCAAGCACCAATCCAACAAAATGCTAGGATGTCGCAAAGTTTCGCCGTCGGGCCGCCAAGGGGTTATTTTATGTCTCAGCGGAAAATCTTACGTGAAAGGGTTCCCATCTGGGGAAAATCCCCCAATACATCCTTAGATTAGGTTATTCTATGGGACTCCTAAATTTCTATATAATTTTAGTGAAGGTTTTAAAAAATTTGGCCGATAGAAATTCTATGAAATATTTGATGTTACTCGCAGTTTTCCTTTTAACAAGTTGTGGTGGAGGATGCGCAGCATTTGACCGAACTCCTGTCTCAGTGACAAAAGAAGAAAATCAATTTTTGGTAATCCCACCAAATTCTATCACCATTATTATACCAGCACAGATGGCAGGAGCTTTTATGCAACCACAAGAACCGAGTCCTGAGGAATTTCTAAGAGAATTAGAATATGCCTATCCTCCTGAACAAAAACATTAAAATTACTCCTAAATACTTTTAGGGAAAGAATTTATGTTATCTTTAAAATTAGCCATCGCTATAGGCTTAGGTGCTCTTGCAAGACTTTTATGGGACTCCTATAAAAAAAATAGATAATAAGCTATATAAACAGGGATGTGACAGTATACCATTATAATCATGGAGAGTGGTATATAAAAAGTAAAATCCCACAGACGACCCAAAAGCGATGAGCGAAGAAGGAAAGAAATTAATTGAGAAGCTGAAAAAAAGTAAAATGGCACATAAAGATGAAACTACCCCCCCTCCACCTCATAATGGAGATATAGCTAAGAATACCAAAGAAGCAATTGCTCTTAAAGTTGCTGAAGGAAGACTTAAAGTTCAGGAAATTGTTGCTGAAGAGTCTTCTAAAGAGGTTGCCGGTAAACATCTAGCAAAAGCTGGTGCAATTTACCTTTTGATTCTAGTTCTAGCCTTTATTGGTTCAGTTACCATGCTTCCTAATGAGGCAGTCGCTGTGGTTGCTGGTTTGATTACGTTGGTTGTAACAAACCTTTCACAAATTCTAAAAGGGATTGTTGAGACTAAAGAGCAGAAGGACCCAATCGAACTGATGTTTGATATCGCGGAAAAAAATTCTGAAGTCTGTCAAGCAGAGCATCAATCTATGGTGGATGCCTCTGAGAGAGCTCAGAAGGCTCTTGTAGACGCTGCGCGCGACCAACAACGGGAACTAATCACTTCGTTCGAACGTAGCAACAAAGAAATGGTAATGATGCTACGACAAGCACAAGAGAAGCAGCCTACTAGTTTGAGTATTAAGCCGGATGATGTTGTTATTAAGCAAGGTGATAATGTTGTAACAACTTCTACCAAAAACGGAAATTCCACGAATACTACTGAAAAATGAGAAAACGGTGGGAGGAACGTCGTAGGCGGCAGAAAGAGTTGAAGTATGCACTTATGTTTGTTCCTCTCATTTTATTTGGATGGGGCGGATTTATTTATGGATTTATTTTGTTAATGGAATATTGTGGCCTACTCTAACTAATAGTATGATTAACAAATTTCTCTCAACTGTTAACCGGCTTTTAGGTCAACTTACTGAAGGTACGGACAATATGCTCACTCAAATTACATCTATAGCGATGAATGTTGTTAATGTTGGTATTCGTTTTGCAATGCTTATGTTACTTTATCAAATGGTTGCTGCTGATTTGCCTACCGTTTTGCAAGGCATTTTCAACTAATACGACTATAATACGTTATGAAGAAAAAAGAAACTTTAGCTTTATTAGTCTGTTTTGCCTTTGGGTGGCTAGCAAATGATTGTATCAATGCTGTTATGCACAAAGGGTGTAAAGATAATACGTTCATGATGAAACGTGGCGCGGATATGCGAGATGGTATGGCACCACAACGTATGGAAATGATGAAAAAGCAACGCTCTGAGCGAGCTGAACGTAGAAATCGTGGCACAAACCGCGAACCTCTATCGTAACTCAATATAAAAAGAAAAAGACCTAAGCCATTAAGCCTAGGTCTTTTTTTTATTGTATTTAAAACTTAGTATACTTTGTTGCCAACATAATCGGCACCATGCGTATCTGCATCTTTTTCAAGCTTTCTAGGACGTTTTTTGTATGCTTTTTGCATTGCTTGCTTTTGAGCGGGAGTTAAAGACTTTCCTTTTTGCATTGCCTGCCTACCGCCGCGTTCTTCACCATGCTTAGTTCTTAAGCGCGCTTTTAAATTTGTTTGGTTTGTTGGTGGGGATGAATTTGAACCTCGAGTTTTAACACCTCTAGAGGCATCGTGCTTCGCCAATCGTGCCCGGGTAACTTTAACTCGTTGGTCTTCGGAGTCTCCGCCACCCTGGTAATCCTTTGCCCAATAAGTATCACGTTCCCCTCTATTAGCCTTTCTCTGTTGTTGATTTTTTAATTTAAGTTGTGCTTGGGGAGAGAGTTTGGTTCCCTTAGGTACATTTACACTGGTGCGGGGCGCTGAACGTCCTGGAGCCTGTGGCTCAGGTTTTGTTTGTTTAAATTTTGATAGTTCCTTACCTAAGCCTTCTTTGCGTACTTCGACCTCTTCAGATTCATCTCCATTGTTGAGAGCTGCTACTTGGCGTTTTAGAGGTCTTACCTCTCCTTCGCCTTTCTTTTTTCCTAAGCGCTTTGCTGTTGCAACTCTTTTTGTTTGAAGAGGCTTAGTTTCGTCAGAGAACGGTGGATTATTTTCAATGGATTTACTAACGGCTTTATCTTGAGCGGCTAATTTTCTTCCAAGTTTTTTTATTCCTCCTGAGCCTTCATTAGTGCATAATTTTTTAGATTCTTTCAAGGCTTTTAATACGAATTCATCGGGAACGTCTTCTCCGGAAATCTTAAATGGGTCATTGTAACGCATACTCTATTTAGGTCCCTGACCAAAAGAAGGACACGAAAGTGTTCTCCTTGGGCGGGGGTTACCCAGAATCTTTAAATAAAAGTATCTGATTCTATAGTAGATATATTAAAGAACAATGCCGATTAACTTCCCCGCACAGTATGATAATCAAGGAACCCAAGGTGTCGCCGCATCCGGTGGTGGCTCTTTTGGATATCACCTTTCCGGAATCGCTGCTCCTAGTGGCGATGTCTCAGCCGCATGGATGGATTTCGATGCTTCAGGTCCTTGGTATATAGAAACCCAAGATTTGGAGATTGACTACCGTCGAGTTCCTACTGCTGCGAGCTACCCAAGACTTGAGCTTAATGAATATTCAGACTTAACGTTAAGCTCGTGGTCAAGTAACGAAATCGATGGAAATGTTGTAGGTGGTGCATCGGGAGATATTTCCCGGACAGGACTAGTTTGCCAGGTTAAAGCAACAGTTACTAAGGTGAAATCTACGGATTTGTACAATACCAGTGCTTACCAACATCCTCAGAAATTTCAAGTTTACGCTTTAAGTGCTGATAAAAGGGGTATGTCCTGTGGAACAGTAGGTACAGACATGATGGGTCCTCAAGGTCGTATCGAGTCTGTACAAACTTGGTTCAATAGACGAACTTGGAATGAATCTTTGGATGCATCCGCTGTTGGGACATCAAGTGTTGAGTGCTATAACTTTTATATCGAAACTGATGGGGCTGTGTCTGGGTACCCTGAATGCGCATCAGGAAATGAAGCCTACTGGTTCGATAAAGACGGCTGCCACTCCTACGCGCTGGGTATCATACGACCTCGCGGCGCTCCCTTTCCCGTTAGATTCGGGAACTACCTTATATCAAAGCAAGGAAATTACACTACAGGGCAGGATGCCACGACCGATGTCCAGAGTCTATGTAACACTATAGGAGGCTGTCTGTTGTACCTTGGGGGTCTTTATAATACCGAACATAGGCCAGGCATTAACGAAACTCCGTACGATAGGGGGTATCTTCCTACCTATAACGTGAACCGACATGATTTTAGTTAATATTTAGGTAAAAAGATAACAGTAAGACGAATAGATATAATATAACATGGCTGACAATTTTCTCAACGACCCACACGGCTGGAACGTATCGGCAGGTGGACAATTCGGATGGCATCCTTCCGGGATATCAGTCCCCAGTGGAAACATTGATTCCACTACTATTTTAGACGTCCATGGATTTGATGGTTCGGGACCTTGGTATATTTTGCAACAATCGCTGGAAGTTGAATACCGAAGGGTTCCGGTTCAGTCTAGCCCCGGCAGCTTTGATTTCGATGAATTTACAGATATGACACTAAGTTCATGGACAAGCCAGTTTATGGATAATAAAGTTCGTTCGGGTTCTGGTGATATTGGGGGAACTGCGCTAGTTTGCCATATTAAAGCTTCCGTAAATATTAGAAAGAGTACCGATATTTACGATTCTAGTTCCTACCAACAGCCTCAAAAATTCCAGTTTTACAGTACTAGTGCTGATAAAAGGGGGCTGAACACCGGACTCATAAAAGATGGTTGTTTGGGTCCTGCGGGTATGATTAAATCTTCTCAGCCTTATTACTTAAGAAGACCTTGGAATGGCGACTATGACAAGAGATGGCGCAAAACCCTTGAAGGTTGGAACTTCCAATCAATTTGGTATTTGGGTGGACGAGAGCCTGAACAATTCTTATCAGATAAGTTGTGGAATCCAGAGTGGAAGAGAGAATTGAGAAGTTGTAGAGGTGTTGGCACGCAAAATCTATATCTCTTCAGGCCCGGTGCGTATTGCTCTTATGATGACGACCCTGATGAAGTACGTCAACTATTAGACCAAATTGGAGAAGACATTAGTAATTGGGGAGCTGCTAGAATTTTTAACTCTAGAAGTGGGCGTCCCTACGCAAGAAATACGGCTATTGGGGCTCAGTTCTGGTATACAGGAAGCTGGAGGAATAAGCGTCGCCAACGCGATTCTGCCCGTTCCCGAATCAGAATTTCGAGGAGATACCAAAAGAATGGGCAGGTTGCTCTAAGCAGGTATAGTCTTAACAGACACTCATACGGCGACCCCGAACACACTTCTTAAGACATAATCATAGCTGCAACTAATACTGCAAGTACAATTTGTATTAGGTTTAGGTATAGGTTACATCGAAGTAATTCTTTCTGCGTGGCAGTTTTAAGTCTTTTAAGATAGTTTGTAATGTATTTCATGCTTTTGTTTTTTTGGGGGGGCGAGCCTTACGACGAGGCTTTTTTTTAGGTGTTTTTTCGGATGTTTTTTTAGGCTTCTCGCTAAGAGCATCCATAGCCATTAATAAAAAGAATTCAATCATAGTGTTATAAAATCTACTTTAATCCCAGCGGTTCTTAATAGGTCAATACCTTTAGTATCACTGTATGTTTCGTAACAGACAACTCTGTCAATACCTGATTGGATAATCAGTTTAGAGCACTCAAAACAGGGAGACAAAGTAACATAGAGAGTTCCTCCGTCGCTTGACTGAGTACTTCTTGCTAGCTTCGTCAGAGCGTTGCTCTCGGCGTGTAGGACGTGCGGAAGTGTTTCCCCGTCTTCTCCTTCACAAATGTTTTGAAAGCCCGTAGGCGTGCCATTAAAGCCGTCTGAGATGATTTGGTGGTCCTTAGCTATAAGACATCCTACCTGACGTCTTTCTGCGTAAGATAACTTAGCCCACTCGTGAGCCATGCGCATGTACGCTTTGTCTAAATCACTCTTAAGGGCCATGCCCTATTATAATCAAGATGTGTAAATATTGATATTAATTTGTTGAGGATTTTCAGTTGTTGTAGTTTCTGGCTCTGGTGCTTCTGGTGCTTCTTGTACTACTTCCTCTGGAGTTCCTACTGACCAAGCCTTATACGACTCTTCGTCGGATTGAGCCATAAACTCATCAACTCTTGAACTGTAGTCTTTAAAAGACTCATCGCTGTCAAGTTCAAATCCGAGCAAAAAATCTCTCATTGATTTTCTAAGTTCTTCAGCTCCGGTAACAACACTTTCTGTAGTAACAGAATGTTTCGGATGTCCTTTTGGGTAAATGGGATTACCTTTCGCATCCTTTTTCAGAACGGTTATTTTTGAAGCATTACTTAAACCTTTCACAACAGTCTTGTCGTGAGAAATTTGGTTAGCGTCAGAAGAGGGTTTAGGCATGATTAAGGTTGGCGGAGCCGCCTTTAGGTCCAAGTTTCTTAAGTTCTTTGCTTAAGTCGGCAGAAGCGCCTTCCGAATGACCCGGCTCTTTAATCTTACCTTCATAATCTAGATTTTCGAAATCCCCAGGAGCTTTAGCATCTTTATGAGTTCCAGGAGTCGCAGGAGAACCACCACGGTCTTTGGTGACAACAGTTCGCTTCATAGCCTCTCCTATGATTTGAATACTGCCATCGTTATTCTTTTCGTACGAGTATGCAATAAGAGCATTGTCGTAATTGTCGAAGTACTCCATTTCTGGCTGATACTCCTCATCCAAGAAAATCTTTTCCCCTGTAGTTTCGTTATAAAGAAGAACATTACTGGTTGTCATTTCTTCCTTAGTAGTATTTTCCACAATATTATCTTTCTTCTCTGCAAGAAGAACCTGCAAGGCTTCTTCAATAACTTTGAGGCGGGAATTGATATTTTTTACACTATCAGCGACGGCGTGCCCCATCTTCTCACCTTCCTTGTAATCGACAGTAACATCGGGAAGTTCTGGAGAACCTTTGCCTTGGGCTGTCACATCTCCGTCATTCATTTCTTCACCTGCAGGCATTTCTTCAGATTGGTCTTGCCCTGAACCTTCTCCGGTAGCAGATTGAGCAGATTTGGAATTATCTTGTTCCGTGGGTAATTTACCAGTTTCTCCATTAGGATTACCTGCACCAGGAGCTTCTGTGAATTTTCCCAGAGTAGCAGAACGCAATTCTGCTGCCTGTTTATCATTCTCGGAACAGTCGAAACCAATGCCGACACCTTCCAAAATAGAATTTACAAATTGTTGTGGAACTTCTTTCATAGACATATCATTGTTATATACCAAGGTGAGAACCTTTTAATTAGTAAAAATACTTTATGAGTGAGAAGAATATTTTTGAAGAAATTCCGAAAGAAATGCCAATGGGTATTTTTGGGGATACCAATTTTCCAGTAGGAAAATGGGGACAGGCTAAAAAAGTTCGCCGCCATTTTAATAAAAAATTTAAAGGACTTATAAGGCATTTAAAAGTCCCCCACGTATGGTTAGTGCCTACTAATGGAACTAATGCCGTAATATTCACAATACTTAAATCGATGAAAATTCCATATACTATAGTTGTTCCCTACAAAGGATATTGTGATAATATGCTATCAACTAGTAAGTTACAGCTATATTTTGCGATAAAAGGAACTAAGGGGAAAAATGTAATTACCCTTCAAGAAGATGCAAAAAATATGCTAGAGCAGGAGAAAGCGGTGCTTGAAGCAGAAAAGTTTATTGCCGAAAGATGTCCGGTTATAGCATGTTTTCATGATGACCACCCTACTCCATACGTAGAGAGATTAAGAAAAACATTGCCTGATGTATCTTGTGGCACCTTACTTATGGTAAATTATGGGTTAGAGCGAGAGGGGTAATTTTTCCCAAAAGCGCTCTATGAAAGCTTCTCTGTTTTTATGCCAAGAGTCCCTACCTGCTAATTCCCCATAGGATTCGTGCAAAATTGAAATAGGAAGTACTTTATTTTTCAAACTTTTTAGGTGGGTTTGTACAGTATAAAAAACATCATAGAAGTCCCACTCACCTTCAAAAAATTTAGGTTTTCCTAGTTGGATAGTGTTTATTACTTTTCCCCGGGCTGCAAGGAACAAACCGTCCATAGCCACAACTCTCCCTGGAGTACCATAATATGTTGAAGTCATTGTATGAATGTCTTTACCGTGGTAAACAAACCCAGCTAATGGGGCTTTGGGGACTCTGTTTAATCCATCCCACCATACTCCCGTTTGATTTAAAGTTTGGGTACCCGCAACACCAACAAATCCAGTTTCGGGATTGTCAAGTTCGTAGGAAAGTAACTCATTAAAGATTTCTGGGTCTGTAAGAATCTGAATATCGTCGTGGCAAAAAATTACATAATCGTTTGGTTTAATGTTATTTTCTTGTACCGCTTCCTTAAACGCACGAAAGATTGAGTCTTTATTGCATAGAACGCAAGTAGTCCATCCTGCATTATTCAGATAATTTACAATTTCTAATTGTCCAAATTCTTTTCTTGTTGGAATGAAGGCGATTTTTTGCATTTCTATATAAAACAGATACTTTTATAATTTTATGGTTTTATCTCGAGAAGACATAGCTGAAGAGATTAGAAAATGCTCGGAAGACCCAAAACATTTTATTAACAACTATGTTAATGTTATTCACCCTATTAGAGGTGTGGTTCCATTTAAATTATTTAAATTTCAGCAAAGAATTGTTGACGAGGTAATTGATACTCGTTTTAATCTAGTTCGTAAGTTTCGTCAGGCAGGAATTACTACTCTATGTGCCGCGTATTCTCTATGGTCAATTATTTTTAAAGAGCATCATAATGTGATGGTTGTATCAATTGGAGATAGGGAATCCACTGCGTTTTTGGCTAGAGTTATGGACATGTATGAGGATTTACCTACATGGCTAAAACCTGTTATAAAGGAGAAAAATAAGCACACATTACATTTAAGCACTGGGTCTAAAGTAAAATCACAGCCTGCCGGTGCAGGTCGAGGAGAATCTGTATCTCACTTGATTGTTGATGAAGCGGCATTTATTGAACGAATGCGGGAGTTTTGGGCAGCGGTGTATCCTACAGTCTCTACTGGTGGTAAAGTTACTATGCTTTCTACGGTAAATGGGATGTCTAACTTGTTTTATGAGTTATGGCGAGACGCCAATAAGGGAGAGAACAGATTTAACGTTGTAGAAATTAACTGGAGAGAACATCCTGATTACACGGAAAAATGGGCTGAAGAAACAAGGGCTAATATGCCTCCACGATTATGGCTCCAAGAGTATGAATGCGAGTTCTTGGGTACAGGAGATACGTTTATAGATTTTGATACATTGCAAAGGCTAACGGATACGGTCGTAGCTAGTTTTAGACCTGAGTACCAAAACAGGCTTAGAGTGTTTAAGGACCCAGACCCATACCATCAATATATGATTACAGTTGACGCTTCTTATGGCAGAGAGCATGACTATTCAGCGTTTCATGTTATCAATTTGTATAACGGGGAACAGGTAGCTGAATTTTATTCTAATGTAACATCTCTCAGAGATTTGGCACAAATCATCAGTGACGTCGGAATAAGATATAATTTAGCCTATGTGGTAATAGAAAGGAATGGGTTGGGTATGGCTTTAATTGAGCGGTTGTTCGAAGATATTGAATACGAGAATATGTGGATGGATGAAAAAGGAGAATTCGGTATTCAGCTTACCACGAAAACGCGGGAGGTAGTTTTGAGCTATTTGGAAGATTATGTTCGAAGTTCAAAAATAAAAGTAAATTCTCAAAGAACTCTTGATGAGTTGGTGACTTTCATTATCAATGAAGATACAGGAAAAGTGGCAGCCGATGATGGGTACCACGATGATTTGGTGATGAGTTTAGCAAACGGAGCATACGCTATGGATGGAATAAGAAATTCTTCTCCGGTACCTGTAGAATCATCAGAAGAAAGAGAGGTTAAAGACCCTTACACAATACCTATAAGGTCCTCTAAATATAACGAACCCTCTAACGAGGATATACGATGGGTGATAGACAATTGAACGAAGAAAATCAAGAAGAGAACGAAAAACTTCTAAAGGAAACTTATACAGAATTTCCTGCGTACAAAGGCGGTACAGCAGGACAGGGTAGTGGACTATCAAGATTCTTTTATAAATTCTTTGCTGGGATATCGGGTAGAGGAAGACCGAAGAAGGCTGTAGATAAACTGTCCGGTGATGTTGTTAAATCCGCCGAAGTTGTTCCGGATGAGATTGCAACTCCAAGTCTTGGTGTTAGTCGCTCATACCCTCAGCTACCTCAAATAGAATTTGAGAGACGTCGCAAATATTCAGAATATGAAAATATGGATAATTATCCAGAAATCATGGCTGCGCTCGACATCTACGCTGACGACAGTACCCAAAAAACTATTGAACACAAAGTTTTTGAGGTTAAAGCAAAAACTCAGGAAGTAGAAGAAGTAGTAGATTCATTTTTAGAAAACGTACGTCTTAGGGATTTCATTTGGGATATTACTAGAAATGTTGCAAAATATGGTGATTGCTTCATCGAGAATATTCTTGACCTTAACAATCCTAGGGCTGGTATTCAACGAATAAAAGTTTTAAATCCTAATTTTATTATAAGGAAAGAAAATGAGTATGGGTATTTGAAGGGATTTATGCAAGAAGTCCCAGACAGAAAAACAGCGCCACACTCAAGTCCAGCCAATCCATCCACTGGGTCTGGAAAATTTCTTCAGCTGGATAAGGAGCAGATTACTCATTTCAGGATTCATACGTCAGACCCAAACTATTACCCTTATGGGAAATCAATTTTAGCTGCATCTATCCAAACTTATAAATCATTGAAGATGATGGAAGATGCTATGCTCATCTATCGTCTTTCTAGAGCTCCTGAGAGAAGAATTTTCTACGTGGATGTAGGTAATTTGCCTACCACCAAGGTGGAAACTTTCATCGAGCGGATGAAGCAAAAGTTTAAGAAGGAAAAATTTTGGGATGCTTCTCAGCAACAAGTTAGTGAAAGATACAATCCTCTGTCTACTGACGAAGATTTCTTTGTACCCACTAGGAACAATAGTGGGACTAAGATTGATACTTTGCCCGGAGCTCAAAACTTAGGAGAGGTTGATGACGTTAAGTACTTTAGGGATAAGTTGTTAGCTTCTTTAAAGATTCCTAAAGACTACATCGTAGAGAAAGACCAGTCCCCTGAAAGAAAAGCAAACCTGTCCCAATTAGATGTTAAGTTTGCTCGAGCAATTACTCGCCTGCAAAGAGAGATTGAGATTGGATTGGAAACGTTGGCGAAGCGTCATTTGGCTTTACGTAATTTTCCTGCTTCCCTTATGAAGGGTTTGGAAATTCGCCTTTGTCCACCTTCTGATATGTTTGAGAAGAGAAGGTTGGAGTTGGATGAACAAAAATTCAGGGTTGTCCAGGCAGCCAAAGGATTGGAATTATTTTCCAATAAGTGGTTATATGAAACTTACTTCTCCATGACGACTGATGAAATTAAAGAAATTGAAAGTGATAAAGAAGCAGATATGGATAAACAGAACGAAATGATGGGAGGTATGGAAGGGGGAATGCCTGGTGCCCCAATGCCTCCCGGCGCAGAAGGGGAACCCGGAATGGAGGGCGAGGAGGCTCCCGATGAAGAACCGGTATAAAATTCAATCTGAATAACCCTCAAGGCTTGTATATAAAATAGACATTTAACGATGATTTTTGAACACAGAAACTCTAATCTCACCAATCTGCACAAAGCTGCGGATTATTTAAGCCGTTCTCTTCGGGAGAATCTGGAAATCTTTTCGGTAGACACAATAAACTCTGAGGTAAAATTTGTTTCCGAGTCTTCTAAAATGATAACATGTACGTTTGACCAGCAATCAGATAGAGTTATGCTCACTGATTTTGTTGTAGAGAACGTAGAAGACCTTTTTAGTGCTAAATCTGCTGATAGCAAAGTTTCTGATGAAATTAACTCATTCGTAGGCTCTCTAAGAGAAGACCGCTATGACCGCGCTGACGCTAGTTTTGGGTCTGTGTTAGGTTTGTTTGAAAAGAGAGCTCAGTTGGACAACTTAAGATGCCGTTTTGACAAGAAAATGCGTAATTTTGAAAGTTGTGCTAACATTCAAGAATCCAAAGAGTGGAGAAAACTAAAAGAAGTTCGCCCCATGATGGTGAAATATATTAAGGAGAATCTAGAGGACATCAGTAAAGTTTCTGATATTAAGAACTCCTTGCGGATAGGAAATGCTCTAAGTTTAGCATTTAATCTTCCTAAAACTAATTACAATCAACTTTCCGAAATGCCAGCTTTTGTGGTTGGCCTCGAAGAGGATAAGAAATCGTTGTATGAAATGATTTGTCAACAAGAGTTGGTTCGTCAAGAACTTTTGGAAGCTAAAGATGATTTTAAAAATATTTGGATGGATAACGAATCAATTCAAAAGCTTTCCTCCTGCGTGTATGCGAAGGACGAAACCATCAAAGAAAACTTAGTTGCGTCTATTCAAGAAGTTCCTTATCTGGCTTTGGCTAGTAAGGGAGATTTGATGGAGGTTCTAACTTCTGTATTTGAAGTTAATTCTTCTAATGTCATTACAAAGAAAGACATTAAGGAATTTGCCGGAAAGATTTTTGAATGGAAGAAACCTGCTAAAGAATACGTTATTAATTTACTCGATGAAAAGTATGGAATTAATGTTCAAAACCTAAAATTTGTACCTACTTTTAGTAATTTAGCAAAGACTCAATCTGCTTTGTTTGAGGTATTGTCTCTGACAATCGGAGAAAGTGGAATCCTTAAAGATGTACTTGAAGAGACTTCCAAATACATGCGTAAGAAAGGTGGAGTTGATGTATTGGAAGTTAATGATTTTATCCAAGAAACTTTCCAGGAGGCTGGATATCAAGTAGTAAATGAAAATCTTATTATGCAGTATCTGGATATGGGCAGACTAAAGCAGGATTTAGCAGGACTAATGATGGCTATTGGTGGAATCGCAGCGATGGCAGGTGGTGCCGGAGCAATGGAACCAGGAATGGAGGAAGAGCCCGGAATGGAGGAAGAGCCCGGAATGGAAGATGAGATGGCACCTGGAGGGGAGCCTCCTGTCGACCAAGGTCAACAAATTGGGCAAGAGGAAGAAATGCCACCCGAAGAGGAAATGGCTCAGGGTGAGGATGAAATGGCTCAAGACGGAGAAGAAATGGTTCCCGGAGAAGAAGAAATGCCACCCGAAGGTGAAGGTCCACCAGTCGGAGATGACACTGAACAAACAATCCCCCCACAACAAAATCCTGGCGCAAATGGCAACGGATTAGGTCTTTTGGGTGATTTAGAAAAACTGATTGGAAGTCTTGGTCTTGGCTCTAATCCACAAGAAGAAGACGAAGACGAAGAATACGAGGCATAACTCGAATACTCAACACTTAAAAAAAAATGATACTAAAGGCAAACGAAGACGACGCTTGGAAAAAAGCAGACGAAGAAACAGAAAAGAAGGAAGCCAAACAGGGCAACAAAGATATTTGGATGCAGCCAGGCGAGTCTATGGACGACTAGTCTTCAGAACAATATCCCTGTTTAAGCCAGCGAATTAGCAGTCTGGCATGTTCGTTTTTCATATGATACAAACTAGTTACTAGAGATTCTAGCTCTTTGAGGGAGTCTTCAGTGATTTCTCTGTGTTCCATAAGCCGAGTTAGTTCGTCTATTGCGTATTTAAATTCTTCCACGTGGCGGATAGGAAGTTGGTTAATTTTCTTTTCTTTTCTATTTGTATGTTCCATCTGTGCGTACACTAAATTTTAATTTTTTGTAGGCTTTAATTCTAGCCTTTGAATGAGTCTCTAGGTAAGGACTTTTATCTATGAAATCATAGATGAAAACTTTGGTTTTATTTGAATGTTTCCTAAGAGCTCTCCCTAAAGCTTGTATTGTAGCAATTTCCGATTTTAATCCGCGAGCATTAATAAGGTGAGTTAGCTCCGGAATATCAACTCCTGTTTGAAAGATAACAGTCCCAATAATTACAACGGGTTCAGAGGTTTTTCGAAATTTTGATAAAATTTCCCCTCGCTCCACTAGGTTATCCTTTCCTTCTAGTTTAAATGAATTTGGAATTAGTTCGTGTAGTTTTTTTGCGTGCTTCAAATTTTTGGTCAGTATTAGGGTTTTATTATTTTTTTTATCTAAAGAAATTGCTAATTTTGCGATAATCTCATTTCTCACAACGTTATTAATAATATCCTCTTCATATATCTCCATGTATGATTTATCTAATTTTTCACCCCAATCCTCGTCTGGAAGCTCAATCATACTAATTTCTGGTGGAGTAAGGAAACCTTCTTCAATTAAATCTTCAGCTGTAGCCTCTTCTATAATCTCTCCTAAGTGAGAAACTAGATTGAGCTTTGAAAATTTATCAGTTGGGGGTGTAGCTGTCATGCCAATTCGAATCCGTGCTTTTGGAAAACTTTTAATAACTTTACCACTTAACTTTCCTTTGGCAAACTCGTGTATTTCATCAAAGATAATGAAATCTGACGTCTTCAGGTGAGAGTCTAAGACTTTATCTACCGACTGAATAGTACACAGTGTAATAGGTTTAATATCGACACCATCACCAAAAGCTATGCCAACATCAATTCCATGCTCTTGTAGAAATTGGTATGTTTGATGTAGGAGTTGTTTTTTGGTAAAAAATACTAACCCTGTCATATCCTCACACGCTTTCAGTATCGCAGCAAGGACAATAGTTTTTCCAGAACCTGTAGGAGATTTGATAATACATCCTTTTTTATCTAAGGCATTGATAACTAATTCTTCTTGGTAATCTCTGAGATTGATTGACGAAATACTGTAACTTCTTACACATAAAGGAGTTCGGTTATCTATAACCTCATATTTTTGGTCAATATAATCTAAATCTTTGCAAATACTATATAACAAGCCAGTTCCGAATTTACCAGTTTTGGAGTTGAAAAATTCTTTATCACCTCTCCAGTGACCTCGTTTGTACGAGGATGCAAACTGATAACCAGGAACTTTGCAAGAATACTTCTTTCCTAATGCGGATAGAAGCTCTTTACTCTCAGTTTTTAGAACTGATGAAATATTATTAACAATTAACTGTAAAGTCACTCTAATGAGTTAAAGTACTTTTTTTGCATATTATGAACGAAGAAAAATCAATTATTGACCTAGCTCAAGGGAGAACCCCACAGGCTCCTTCTGAACCAACCAACATTGCGGAACAAGAAGCAATGAGACCTAACCAAAGACGAGACACTCCTGGGGACAAGTCTAAAGAGTTTGCGAGCATCATGGATGGGCTGTTAGAGAATGTGCAGGATTCTACTGGCTGGATGGAGATTGAGCTCCCGAGTCGCTGTGCTGCTAGTATTCGCCCGTTCAACTATGAGGATGAAAGAATCCTAAGGTCTGTAGGGAAGACAACTAGTGATGCAAAAAAGATGCTTAAAAATCTAATGTCTCGTTGTGTTAAAGGTATTGAGATTGACGACCTTCACGCTGGGGATTTTACTTATATTTTATTCAAACTTAGAGAGTTATCTTACGGGAATGAATATCAAATTACTATTACATGTGAGAAATGTGGGGGTGAAAACGAACTGAGAGTTGAGCTTGATAAACTTAAAGTTAACTACGCTGAAGAAGGCTGGTCTAAACCAGTGGAGGTGATGTTACCTGATTCCCAGAAAAGAGTTACACTCCGAAAGCCGCTGGTTAGAGACGTTGAAAAATTAGAAGACCTTTCCAACATGACTGAAAACTTATGGCGATTCGTAACGGAGATTGAGGGACATTCAGATAGAATGATTATTCAGACGTTTATTACCAAAACTACTGTCAAGGATATTGCTACAATTAGGGAAACTCTGTTAAGGGATGATGTAGGTTTGGATACGTCCGTGAGATACGTATGTAAAGGTTGCAATTTGGACACTTCGGTTGAGTTGCCAATGACTGCCGATTTTTTTACAGTGAGCTGAGCTCCATTCTGGAGAGTTCAGCGTTTATCAAAATTCCTTATGCCCTGATTAAGCATTGTGGTTTTTCATACCATGATGTATTAGTATTGACAGGGGAAGAGAGGCAGAAGTTTTTAGAGTTAAGAAAAAAGGAAGTAGAGGAAGAGAAGCAAGAATACGACAAGAATAAACCTTCTTAACAGGTATATAAACTAGACCATGCCAAAAATCGATAATTACGTAGTAGTTCCTCGCCACAATCGACCGGGGACCATGTCTCGGAACTTTCTAGAGTTCCAAACAATGCTGAATGGGCAATATTTTGACCCGTACGAGGTTTGTTCCGTTCATGTTTTCAAGAACAACGAAGCTGACTCTCCGGACAAGTATCTTGTTAGGGACGGCAGCTCACCTTATTACGGTCATGTTAAGGGCTCTGCTGCTATTGCCTCTGCTGACATGATTTTTTGTAACTCAGGTGGAATAAATTGGGAAGAACCTAAAAGGCAGAATCCAAGACACGCTCACTTTAGACCAAGTAGGTATAATGGCAAAGCCAGGCAATGGGGAGGAAGAATTTTACGAACAGGTCGAGGAAAATTTGGAGTGATTCTTCAGCCCAGCTCCGCTTGGTTTGCAGCCTCCGCAACCTATAATCGTGAATTTCCAGATTTAAACCAAAATATTAATAGCGCCTCTTCTACAGGGAAGTATTTTGATATATGGACTGTAGTGACCCACGCTGGAGCGAGTGCTACCACGTATATTAATAATTTTGAGCTTAAGCGGGATAATTTAGTAACGACGACAGAAGGAATCAACTTTACTACGTCCCACAAACTTCTTCAAAAATATCTAGAAATGGGTTCTCGTATTAAGTTAGAGTTGACTACCGAGCATGTTATACACAACAGGAACATCCCGCCGGACGTAAAAAACTTATTTATGGATTCCGTTATCACTAATGCAAGATTTAAAGTATGGAAGGTGACAGATAAGGGAAGAATTCCAGTTAGAGGTTGGAGAGGTAGTGGAGGTCACGTAGAAATAAGTTCCGCCGACACAATAACTTACTTGTTCGACACGAATAAGTTAAGGAGCAGATGGGTATTGAGGAGAACTGGAGAGCCGCCCGAGGGAATATACGAAATTCAAGCGAAATACAGAATTCTTAATGAACGGCGATTCACCGAGAAATTCAAGATAGTAGTGAGGTGACCTGGTAATCAAAGTTCATAACTTTGTATCCCTTGTCTACCCACTCACACAATCTAGCTGAGCCTTCTTCTACTAGAAACTCGTTCCAATCTTTGTATTTTGACGGAGGTCTAATAATGGATAACTTAGGCATGTTCTTCGTAAGGCGTAATTCATTCGCTTTCTCAACTCCTTTATCTCCCGCGAAATCATTATCGTAAGATATTAAGATGTCACGCCCTTTAAGTTTATCCAGTTGAGTAATGGATAAATTGCTACCTTGTGTGCACGTAGCGTTGTACCCATTTACTTGTAGTGTTATTGCATCTAAAGGACCCTCTGTAACAATAATATAATTCATGCTCTCATCGAAAGGGAATAAGATATCAGAGGATTTAACACCACACTCTTGAGTTGTAGGATTTAAGTACTTCATACCGTAGGGAGACATGGCTCTTGCCTGGAAGTAGTATGGGTTTCCGTTTTCAGTATATGGAATAATGAGGCGATTCTTGTACTTCCCCTCTTTACCAAAATAGAACTTAAACTTAGATAATTTCCTTGAACGAATAAAATTTATAGCTGTTCTTTTTGGGATATTTGCAATTTTATCGAATTTAGAAACGTTTAGTTTTGCGAAATTTTTAAATTCATTTTTAACCGTAATAGACGACAACGGTTTCTGGCTAGACTCGATAATAGGAGAGGCAAACAGGTTTTCGGGACAATCGAGAAGTTTTGCCCGTAAAAATTTGATAGCTGCATCACGATTTAACCCTTCTAAGGTTGCAACTAAATGAGCGAAGTTTCCTTGTCTAGAGGATTTAAAGTCTTGCCAAAGACCAGTCTCCATGTTGATAGACATGTGCTTCTTTGTATCAGCTACATAAATTGAGTCTACAAGAAATTCGTCCCCTGCCACCTTATAATCGGTGAACTTTTCGACAAGGTAGTCTTTTATAATATCAGGAGATATCCGCATGTTTATTAAGAAAGTAAGTCCAAGTAAAATTAAATCGTATGATGAGTGTAAGAAAAAATATAAGTTCCGCTATGTGGACCATTTAAGAAAGACTTACAACGATAATTCAAATACCGACGCTCTTCACTTTGGTTCCTATATTCATAGAATTTTCGAATTAGGAGTTGAAGCGAAAACCGTAGAGGAACTCGAGAAAATCGCAGAAGATGAAAGAAAGAATTACTCTTTTCCAGATTCTTTTGAGAAACGAACTCCTACTATGTTAAAGAACTTTTTGCAATTAAATGAAAAACTTACTGAACATATCAGTGCGGAAATGGTTTTCGAGATTCCTATCACTGATGATTACGCTATAAATGGAATTATTGACAGGGTAGTAAAAGGAGAGAATGGGAAGTACTTGGTAATTGATTATAAGACTTCAAAGCGAGCAGCAACCAAAAGAGACTTGTTTACCGATGCTCAGATGATTATGTACGCTTACGCTATCAGCCAAACATACAAAGTAAGTATTTCTGATGTTACATGTGCTCACTATTACCCTCACATGGACAAACTAGTAGCAGTTAAGTTTACTCCGACCCATGTCGGAGTTTTTCTCAGAAAACTAACTCAGAAAATATGGGAGATTAGGAAGAAAAAAAAGTCTGAGTTTCCTCCACAGTTGAACCAGTTTTGTAACTGGTGTAATTTTAAGAACTTATGCCCTGAGTTCGGAGGGACTTCTACGATGCTGGAAGAGGCTATTTCTGACGAGCGTTCTGTCTCTGTCTAAGAAATCTTCTATCCTCGTAAATAATAGGGTAATAAAGACATAAGTCTATATCTTTGAAAAATCCAGTGACAGTATCAATAGAATACTTGTACCTCTTTGTATAGGCGGAGACAAGAGTAGATTTCTTCACAGGTTTTTGGTCAGTTAGAGCCTTTATTAAATACTCTTGAAACACATTTATAAACGTAGTAGAGTATTTGTGTCTCCATTTTTCTTTAAACTCGGAAGAACAACCGTAGTTTACCTGGTCAAGGAACTCGTGTACTAAAATACTTAATTCATCAGTCATCTCTTTATTAATAAATATATTAGATTAAAGTAGCCAATGTTAAAAAATACAGATATTCCTATCCAGAACTTAGTTCACAAGCTAGATTCTGTTGTGGGTAATGTATACCAGTTCCATTACCAAGCCAGAACACCGGATGGAAGATTCAAATCTTTCAACGATGCAACACCACTAATTCTTAATGTGCGGAGAAATGGGAAAAGAGTTTGGACCTCTCAAAATGGTAGACGGTATATGGCTGGTATAAATTTAAATTACGTATCCGAATCAACCAAAACTCTCCTTATTAGAGCTTTAGGTCGTAGAAGGAGAATAGTAACCTACAACCAGATTAATGCTATATCTAAAATTGCAAAGTCTAGCTATAGGGTCTATCGCTGGGACTATGGACCCTCCCGTGGTGTTTACATTGACCTGACTAAATACTTGTAGATATGCCAGAAAAGGATGACCCAAACCTGACCCTTAGTGTACTAGGTGAGACCCTTCACGGGAATACTGCAGCTTTAGCAAAGCTTGGTGGTGGTATTGGGTTAGCGATTCAAGCGATTCATTCGCTTGCCCAGCCCTTGTCACAGGTGAATCGTACCCTTACTTCTGTTGGTATGCAGCAGATGGCTGCTGCGACTAATATAGGCTCGAATTTGCGTCTTCATGGACTCAGTCTTAAAGAGAGCACTGACGCTATCAATGCGGCTGCCAATACTGGTATGCTCGCTGCTTTGGCTACTAGAAAATCGACGGATAGACTTGGTAGTACACTCCTTGCCACTGCCAATACTAGTAAGCTCTCCGCTTTGGTTACTAGAAAATCGACGGATAGACTTGGTAGTACACTCCTTGCCACTGCCAATACTAGTAAGCTCTCCGCTGAAGGAATTGAGGATTCTGTGGGTAGGCTTAGTGGTTCAACCAAAAATCTATTGTCTATACACAAAGGTTTAGGTAAAGATATACAAAAGCTGGGTAAGGGCATTGCGCATAACGTTTTTGCTCTTGGGATATCCTCTGATGGGGCGAAAGACATCGCCCGTACCTTTTTGGATGTAGGAAAGACATACGGTATAAATTCTGATGTCTTAGCTGAGGCCATGCATTCACTCTCCAAGAGTATAAAGTCTGCTGCCGTACTTTGGGGTCCAAAATTCTCTGAAAGCATGCAGAAGTTCGGCTCACTTCTTGGAGGTATGGTTGGTCCAGGAGCCGCCGAAATGGTTAACCCTATGCTACAAAAAATGTTTGGTGGTACAATGGAGTCCATGATAACTATGGCAAAACTAGGTCTTGGTGGGATGGACTTAAAAGGAGCCGGAGTGTCAGATATTGCTTCAGCTTTTGAGACCGCACTAGACAGGGTTAACCAGTTACGACCAACTACCGGTGGTATAGGTGGAGCTGCGCAGTTGGAAGCGATTTCCAAAGCTTTTGGGATAGATGCAAGCTTTTTCATGATTTATGATGCCTTAACGCGTAATGGGGAGACTGTAGAACAGGCTCTCGCTTCCCTTGAGAGACAAGAGGAAAATGCTTTGGCAATAAACGACATGATGGTAGCGTTGAACGATATAGCGAGAGAAGCAGCGGTCATGCTTACGCCTGCGATACAGGGGATAGGCACAATTTTCAAATTACTTAATAGATATATTCCGTTTACTGCAATTGTTGGTAGCCTTCTAGGTACGTGGTTCTCAGCATGGATGCTTACGCAACTCTACAGTAAAAAAATATTTTTAGGTATCTTTAATGGTATTAAATCGGCATGGTCTATCCTTTCCAAAATTGCAGGTCCGTGGGTAGCAGGTATAGCGTTATTAGTAGGCGCGCTCGCGATGTTTGCCCCCCTTTTCTCTAAGAAGGATGAATCCGAAAATGCCCAGAGAACTGCCGACAACACTCAAATACTTGCTGATGATGTCAACAAAAAAACTTTTGATGCACAACAAGTAATTGGAGAGAGAATGT